>Ga0114129_10004954_pt1 | contig 18780 bp, 4 predicted proteins | sample RhiMetdeltSRZDD1_FD_80071 | JGI IMG/M metagenome (GOLD analysis project Ga0114129, IMG submission 80071) | Populus rhizosphere microbial communities from Tennessee, USA - Rhizosphere MetaG P. deltoides SRZDD1 (version 2) (version 2) | ecosystem: Host-associated > Plants > Roots > Rhizosphere >...
CGCCGTCCCAGCCATTTTCTTCAAGGGCTGACTTCAGTTTTACAAGGTGTTGCTTATAGGTTTCGGCGCGAGCATCATCTTTGTGCTGATGACACAAAGGAACAAACGCCGTCAGAATGGTATAGAGAAACCATCCTACCCAGACACTCTCTCCTTTGCCAAGATAACCAACCCGATTCATGCCATCGTTCCAATCACCGGAACCCATCAGCGGCAGTCCGTGTTGACCGACAGCCAAACTGCGATCCATTGCGCGAACGCAATGCTCAAAAATGGATCCTGACTCCGAAGAAACCAGCGGCTGGAGGTAGACCTCATGCTGGGCTGGAGCGAGCGGCGGTGCCTCCAGGAACGAAACAACTTCGTCGAGCACCGAAAAGTCGCCAGTGACATTCACATAAAATGAGACGACAAACGGTAACCACAACAGATCGTCTGAGAAGTGAGTGCGCACGCCGCGTCCGGTGGGTGGGTGCCACCAGTGTTGCACATCGCCCTCTTTAAACTGCCGGCTCGCGGCGAGAAGAATCTGTTGGCGAGTGATCGACGGAGTGCAATAGGCAAGCGCCATCACATCCTGCAACTGGTCGCGGAATCCGAAGGCACCTCCAGACTGATAGAAAGCAGAGCGCGCCCAGACGCGACAGGATAACGTTTGATAGAGAAGCCAACGATTGAGCATCGTATCCATCGCCAGATCAGGAGTCTGGACTTCTATGACACCGAGCAGTTGATCCCAATAGGAAAGGACTTTCTCAAATTCCTGGTTAACGATGGCCAAATGACTAAACTGCGAAATGAGTTTGGCTGCTTCGTCTTTGGAGGCTGCTTCACCGATGATAAAAACGATTTCGCGTCCTTCGAGCGGGCCGAGCTCAACCGCGACTTGCAGCGCTGCACAGGGATCCAATCCCGCCCCGTCACTACCAGCCAACTTGGCCCGACGCATCGCTGCCGGTCGCGCCGGCGAACCGTTGCGTCCAAGGAACTCTTTGCGATCGCACGTCGCACTTGAAACCTTCTCGTTCGTGGCTACAAAAGCGACGCGCTCAGCAAACTCGTTGTTAAAGGGATTTCGGGCAAAGATCGTTCCGTTCTCATCAATCTCGGTGATCAAATAAGGTGCAGAGACGCTGCGCTGAACACCGAGCACCAGTTCGTTGTAGACAGTTGCTGACAACTTCCGTTTGCGGTTGCTACGATTGCGAAAGCGCAAAAGCGAAACCTTCACCGGTGCTTCCAACGGCGTAAACAGAAGAAGTTCCTGGGAGATTCCGTGGCTCGTATGTTCAAAAACGGTGTAGCCCTGGCCATGCCTTATCGTGTAGGGCTCCGACTCACGTATTGGCAAGGGCGTTGGCGACCAAACGGTCCCGGTTTCTTCGTCGCGCAGGTAAATGATCTCCCCGGGAGGATCACTCACCGGATCGTTTGACCATGGCGTCAAGCGATTCTCTCTACTGTTGACCGACCACGTGAAGCCTGCTCCTGTTTCCGAGATCTGAAAACCAAACTCCGCTTGATTCCCGATGATGTTAGACCATGGCGCGGGGGTCCATTGATCCTTGCCGAGTACGATCACGTATTCACGACCTTCTTGATGAAACCCACCGATGCCGTTGAAGAACTTCAACTCCGGCATGTTGACGGGCGGCTCGGGGTACGTCTGCGAAGGCGCACGTGGCAGAAACGCAGGCGGTAATGGAGATTCGACTGTTGCTCGCACCAGTTGATCTTCAAGTGAACCGCGTTCAGTAACAATGACAACTCGCGCTACCGAATGGAGCAGAATGCGATCCGCTTCAGGCATTATGTCCGCTCGGCGAAGGAAGACCCCGCCAGGCTTGTCGCGCATGATCTGCAAGCCGCTGGTCCGTATCATTGTTTCCAGTTCTCTCTGCAACGATTGCATGTAGCTCGCTGGATAGTCGTTCAAAATCACCAGATCTATCTTGAGTCCTTTATAGTGAAGATACTCATGTCCGCGCAGTATCTTCCGCACTATATCCAAATGCTCGGGCCTGCTTACACGAACCACCATAATCGGTAAGTCGCCGCTCAGCGCGTAAGGCCATAGCCCCGACTGTGCTTTGGTATTCATAGCCAGAACGTGTGGGCGTGGGCGCAGCGAAGGGTCAGAAAAGATAACGCGCGTCGCTAGTCGCTGAAACAGGTGTGCTTCTTCGGCGTCGATCCTGAGATGGTTCATCTCAACTTGAGCTTTCGTCCAGGCGAGTCTGGCCTGGCGATCGAAGATGCTTGGATCGTGATACTTGTCCGCGAGCGTCATTGCCTCTTGGCGCGAATGGGCCAAAGCGGTGCTGAACGAGATTCGCGCCGTCTCGTTTGGCCGAAGACGAACCCGTGCCCGCAGGCTAAAAATCGGATCGAGCACCGCTCCCGTCGTATTGGAGAGCGGACGCTCCTCGATGACCGCCACCGGGTCGGAGGGCGTGTGGCCTCGTCCCAGAAAACGGGCACGGTCGGTTTCGTATTGCACCGCTCCCACCAAATCCCCTTCAGCCACAATGGAATGAACCCCCCAGACAGGTTCTTCGTCCTCCGAACGGCGTCGGCGATGGGCCAGGATGGAGTTTTCCGCAGCGAAGAATTCCGTTTCAATAAACAGATTGCTAAAGACTGGGTGTGCAGCATCCGCCGAGGCGGGCGCCAAAACCACCTCCGCATAGCTAGTTACTTCGATCTCTCTGGTTACCGTCGTGTCATTCGTAATTGACACGAAACGGACCTCGGCGTTGTCTTCACCCGAAACGACAACTTGCGTATGCGTAAAAATGCCGTTATCGCTGCGCCAGAAATCAACTTTGTCTTCCGCGAAGGCAACCTCATAGGCTTGGGGGCGACGTTGAACAGGCTGGTAACCGGCGGACCAGACGGTTCCACTGCGAACATCCCGAAGATAAATAAACGTTCCCCAGTTATCGCGAGTCGCATCCTCGCGCCATCGGGTTACCGCGTAATCTCCACACGCCGAAAATCCAGCCCCGGAGGTAGTGAGCATTATGTTGTAAGTGCCGTTTGAAAGCAGTTGAGTGCCCGGCGTGCTGAGATCGTAGGTGCTGTATGTACGCGTCAGTAGTCCTGGGAACGATTGAATCACCCGTCCAGTTAACACTTCTTCTGCACGTGGATGGACCGCCCGAACAGCGCTTGGAATCCTTTCCTGTAGCAGCAGCTCTGTAGCTTGTACTAATGGATCAGCGTGAAACCGTGATTCCATCTGATTCTGATGCAGGGTGTTGTCAAGCGCTACTAAACTCATGCCCTGGTGATGGGTCATGAATGCCCTGACGATCACGCGCTTCTGGTTTTGCGGGAGACGATCCGATGTGTAGTCGATTGACTCGTAGTACCCGTATTTGCCGAGAGCTCCCTCCCGCTCCAGCGCGCGTAGATTGGCTACCGCCTCACGTGGGCTGATCATAGCCGCGAGCATCGTGGCGTAAGGGGCGACCACCAAATCCTCAATGAGGCCTCGCTTCAATCCCAAACCCGGAACGCCAAATGGATCGTATTGATAGTTGAAGTGCAAGTCGCGCACGTTATATGCCGATTCCGAAATCCCCCAAGGTACTCGTCGTTCCAAACCATATTCAATCTGCCTCGCCACGACTGCGTGATATGTCTGGGCCAGGAGTGTTCCCTCATAATTGCGCGTAATGAGCAGCGGCATCAGATATTCGAACATCGTGCCGGTCCAGGAGATTAAGGCGCGGTCCCCATTGACGGCGGTGAGTTGCCTTCCCAGTCGAAACCAGTGCTCCTGCTGCACGTTGCCCCTTGCGATTGCAACAAAACTCGCCATTCGGGCTTCAGACGCAAGCAGGTCGTAGTAGGAGTTGTCCCGGCGGAGATCAGAAACGTTGAAGCCGATGGTAAAGAGCTTGCGCTCGTGATCAAACAGAAACTCAAAATCCATCGCTAAGGAAATCTCCTCGCATTGCTGGGCGATGCGGGCCAACCGCGTCAGCACATCTTTTGTAGCGCCAACGGCGTTTTCAACGACGATGGTTAGCTGTGCCAGATCGTGAACCACAGCTTGAAACTCGGAGCTTGGTTCTGAGGATGGCTGGGTCATGGTTGACTGCAATGCGGCCAGTTGGATCAAAACCTTATCCGCGATCTCGGGGATGGCCGAAATAGTTGGAACGTTAACGAGGAGTTTCTCGATCTCGTGCCACTGAGTTTCCGCTTCATTTCCGTACTGGTGAATAACCCTCGCGATAGCCGAAGTGTGCGGAACCCAGGGAGCGAGCGTGTTTACATCGCGAAGACAAGAGTCGACTTGATGCCGCAAGGCTCCTAACCACCACTGCAACTCTTTAAAGCTCTCGACCCCATGCTCGTGCGAAAGTGCGTCAATGATGTCCTTGATCTCCAGAACATGTTTGTTCAAGGATTCCTGCATGAGGAACCAGGAGTCCATATTCGGCCCGGGAGAGCCGGAAGCGAGTTCTTTGCATCTTTCGATCTCGTCTCGCAGATGCCTCACAGTTAGAACATCAGTTCGTTGTCTGACCGTCGCGAGTCTTCCTACTTCCTCTGACAATGCTGCTATCGTGTCTCTGAGCCCGCCGATAATCTGGTAATTCACCAGTGGCTGATCCGCCAGCTCAATGCACATGTGTCTCAGGGCAATCAGATGGGACGCGAGATTGCCGCTATCCACCGTCGAAATGTACTGCGGCTCTAGCGGGGCGAGGGTTACCGTGTCGTACCAATTGAAAAGATGGCCTCTGAATTTTGTTAACTTACTTAGAGTTCTGAATGTCAGCTCGACCCGTTCTACAAATTCCAGCGTGCTTAAGTAACCAAAATCGTGGGCTGCACCAGTTGAGAGCAAAAGCAAAGCTATGTTTGTCGGTGAAGTACGATGGGCCACAACCGGGACGGGATCTTCCTGGAAATTGTCCGGAGGCAGCCAGTTGTCTTCCGGACCCACGAACGTTTCAAAGAACCGCCATGTGCGTCGAGCAACTAACCTGACGAAGGCTAGTTCGCCGGCAATCAACTGTTTAGGCTTTATGCGGAGCGGTTGGCTGAACCAATAAGCCACAAAAGGTGAGGAAGTCCATGCCGTTACGAAAAACCAAACCTCTGGTTGGGAGCCACGTCTGAAAAGTATCGAAAGGAATGCGGCAATGGCTGCCAGCAATACTGCCGGCCACATCAGTCGCAGAAATTGGGGCAGGTCCTCGCTAGCTTCCTGCTCGGCTTGCGCTGCTGTTACCCACTCAAGTAAGTTTCGGCGCGAAATCAGTTTTCGATACATTGTGCGCACTACCGCGTCTGTCATCAGGTAGGCCTGATGGGCCAGCAGGATTACGGATAATGCAATTTGAGCTGTGTTGGTCTTGATTTCTCTCCAGAGTGTCCGGAAATGGCTGGACCAGAGGCTGCCACGCGGATGTACTAAGAGACTCGTCGTCAGATGGAAATAAACTGGGAAGGCAATTGTGATAATGACTAAAAGGCTCCACAGTGTTGTCGAACCGGGGAATATTGTCCAAGCGGCAACCAACCATAAGAACATCGAGGGCGCGATAAGGCTGCGACGCAAGTTATCAAGAATCTTCCAACGAGAAATTAGGGGCAGATCATTGCTAGTTCTCCGCCTTCTGCCGTCGCGGACATACGGAAATAGCCAGCGCAGAATTTGCCAGTCGCCTCTAGTCCAGCGATGCAGCCGTTTCGCATACGCGTCATAGCGGGCTGGATAGTCATCGAAGAGTTCGATGTCGGTAATCAGTGCCGCGCGCGCAAATAGAGATTCGAAAAGATCGTGGCTTAAAAGTGAGTTATCGGGAACGCGCTCCGCAAGTGACGCTTCGAATGCGTCCACATCGTAAAGACCTTTTCCCGTGTAATTTCCTTCGCCAAAAAAATCCTGATAGACATCCGACACAGCAGTTGTGTAGGGATCCAACCCGATCATTCCGGAGAAGGTGCGGGCGAATCTGGATTGATTGGCGCTTTCAAGCGAAATGCTTACTCGCGGCTGTAAGATTCCGTAGCCATAAGTAACGCGATTGACTGAGGGATCGATGTGTGGGCGGTTGAGCGGGTGCAGCGTGGTGCCAACAAGCTTTCTGGCTGCGTCACGCGGAAGGTGCGTGTCTGAATCGAGAGTAATTACATAGCGCACCTTTTTAAGTAGGACTGCATCTGCAGTGACAGCCATGAAACTTGTATCGGTGCTGCCGCGGAGTAGTTGGTTGAACTCGCGCAGCTTTCCACGTTTGCGCTCCCATCCCATCCACTTTGCTTCGTTCGGATTGTGCCTGCGCCGCCGATGAAAAAGATGAAAGGTCTTTGAATTGTCTTTCCGATAGCGTCTGTTCAATTCCTCGATGCCACTCAACGCCAGTTCCAGGAGTTTGCTGTCAGCGGGCAGTTCTTCGGCGTCAGCGTCAGCGAAATCGCCTAACAATCCGAAATAAAGTTGCGCGTCTTGATTGGCCAGGTAATGAACCTCGAGTTTCCCCAGCAAGGAATGAATCTGGTCTTCGCTAAAGAAGATGGTTGGCACAACAACCATCGTAAGAGCATCGTCAGGAATGCCTTTCTCGGTCTCCATCCGGGGCAGCAGCCGAGGTGGGAAGAAGTGCGTTATGTCCCAATTCAAAATGCTAAGCACCAGATCACTGGTGGGTACCAAAGCCAATACGCTTGCGATAACTAGAATTAACCAGCCTGCGCCGGCACGATGCATCGCATAGAGAAGGAACCAGAGACCTGACACGGTCAGCAGCATTAGCGTGCCCAAATAGAACAGGGTCGCATTACGCAGCAGAAATCGCCGCCATCTTTCGCCAAATGGAGGCCTGTACGAAAAGGTCGCTTCTAACTGAGACAGGCCGGCATCGACGAGGTAGTAGCCAACATGTGAGCGTGGTCCAGCAGCTCGATCATCATTGATATTCTCAGCCGCGATGCCGACTGCGGCCTTTGCAATATCCAGTTCGTTTGAGCCTGTTTTCTTACTGATGCGCTCGATCACGTGGCGATACCGGTCGCGCGTCGCGAATTCCATTCTCAGATAAACTCGAGCAGGATCTTCGCCGAGGATCGGGTCTACAAGACTGACGCTCTCGAAGAAATCGCGCCAGTCCAGGGCTGAGAGAAGGCGCATGCTGGTGATGATGTCACCGACCGTGACCTGCGTGGCTGCTTGACGCTGGTGTTCAGCGTGCATGACCAGTTCGATGCTTGTATTCTCCTGCGCCAGTCGCTTTTCGAGCCAATCAGTTACCGCCGTCAGCGAGGGATCTTGTTCCCGCAGACGCTGCACCAACTGCACGACGAACGCGCTTGGCATCCTTCCGCGCTTGCCCAAAGTTTCCGCGACCAACGGAACCAATGCACTAGGCTGCCGGACTGCAAGTTCAAGTAACTTGTCGGCCAGTTTGTCCGCCTGCTCTCGCTCTTCCCGAGCGCGCTGGATGAGAAGTGCAAGTCTTCGCAGGTTCTCAACCAGAACTAAACGAAGCGTGATCGCAACTGCCCAGACCTCGCCGATAGTTAGCGGAGAAACTGTTTGATATGAGGCGATAAAACGACGGAGTGTGTTGCTGTCGAGTCGGCTATCAGTGTGTGCGATGAGAGCAAGGGCTACAGCGTAGATGCGCGGATAGTCTTTAAGTTCACCTTCCGCAAGCTTTGGCAGTTCGTAGTAGTAGGTCTTAGGAAGGTCTTCCCGGATCTCACGCAGTTGGTCTTCGACAATATGAAAATTATCTACTAGCCACTCGGCAGCCGGAGATATCGCGCGCCCTTGTCGCAACGACTCAACCAGTGCCTGGTAAACTGCGACAAGTTTTCGCCCGTTATCCCTGAGACGAGGCAAGAGTAGTGCGCGACCTTTCTTCCTAACGATCTTGTGCTCAGCGGCCAGGCTTTGAGCATACTGTTCAAGGCGTTCAACGCTGAATATCTCATCGCGGATAGGCTGCTCTTCGCCATAACCCAACCCGCGCTTGAACCTTGGTGCTGATGAAAGAAAGTCAGCCATGCCCACGAACGACTTCTTTTCCAAACAGGAAAACGAAAACCAAAAATTAATTGATGTTAGAGTATCACGGATCAAACGCACGCTTTAAGGTAGACAATTTCAGAAAAGTATTCCCGTAATTCGATCACAAAGCGTCACTCTTGAGAAAGTTGAGGATCGGGAACTTCACACTCCTACCGCTTAGCCTAGGGGCACGCTCTTTGCCATATCAGTAAAAGTGCGTTGCGCAACGAACAGCGCACAATTCTGCGAATGTCTGCCGAAGAAAGAACGCGAGGAAGCGGCCGAGAGATTGCCGGTATTTATCTGCCCAACTCGCCACACCCCGGTAGTGCCCCCAGCGGTAGCTGGTCAAAATTTCATACTTCTGTCGGTTTGTGGTCCATTTCATAGGTGAAGGTACACTTGTCGCGCACAAAAGTAAGTGGCTTTCTTTCGCTGTGAAACTCACCGAAAGTTGTGGTAAGTTCCGGATCTGTCCAGGCCAAGCCCGAAGCACAGATTACGCAAGCCATGTCGGTTCTCGTGCACGCGAAAGGATCCAGAGCGACCGGCCCACAGCAAGTGTCTTCTGGTAAGCGAATCCCGGGCTGACTTGCTCGCGCTCAGTCAGGCGTTGCCAGGAATCGAAGCTATCAAACCGAGGCCGAGGAGGATCGGAGTTGTTTTACTTCGGGTGGCTTGAAGTAGTAGCACACTAAGATTTGACAGCAGACGGTGCTGAATGAATGGAGCTTGGTCCTACGCGTGTCTCAACCCGAATAAACCTAAGCGATTATGACGCCTGAGCGGTTTCAACAGATATCCGAGCTTTACCGGGCCGCACTGAAGCGCGCACCCGAGAAACGCGCGGTCTTTCTTCAGCAGTCATGCGGCGAAGATCGAGACATGCGCCAAGAAGTGGAGTCGCTGCTCGCAAGCGAAGAGAGCGCTGAAGCCTTCTTCACGTCCAAGACGATGAAGGCAACGGCGAAGACGCGGGCCAATTCGTTTACGTCGCTCGTTGGCCAAACGCTGAATCAATACCAAGTGCTCTCGCTGCTGGGCGTAGGCGGCATGGGGGAAGTATATCGGGCCCGCGACACGACGCTCGGACGTGACGTCGCTATCAAGGTGCTGCCAGCAGGTTTCGCTTCTGGCACAGACCGACTGCGCCTCGAGAGGGAAGCGCGGGCTGCTTCCGCCCTGAATCATCCTAATATTCTGACCATCTATGAAATCAGACAGTCAGACGAGCATCTTTTCATCGCCGCAGAGTTCATTGATGGCGAAACGCTTCGCGAGCGCTTACGGCAGGGGCGTATGAAGCTTGGTGACGTACTTGATGTGGCTATACAAATCGCAAGTGCCCTTTCGGCGGCTCATGCCGCCGGAATCGTGCATCGAGACATCAAGCCTGAAAACGTAATGGTCAGGCGCGATGCTTTGGTGAAGGTCTTGGATTTTGGTTTGGCAAAAGTTACGGAAATGACAATCGCGAGCCCGGAGGAACCCACTGTTGAGTGGTTCCATACCGACTCAGGCGTTGTAATGGGTACGTCCGCTTATATGTCGCCGGAGCAAGCGCGAGGTCTTGACGTTGACGCACGTACCGACATCTGGAGTCTGGGCCTAGTGCTGTACGAGATGATCGAGGGCCGCGTGCCATTTGCGGGCGCGACAAGGAGCGACGTGATCGCTTCAATTCTGGAGAGAGAACCTCCACCTCTGACAGAGGACGTAGGAGGACTTGCACCAGCGCTGAAGTGGATCCTTCACAAGGCGCTCAGGAAAGAGAAGGAAGAGCGTTATCAAACGGCGAGGGAATTACTCGGCGATCTGAAAAATGTGAGACAGGAATTGGACACGCAGACTAGGGTCGGAAGATCGATCGAACTTGGACCTTCGGGCCGGGTTAAACATAACAAGCGACGTTTGGCATACACTCTCCTGCTAGGGACGATAGCACTTGCAGGTATCGCTACTGTGTTGTACAAGTTCGCTCCACGAAAACAGTCCCACGCAGTGCTGCCGGCTCCGAAGCTCGTATCCTTCACCACTTTTCACGGGCGCGAACTGCAACCCGCTTTCTCGCCCGATGGCAATCAGATCGCCTTCGCATGGAATGGCGAGAAGGGCGACAACTTCGACATCTATGTCAATCTAATTAACACTACATCGCCACCATTACGCCTCACGTTTAACCCCGCCGATGACCTCAATCCGACTTGGTCGCCTGACGGCCATCAGATCGCGTTTGTGCGCCAGTCTGGGAGCGAAATAAGCATCTTCGTAGTTCCCGCGCTGGGTGGGCCTGAACGTAAGTTATACTCAGGAAGTTCAGCCTTCTTCTTGCTGTATGAATATGGCAACACCCTTTCGTGGTCTCCAGATGGGAAGTATCTGGCCTTCTCAGGGCGACGGTCACCTCGCGAACCAAATAGTATTTTTTTCCTCTCGCTTGAAACTTTTGAGACGCGCGAGGTTACGTCACCGCCTGCGGGATTCCTTGGCGATTCCACTCCGGCATTCTCTCCGGACGGAAACTATCTGGCTTTTGTTCGAGGAGCCTCCAGTCGCGACGTTGAGATCTATGTTATGCCCGCGACTGGCGGCGAACCGAAGCGGCTTACTTTTGATAGTCGCAGTGGGAGAAGCTTAGCTTGGACTGCGGACAGCCGCGAGATCGTCTTCTCTTCGTGGCTCTACGGCAACCTCACACTCTGGAGAGTCTCGGCCTCGGGTGGTACGCCTGCGCAGTTGTCTATGGCCGGAGAGGGTGCTACGACCCTGGCTATTGCGCGACAAGGAAACCGGCTCGCCTATTCGCGAGAATTCAGAGACACTGACATCTGGCGAGTTGGAACAACTGGTTCCGGAACGCGTAGTGCGACGCGGTTAATCTCGTCAACACGTCCGGATTATGGTCCCCAGTATTCTCCGGACAACAAACAAATTGCTTTCACATCAGGTCGATCCGGAAGCAACGAGATCTGGGTATGTGATGCTGCTGGCCTAAATCCGGAGCAGTTGACTTCGTTCGGCGGCCCTGATGTAGGCTCTCCACGCTGGTCCCCCGACGGGAAACAAATTGCCTTCGATTCTGTAGCGGCTGGCAATCGGGACATTTTCGTGGTCAGCGCGGAAGGAGGAAAACCACGCCGCCTCACCGAAGACACTTCCGATGAGGTAAGGCCGAGTTGGTCGCAAGATGGAAAATGGATCTACTTCGGTTCCAACCGTACCGGAGATTGGCAGGTGTGGAAGGCGCCGGCCGACGGGGGCAACGCTGTGCAAGTGACGCGACAAGGTGCACGTGAGGCATTCGAATCGTTTGATGGCAAGTTTATTTACTACGCCAGGGGCTTTGGTGTCCCAGGCATTTGGAGGGTACCTGTCGCAGGCGGCGAGGAGATACGCGTCCTGGATGAAGCTCTCCAGGGATTTTGGGCCCTGACTGCTACTGGTATTTACTTCGTGAATCCGAAGGTCATGCAGCACGCCACTATTGACTTCTTCGACTTCGCCACAGGTCGTACGAAGCAGGGCGCACCGATCGAGAAAGAACTTCAATTGGTGGCTCCAAGTCTCGCTGTCTCTCCTGATGGTCGATGGTTTCTCTACGCAAAAGGCGACAGTTTTGAAAGCGATATCATACTGGTTGAAAACTTCCATTAAAGAAAATGGTGCCGAACGACAAGAAGTAGGACATTGTTCGACGAGCTCATCAAGTCTACGACTCACGGAAAGGAGAATTAGGTCATGAGAGCTTGGAGCCTGTTTGGTTTGATCGTTCTCTGCCTGCTTGCTCTCTCGGCGCCGGCCCGCGCGCAGGGCTTTGGTCGAATTGTCGGTACCGTGAAAGACTCTTCGGGAGCCTTGATTGTCGACGCTAAGGTGACGGCCACTGAAACCGGCAAGGGCTTTTCGCGAACGGCTAGCACGGACCCTTCCGGTTACTATGTGCTCGACTCCCTTCGACCTGCGCAATACGACTTGAGCATTGAAGCAACAGGCTTCCGCAAGATTGAGCAAAAAGCCGTGACGTTACTGACGGATCAAACGCTCACGCTGAATGTTGAGATGCAGGTCGGTACGTTGACGGCGTCAGTTTTGGTGGGCGCCGGCATTAACCAAGTGGACACTTCGACTTCGACATTGAAACAGGTTATCGAATTGTCGCGCATCTCGGAGTTGCCCTCGAACGGTCGCAATGTAGCGGAGCTAACTCTCTCAGTCCCAGGCACGAGTGGTTTCACGAATGCGACGAATCCAACCTCAACTAGTGCAGGAGGCGCTCTGCAGGGTACAACCAAAACCTTTCCCGGAGCGGTAGCCATTGCGGTGAATGGTGCAAGGCAAAACCAGATCAGTTATCAACTCGATGGCGGAAATTACCTAGATGAGTACACCAACGTCAATCAGCCGTTCCCAATGCCTGACGCACTCCAGGAGTTTAGCGTGCAGACCAGTAACTATACTGCGGAATACGGTCAGAATGCGGGCGCCGTGGTAAATATCATCACGAAGTCAGGCACTAACAGTTTCCATGGCAACGCTTTTGAATTTGTGCGTACTCCCGCCTTAAACGCACGGCGTTGGGACCAGCCCACGAAGGATCAGATCCATCGCAATCAGTTTGGCGGAACCATCGGCGGACCAATTCGTCATGACCGCAGCTTTTTCTTCGCCGCCTATCAAGGGACCGTTTTCCACAATGTACTTCCGACAACGAGCCAGCCCGTACCGAACGCGGCCCAAAGAGCATCTGCAAGTGATCCGGCGGTAATCAAATTACTGACCTTCATTCCGGTCGGCGACGCCAGTAGTCGTGCCAGCTTTTCTCGGCCGGATCTGCAAAACTTTCAGGAGCTAACCGCAAGAGTCGACCACGGCTTCAGCAAGAAAACTCTGATGGCAGTTCGATATTTTTATGATCGCTTTACGAGAAATGCGGTTTTCGATCCCAACAATATCCTGACCTACTCGGATGGTTCGACTATTCGTTCTCAAAATCTTCTGGTTCACGTGACTCATATCTTTCGACCTACTCTGATAAACGACTTCCATTTCAGTTACGCGGCAGAGACAGCTCAGCGCGGCCCCGCCACCAACGCGATCAGTGTTCAGGACCTGGGGGTGGCGATTCCTTTTCAGCCCACGCCAAAAGCGATTCAGCAAATCCGTGTGAATGGCGGTTTCAGTTTCGGAGACAACCCCACCGCAAGCTTCGCGCGAAAGAATTTCACTCTCAGAGATGATGTTAGTTTGGTAGTAAGGAAGCATGATTTGCACTTGGGAGGCGTCATCGAGCGCAGCCGCATAGATCTCGACAATCTGTTCTTTCAACCTGCAGAATTTAGTTTTCCTTCGATAAATGCTTTCCTGGCAGGCGAGCTCGGAGATTTCAGCAGCAACGCAGCGTTTCGACAGGGGGCCGGAGAATTCAAAAACAATCGAAACACGTTCGCCGGCTTGTACGTCCAGGACAATTATCGCCTCAATCGTCGTCTGATGCTTAATTTTGGTTTGCGTTGGGAGCCCGCTCTTCCCTGGAAGGAAATCAAGGGACGGGTGGAGCAGTTTCGACTTGCCGACCTGATCGCCGGGACTCGCTCCACGCAATTCCCCAATGCTCCCCCCGGGGTTTTCTTTCCTGGTGATGCAGGCGTACCGAAAGATGGAGTCAGATCCAGCTTGAATAATTTTGCCCCACGCGTTGGCTTTGCCTACGACGTGTTCGGCGACAGCAAGACCAGCCTGCGCGGCGGATTCGGTATCTTCTATGACACTCGCATCCCGGGCATCATTAACAATCGGTTCGTGGACGTGACGCCCTTCAGCCCACAGTTGCTACTTTTGAGCGCTGCAACGGGGCCAGCGGGAAAGCCGGGAACATTTAGTGACCCCCTTTGTACTTTGGCTGCCACCCAGGTCAGACGCGGTTGTGCCGCGGCGACGAATCTGTTCCCTGCATCGTTTCCTCCGCCGTCGACGACAACTTTTGCTCCCAACCTGCTGGTTGTTAGTTGGGATCCAAACAATAAATATCAAGTGCCGACGCTATACAACTGGAACCTGGCCATCGAGCGCCAGTTCCCTTCCGATATGCTTGTGAGGGCCGCCTACGTCGGCTCTCACGGCAGCCATATCAAAGAGACGATCGCTTTCAATGTTTCGCCGGTCGGTGGTGGTACTCCCAGACTGAACGCGATCGCGGGTCCCAACGTCTTTGGCACGACAAACAATGGACCCACGCAGAATCTTCAGGACATTAACTCTTCCTACAATTCGCTTCAGTTGTCATTGGAAAGGCGCATGACGCGTGGGATCACAATACTCGCTAACTATACCTGGTCGAAAAGCATCGATGATCTGCCTCCCGGCGGAGGAGTCACCGACATCGGTGCTGACACTGTATCCGCGCGGCCCTGGGACGACCCACTGCGCCATCAATTTGATCGTGGCCCTTCGGACTTTGATCGCAAGCACAATTTCGTCTCCTCGTTCATTTGGCAACTCCCTGCTTTTTCCAAATCGCATAACCTCGTGTGGAGCTTCCTGGGCAACTGGCAACTCGGCGGCATTGTGAGTGCTAGGACCGGTCGCCCGCTCACAATTGTGTCTGGCACGAACCGCTCCCGGACCGGCATTGGACAAGACAGGGCCAAGTTAATAGGCGTTGCGTTGAGTGCGGGATCTTGCGTGGCTGCCGGCATTACAACGAAGCCCTGTAAGGACTGGCTGAACCCGACTGCATTTACTCAAGCGGACCTCGGCACGTTCGGCAATGTCGGCAAAGGGAGTATCCGTTTTCCAGGCTTCTACACTTGGGACATGTCGCTCTCTAAGACTTTCTCATTTACGGAACGATGGAAGGTACAGTTGCGCGGAGAGTTCTTCAATGTTTTCAACCGTGTGAACTTCTTGAGCGATGACGCCACAGTCGGTCCCAATTCAAATTTCGCAAAAGTGAGTTCAACATCCTCCTTTGGGGCCATTACTACAGCCACCGACCCCCGAATCGGACAACTGGCAATGAAGGTGATCTTTTAGTTCCTAGCCCGCCTCAACAGAGAAAAACTATGGCGTGTCTAGCAAGAGGAGGCCGTGTTTCGCTCCGCCTTGCGCTAATCGTTTTGTGCATCAGGGCGAACATACTCTCGTTGTAATCAACGTTAACTGGTAAGACGTTTGATGCTCATAATCCTCTGTGGCAAATTTGTGACGTGAATACCGGCAAACAGGTGTGAAAGTCTGTTACCAGATGTACTCCGAAGCGGCTGCAACCTGTGTGAAACCGTTTTAACCGAAAGAAGTCTAATCTCCCGCACCTCAACGACAAGCTGAAGCGTATCGGACATTTGCTTGACGCCTTTCTGTTAGCTTGAGATCTTGTCAAGGCTTACGAAAGTGCACTTTTGCAAGAGTTTGGAAACTGTGTCGAACGTTCACGTTCAAATCCAACTACTGAGGTTACGATGAAACTATCAGTACTGCTGACCGTCTGCACTCTTCTGGGTATTAGCTCATCCACAATTCAGGCGCAGAATCCTCAGAATCTAATGTCGCCCGCCGAACTGCGGAAGGTGGCAGCAGACTATTACCAATGGCGAAATGAAAACTTCCCTGTATCTTCCAGTGATGCCGGCTTGCACAAGTGGGACAACCGTCTGACGGATTACTCTTTGTCGGCCGTTCTCTCTCGTCGGTTACAAGTGAGAGATCTACTAACCAAAGTACAGGCAATCAATACGACAGGTTGGAGCAAGGACGACCGGATCGACTGGCTGCTGTTTCGCGCTCAACTCGAAGGCGTCGTCTTCTTCAATCGCGTCATCAATTTTGAGCAGACCGATCCCCAAACTTATGTAAACGAATGCAGCAATGGAATCTTTTCTTTGCTGAAGAAGGAGTACGACACGCCGCGTAATCGAGCCATTTCCGCGACTGCGCGCCTGAAACAGATGCCGCTCTTGATTGAGCAGGGCAAAAGAAACCTCACTAATCCAGTGCAACTCTACGCGCAGCTGGCGATAGATTCAGCGCGCTCAATCGATAGTTTATTCAACGACAGCTTGATGACTTTGGCTAAAGATCTTTCGCCAGCTGAAAGAGCTGATTTGGTGAAGGCGCGCGACGCTGCCCTCGCATCGATTCATGGATTCGCTGATTGGTTGGAAAGGCGTCTGCCCGGAATGGTGCCTTTCAAACCTATGGGCGAAGAGAACTACAACTACATTCTGCAAAACATCTACCTCTTACCACTCAAGGCGAACGACGTTGAAATGCTGGGCCAGGCTGAGCTGGCTCGGTATCGCGCGTTGGAGGCAATGCTTCCCGATCCGTCGCTCGCCGATCCGAATCCAGCGAGGAGTAAGAACATCCCGGGGGACCAGCAGGCATTCTTGAAGGCGTACGAAAGTCGTCAGGAAGAAATGATCAACTTCCTGAAGACGAATCGGTTGATCTCTATTCCGGATTACATCGGCCCGTTTTATATCCGGCAACTTCCGGAAGCCTTCAAGCCAACGAGTCCGGGTGGTTTCATGAACCCGCCCGGCGTCTATGACAAAGACCCGAGCGGTTTTTACTTCATTCCCACTTACAATCCGCAGAGCAAAAATTTCTACATACGAGCGGCGATCGAGGATCCGCGACCCATTCTCGGTCACGAAGGTATACCCGGTCATTTCTTACAACTCTCAATCGCGAATCATTTAACGAACGAGATCCGGCGTCAGCATGGCGATGGAATCTTCGTTGAAGGATGGGCACTCTATGGCGAAGAGATGCTGATGCGTTCAGGTCTGTACACAGACAACTCGCCGGGCCAGGGCCAGATCCTCCGGCTCTCCAGATACCGTGCGGCTCGAATCGGAGTAGACGTGAATTTGCATACAGGCAGGTGGACCTTCGACCAGGCCGTTAAATATTTCATGGAGGCTGGAGGATTGGACCATGAGGCGGCGACTGGTGAAGCGGCTGGCGCCGCCGCGAGTCCCACGCAGAAGATCACGTACATGGTGGGTAAGTGGCAGATCATGCGTCTGCTGGGGAAGTATAAAGATCAGCAGGGCGCAAATTTTCGCCTGGGCCAATTCCATGACGATCTGTTGAAGAATGGCAGTTTGCCGTTATCGATCGTCGAGTGGATCATATTGAATGATTCGTCTTCCTTGGATAAGGCGCTGAAATGACGGTCGAGTGAGCCAACGGCGCAAAGCGTTGAGTACCGACTTATCTGTGGTGACGTATCACCGCTTCGGCCTCCCTCAAATCAAACCATGGTCAACGGGCCAATGGCGCGATGCACTCCAATGAGGTCATTTACCTTGGAGCACGCACGGGCTGCCTAATGTACGCCGACGAGATCGACGTAGACTAAACATGTGCGCGGTTTTCGTACTGAACGGGAGCGCTCAGCGACCGAATTCAGTATCGTTAGAATTCAAGGACGAGGACCAGCACTCAAAATGCTTCTCATTATCTAATAGAGGGACTTGCCTATTACTGGATCTAAACCTCCGGGCACGACTTTTGAGTTGGGGTGACTGTCGCTCCCATTCTGTAGTGTATGGCTTTTTCGGAGCCATTACATTCACAATAATTTGCAGCGGAGGTCACTATGTTTCCCATTGGTGATGATGACTCGGCTCGCAGGACAGTGCCGGTAGTCACCTACGCGTTAATCGCGCTTAACGTCCTGGCCTTCTTCCTCGAATTAAATGGCGGCGAGCCCTTCATAGAGCAGTGGTCCGTCGTCCCACGCCGCCTGACGCAGAACCCTAGCGGCGATTTCATAACCGTGTTCACCTCAATGTTCATGCACGGCGGCTGGCTGCACCTGGGCGGCAACATGCTCTACCTCTGGATCTTCGGGGACAATGTAGAGGACCGATTCGGGCACGCGAAGTTCGGGTTGTTCTACCTCCTCTGCGGCATAGCGGCCACGGTAGCGCAAGTGGCTGTAAGTATGGGATCGAACGTTCCGAACCTGGGCGCCTCTGGGGCAATAGCCGGAGTGCTGGCCGGCTACCTCATTTTATTCCCGAGGGGTCAGGTAAGAGTCTTAATGGGTAGGGGCGTAGTGCCAATGCCGGCGTTGATCGTCATTGGGCTGTGGATCGTCTTACAATTTATTAGCGGGATCGGGTCAATCACGCAGTCGGCTGAGACGGGTGGAGTGGCTTACATGGCTCACATCGGAGGCTTCGTGGCAGGACTGGCTCTCACATTCCTGTTTGGCGGCCGCAGGACTGAAGCCACAGTTTGATGATTAGGTCGATCGCACCGGTAAGGGATGCGATGCATACATGTCCTGCGTGAGGTTTACAAAGCTGTCGGATAATACCACTTTCAGCGCATTATCCAGTGGTCTTATACGACATATCTTAAGTCTAATTACTTAGATGACGGATCCGTCGCCTAATATTTAGTTGGGCGTCTTCGGGGTTACTTAGATCGGCAATGAAATCACAGTACTCTGATGGATAAACAACAAGCTAGTTGGCTCATCGTCCGAGCGTTTGGCCTCTACCTCTTGATCCAAGCGTTCATGCTCGGTCTCGGTATATTAGGTGAGGTTTACACTGCTCGCGTATTTGGCAAACTCGCTTCGTCTCTGGGAACGGAGAACAATTACGTCACCGCAATCCTTCTAACGTACAGAAGTTCGCTGTTTGCTTGGGTGCTAAAGTTCGTTTTGTTCTCGGCCGCAGGAATATATTTGCTTCGAGGTGGCGCGTTTCTGATGCGGTTATTACAGC
>Ga0114129_10004955_pt1 | contig 18778 bp, 1 predicted proteins | sample RhiMetdeltSRZDD1_FD_80071 | JGI IMG/M metagenome (GOLD analysis project Ga0114129, IMG submission 80071) | Populus rhizosphere microbial communities from Tennessee, USA - Rhizosphere MetaG P. deltoides SRZDD1 (version 2) (version 2) | ecosystem: Host-associated > Plants > Roots > Rhizosphere >...
GTGGAGGGACCGAAGCCGGCAGTCGTGCTGGTGCAAGGACTGAACGCAATCGAGCTCATCGTGTCCGACGGCACCACGACGTCACGCGACACCATCGTGATCACGGTGGTCGACCACTCGCCGCCCCATCTCACCTGTCCGGCGGCGGTGAAGGTCTCGCCGCAAGCGGGTCAATGTACGGTGTCTGATGTCGGGCTGGGGCAGCCCACCGCCTCGGACAACTGCGGCGCGGCCACGCTGTCGAACGACGCCCCGGCTTCGTTCGCCCTGGGGACGACCACGGTCACGTGGTCGGCGTTGGATGCCGCGAACCTGCGCGCGAGTTGCCCGCAGAAGGTGATCGTTCAGGACGCGGGCGCGCCCGCCCTCGAAGCGTCCCTCGATAAAGAGTCGCTGTGGCCGCCCCATCACAAGACCGTCGACGTCGGGCTTCATGCCTGCGCCACCGGCACCTGCGCCGGACCGATCCCGGTGCGCGTGACCGTGTACAGCGACGAGCCCAAGGACTGCACCGGCGACGGCCATACGCACGAGGACGCGGAAATCGTCGACGGCACGCTGCGCCTGCGGCCGGAGCGTTCGGGCCACGGCAACGGCCGCGTGTACCTGATCGTGGTCTCCGCGGGCGACGGCTCGTCGATGGTGGTGAAGCGCCTCACCGTCACCGTGCCGAAGAGCCAGTCGGCCCAGGACGTCGCGAGCGTGGTCGCACAGGCCAAGGCCGCGCGGGAGTACTGTGCGAGCTGCGGTACCGCGCCCAGCGGCTACCGAAAAATCCTCGACGGCGGCACGCTGCCGGCGTGCCAGGCGTCGAACCGTCCACCGCAGGTGAACGCGGGCGCCGATCAGTCGATCGAGCTGCCCACGAATAGCGTGACGCTGGCCGGCACCGTCACCGACGACGGCAAGCCGGAGAGCGGCACGCTGACCGCCACGTGGACCAAGGTCAGTGGCAGCGGGTCGGTCACGTTCGCCGACGCCTCGTCGCCCGCGACCACCGCCGCTTTCTCCGAGGCCGGCACCTACGTGCTGCGGTTGGGCGCGTCCGACGGCGACCTGTCCGCCGACGACGAGGTCACCGTGGTGGTGGCGGCCGAGAACCAGGCGCCGCAGGTCGAGGCCGGACCCGATCGGGTCATCGACTGGCCCGGCACGACGACTGTCGCGCTCGACGGGACCGTCACCGACGACGGGTTGCCCGCCGGGTCCACGGTGCACACGACCTGGCTGCCGCTCTCGGGGCCGCCGGGAGTGACGTTCGCCAATGCGGCCGCCATCGACACGACGGCGACGTTCCCCGCACCCGGCGAGTACGAGCTGCAGCTCAACGCCGACGACACACGGCGCGTGGGATCGGACACCGTGCGCGTCACCGTCAACGCGGCGCCGGTGGTGAGCGCGGGTGTCGACCAGGCGATCGCGTTGCCGGATCCGGTGGCGCTCAGCGGGACCGCCACCGATGACGGTCTGCCACGTCCGTCGGCATTGACGGTGGCGTGGTCGAAGGTCAGCGGTCCGGGAGCGGCGACGTTCGCGAGCCCGACCGTCCTGGCCACGGCGGCGACGTTCGACGTCCCCGGAACCTACGTCCTCGGCCTCACCGCGTTCGACACCCGCGTGAGCACGACCGACACGGTCGAGGTGACTGTCCTTCCCGGCATCCCCGACGTCTCTGTCGAGGATGCGACGGTCGTCGAGGGCCAGTCGGGGACGACGCCGGCCAACGTCACCGTACGTCTGTCGCGCCCGCACGGGGCCGAGGTGCGTCTCGACTTCGGCACTCTCGACGGCACCGCGTCCGCGACCTGCGACTATCGCTCGCGCTACGGCACGGTGGCGTTTGCCCCCGGTGAGACGGCGAAGACGATCACCGTGCCCGTCAACGGCGACCTGATCCTGGAAGGGAACAAGAACCTCCGCGTCGTGGGGTTCAATCCCGTGAACGCCGCGATCGTCGATGCGGAAGGTCTCGTCACCATCGAGGACGACGACGCCGCGAATCAGGCGCCGGGCGCCGCCGCCGATCGCAGCCCTGCGCCGTATGCCATCGATCGCCCCACCTCGACGCGCCTGGCATGGAGCGCGCACGATCCCGACGCCGGGGACTCGCTGCGCTACGACGTATACCTCGGCACCGCCGCCCCCACGGAGGGGCAGACGTGGTCGCGCGCCTGTACCGCCGCCGGCCCCGCGCGCGTCGGCGCCTCCTCGGTGCTCGACGCGGCCGGTGACCGCCTCCTCGTCTTCGGCGGCGCGAGCGCCGCGGGGCTGCCGTCGGATCTGCTCTCGCTGAGCGGCGCCTCCGGCGCCCCGGCATGGCAGATCATCGATGCCGGCCCGGGCCCAGAAGGCCGACAGGACGCGAGCCTCGCTTTCGATGCCGTCACGCGCCAGGCGTTCCTCTACGGCGGATGCCGGAACGGGTGCACTGAGCCCCTCGGGGATACGTGGCGTCTGGTCGAGAATGGCGGGGCCGCTCATTGGGAGCCGCTGCCCTCCGCGCCGGACGCGCGGTCCGGTCACACGGCAGTGTACGCGCCCGCCATCCCCGGCCTCGTCGTTTTCGGCGGCCGCACCGCCGCCGGCGAGATCAACGACGTCTGGCTGCTGCGCGATGCCGCCGGTGCGGCGCCCGCCTGGGAGAGCCTGAGCGCCGCCGGCGTCGCTCCCGAAGCGCGCGCCGGCGCGGCCGCGGCCTACGATGCGGACGGCGACCGGCTGTTCCTCTTCGGTGGTGCCCATGAGGACCTCGTGCTGTCCGACCTGTGGGTACTCGAGCACCTGAGCACGGCGCCGCGATGGACGCGCCTCACGCCGAGCGGCCTCGCGCCGGCGCGCCGCGCGCAGGCTGTGCTCGGTTTCGATCCCGGGATGCGGCGGCTGCTGCTCTTCGGCGGGACGGGCGCCGGTCTCGCGGCGGGCACGAACGCCGTCTTCGGCGACGCGTGGCTCGTGAGCGACGTCGACAGCGATCCGGCGTGGGTGCGCATGAGCACGGGCGACACGCGTCCGGCCGCGCGCTTCGGCGCCGTGGCCGCGTACCTGCCCGAGGAGAATCGATTCGTCCTCGCCCTCGGCGCCAACAACCGCCTGTTCCAGGAAGACCCGACCCAGCCTCCGATTCCGTTTGGCGACGTGTGGACGCTGTCGGAGGCAATGGGACGTCTGCCGCTGGTCTCGGCGGGACAGACGGCGGCGGAATACGCGCCCACGCTCGAGAACGGTGCCACGTACCTGTGGCGGGTGGTCGCGCGGGACGAGCACGGCGCCACGCGGGGCTCGGCGGCGTGGCGGTTCTCCGTCGGTCCGCCCGCGCTCACAGTGGCGGACGCGAGCGCCGCCGAGGGCAGCCCGCTTGCCTTCGTGCTGACGCTGTCGCGGCCGAGCGACACCGACATCACCGTCGACTACACGACGGTGGACGGTACCGCGACGTCCGATACGGACTATCAGGCGGCCACCCGCACGCAGCGGATCCCGGCGGACACGACCACGGCCACGATCGCGGTGGCCACGATCGCCGACGGCCTGCAGGAGGACGCCGAGCAGCTCACGCTGCGCCTCAGTGGAGTGCAGGGCGCGATCCTCGCCCGTGCGGAAGCCCTCGGCACGATCACGGACGACGATCCGACGAACGAGCCGCCGCTGGTCGACGTCGGCGCTGACGTCGACGTGGTACTGCCTGCCGCGCTCGATCTGGCCGCGACGGTCTCGGATGACGGACGCCCCGAGGGTTCGACGCTGGCACTGTCGTGGAGCCTCATCGACGGCCCGGCGCCGGTGACGTTCTCCGCGCCGACGAGGGCGACCACGACGGTCTCGTTCACGGCCCGAGGCACGTACCTGTTGCGGCTCACCGCCGACGACGGCCAATACACGACCTCCGACGAGTTGCTCGTGTTCGTGTCGGCGGTGAACCAGCCCCCGGTGGTCACCGCCGGTGCGGATGCGACCGCGGCGCTGCCCGTCGCGCGCGCCGTGCTGCGCGGCCAGGTCAGCGACGACGGCATGCCCGAGGGCAACAGCCTCTTCCTGGCGTGGACGGTCGAATCGGAGCCGACCGACGGCGCGGTGGCGTTCGCCGATACGCGCGTGCCGCAGGCGCTGGCCACGTTCAGCGCGCCGGGCACGTACGTCTTGCGCCTCACCGCCTTCGACGGCGAGCACGTCGTGTCCGATGACGTCGAGATCAGGGTGACCGGCGCGCCGGACCTGACCGTGCTGTCCGTCGATGCCTCCGGCATGAGCGCGGCCCCGGGCACGCGCGAGGCCACCGGCGTCGTCGGGGCCGCCATCCAGAACCTGGGCGGGCCGGCGTCGCGCACTTTCGCGACCACCTTCTTCGTGGACGTCAACGGCAGCGGTGCCCTCGAGCCCGGCGTCGACACCGTCCTCGCCACGTCGTTCCGTACCGGCGTGGGCGAAGGCGAGATCTTCGGCATCGCCATGCCGGTGACGGGCACGCTGAGGTGGGCCTCGCCGCGCGTATCCGTGTTCGTCGACAGCGGCGTATGGATCGCAGAGTCGGACGAGAGCAACAACATTGCGCGCTCGGGTCCGGCCTGCGCGCCGCCGACAGCCGGCGGCTTCGGCATGCCGGCGATCGAGTGGGCGGATACGGATCGGCATGCCGGGGGCACGCCCGCCATCGGCGATCTCGACGGCGACGGTGTCCCCGAGATCGTGTACATCGCCGAAGGCGGCGGAGGTCGCGAAGTCCGCGCCATCCGCGGCAGCGACGGCGCCGAGGTGCTCACGATCCCGTCCACGCCCGGGCGGCCCATCGGTGCGCGCGGCCACCCTGCCATCGGCGACATCGACGGGGACGGACGTCTCGAGATCCTCGCCACGGGCGGCGGGCACCTCCGCGCCTACGCGCACGACGGCGCGCTCGAGTGGGAGAGCGCGTTCGTGTTCGACCTCAGCTCGACGGCGCCCGCCATCGGCGATCTCGACGGCGACGGCGTGCCGGAGATCGTGCTGGGGCGCCACGTGTTCGACAATCGCGGGACGCTGCGATGGACGGGGGCGGGCGGCTCTGGATCCGGCTTCAGCAGCATCGCCGACCTCGACGGCGACGGCCGCGCCGAGGTCATCGCCGGCAACACCGTATACGACGCCGCCGGATCGATCCGCTGGCAGCAGCAGAGTTTCGTCCTCGACCGGTACACCGCCGTCGCCGACCTCGACGGCGACGGGTCGCCCGAGATCGTCGAGTCCGGCGCCGGCGTCGCGGTGCTGCTTGCCGACGGCACCATCCGCTGGCGCCGGGACGAAGGCGGCGGCCTGCCCGTCATCGCCGATTTCGACGGCGATGGGCGGGCCGACATCGGGGTGGCGGGTCCGTCGAAGTTCCTCGTGTACGACGGCAACGGCGCCGTCGTTTGGCAGGTACCCTCGAGCGAATCGATGTTCGGCGCCAGCGCCTTCGACTTCGACGGCGACGGCGCTGCCGAGGCGGTCGTGCGCGACCTCACGCGGCTCCGCGTCCTGAGCGGCCGGGACGGGGCCGAGCTGATGTCGCTACCGCTGGCCAACGGCTGCTTCGACCAGAGCCTGCCGGTGGTCGCGGACGTGGATGCGGACGGCGAGGCCGAGATCGTCGTCCTGGCCGACGGCCAGTGCGGCGGCGGTACCAATAAGGGCATCTTCGTCGTCGGCGATTCCGATCGCGGCTGGGTGAGGGCGCCGCGGATCTGGAACCAGCACTCGTACCACATCGACAACGTCGAGGCCGACGGCCGCATCCCGAGCCCGGAGCCTCCGAGCTGGACGGGCGCGAACAGTTATCGCCTGGCCGCGGTCACGGACGGCTGCACCTTCGATCGGCCGGAGCTGATACCGACGTTCCCCAGCGCGACGCGCATCGACGCCGTCCTGAATATCTTCGTGCGTGTCGAGAACCACGGGGACGTCGGCGTGGGCCCGGGCGTGGCCGTTGCCTTCTACGACGGCGATCCCGCGGAGGGCCGGCTCATCGGAGCCACCACGACCACCACCGCGCTGCCGGCGCACGGCGAGGTGGACGTGTACTTCGACGCCCCGGCCTATGCCTGGGCGCGGCCGCTGTGGGTGGTGATCGACGACGCCACCGCGGGGATCGGCCGCTATCGCGAGAGCGACGAGACGAACAACATCCTCGACAGCGGCCTCGTCGTGGTGCCGGACGCCAACACGGCGCCGCTGGTGAGCGCGGGCGAGGATCAGACGCTCGAGCTGCCGGTCGTCGATCACGCGCTGTCGGGAACGGTGGAGGACGACGGCCTGCCGGGGGCGCCGTTGCAGATCCGGTGGACGCAGCTCAGCGGCCCGTGCGCGATCGCCTTCGATGCGCCCGAGCGGCCGACGACGACGATCCACGTCCCGTGCGCGGGCACATTCGTGCTGCGGTTGACTGCGGACGACACCGCGCTGTCGTCGTCCGACGAGGCGACGCTGACGGTCGGCCCCGGCAACCAGGCGCCGGTCGTCAACGCCGGAGCGAATGCCGCGCTGGTGCTGCCGGCAACGACGCTCGCTCTCAACGGTCAGGTCGTGGACGACGGACGGCCCTTGGGCGCGATCACGACGGCGTGGAGCCAGGTGGACGGCCCCGCCACGGTCGTCTTCGGCGATGCGAGCGCGGCGGCCACCGCGGCGGGCTTCCCCGGCGCGGGGCTCTTCACGCTGCGTCTCACCGCGAGCGACGGCGAGAAGACGGCCTCGGACGATGTCCAGGTTCGCGTCGGCACCGACCCGCGGCCCGACCTCACGCTCTCGCCGATCGATGCCACGTCCGCGGTCTACGATTCGCAGAGCCTGGCGATCTCCGGGGCGGTCAAGGTGAGGGTCCGCAACGACGGCCTCGGTGAGACCGCCGCCGCCGTGAGCCTGACGTTCTTCGAGGACCGCAACCGTGACCATGCTCTGGACGCCGGCGACGAGGTCCTGGCCACGGCAACCGTGCCGGATCTCCCCGCCGGCGCTGACACCGAGATTGCCGCGGAGCTTTCCGGCCGCGTGCAGTTCGCGGGCAGCCTCCTGTTCGCGTTCGTCGACAGCGGCGGGCAGGTCGAGGAGTCGAACGAAGACAACAACGTCGCCGATGGGACGCCGGCCTGCGTTCCGCGACCGTTGCCGCGCCCGCTCACGCCGCAGGTCGAGTGGCGCTGGGAGGGCTCGCCCGTCCTGCCCGACTCCGTCGGCGTCATCATGACCCCCGCCGTCATGGACATGGACGGCGACGGGCATCCGGACCTCGTGTTCAGCACCATCCAGCGCGGCGGAACCGACGTGCCCGGGAACCTGCGCGCGGTTTCGATCGCCGACCACCGAGAGATCTTCACCGTGACGAGCCCCATGGTCTGGGGCCCGTCGCAGATCGCGGTGGGGGACATCGACGGCGACGGGCGCCCGGAGGTCGTGGCCGTCAATGGCAGCAACAACGGCCTCATCGCCTTCGAGCACGATGGCACCGTCAAGTGGGAGACGACGGCGCTGCTGCCGAACATAGTCAGAACCGCGGGTCCGGTCCTGGCCGACCTGGACGGCGACGGTACGCCGGAGATCGCACTCGGCTCGTGGGCCGTGTTCGACAGCGACGGCTCCCTGCGCTGGCGCGGAGACCAGATCGGCGTCCGCCCGTTGGCGGCGGTGGCCGACCTCGACCTCGACGGCTCCCCCGAGGTCATCTCCGACGGGGTCGCGCACCACGCGGACGGGAGCGTCTACTGGCGTACGAGCGGCGGCTCGGGCGGCTTCGTCGCCGTCGCCAACTTCGACCAGGATCCCTTTCCCGAGATCGTGCAGACGCGGGGCGTGACCCTGCGCTTGCTCGAGCACGACGGGACTTTGACGTGGGAGCGGTCGCTCCCGTCGTTCACCGCCATCTCGCCCCCTGCCGTCGGGGACGTGGACGGTGACGGTGAGCCGGAGATCGTGCTCACCGGCATCCAGAACATCTGGGCCATCGAGACCGACGGCACTGTGAAGTGGACGCGGACGACCCAGGACGGATCACAGTCGACGCCGGCCACTGTGTTCGACCTCGACGGGGACGGGCGCGGCGAGGTCCTCTACGGCGACGAGGTGTACTTCTTCATCTACGACGGCGTGAGCGGGGAGACCCTCTTCCGTGCGCAGATGGGCAGCCCCACGGGCCTCGAGAACCCCGTCGTCGCCGACGTGGACGGCGACGGCAGCGCGGAAATCGTGGTCACGGCCAGTGAGTATCAAGGCTCGACGCTGAGCGGCATCTTCATCTTCGGCGACGCGCAGTCGCGCTGGGTGGGCGCGCGGCCGGTCTGGAACCAGCACACGTATCACGTCACGAACGTGAACGACGACGGCACGATCCCTGCGCACGAGAGGCCGAGCTGGCCGGTGCTGAACGGCTACCGGCAGCAGCAGAGCGCGCCGGGCGGCGTCGTCCAGCCGTGCCTCTTCGCGCAGCCCGACCTCACGGTGTCGCATCCGCGTCTCGGCGCGGCGCGCACGGTGACCGTGCGCGTGGGCAACGGCGGCGCGCGATCGTCCGGGGCCAGCGTGCCGGTGACGTTCTACGACGGCGACCCGAGCGTGGCGCGCCATCCGCTGGCGACGATGACGACGGCGGTCGTGGAAGCCGGTGCGTTCGAGGATCTGACGTTCACGCTGCCTCCGGGGCAGTCGACATCGGACACGCTCTGGATCGTGGTCGACGACCGCGGTGACGGCCACGGCACCGTCCAGGAATCGAACGAAGGCAACAACAGCCTCGACGTGGGCCTCGGCCTCGAGTCGGCGGGCAGCGGACGTCCGGATCTCATCGTCGCCTCCGTGGCGCCGGAGGGGCTGCACGTGCACGGTCAAACCCTCGCCGCGTCCGGCACGGTGTCGGTGGACGTGCGCAACATCGGGCCGGAGGCCACGGCGGCGTCTCTCCTCCAGCTCTTCGACGACAGCAACGGGAACGGCGCCTACGACACTGGCATCGATTCCGATCTCGGCACGGCGGCGGTACCGGCGATGGCCAGCGGGAGCCGTGTGAGTGTTGCCGTCGCCGCCGCCGGCACCGTCGCCTTCCTCGGCGTGCCCGTGCACGCCTTCGTCGACAGCGGCGCGGCCATCGACGAGGCCAACGAGGCCAACAACGTCGGCCGCTCGGGCTCGACGTGCCGCTCGCCGCGGGCGCTGCCCGGGGCGCTGCGGGAGAAGTGGGCGTGGACGTCGTCGGCCACGCTGCCCGCGTTCGTGAACGTCAACATGACGCCGCTCGTGATCGACGTCGACGGCGACGGCATCCAGGACGCCGTCTTCGTGAGCACCCAGCCCTCCGAGCCGTCGTCGTCGGGCCACCTGCGTGCGATCAGCGGGCGCGATGGGCACGAGATCTTCACCGTCACCGACCCGCAGCGCGACCTCGTGGGCTTCCTGGCCGCGGGGAACATCGACGCCGATCCGGAGCCGGAGATCGTGGGGATGTCCGAGGGCAACAGCCGGCTCGTCGCCTTCGAGCACGACGGCACCTTCAAGTGGATGAGCGGCATCCTGCGCGTCGTCCGCCTGGGGACGCCGGTGATCGCCGACCTGGACGGTGACGGCATCTCCGAGGTGATCGCCGACGCCAATGTCGTCAACGGCGACGGTAGCACGCGGTTCGCCCCGGGCCTGGGCATCCTCCTCGAGGGCGGCAGCTCGCTGGTGGTGGACCTCGACCTCGACGGCACCTTGGAGATCGTGAGTTACAACACTGTGTATCGGAACGACGGCTCCCTCGCCTTTACGTTCGCCATCCCGGTCGGAGCTTCGTTCCGGGCCATCGGTCAGCTCGATGGCGATCCGTATCCCGAGATCGTGGTGACCGGCCCCCACGGCTCCGTCTTCGTGCTCGAGCACGACGGTGCGCCGAAGTGGACGTCGGGTGGGCCCGGCAGCGTCACTGTCACCGGCCCCCCGACCGTGGCCGACTTCGACGGCGACGGCGAGATGGAGATCGGCGCCTCCATCTATCCCACCGGCTACGCGGTGTTCGACACGATGGGCAGCCTGATGTGGAGCCGCACCCTGGCCAACACGCCGCTGCTCGAGAGCACCTACAACAACAGCACCACCGCCGCCGACCTCGACGGCGACGGCGCGTTCGAGATCGTCCACGCCGGGACGGCGGGCCTTGCCGTCTTCCGCGGCGTCGACGGTGTGACGCTGTACGAGGAGCCGGCGTTGCGCACGTGTGAAGGCCGGCACTCACCGGTGGTGGCCGACGTGGACGCGGACGGGCGGGCGGACATCCTGATGCCGGCGAGCGCGACCTGTGCTCCGTCCGGCTTCGGCGCACCCATCCCCACGGGCTCGGCGCCCGGGCTGCACGTGCTGAGGGACGCCGACGGTGCCTGGGCGCGCACCGGCGGGCAGTGGAGACAGCACGACACTCACAGCCTGGTGCCGGGCACGTTCCGCGCGAACGCGCCGGACCCGGTGCAGCCGTTCGCGGTGGCCGATGTCACGGCTTCGCACGTCTCGATCGAGGGCGGCGCGGTATCGATCACGGTCACCGTGCGCCTCGGCAACGCAGGTGCGGGCCTAGCGCCCGCGGGCACGGCGCTGTCGTTCTACGACGGCGACCCGCGCGGCTACGCCCGCCTCCTCGGCACCGTGCGCTCGGCCGGCCCCATTGCGCCCGGCGGCTTCGTAGACCTCGTCCTGACCCTGTCGCCCACCGCGTCTTCCGCCAGCACCATTTTCGTGGTGGCCGACGACACCGGCGGTCTGACGAGCACGATGGCCGAGTGCAGCGAGTCGAACAACATCTACGACTCGGGCCTGCGCCTCAACCAGGCGCCGGCGGTGAGCGCGGGCGCAGATCAGACGGTGACCGATCAGGCCACGCTCCTCGGCACCGCCTCCGACGACGGCCTGCCCTTCGGCGCCGCCGTCACCACGCGCTGGACCGCCGTGGACGCGCCGGGCGAGGTGGTCTTCGCCGACGCGACGGCGCTGTCGACGGACGTCACGTTCGGCGCGCCCGGTGTCTACACGCTGGCCTTGAGCGGGAGCGACGGCACGCTCACTGGACGTGACGAGGTCGTGATCACCGTCGCGCTCTCGAATCGCGCGCCGTCGGTGGATGCCGGCGTCGATCGCGTCATCAGTCAGCCAGACACATCCGTCGGCCTCGCCGGCGTGGTCACCGACGACGGCCTGCCCGAGGGCAGCGCCGTCACGTCGTCGTGGTCGATGGTCGACGGCCCGGCGCCGGTGGCGTTCGCCGATCCGTCGTCTCCGACCACGACCGCGAGCCTGCCCGAGCTGGGCACGTACGTCTTCCGTCTCACCGCCAGCGACGGAACGCTGGAAGCGTCGGACGACATCACCGTCACCTTCACGCCGCCGAACACCGCGCCGGTGGTCGACGCGGGACCGGACGTGCGGATCGAATGGCCGATGGATCGCGTGAACCTGCAGGGCAGCGCGTGGGACGACGGCCTGCCCGAAGGCAGCGTGTTCACGGCCGCCTGGAGCGTCGTCGGCCGGCCGCCGACGGGCACCGCCACCATCGCCAATCCGCTGGCGGGTGACACCGCGGTCACGTTCAGTGAGCCGGGCACGTACATCCTGCAGCTCGCCGCCAGCGACGGGATGCTCATCGTGGAGGACCGGGTCACGGTGCTCGTCACAGCTCCGAACCAGGCGCCGCAGGTGAACGCCGGGCCGGATCAGACCGTCGCCTACCAGGAGACCGCGCAGCTCAGCGGCTCCATCGTGGACGACGGCGCGACCGGCGAGCTGGACGTGCTGTGGACCAAGGAGAGTGGGGACGGCTCGGTGGCCTTCCTCGACCCGACGCTCGAGGTCACGGGCGCCACGTTCACGATCCCGGGCACGTACGTCCTGCGGCTCACGGTGAACGACGGGCGAGTCTCGGCGTTCGACGAGGTGACGATCACGGTCACGCCGCCGAACCAGGCGCCGCAGGTGTTCGCGGGGATCGATCAGAGTGCCCAGCTTCCGAACGCGGACGTCGCTCTGAACGGCGTCGCGAACGACGATGGCCTGCCGTCGGGCTCGACGCTTACGACCACGTGGGAGTCCTTCGGTCCAGCGCCGGTGACGTTCGGCGACGTGCACGCACTGACGACGACGGCAACCTTCACCGCGCCGGGCGCGTACGTGCTGCGTCTCGTCGCCACGGACGGACAGCGCAGTACGGCGGACGACGTCGGGGTGTTCGTGCGGCCCGAGAATCAGGCGCCGGTCGTGAGCGCCGGTACCGACCAGACGGTCACGGGCGCACCGGCCACGGCCATCCTCTCCGGCACTGTCACGGACGACGGCCTTCCGGACGGGACGCTCGGTGCCGAGTGGTCCGTGGTGAGCGCGCCGGCGTCGGTCACGTTCGCGAACCCGCTCGCGACGACGACGTCGGTCACGCTCGACGTGGCGGGCACCTATACGTTCCGGCTCACCGCCACGGACGGCCCCACGCAGACTAGCGACGACGTCGTGGTGACGATCGTGCCCGGCAACGTCAAGCCGGTGGTCTCCGCCGGCACCGACGTATCGATCACGTTCCCCGAGCGAACGGCCACCCTCGCTGGCACCGTCACGGATGACGGTCTGCCCGAAGGCGCCGCGGTCACGTCCACGTGGACGCATGTCGGCGGGCCCGTTGGCACGGCTACGATTGCCAACGCTGCCGCCGCATCCACGACTGTCACCTTCGACGCCGCCGGCACCTACGTGTTCCGGCTGACGGCCAGCGATACGGCGCTGAGCGCGTTCGACGACGTCACCGTCACCGTATCGGGCACGGACCCGATCGGCAACGCACCGGTCGTGCAGCTCCTCACGCCGGTCGAGCGAGCCGGCGTGACCGCGCCCACGATGGTCACCGGCACGATCCGCAGTGACTCGCTGCTCGCGTGGCGGGTCGAGTATCGGCGTGCGGGAGAGACGAGTGCGTCCGTCGTCATCGGCAACGGCAACACAAACATCGAGGCTGGCACGTTGGCGACGTTCGATCCGACGATGCTGCTCAACGGCCTGTACGAGATCCGCCTCGTGGCCACCGACACCGCCGGCCGCGCCACTGTCGACAGCGCGTTCGTCATCGTCAGGGACAACTTCAAGGTGGGGCAGTTCATGCTGTCCTTCGTCGACGTTGAAGTCGCCATCTCGAACATCCCCATCCGCGTCACACGCACGTACGACAGCCGGGACAAGGGGAAGGGCGACTTCGGATACGGCTGGCGTCTGGATGTCGGGAACGTACGCGTGGCCGAGGATGGGTTCGCGGGCCAGAGCTGGACCGGTACGCGCAGCATCGGCCAGTTCCCGAACTACTGCCTGCAGGCCAATCGGCCGAGGGTGGTGACGGTGACGTTCTCGGACGGCCGCACGTGGGAGTACGAGCCCCTCCTCACGCCCTCGTGCCAATTTGGCGTCCCGCCGGACGAGGTGTCGCTCAGGTATCGGCCGGTGCCGGGCACGACGACGCAGGGGCAGCTCATCCCCGTGCGCGGCGACCTGTCGGTCATCGATCGGGTGGCCGTACTCGGTGCCTGGCCCGACGACGACTGGCGCAAGCCGACGGCGCCACTGGAGCTCTTCGACGCGATCACGTGGGACCTCTTCGATCCCGACAAGTACCTGCTCGTCATGCCCGACGGCACCGAGCTGCTCATCGACCAGAAGGCGGGCCTGCAGCGCATTCGCGACCTCAACAACAACACCCTCACCGTCACGCCCGCCGGCATCACCGACACCTTCGGTAACGGCGTCGTCTTCCAGCGCGACGGCCAGGGCCGCATCGCCAAGATCACCGACCCCGAACAACACGCGATGACATACCAGTACGACGCGGCGGGGGATCTGGTGGGCTTCACCGACCGCGAGCAGCACACCACGGGCTTCACGTACCACGCGACGCCGGCGCACCACCTGAACGAGATCAAGGACCCGCTCGGCCGCACGCCGATCCGGAACGACTACTACCCGGACGGCCGCATCAAGAGCCACACGGACGCCTTCGGCAAGACGATCACGTACGAGCACGACCTCACCGGCCGGCAGGAGGTGGTCACCGACCGCCTGGGCAAGACGCGAGTCCTGCATTTCGACGACCGCGGCAACGTCACCAAGGAAATTCAGGCCGACGGCCGCCAGATCCTGCGAACCTTCGACGCGCGCAACAACCGCACGTCGGAGACGGATCCTCACGACGTCGGCACGCTCAACCCGCCGAAGACGACGTCGATCTACGACGGCCAGGACAACCTGCTGTCGATGTCTGACGCCCTCAGCAACGAGACGTCCTACACCTACAACAGCCGGCAGCAGGTACTGACCACGAAGGACCCGCGCGGCAAGATCACGACCAACGAGTACGACCCCATCACCGGCAACCTGACTAAGACGATCGACGCCACTGGCCACGCGGTAACGTTTACGTATGACAGCTCAGGCCGCCTGCTGAAGCAGTCGCAGATGCTCAATGGGATCGAGGTCTCTGCCGAGTACACGCCGAGCGCCACTGGAATCGCTCGGGAGAAGGACGCCGAGGGCCATATCACCACGTACGTCAACCGCCGCGACGGCCTGCGCTCCAGCCAGTCGACGACACGCACGCTCTACAACTGCACGCTGGCTTGCGTCCCCGTGGGCACCGAGACGCTCACGACGCAGTACGAATACGACGGCAACGGGGATGTCACGAAGGTCATCGATCCCAATGGGACGTCGACGCGCACCGTCTACGACGAGCAGGGTCGGCAGAAGTCCACGTTCGACAAGTTGGGTCGTGAGACGAAGCGCACGTACGACCCCATGGGGCAGGTGACTAAGACGGAGTACCCGGACAACACGACCGAGGAGTCCACATACGACGCCGAGGGTCGCCGTCTTACGAGCAAGGACCGTGGCGGTCGCATCACGGCATACGAGTATGACGACCTGGGCCGCCTCACGAAGGCGGTCTTCCCTGACAAGACGTTCACGCAAACCCGCTACGATTCCTCTGGTCGTGTGTTCGAGGCCATCGACGCTCGACTCAAGAGCACCTTCTTCGGCTACGACACACGCGGTCGCCGGACCAGTACGCGCGATCCGCTGGGGCACGAGACTGTCTACGGCTACGACGCGAACGGCAATCAGGATAGGGTCAGGGATCCAAACCAGAACACGGTGACGCTCGACTTTGACGATCTCAATCGCCGGACGACGACGCACGTCCCGGACGGGAGCACGACCGTTGCCGGCTACGACGCCATTGGCCGCCGCATCTCGGAGCGTGACCAATCCGGTAAGCTCACGCGGTTCGCGTACGACAGGGTGGGACGGCTTGTCAAAGTTGTCGACGCTCTGAGCCACGAGACGACGTACACGTATGACGAATGCGGCAACCGACTCACGCAAACGGACGCTAACGGCCACACGACTGCGTTCGAGTACGACAAGGTCGGCCGCCTGACCGCTCGCATTCTCCCGGACGGTAAGCGCGCGTCGATGACTTACGATGGTGCCGGCAATCTCAAGACAAAGACCGACTTCATGGGCCGGACCACGGTGTTCGAATACGACACCAACAACCGGCTGATCTCGAAGGCACTGCCGGATGGCCGGACAGGGATATACACCTACACCCCTACGGGCCGCCGAGAGACCGTCAGCGACACGCGCGGCGTCACGAACTACGCGTACGATGTCCGTGATCGACTCACGAGGATCACGCAGCCCGGGGCGGGCGTGCTCGACTTCACGTACGACGAAAACGGCAACCGCCTGACCATCACGGCGACTGCGGGTGGCGTCAGCAAGACCACGAGCTACACGTACGATGACGCCAGCCGATTGGACCACGTCATCGATCCCGAAGGCCGCATCGTCGACTTTGACTACGACGCCAACGGCAACCGGAAGGCGCTGATCTACCCGAACGGTACGCGAACGGACTACGCCTACAACACCCTGAACCGCCTGATGAACCTGACCACCGCCGGCCCGGCAGGCACGGTGCAGAGCTACGCCTTCACGCTCGGCCCCGCCGGCAACCGCGAACGCATCGACGAGCACGGCGGCGTCGCCAAGGTCTACGGATACGACGCCCTGTATCGCCTCACCGGCGAGAACGTCACCATCGGCGGCGCGACGTTCTACAACAAGGCCTTCACCTACGACGCTGTCGGCAACCGGCAGAACCAGACAACCACCGGCACCGGCGCCGCCGTCGTCGACTACACCTACGACACGCGCGACCGCCTGCTGACCGAGGGTGCGCAGCCCTACAGCTACGACGACAACGGCAACCTCACGTCGAAGCAGGGCGAGGCCACGTACACCTGGGACGTCGAGGATCGGCTGGTTCGCGTCGACAAGGCCGGCACGGTCGTCGAGCACGCCTACGACGCCGACGGCAACCGCGTGCAGACGAAGGTCACGCCCGCCACGGGACCGCCGACGATCACCAACTACCTCGTCGATACGTCCGGCTCCCTCAGCCACGTCGTCGCCGAGCTGACAGATCCCGGCACGATCCAGGCGCTCTACGTCCGCGGCGGCGACGACCTCGTCACTGTCCTTCGGCCGGCGGGTTCAACGACCTCGTCCCGCTGGTACCACGCCGACGGCATCGGCTCCATCCGGGCCCTGACAGACGAAGCCGGGAACGTCACCGACACCTACACATACTCCGCCTTCGGCGAACTCCTCCAGCACACCGGAACGGACCCGCAGCCGTATGCCTTCGCCGGTGAGCCCTACGATCCGAACGTCGGCCTCGCGTACCACAGAGCGCGATGGTTGGACCCTAGGGTGGGTAGGTTTGTAAGCACGGATCCCTTCGGAGGGATTCAGTTCGACCCGCTGTCGCTACATCGCTACCTGTACGTTCATGTCGACCCGGTTAACCGCGTGGATCCGTCGGGGCTTTTCGAGAATCTATCGACGGCGGTCCAGAACCTCTCGATACGGATGCAGATGGCCGTACAGAACGCCGTGAATGGCGTGTGGTCGTGGAGGTACGTGATCCCCCTGCTTAAGGGCTTGGAGTGGTCGCGGCAGGTCCTTCAAGGTGTGCAAGCGCGGTTTCCAAACCTCCAGGTTGCCCTCGAACACGGGCTGCGGCAGGCAGGCGGCCGAATCGACATGTTCTTCCGAACGGCGGGGGAGGTGTTTCGGAGGATTGCCGTCGAAGGCAAGGGCTGGAACTTCGACTACATGGCGCGGTTCCCAGAGCGAGCGCAACAGATACTGTCGTCTCTAGGGGATCAGTCGGCTCGTTACGCCCTGGAGTATGGGGATGACCTCATTTATGCCTTCAAGCAACTGCCGTCGACGCCTGCGGGCCAACAACTCATGACGCAGGCGCGAGACATACTGACGGCTAATGGCGTGCAGCGGATTACGTTTGGGGTTACGCAGCTGCTCGACGAGATGGAGCTGATGCTGCGATGATGGTCCATGCCTGAGCGGCGACTAGATATCGCGGGCGAGCCGCTTGTGGCGCACGAGATCGCCCAGCGAGTATTGAAAACTCGCACTGTTGAGGGCCAGGCGGGCGTCTGCACGCTCCTGTGGACGGCAGCTAAGCTGGATGATCTCGACGTGATCGCGCCGTTCGCAGCCATTCCTCATTTCCAGGCTCGTGGCGTGTTGCGGAAAGGCCACTGGGATCGTTTGCAGGACCTCTTCCATCCCGATGCGCGGATGTTAAACATCTTGCTCACCTACCCGGATGGCATTCTTGGAATCAACTGTACCCGTTCCGTCGTCGGCCAGACTGGACTTGTCAACCTGAATTGGACGTCGAATCAGGGCCGCCGACTCTTGGGTACGCACACAGAGAAATTGGGCGATCTGGTCGGCTTGGCGTTGACCACCACGTTCATGCGTGCCAGCCCGTCTCCTGGCGTGACGGTCACAAGTCGGTTGGCCGACCTTCCCGAGACACTCGACATTGCTTTCGACTCTCCGGACGCGTTTGACGTGACGCGGGCGTTGAGTCGGGTCTTCGAGTGGATCGAGCCGACGGCGAATGTTCATGTCATCGTGACAGGCTCCGTGACCCGCGTGACCTTCGCTGGCCTTAAGATGCTCGACGACTGTGGGGCGTGCTGTGATTGGATGTTTGGCTTCGGGAATCCAGCATCAAGGATCTCCGATATTGACGTAGCGCGGACTGGTGAGCTCGTTTCCGTTCTTGCCACGAAGGATGGAAAAGAGCGTAGCATCCGTTGGTCGTTGTTTCGGTGGCTTCACGAACCACAGGAGCGCCTGGCTCAGAATGCTGTAAGGCTCCGAGTACTGAGCCCATCACACTATGAACTCGAGGCCGCAGGACCGCGTCAATTTCCGTTGGCCTTCCTAGAACAGTAATGTACCGGCGTGTAGCCGGCCAATGGGAGTTGGAGGGGCTGCGACCGGGGCCCCTGGCGGCCTTTCGACGCGCGATCGACACCAAAGTTGGACGCCGGGCGCCCGCGTTCGCGTGCGACAGCCGCTCCGCACGCACACGTCCACGTCACTGCGACGGCCTTCTCCGGTTCTGCCGCTACGCGGCGATCGGAACGAGGACCGGAAGGGTCTTCTCATCGTCGAGGTGGACGATGTCGAACGGCGGCGGGTCGGTGACGTCGCCGGGGCGGCCACGTGGCGGTGGCACCGCCGAGCGGTGCAGCGGGGTGATGCCGAAGTAGATCTCCGCTGGAGTCGCTCCGGCGAGCGACTGATGCGGCCGCATGTACGCGTAGTACACGAGGACACGGTTCAGCCTTCGTTCCAGCACGTTCCGCGAGAGCGTGAAGGGGAGGCGAAGGCCGAAGCTGTA
>Ga0114129_10004956_pt1 | contig 18775 bp, 15 predicted proteins | sample RhiMetdeltSRZDD1_FD_80071 | JGI IMG/M metagenome (GOLD analysis project Ga0114129, IMG submission 80071) | Populus rhizosphere microbial communities from Tennessee, USA - Rhizosphere MetaG P. deltoides SRZDD1 (version 2) (version 2) | ecosystem: Host-associated > Plants > Roots > Rhizosphere >...
ATTTTGGTCTTATCGGTTAAAAGTTCATAAATTTTATCATAGCCCACTTCATACAGGTCATTGTACATGTTCTCCAAAAACAGCCGTTCCTCTTCCGTAGCTCCTGGCAACGTGTACAGATCCCGTTCCCCGCAAATGTTTTTAACATTGGCTGTAAATATCGCACCGCCTTTTTTAGGTAACGCATGAATAAAATGCACACCGCTTCGTTCCTGCCCGAAGTATCGCAGGTAAGATTGAGGCACATAATGCATTATTCTGGTTTCGCCCATGGCGATTTATTTTTGCAAATTTAAAAAAGTGTGACCAATGTGTGACCACATAAAAAAACCAGTTGCCACTTTCGTTACAACTGGTTGATTTTCTTCGTGGTGTGGGGCGGGATCGAACCGCCGACACAAGGATTTTCAGTCCTTTGCTCTACCGACTGAGCTACCGCACCATCAGCTTTTTGCGAGCTTTTTCCGCTGTAACTACCATAGGTGGCTAAAGCGGGCTGCAAAAATAGGGGATATTCCTATAAAACTGAAAAACTTGTGAAAAAAAATCAGTGTCTTTGGCAAATTTATTTCACAAAAAAGGGTGGATCAAAAATAGGCGAAGGGCCTCAGATTCGCTTAATCAACTACCTGTATTCATCATGTAGCCGAATAAAAAGAGCCCCAATAAAACAGGGGGCTCGTAGCTTATATTATTCTGTATTTCTGCCCTTATATTGCAGTATCTTTTAAGAGCTGTGCTTCTATTTTCAAACTTTTAATTATACAACCTCAACCGGTACTTTTTTATTGGTGATTGTGTCCGGCGTCAGTTCCAGGATCAACTGCCTGATTGTAGGGGTAGGCTCTGCTGCAGGTACCGTTTTTCTATCTTTAGGCGAAGCCGGAATAATTGTTTCCGGTGCCGTTGTTTCGCCGGGAACATCCGCTTTCGGCTTCTGGTTTTCCGACAACAGGTCGGCTTCTACTGCCTTCTGAAAAGCACCATCATCGAGCCAGTGGCTATCATTTAATGTACTGTCTTGCTTGTTTTGCTGATTAATAACCGTTAAATCGGAGGATTGTTCTTTTGCTGCTGTATTGTTCCTGTTTTCGAATTGACCAGACGGGTTAGCAGCATAGATAGATTGCTTAAAGGATGCAATGCCGCTGAAGTCACTCTTTTCTTTCAAATAGCAAATACCTCCTGCCAAAAAAAGGCACGAAATACCTGTAAGAATAACGGTTTTCATTAGGATTTAAATTTAGTGTTCAGGGGTTAACTATATCTTCCCACTAATAACGGATTTCTGAAGTGTAAAGTATTAACAAGTAATCACATATGCTTATTAATTCGATTAAATGCACCTATTTTTCGATGAATGAAATTATTAACCGGTTTACCGAAAATGAAAAAAGGGATGTTACCGGCCTGGCCTGTAAACATCCCTTTAAAATATTATTTATAACGCTTCGACTACGCTCAGTGCCCGCTCAGGATTACATTCCGTATTGAGCGAGGAACTTGATACGCATAATTTTCAACTGCTCCCAGGTAAAATCATGCTCCGACAATTCTTCCTGCGCTACCTGCAGCGATGAGGTTTCGCAACCTTTAAAATATTCCAGTATCTCATCCTGCTCATTTTCATCCAGCATTTCGGCAATGGCATAATCAAGGTTCAGCTTGGTGCCGCTGGCGGCAATGGTTTCCATTTCTTCCAGCATTTCATCCATTCGCCAGCCCTTGTTCTTGGCAATTACTTCAAGCGGTATCTTTTTATCGGTTTGCTGAATCACATATACTTTGTTGCCGCTTTTGTTCACCACACTTTTCATCACAAAATCATCCGGACGCACAATGTTATTTTCCTCAACATACCGGGCAATTAATTCAATAAACGGCTTACCATAACGTATCGCCTTGCCCTTGCTTACACCAGAGCATTTTTCCAGCTCTGCCAATGTAGTAGGATACAGGGTGGCCATATCCTGAAGCGAGGTTTCCAAAAAGATTACAAACGGAGGTAATGATTTTTTCTTTGCTTCTTTCTGGCGTATCTCTTTCAGCATTTCAAACAACTTATCATCGACTGCCGTTCCGGTTGCTGCTTCTGATGCACCTTCATCATCATCGGCATTGGCCTCTTCGTATAAATTGTTCAACACCATTTTGAACGACTTCGGCTTTTTGGCAAATGCGTCACCGGCTTTGGTAATTTTTAAAACACCATAATCTTCAATGTCCTTGCTTAACAGTCCTTCCAGCAGCATTTGCCTGATCAGTGAATTCCAGTAATGGTCAGGTTGATCCTTTCCAATACCAAATTCAGCAAGGCCTTCATGACGGTACATGGCAATATTCGGTGTTAACCGTCCGATCAGAATATTTAATACATAATCAGTTGCAAACCTTTCATCGAGCGCCTTCACCACTTTTAATGCCTTCACCACATTGTCTTTGGCCTCTACCTGTTCTTTCGGATGCAAACAGTTATCGCATTGTCCGCAGTTTTCCTGAGTATACTCTTCACCAAAATAGCTCATCAGTATTTTACGACGGCACACACCGCTTTCGGCGTATGCTACGGTTTCGCTAATGAGCTGGGCGCCTACCTCACGTTCGCTTAATGGCTTGTCGCGCATCAAATGCTCGAGCTTCGATACGTCTTTATGCGAATAATATAAAAGACATTTTCCTTCCAGTCCATCGCGGCCGGCACGACCGGTTTCCTGGTAGTAGTTCTCAATACTCTTAGGAATATTATAATGTATTACAAAACGAATATCGGGTTTGTCGATTCCCATGCCGAAAGCGATGGTAGCCACAATTACCTGCACATCTTCATTCAAAAACAGGTCCTGACGTTCAGCGCGTAATTTACTGTCGAGCCCCGCATGGTAAGCAACGGCTTTTATGCCATTGGCCATCAGCATATCGGCCAGCTCTTCCGTTGTTTTGCGGTTGAGTGTGTAAATGATGCCGCTTTTGTCTTTCATCTGTACAATGAAACGCACAATGCTTTTGATGGTCTGATCTTTTTTGATCTTGGGCAGTATTTCGTAATACAGGTTAGGCCGGTTGAACGAAGAAATGAAGATCTCGGGTTCTTTTAATGCGAGGTTCTTTATGATATCGCTTTGTACTTTGGGAGTAGCGGTAGCGGTTAACGCAATTACCGGAATATCGGGATTAATCTGCGTCATCATTTCACGAAGCCTTCTGTATTCAGGACGAAAATCATGTCCCCATTCCGAAATACAATGTGCTTCATCAACAGCGAAGAAAGATAACTTCAGATCTGAAAAGAATTCAAGATTTTCCTGCTTGGTTAAAGTTTCAGGCGCCACATATAACATCTTGGTACGACCGCTAAGCAGGTCATCATGTACTTCACGAATTTCTTTTTTTGTTAAAGTAGAGTTAAGAAAATGGGCTACATCATCTTTACTACTGTAACTGCGCACCAGATCGACCTGGTTTTTCATAAGGGCAATAAGCGGACTTATGATAATAGCAACGCCCTCACTAATAATAGCAGGAAGCTGATAGCACAGGCTTTTTCCACCACCTGTAGGTTTAATAACAAAAGTATCTTTTCCTGATAATAAGCTTTGGATGACAGGCTCCTGGTTGCCTTTAAAAGCGTCGAATCCAAATTGTTCCTGGAGAGCTTGATGTAAAAAAGTGCCGGAGATGGTTGAAGAAGTGTTTGCACTTTTTTTCTTCGCTACTGGATTGTCTTTCTGAACTTTTGTCGTTTTAGACGGTATTTTTTTTGATGTTGTTGACATTGCTCAAAGTGTTTCCTTCGCACAGATTGTTTCAGAAATATTTAAAATAACTTCCTTTCATTATGCCGGTCATGCGGCACAATAACAACATAGTTCAAGCTGCCTTTTAGCAAAAAATCGTCAGATCGTTTGAATGGGTTTAAATCAGGCCTTTAGGATAAGAGTGTTATAACAGGCACCTTGTAAAGGGATGCGAATTTAATTCATTTTTGTTGTTATGCCAACCTTTTAATGGTCAATTCAACATATTTAAAAATCACTGTAAGTGTGATGCTGCTATACTTCTTTTAAGATACAGCATTTAATTTACCTGTAAACAATTAATTTTTAACAAAAGTTAATAACTGTTGTTTTATAAGCAACTGGTAAATAGCGGATCATGCTATTCAGGCAAAAGTGCCAATTCAATGTTATTCATTTGAATGGCGGCATTATTAAACGGCATTGATGGTAAAAATACTAATCAGATGCAGGCCTCGTGTAGCATGTCTGATTCTTTTATCCGATATTCATATTGCTTTTGTGCAATTAACAATTTCAAGTAGGTTTGCGACTTAATTATGTCTGTTGTGTCTGCCATTGATATTAAATCTGTTGCGCTTCGAACTATCAGTTTGGAAGCAGAAGCAATTATGGCCATTGGAGCCATGATAAATGATGATTTTGAAAAAGCAGTTAAGGCCGTTTTTGAAACAAAGGGAAGGCTGGTTGTAAGCGGTATTGGTAAAAGCGCCCTGATCGCTCAAAAACTGGTGGCCACACTTAACTCTACAGGTAGCCCTTCGATCTTTTTACATGCAGCTGATGCCATTCATGGCGACCTGGGAATGATACAGCAGGAAGATGTAGTGATGATCATCAGCAAAAGCGGCGAAAGTCCCGAAATAAAAGTACTGGTGCCGTTAGTAAAGAATTTTGGAAATATCCTGATTGCCATGGTTGGCAATATCGAATCCTATCTTGCCCGGCAAGCCGGTATCGTATTAAACACCACCGTTTCACAGGAGGCTTGTCCTAATAACCTGGCGCCAACATCAAGCACTACCGCCCAACTGGTAATGGGTGATGCAATGGCTGTAGCCCTGATGGAATTGAGAGGATTTACACCTGAAGATTTTGCGCGGTTTCATCCCGGCGGAACATTGGGTAAGAAGTTATACCTGCGTGTATCTGACCTGTATATAAACAACGAAAAGCCCAAAGTGTCGCCAAATTCGTCTTTAAAAGAAGTGATTGTTGAAATATCTAAAAAACGGCTGGGAACTACGGCTGTTACAGATGCCAACAACCAGTTACTGGGCATGATTACCGATGGCGACCTGCGTCGTATGCTCGAAAAGAATATTCCTTTGGATAGTGTTACGGCAAAAGAGATCATGACATTGAACCCCAAAACCATTACACCCGATGCGCTGGCGGTTGAAGCGCTTGACCGGCTGCGTAAGTACGATATAAACCAGCTGATAGTAGTAACCAATGAATCGGAGTATCTTGGTATCATACACCTTCATGATCTTATCAGAGAAGGATTGATTTAACCCCTGGCCGGAACGCTTACCTCATTACATCCCGGATTATATAAGCGGCATTCCAAAAAAGAAATTACAAACTTATTCGACTGCAACCTGACTATCTGGTACCCCTTGACTTACAGGGCTTTTTGACAGGTAAAGACACGCAAAGAGAATTTATTATGAAGAGGCTGGTTAAAAATTAATATAACCTTACATTTACCTGAACTTTGGAAAAAATACAAAATACCTGGCTTTAGAAAATGAACAAACACAATTACGTAGCAATTATGGCGGGGGGAATTGGCAGCCGTTTCTGGCCTATGAGCCGCACCAATTACCCAAAGCAATTCCTGGATATTTTGAATTCCGGCAAAACACTGATACAGTCTACGTTTGAACGATTTGCTGCCTTTATTCCGGTTGAAAATATTTTTGTAGTTACTTCAAATGAATACGTAAATATTGTCAAGAAGCAATTGCCCAAAATTCCGTTACAAAATATCCTGGGCGAGCCTTCACGCAAAAATACCGCCCCCTGTATCGCCTATATTTCGTTTAAGCTGCAGGAAATTGATCCGGAGGCTTCGTTGATCATTGCGCCATCCGATCACCTGATACTTGATCCCATAGCTTTTAATAAAGTGTGTCTCGAAGCGTTGAGCTTTGTTAACAAACACAACGCGCTGATAACACTCGGTATTAAACCAACCAATCCTAATACCGGCTATGGATATATCCAATACGAACAGCAGGCAGTAAGCGATAATGTGTATAAGGTTAAAACCTTTACCGAAAAGCCTAATCTTGAGCTCGCAAAAACATTTATATCGAGCGGCGAATTTTTATGGAACGCCGGTATTTTCGTATGGCAGGGTAAAAATATTTTGTACGCGTTTGAAAAATACCTGCCCGAGATGTACGACGTGTTTGTAGCCGAAAAAGATAATTTCAATACAACCGGCGAAGGACCGGCATTGCAACGGATTTATCCGCTGTGCACCAATATTTCAATCGACTTCGGCATTATGGAAAAAGCCGATAACGTATATGTTATTCCCTCTTCATTCGGCTGGAGCGACCTCGGCAGCTGGAACAGCGCCTGGGAAAACCTCGAAAAAGATTATCTGGGCAATGCCTCAGGCGGCGGCAATGTTATCGTGTTCGATACACAACGCTGCATGATACAAACTCCTGAAAATAAACTGGTGGTACTGCAGGGTATGGAAGATTTTATTGTGGTCGACTCCAATGACGTACTGCTCATTTGCAAAAGAGAAAAAGAACAGGATATTAAAGAATACGTGGCAGAAGTGAAAAGAAATAAGGGAGATAAGTATCTTTAATAATAATGTGCTAAATTATTATGGTTACACTGAACAACATTCTTTTTCTTGATATTGAAACGGTTCCTCAATTCGATTGTTATGATAAGCTAACACCTGAATGGCAATCGCTGTGGAACCTGAAGGCGGCTTATCTTATCCGCAATAAAGAAGAAGAAACGGTTGAAACCATTTACAACAAGGCCGGCATTTATCCCGAGTTTGGTAAAATCGTATGCATCACCTGCGGAATTATTCAGGGCTATGGCCCTACAAAAAAACTCATTCTTAAATCTTTTGCCGGGCACGATGAAAAAGAACTGTTGCTGCAGTTTACCGAAATGCTGAAGCGCTGGGCAACAGATCCCAATAAATGCCTGTGCGCACATAATGGAAAGGAGTTTGATTTTCCCTACCTGTGCCGGCGAATGATCATTCATAATATTCCGCTGCCAGTCATTCTTAATACAAGAGGTAAAAAGCCCTGGGAAATAAGTCACCTCGATACCATGGACCTGTGGCGGTTTGGCGATTTTAAAACTTTTACCTCGCTCAATCTGCTGGCCTGCACTTTAGGCATTCCCACTCCGAAAGACGATATCGATGGCAGTATGGTTTGGGAAGTATACTGGAAAGAAAATAATATGGATCGCATTGTTTGCTATTGTCAGAAAGATGTGGTAACCGTAGCACAGGTATATTTGCGGTTATGCGGTGAAGAGCTGATCGATGAACAGTATATTGAAATCAAACAATAAAATAAACACATAAAGTTGTAAACCTTTTAGTGGATATAAATTCTGGTGACGTATGGACATAGAATCACTTCGCGATTATTGTTTATCGAAACCTGCGGTTGAAGAAACCTTTCCTTTTGGCCCCGAAACATTGGTGTATAAAGTGGGGGGCAAGATATTTTTACTTTGCTCACTCGATTCCGATTCATTACAGTTTAATGTAAAATGCGATCCCGAAAAAGCCATCGAGCTGCGGGAGCGATACGATTGTGTGCAACCCGGTTATCATATGAATAAAAAACACTGGAATACCATAACGGTAGATGGAACGGTTTCAAATGCTGTACTAAAAGAATGGATCGATGATTCTTATGATTTAATTGTTGCAAGCCTGCCGGTAAAGGAGCGGGAGAAGCTGAAGAAGTAGAATATTAAATATCGAATGTTGAATAATGAATGTCGAACTTGTATTACTTCAACATTCGATATTTATCGGTTCAATATTCAAAGTTTAATTACATCCAATTGAGTATACAAATTAAATCCAAATTACCCGAAGTAGGGACCACTATTTTCACCGTGATGAGCGCCCTGGCTACTGAATACAAAGCAGTGAACCTGGGACAGGGCTTTCCTGATTTTGCGATGAGTTCAGAACTTACGGGGCTTGTGAATGAGGCTATGCAAAATGGATACAACCAGTATTCGCCCATGCCCGGCTGGATGCCGCTTCGCGAAGCCATTGCTGAAAAAGTTCAGTTTTTGTATGCTGCTTCAATTAATCCCGATACCGAAATAACTATAACGCCGGGCGGTACCTATGCTATTTATACGGCATTAACAACCGTGCTGCAACCCGGCGATGAAGTGATTGTTTTTGAACCGGCATACGACAGCTATATTCCAAATATTGTGGTAAATGGCGCTACGCCGGTTCGCATTAACCTGCAATTTCCTGAGTATAAGATCAACTGGGATGAAGTACGGCAAAAAATTACCCCACGAACCAGAATGATCATGCTCAACTCGCCGCATAACCCAACCGGGGCTGTGTTGAGCGAAAACGATATACAGCAATTGCGATCGATTGTACGCGACACAAACATCATCATAGTTTCTGACGAGGTATATGAACACATTATTTTCGATGATGTTCAGCATCAGTCTATATTACGTTATCCCGATCTGTTGCAAAGAAGTTTTGTATGTTTTTCTTTTGGTAAAGTTTATCACTGTACGGGCTGGAAACTGGGCTATTGTATTGCGCCCGCTGAATTTACAAAGGAGTTTCGCAAAGTACATCAGTTTAATTGCTTTAGTTGCCATACCCCGTCGCAGGTGGCGCTGGCTACATTTCTTCGCAACAGGGATTCCTATTTAACGCTCGGTTCGTTTCTTCAAAAAAAGCGCGACTATTTTCTGCAGTTAATGCAAAATACCCGGTTTACTATGCTCGATAGTAAGGGCAGTTATTTTATTTGTGCACAATACAATCGCATCAGCGACGAAAGCGACAGGGATTTTGCCATTCGCATTACAAAAGAATTTGGGGTGGCGGTAATTCCTGTTTCGGCCTTTTACCAGCAAGGCACAGATAATAAAGTGGTACGATTTTGTTTTGGAAAAAAAGATGAAACGCTGGCGCTGGCAGCTGAACGGTTATCACACATTTAAAAAAGTATTCAGCGTAATTTACCGTGTGTAAAAACCCGGGGCTCATTTTGCTCCCTGAGTTTTAAATTAGCAGCATGATTACTCTGTTACCAATGCAGCAGGAGCATGCGGCGGCCGTTCTGGAAATTTACCAGCACGGTATTGCTTCGGGCATGGCTACATTCGAAACAATAGCGCCCGATTGGGAAAAGTTTAACAACAAGTATCTTCAGCACTCACGTATTGTTGCCATGGATGAAAATGAACCCGTAGGGTGGGCGGCTTTAACGCCTGTATCATCCCGCGATTGTTACAATGGTGTTGCCGAAGTGAGTTTGTATGTTCACCAGCAGCATCAGCGAAAAGGAATTGGAAGAATATTGTTGCAGGCGCTGATCTCTGAAAGTGAACAAAACGGCATCTGGTCGTTATTAAGTGTAATTCATGAAGAAAACAGGGCCAGCATTCATTTGCACGAACAATGCGGGTTCAGGTTTATTGGTTACCGCGAACGTATTGCACAATTAGACGGCGTTTGGCGAACAACGGTAATGATGGAAAAAAGAAGTAAGGTGGTTGGCCAATAGGTAAATCAGATTATATAGAAAAAATTAATATACATGTCATCATTCAACACAATTGTATTCGATCTTGGGGGCGTGCTTATCGACTGGAATCCCGATTATGTATACCGCACCATTTTTAATAAGGAAGAAGATCGGAAATGGTTTTACCAGAACATTTGTACTTCTGACTGGAACGAAGAACAGGATGCCGGCCGCACTTTGCATGATGGAACCGAGTTGCTGGTAAAACAATTTCCTGAACATGAAACCAATATCAGGGCATATTATGGGCGATGGGAAGAAATGCTGGGTGGCCCGATTCATGAAACTGTAGAAACGCTGAAGGAACTGAAAGAAAATCGGAACTATAAATTATATGCGCTCACCAACTGGAGCGCCGAAACATTTGGTATTGCCCTGCAACGCTACGAGTTTTTGCATTGGTTTGATGGACGAATAGTTTCAGGCGAAGAAAAAACGCGGAAGCCTTTTATTGAAATTTACGAGCGCCTGATCAGCCGGTTTAACATTGACCCTGCAACGGCCATTTATACCGATGATAATACCCGCAATTTAAAACCTGCCGCCGACCTGGGCATTCATACGATCCATTTTCAATCGCCGCTGCAATTCAGAACGGAGTTGGAGCAATTAGGGGTTTTATAAGGAAGTTTTGCAGTCACATACACTTCGGATTCTTATTCAGAAATCAATGCATAAGTAATCGATTTTCCTTCTTTCGATCTTACTTCTTCGTAATCTTCTGTATTGGGTACGTACCAGTGACCAGATTAATCAGTACCGGAGTGCCCTGGGTTACCCGTTCTTTTTAAAAGTTGTTGATGCAACTATTTAAGATTTCTATAACAAACCTTTTAGGCCGTTTGGCGTCTTATATATAGTGTATTGAATAACGAAAACTGAAAGTGATAGCGGGATAAGGGAATTGAGTCTTTGGTTTGAGGAAACAGCTATGTGATGCGGAAAGATCTATCATTATTAACACGTACAAATGCAATTAATAGCTATATAAAGAATTGTCAGGACGGTTTATTTTTCATGGATTGGATTATTAACGAAGGGGCCTTTTCGCGGGCCCTTTTTTAATTTTATTAGGTTGAAAGCCTGCCCGACTACCGGCAGTTCGAAGAATTACTTCAGCAACTGGTAAGCGATAAAACTCATAAGATACGCTATGCCCGTCATATATATCAGCTGAATCAGCGGCCACTTCCAGCTGCGGGTTTCGCGACGAACAACCGCGAGGGTGCTCATGCACTGCATGGCGAACGCATAAAATATCATGAGTGAAATACCCGTAGCGAGGCTGTATACTTTGGTCCCGTCTGGTTGAACAGCGGCATTCATTTTTTGCATCAGCGTACTTTCATCGGCGTCGTTTCCGCCTTCAACGCTATACAAGGTTGCCATTGTGCCTACAAATACTTCGCGGGCGGCAAAAGAAGTGATCAGGGCAATGCCTATTTTCCAGTCGTAACCCAACGGTTTTATCACCGGCTCCAGCTTTTGGCCCAATATACCGGCATAGGAGTTTTGTAACAGCTCGGTATTTTTTTGCCGGTTTAATTCACTCTCCCGGTCGGGATGCTGTTTTATTTGTTGCTCGTAACGGGCGGTTACATTGCTCATTTTGTCACCCGGACCGAAAGTGCTCAATGCCCATAAAATTAAACTGATGACCATGATCACCTTACCCGCATCAAACACAAATATTTTGGCCTTGTTCACCATGGTAACAAGGATGTTCTTCCAGCGAGGGCTTCTGTATACCGGCAACTCTAAAATGAAAAAGCTTTTTTCTTTAATATCAATAAACCACCGGGCAATGTACGAAACAAGCATACTCATTAATGGCCCCAACAGGTACAAACCCATCATCACCAAACCCTGCAAACCCAAAATGCCCCAGAACATTTTTTTGGGGATTACCAAACCTATCAAAATGGTATAAACCGGTAGCCGGGCGCTGCAGCTCATTAATGGGGTAACCAATATGGTGAGCAGTCTTTCTTTTTTGTTTTCGATATTGCGGGCGCTCATAATGGCCGGTACTGCACAGGCAAAACCGCTGATCATGGGCATAACGCTTTTGCCATTTAACCCTACTTTTCGCATCAGCTTATCGGTTAAAAAGCTAATGCGTGCCATATAGCCGGTATCTTCCAAAATGGTTACCAGTCCAAATAAGATCATGATCTGGGGCACAAATACCAGTATGCCGCTTAAGCCCGCCAGAATACCATTTATAAACAGATCGGTTAACCAGCCCTGTGGTAAAATGCCGCCCAGCCAGCTGCTTATTTGCGTAAAGCTCCAGTCGATGAAGTTCATGGGGTATTCGGCCAGCCAGAAAACGCTTTGGAACAATAAAAACAAAACGGCTAATAAAATAAAGTAACCCCAGCGCCGGTGCAGAAATATATTATCGAGCTTTTCGGTAAATAAAGTTTTTTGCAGCGGCGATGGTTCCGATACCGATTGTTTTAAAATTAACCCAATGCGCTGGTACCGCTGCAGAATTTCTTCGGCCTGCGTTTTTGTATGATTGAAATTATTAACGTGTTCAATGTGTTCGATCTTTTCCTGCAATGATCCGTCGAGTGCAAATGATTCGTGATTGATGAGGTAGTGAATGGCTTTGTAATCACTTAACTCGGGGAACAACTGTTTTACGCTGTCAATGGCCGAGGAGGCCAGGGCTTCGTTATTTATAAAATCGCGTACAGGCGCTTTGTATAATTCAAGAGCGGTTTGTTCAAGGGCTTTTTTCAGCTGGGGAATACCTTTGTTTTTTCGGGGGTTGATAGGAATAACCGGCACACCCAGCTCGCGTTCCAGTTCTGCCACATCGATCTGAATGCCTTTTTGACGGGCAATATCCATCATGGTCAGACCTACTACTACCGGTATTTTCAGGTCGATGATCTGCGAAGCAAACAGCAGGTTGCGTTTTAGGTTGCTGGCATCGGCTATAAGTACAACCATTTCGGGCGAACCCACTTCTTTATCCTGCTGCATCAATACGCGGTAAGCCACCCACTCATCTTCGCGGCGCGGATATAAGCTATAGGTGCCGGGAAGGTCAATAATAGTAGAATTCAACCCATCGGTGAGCTTACAGGTACCTACTTTTTTGTCTACCGTTACACCCGGAAAGTTGCCAACTTTCTGGTTCAGGCCGGTTAAAACATTGAACAGGGAACTTTTGCCACTGTTAGGGTTTCCCACTAATGCAATATGTATCGTCTTCGCCATTATTAAAATACCCTTTCACAGCCGTAAAAGGGTTTGAACAAGAGGGCAAAAGTACCGATTTTAAAGAAGGCGGTATTTACGAGATGAGTAAAAACTTTGTAAATATCGAATGCAGAATGTTAAATGTCGAATGACGAAGTAAAAACCACTATTTCGGCAGCTTACTTCTACATTCGACATTTAGTATTTAATATTCTTCTGTTCTGAGATTACTCAACCACGATTACGAAACCATCGTGGGCGGCCAGGGAAACTGTTTCTTTTTTACCTGGCGTAACGGCTATTGTTTTCTGATCAAAAAAGGCATCTCCTTTGCCGTTCACTATGCAGGTTGCTTTTTTGCCTTTGAAAACAGCCAGGTTCACGGGTATCGTTTTTTCGTTGTTGGTACCATTAATACCGGCGATATACCATTTGTTGCCCGATTTACGGGCCAGCACAACATATTGGCCGGGAAAACCGTCGATGAATTTCACATCGTCCCAGCCGGCGGGCAATTTTTGCAAAAACTCTTTAATATAAACCGGCATGTGAGCCATGCCTTCGGGTATTTCGACCAGGTGCTGAACGCCCGATAAAAACAATACTGATAATGCCAGCTCAAACGCGGGTGTTGTTTGTCGCTTTATGCGCGGTATTTTATACAGGCACATAGGCGTAAAATCCATAGGATCGAAGGCATTGCGTGTAAAAGGCAGCATGGCGCAATGCGTTGGCTCCTCATCGGCGACTTTTTGATCAAAGGTTATATATTCAAAACCTTTAATGGCTTCGGCGCTCATGAGGTTGGGCCAGGTGCGCTGCCAGCCACGGGGTAATGTAGCACCATGAAAATTCACCATTAAATGATGTGCAGCGGCATCGTTCAAAATATCGATGTAATACTGTATCATCGATTGTCCATCGCCACCAAAGAAATCGATCTTTACCCCTGCTGCGCCCATTTTTTCGAGCCGGCTGAATTCCTTTTCACGGTCTTTGTGCGTAAGCAGTTTATTTCGTGGATGATAGGGCGTTGCATTCCAGCTTCCGGCCGAATTGTACCATAACCAAACGCCCACCTTTTTTTGTTTGGCATAATTGATAAGCAATTGCATGCTGTCGTAACCAATTTTAGTGTCCCAGTCTGCATCGATTAAACAATACTGCCATTTCATATCAGCGGCGTAATCGATAAAACGCTTTTGAACCGGAAAAACGGTTGAATCATCTTTCAACAAAGCCCAGCTCCATGATGATTTACCGGCTTTGGCAAATGAAAAATTTTGACTGGCGGCTGCAGCTTTTGCCACATCAGTTCCGGCAGTTGATTCCATAATAGTTGCCAAACTACCAATCGTTATAACACGCCAGGGCGAATACAAGGGTAAGGCAGATTGGGGTTTATAACCTGCTCCGGTAAACACCTCACGGGGATCGGGGAACGCAATATGATAATCGCTGCTGGCAGAATCGTTATTAAGTTTGGTGCCGCAATACTTTCCATCCATACCCGCTTCGGTGATCAGTACCCAAGGGCCGGCCGCCGATTGAAACAGAGCGGGATAGATCCACCCGGCTTTGAGGGGTGAAGGCGTTCCCACAGCAATTCCTTTTTCATAAAATTCTTCGTAACAGGGGTTAACCTGCTCCCATCCTGTTTTGGCTACGCTCATAGGCTGTAGCCATGCTTTGGCTGTGGCCGCAAAATGAAAGGACGTAAATTCGGTATCAACTTTTTTAGGCTCAGCAGATGTGCCGGGGAAATAATAACGGAAGGCAACTGCATCGTTTGAAATCTGCCAGATGATATCTACCAACTGACCCGATGCATTTTTATAATGAACAATTTGCCTGTTGGCGGTATATAAGTTGTTACGGCGCTTGCCGGTAACCAGCTGATAATTTTCTTTAACTACAGTAACAGGCGATGCATTAACCGTTGTAAGTCCTTTTGAAAAATCGGCATCCTGACGGGTAATTCCCAGGCGGGATGTTTCAATAACAGCACTGCCTTTGTATTGAACGGTGTAGGAAGGCGCGCCAGAAGCATCGGTTACACAGGTAACCTGCATTTGTTTATTGGGGCTTGAAATAATTACAGGTTTCGATTGGGCCCATACTGTATTGATGGTAATAAATACCGTACTGCAAATGGCAACCAGTTTTTTCATATGGTAGTTTCGTTAAAGTAAAAATTGTGTAATCGGGCGCCGAAGATAAGGAATCGCCTTAATAAATGTACAAATGACATTAAGCTGTGGGGCTGGGCATCTTAACTACGCCCGATGCCTTTGCTGCATTCGCATTTCGACTACGCTCAATGCTTGTGCAGCCCCTTCGACCCGCCGGTAGTCGGGCAGGCTTCCGCCTTCGTCGGACACGTCGCTCAGGGCTTACACCACTTTGTTCACCAATGGTTTGCCTGCTTTAAAATCGGCTATATTCTGCAGGGTGGTTTGGGCTATCTGTGTAAGCGCTTCATCGGTAAAAAATCCCTGGTGAGCAGTGATGAGTACGTTGGGAAAGCTCATCAGCCGCATAATAGCGTCGTCTTCAATTATCTCTTCCGACAAATTATGAAAGAATAATTTTTCTTCCTGCTCATATACATCAATGCCTAAATATTTGATGTGGCCGGTTTTTAATGCCTGAATGGTGGCATGGGTATCGATCAACGCACCACGACTGGTATTGATTAACATTACACCGGGTTTCATCAGCGACAGTGTATCAGCATTAATAAGGTGTTTGGTTTGTTCGGTGAGCGGACAGTGCAGCGAAATAATATCGCATTGCGGCAACAGTTTTGTCAACGGCAGGTATTCAATGCCTTTTGCTTCCAGTTCTTTATTGGCAATAAGGTCAAAAGCCACCACACGGCAACCAAAACCCTGCATGATATCACAAAATACCTGTCCTATTTTGCCGGTGCCAATAACGCCCACTGTTTTTCCGTGAAGGTCGAAACCGGTTAATTTCTCCAGCGAAAAATTGCCTTCGCGCACCCGGCTGTAGGCTTTATGTGTTTTGCGGTTCAGGGTGAGGATCAGGGCAACTGCATGTTCTGCCACCGCATAGGGCGAATAGGCGGGAACACGAACAACCCTGATGTTGTGTTGCCGGGCTGCGGCTACATCAACATTATTATAGCCGGCGCAGCGCATAGCAATCATTTGTACGCCGGTTTCGGCCAGTGCTTTTATTACGTCGGCGTTCAATGAATCATTTACAAAGGCGCATACCACTTCGCAACCCGCGGCCAGCGGAACGGTTTTTTCGTTCAGCGGCGCTTCAAAAAATACCAGCTCATATTGGGTATTATAGCGGGTAAAATACTCTTTATCGTATGATTGGGCGGAAAAGAAGGAGATTTTCATGAATACAAATGTAGGCTACCAATACTTATCTTTGCCGTCCTTCCATCTCACCTTATCGGGATGGACAAAGACTAAAACTTAAGGATATGTTCAACAAACGGGTAAAAGTTAAAGATCTGCTGGCCAGTGAAGCAACCGGTCAGGAAGTTACAGTAATGGGTTGGGTACGCGGTTTTCGCAATAATCAGTTCATAGCCATAAACGACGGTAGCACAAATAGCAATATTCAGGTAGTGGTTGACCTGGGCATGCTCGATGAAGCCACCCAAAAACGCATTACCCCAAGCGCTTCCATAAAAGCCACCGGCACGCTGATCCCTTCGCAGGGTAAAGGACAGAAAGTGGAAGTTAAGGCCACAGCCGTTGAAATTTTGGGCGATAGCGATCCTGAAAAATATCCGTTGCAATTAAAGAACCGGCCAAGTCTGGAGTACCTGCGCGAAATAGCCCACCTGCGTTTTCGTACCAACACCTTTGGCGCGGTATTCAGGGTGCGGCATGCACTGGCTTTTGCCATTCATAAATTTTTTAATGAAAAGGGCTTTGTATATATGCATACGCCCATCGTAACCGCCAGCGATGCCGAAGGCGCCGGTGAAATGTTTCGTGTTACCACCCTGCCATTCGATAACCCACCCCGGAACGAAGATGGCAGCATTAACTTCAAAGAAGACTTTTTTGGAAAAAGTACCAACTTAACGGTGAGCGGTCAGCTCGAAGGCGAACTGGCAGCTACGGCGTTTAGTGAGATATATACTTTTGGTCCCACATTCAGGGCCGAAAACTCTAATACAGCCCGCCATCTGGCCGAATTTTGGATGATAGAACCCGAAATGGCTTTTTGCGATCTGGAAGATAATATGAACCTGGCCGAAGAGTTCATTAAATATATTATCAGGTATGCGATGGAAAACAATCGCGAAGACCTGGAGTTTCTGACTCAACGCCTGGCCGAAGAAGAAAAACAACTGCCCCAGGATAAGCGCAGCGAAATGGGCCTGATAGAAAAGCTGGAGTTTGTACTGAACAACAATTTTGAGCGCATTACCTATACCGAAGCGATAGATATATTGCTGAATTCACCGGCATATAAGAAAAAGAAATTCCAGTACGAGGTGAAATGGGGCATCGATATGCAAAGTGAGCATGAGCGTTACCTGGTTGAAAAGCATTTTAAAAAACCGGTGATCGTTACAGGCTATCCCAAAGCTATTAAGGCGTTTTACATGCGTCAGAACGACGATGGTAAAACTGTGGCCGCTATGGATATTCTTGCCCCGGGCATTGGTGAAATTGTTGGTGGCTCACAAAGGGAAGAGCGCCTCGATAAGCTTACCGAACGCATGAAAGAAATGCATATTCCGGTTGAGGAAATGTGGTGGTATCTCGATACCCGCCGCTTTGGTACGGTACCCCATGCTGGTTTTGGTTTGGGTTTTGAGCGTATGGTGCTTTTTGTTACCGGCATGACCAATATTCGCGATGTGATAGCTTTCCCCCGCACACCGAAAAGTGCAGAATTCTGAGCGAAGCCTGCCCGACTACCGGCGGGCCTGCCCGACTACTGGCGGGTCGAAGGGCTCACCTGTCAACTTATAAAAAAGTCGTCTGTCAACCGGCAGACGACTTTTGCTTTTCATCCATTATTCGTGAATAGAAACAATCGGTATATGTGAATGCGTCACTAACTCGCGGCTGCGGCTTTTATGAAACAGGCTGTCGATAAGCCGGTGCTTTTTGGGAATAACCATTACCATATCCAGGTTATTTTGTTCGGCAAACTCATTAATGCCATCCACCACATCTTTCTTATTCAGGAAAAAGTAAATGGGTTTTATATCCTGCAACATAGCATCGAGGTAAGCCGATTCAAGAATGGTTTCGTCTTTATAGTGTTTATCATCATCATTATAATGAACGTTCAGCACATATAATTCGGCCCCGAATTCGTTTACCATGTTCTTTATATAATCTACAGGTATCGACTCCACCACATCTTTAAAGTCGCAGGCCAGTCCTATTCTTTTTATTCCGTGATACGTGGTGCCCGGCGGTACAACAATAACAGGAAATTTTAAATGACGGATAGCTGTTAATGTGGTACTGCCCATGATCAATCGTTCGAACCCCGTACTTCCATGGCTGCCCATGATCACCGCCAGCGGTTGTACTGATTTACATAACTCTTCCAGTTCATCGATGGTATCGCCCAGCCGCGCTTCGGTTAATACTTCCAACTGGCCCGAAGTGATATGCATAATATTCCTTTTCATTTCCTCAAGCCGCTCTTCACTTGTTCGTTTTACTTCTTCAATTGATATAGTAGATACAGGCGAAACGGGTGCATCTGTATATGATACCGGTATATTGTACACGTGTAGCAATACAATACCGGCATTAATGGCCTGTGCCATGTCAACCGCATAATTCAATGCGTTGACCGAAACAGACGAAAAATCGGTAGGAACTACCAGTGTTTTCATGTTTTATTTTTTTGATGATTGAATGTACTGTTTGCTTTTAATTTTTGGGGTAATATCTGTTACTGCCACCAACGATCTTAGTAAATATGGAA
>Ga0114129_10004957_pt1 | contig 18771 bp, 21 predicted proteins | sample RhiMetdeltSRZDD1_FD_80071 | JGI IMG/M metagenome (GOLD analysis project Ga0114129, IMG submission 80071) | Populus rhizosphere microbial communities from Tennessee, USA - Rhizosphere MetaG P. deltoides SRZDD1 (version 2) (version 2) | ecosystem: Host-associated > Plants > Roots > Rhizosphere >...
CGCGAAATGGCACGCTCGCTCGCCGCCGTCGACACGCTTGAGGCATTCCTGCGCGATTTGCGGGCGCGCTTTCCCGCAACCGACGCCCTGCCGGCGGGCCAGGAGCCGCGGCCGGCGCAGCCGCCGCAGCCGCCACAGAACCCGCCGACGCAGACGCAAACTCCCGCCCGCGAGCCTGCCACGACCGGCACAATCCGGGTGGCGCCGCCGCGGCTGCCATCCGGCCGCACCGCCGCGCGGTAAGGAATTCCCCGCGGTTGCTCTGCGCGTAACGCATGGCTCGCGACGGGCTGAACCTGCCCTCGCTGCCCCGGAAGTTGCCCTCGAGGGCAGGTAAGAAGGCAGGTTAGCAACGCCTGCTATCGTTCTGCGTTCGGTGGAAAATTTGCGCAAAGTTCTGCGAACCTGCCCTACCTGCCCTGCTTGCCCTCATGTCGAGCGAGGACATCTTGGGGCACCTTGGGGCATCTTGCACAAGGCTTTGCTCGCGCACTCGAATTCTCCTTCGCGAGCAAGATGCCCCAAGATGCCCTTCGGCGTGGCATGCCTTGCCGAACGCCTCCAGGTTCTGCATTTGGCGCATGGCTCCGGCCCTGTTTTCCGGATGCCGTCAATTCCTATTCACCTGTCAAACAGCCCGCACACCTTTAGCGGTCGATGCAAAAGTGGCGAGCGGTTCTCGCATATTGTTACGGCAGACGCAACCGCCATTTTAGCGACCAGAGCCTGCAATTGGTTCTAGCGGGATTGGAGAAGTCGAACCTTCGCGGCCGCTTCAAGGGCGGCGCGCATCGCGTCATCGGCGCGAATTTTTCTGTCTTGATTGGCCGCGACCCAGGCCCGGCAGGCGGCATCGACTTCGGATTCTGTGACTGGCGGAGGCGTTGGCGCCATCCGCGCCACCCCGCCGCCGGCAGGCACTCGCTTCAAGGCTGGAAATGTTGGCATGGTTGTACAACCCCGATCGTACAAGCCCTAGTCCGAGCTTTTTTTTGGCAACCGCATCGGCGTACCAGCGATGGGCGACAAATGTTCGAAAGCCGACAAAGGCGCGCGTGGCCGCTTCGTAGGCCCGCACGCCAATCGAATTGCTGTAGGCAATTCGATAAGCCCGCGATCACCCGTTTTCCGAGCCGCCTTGCGCCGAATTTCCCATGTCTGGCAGAGTCCTGGCCGAAGGGGATGCAGTTAATGAACAACTTGAACATGATCAGGACCGACGTGGTCGGGAGCCTGTTGCGGCCGGCGGCGCTGAAGGAGGCGCGGACGCGCTTCGACGACGGCCAGATCGGCGCCGGCGAGATGCGCGTGATCGAGGACGAGGCGGTGCGCGCCGCGGTGCGGTTGCAGGAAAGCGTCGGCCTTGACGTCATCACCGACGGCGAGATGCGCCGGCTCAACTTCCAGGACAGCTTTGGCGCCGCGGTCGAGGGCTATGACGCCAACCGTTCCACGCTCAAGATCTACGAGAAGCGGGTGGAGGGCGCCGCGCCGCTGCGGCGCTGGGATATCCGCGAGATGCACGACGCCGGCACCGCGGTGTCGCATCGCCGGCCCGCGAAGGAGCGGCTGCGTCTCGCCCGCAACATCCCGCTCGACGAGTACAGCGCCGTCAGCAAGGTGGCGAAGACGCCCGCCAAAGTGTCGCTGATCGGGCCCGATCGCATCTCGCAGCGCTTCGATTACCAGGCCTCAACCGCGGTCTATCCGGGCATCGACGATTTCGTCGCCGACGTGGTCGCGATCGAGCGCGCGATCGTCGAGAGCCTGGTGACGGCCGGCTGCCGCTACATCCACATCGACGCGCCCGGCTTCACCGCCTATGTCGACGAGCCCTCGCTCGACCAGATGCGCGCGCGGGGCGAGGACCCGATGGCGAACTTCGAGCGCTCGATCAAGGCGGAAGCGAAGGTGGTCGAAAACCTCGGCGACGGCGTGACGACGGGCATTCACCTCTGCCGCGGCAACCAGCGCAGCATGTGGCACCGGGAAGGCAGCTACGACGCCATCGCCGAGCGGCTGTTCACCGGGCTGCCGCACCGCCGTTTCCTGCTCGAATACGACAGCCCGCGCGCCGGCAGTTTCGCGCCGCTGCGCTTCGTGCCGAAGGGCAGGGTGGTGGTGCTCGGGCTCGTCAGCACCAAGGTCCCGGAGCTGGAGAAGGTCGAGGATCTCAAGCGCCGCATCGACGAGGCAGCGAAATACATCCCGCTCGATCAGCTCGCCATCAGCCCGCAGTGCGGCTTCGCGTCGGACGTGGTCGGCAACCTGCTCGGCGAGGACGACCAGAAGCGCAAGCTCGAGCTGGTCGTGGAGACCGCGCGGCAGGTGTGGGGGTGAGCGTATCGTTCGCTTCGCCGGCCGGGAAAGCGGATCCGGTCATCTCCGAGGTGCTGCTTGGACACCGCGCACGTTGTTGCGTTCGATGGCCCGCTGCACCAGTCCTGAGGCCCTGACCTCTTCGACAAACTCTGCGATGTAGGCGAGCCTTCCGATCTGGCCTTTGGGAACCGCCATCGCTCCAAACGCCGCGTGGAAACGGTCCTCCAGGACGCGAGAGCCGGGCAGTCGGGCGGAAAATTGCAGCAGTGCGGGACGTGGAGCCGCGACTACTTCGGTATTTCCGGCGCGCAGCAGGTCGAAGCCGGCAGTTATGGTATCAACGCTGCGTAACTCGGCTCGCTTGATCGAGCGACTTAAGACGATCTCTTCGACGCTCTTGCGCGTGACCGCGATGCGAATTCCAGGCTGGTCGGCGTCAGCGACGTTGCGAATTGGGGAGCCGTCCGGCACCAAATAGGTGGCATCTACCTCCAGATACGGCGGAGAGAAATCCACCACGCTGGTTCGAGACGGATCGATCGCAAGAAATCCGACGTCCCAAGCGCCGAGTTTCAGCCCTTCAAGCACGCTCGGGGGGCTGGGATATTCGACTGGAAGTAGTTCAATCCCAATGCGCGTTGCAAGGGCCCGGGCGACGTCGACTGCCACTTCCCTTAACTCGCCGGTTGTCTCGTCTTTAACGGCCCAGTGCGGGGCGACAATGCCCAGGCCGGCTCGAAGCTTGCCGGCCTGAACGAGATCGGCGACGCGCGGGTCGGTCGTCCGCTGGGCACTGGCAACTGGCTGTCCCATCACTGCAACCGCGGTTCCCAGCGCCAAGACCAAGCCGAACATCCGTTGCATCGCTGCCTCCATTTGCCGCCAAGGCAGTCACGCTAATAATCCGTCGCTCATTAATCCAATTCGTAATACAATTAATATCGATGAACCAAATCGATCTTCGGCGTGCCGATCTGAATCTGCTCGTCGTTTTTCAGGTGCTTCTCGCGGAACGCCACGTCGGCCGCGCCGCAATGCGGCTTGCGCTGACCCAGTCGGCCGCGAGCCATGCCTTGGGACGCCTGAGAGAACTCTTCAAAGACCCGCTGTTCGTCCGCCATCCGAAGGGAATCGAACCGACCGCCCGCGCTCTCGCGCTCGCTCCCGCAATCGCCGACATCCTGAATCGCGCCCAGTCATTAATCAGCTCGCCGGTGTTTGACCCGGCATCGCCATGCAGCTTCACAATCGCCACAATCGATTTGACGCTCCCGACCATTGTCGTGCCGCTTATCGAACGTCTGCGGCATGTTGCGCCGGCGATTGATCTGAGGGTGGTGCCGCTCGTCCGCGAACACGTGGTTGCCGCGTTTGACCGGCAGGAAATTGATATGGCGATCTTGAATTTTCCCGACCCGCCCAAGCGCATTGCGCGCCTGCCGGTGCTGAAGGACCGCTATGTCGGGATCGCTCGCCGTGGCCACCCGGGCCTCAAGGGAAAATCGCTCACGGCCAGGGCTTATGCAGCGCTGCCGCATCTCTTGTTTTCGCCGCGGGGCGACCCGAAGGGAATCGTTGACGAACCGTTGGCGCGACTTGGGGGCATCAGGCGCCGTGTCGTCATGACCATGCCGCACATATCGGCGGTGCCGCTGATCGTGGCACGCACAGATTTGGTCGCGGTTATTGCGGAGCGGATCGCTCGGCTCTATGCCGCGGAACACCGCCTCATGCTATTCGATCCGCCGATCAATCTTCCTGGATTCACTATCAGTGTATTGACCAGCGCCGCGCGCGCGGGCGATCCCGCGCTCCAATGGCTGCAGCAACAGGTGATGCATGTTTGCAAATCATATGCCTAGCCGAATTCCGAAACCGATGCTGTTGCCGGCATCTTTCGACCGTCCATTGTGCACGGAAGGAATTCGCTAAATCTCCACCGCCGTCGCGTCGTAGGCGTAGAGCCAGTCCAGCCGCTCCTCGACCCGCGCCCGCTGCCATTCCCGCGCCACCGACGCCGGCGCCTCCTTCTCGCCGGCGAGCGCCGGGCTGAACGCCTGTTTCCGGTTCTCATGCGACTTGCGCACGACCGCCGCGGTCCATTCCCGGCGGATCGCCTCATAGCGGGCGAACGCCATCGCGGGCTCCCGGAAATATTTCTCCAGGCAGGCGGCGACGACATAGGCGTCCTCGATCGCCATCACCGCGCCTTGCCCGAGGAACGGCAGCGTCGGATGGCAGGCGTCGCCGAGGAGCGTGATCCGGCCTTTGCTCCAGCAGTCCATCGGCCGCCGCAGCTTGAGTGCCCATTTGAACGGCGTGTCGATGGCCTCGATGATGGCGTGGACGTCGCGGTGCCAGCCGCGGAAATCGTTCGCCAGCTCTTCCGTAGTGCCTTCGACCATCCAGGATTCGACCTGCCAATCGCCGCGCTGGACATAGCTGACGAAGTTCATGATCTCGCCGCGGCGGACCGGATATTGCAGCACGTGGCCGTGCGGCCCGAGCCAGTTGGTGGCGGCCATGTCGGCGATGTGGGGCGGCAGGCGGTCCGTCGGGACGAGGCCGCGCCACGCAACGACGCCGGTGAATTCGGGCTGGTCGGGGCCGAACAGCGCCTCGCGCACTTTCGAATGGATGCCGTCGGCTCCGATCAGGAAGGCCGCGTGCGCCGCCTCTCCGGTCTCGAAGCGGACCTCCACATGGTCCTCGGTCTGGCTGACCGCCGCGCACCGTTGGCCGAGCCTGATCGCGTCCGCCTTCAGACCGCGCACCGCGTCGGCGAGGATCCCGTGCAGGTCGCCGCGGTGCAGCAGCATGTGGCGCGTGCCGTAGCGCTGCCTCGTGCTTTCGCCGAGGTCGAAGAATGTCCAGGTCTCGCCGGTCTTCCAATGGCGGATCTCCCGCCGCGGCGACACCACCTGGACCCGCGCCAGCGCCGTTTCCAGCCCCAGCGCATCGAGGACGCGGGTGCCGTTCGAGCTGATCGAGATGCCGGCGCCCACTTCCCTGAGCTCGGCCGACTGCTCGTAGACATCGACGTCGATGCCGCGGCGAAGGAGCGCGAGCGCGGCGGTGAGCCCGCCGATGCCGCCGCCGATGATGGCGATCGGGTTTGTCATGGCGGAATAGTGGCCGCTGCGCATGCGGCGGCGCAACTGATTCTATGTCGCGGAGGAAATGGGAGGGACTGCGGCGAGCAGGTCGTCGCTACGGCCCGTAGCTCTGGATCAGGCTGCCGGCCACCAATGACCAGCCGTCCACCAGCACGAAGAAGATCAGCTTGAACGGCAGCGAGACAACCACCGGCGGCAGCATCATCATGCCCATCGACATCAGCACCGAGGCCACCACCAGGTCGATGATCAGGAACGGCAGGAACAGCAGGAACCCGATCTCGAAGGCGCGCTTGAGCTCGGAGATCATGAAGGCCGGCACCAGGATGCGCAGCGACAGCTCCTCCGGCGTGGCCGGCTTCGGCTCGTGCGAGAGGTCGCTGAACAGCGCGAGGTCCTTCTCGCGCACGTTCTTCTGCATGAACACCTTGAGCGGCTCGGACGAGCGCTCGAACGCCTGCTCGACGCTGATCTCGTTGTTCACCAGCGGCCGGATGCCGACGTCGTAGGAACGCTGCAGCGCCGGTCCCATCACGAACGCGGTGAGGAACAGCGCGAGCCCGACGATGACCGCGTTGGGCGGCGCGGTGGCGGTGCCGAGCGCGGTGCGCAGGAGCGACAGCACCACCACGATGCGGGTGAACGAGGTCATCATCACCAGGATCGACGGCGCCAGCGACAGCACGGTGATGAAGGCGATGAGCTGGATCACGCGCTCGGTGAGCCCGCCCGAGCCGCCGTTCTGGCCGAGATTGATGCTGATGTCCTGCGCGGCGGCCGGAACCGCCGCCAAGCTCAAGATCGTCGCTACTACGACCGCCACCGTCGCAAGACGGACGCAGCGGACGATCGCTGATGTGATCAAGTTTTGGTGTTCGGGCGGCCGAGCAAGCTGGCCATCTCCTGTTCGAGGCTGTCGTAGAGCGAGCTCTTCGCGGAAGCCTTCTGCTCCGCGCGCGCGGGCTTTGCTTCGGCGGGCGCGGGTTTTGCTTCCGCCGCTTCGGGCTCCGGCTCGGGCGCTGGTGCCGGCGTGGGCGCAGGCGCCGGCCTTGCGGCCGGCTCGGCGGCACGGGCTTCGGGTTTCTTGCCGCCGGGCCGGCGCAAGGCGGCCTCGAGCCGCTGCGCCATCTCGGCGAGATTCTGGTCGGCGGAGGCGCCGAATTGCTCGGGGCTTGCCGCGGGCTGGGGCGAAGCCTCGCGCGCCTGTTCGCGCACCGGCTCACGCGGCGGGTCGCGCTGTTCGCGTGCGGGCTCGCGCGGCGGCTCGCGCATCTGCTCGCGCACCGGCTCGCGCGCGGCACGGCGGGGAGGGGCGGGCGGCTGCGCCTCGACCGGCGTGCGCGACAATTCGGCCGCGAGGCCCGCGAGCGGATCGGCATGACGCGGCGGCCGCGGCGGCGGAGCCGACGGCGGCTGCGGCACTTCAGTCTCGATCGGCCACGGCACCTGTTCCTCGTGCACCACCGGACGCTGGATGCGCGGTGTCGGCGCCGGAGCGGACGCCGGTTCCGGCTGCGGCTGCAACGGCCACAGACTGCCTTCGCCGAGCGGGACCGCTCGCGGCAATGTCGTCTCGGCGGCCGGGGCGCGCGGCGGCGCAGCTTCGCGCGGCGCGGCTGCCGCGCGCACGATATTGGGCTCGACCACGACGTCGCTCGGGCCGCCGATCATCAGGAGGTGCTCGACATTGTCGCGGCGAATGAGGATGAGGCGGCGCCGGCTGTCGACGGCGGCCGCATCGATCACGGCAAGCCGCGGCTGACGTCCGCGCGCGCTGGAGCCGCCGAGCCGCTCGGCGCCGAAGCGCCGCACCACGTAGGCGGTGCCGCCGATCAATCCGAGCACGATCACGAAGGCGATGAAGAAGCGCAAAGCGAGCGGCATCTCCGCGCCAAAAAGGGTCTCGAACATCGCTCCTCCCTGCGCCCCAGGAGCCCGCGCGTCTATCGGGCCGGTCCCGAATGGTTAACGCCGCCGGCAATACTTGCCGCGGCGAACACTAACAAATGCTTAAGAGAGCGGGCCCTTTGACCCCCTCCATCCACCAGCCAAAACGATTCCCTTGGTAAACGGCGGTTTAATGGCAGGCACCGGAAATTCCCGTATTTAACGGGGCATTAACCATACCCCCGGCAAAGTCTGCCTAGCCGGTCCGACAGCCGAGGGGAAGGGGACGATGCCGATTTCGAATATCCCGATCTTCTCGATGCTGCGCACCCGCATGCAATGGCATCAGGAGCGCCAGCGGCTGCTGGCCGAAAACGTGTCCAATGCCGACACCCCCAAGTTCCAGCCCCGCGATCTCGCGCCGCTCAGGTTCGAGCCGACCCAGCCCGGCAGCGCGACGCTGGCGCTGGCACGGACCGATTCGGCGCATCTTTCGAGCTCGAACGCGACCACGAAATTCCAGCTCGACCGCCGCGGCGATTTCGAGGTCCGCCCGGCCGGCAACGCGGTGAGCCTCGAGGACGAGATGCTCAAGGTCGCCGCCAACCAGATGGATTACCAGGCCGCCGCCACGCTCTATTCGCGCGGGCTCGGCCTGATCCGCACCGCGCTCGGCAAGCGCAGCTAAGGCGAGGGAGCTTGACGATGGACTTTCTCAAATCGATCGCGATCGCGGCCTCCGGCCTGCGCGCGCAGGCCGGACGCATCCGCGTCATCTCCGAGAACATCGCCAACGCCGACTCGACCGCGCAGGGGCCCGGCGCCGATCCGTTCCGGCGCAGGATCCCGACCTTCCGCTCCGAGATGGACCGCGCGCTCGATGCGCGCGTGGTGGCGCTCGGCCGCGTCCGCACCGACCCGTCCGACTTCCGCCTCAAGCACGAGCCGGGCCATCCCGCCGCCGACGCCAACGGCAATGTCCGCTATCCCAACGTCAATCCGTTGATCGAGATGACCGACATGCGCGAGGCCCAGCGCTCCTACGAGGCCAATATCAATGTCATCGGCGCCACCCGCCGCATGATCCAGCGCACGCTCGACATCCTGAAAGCCTGATCGAAGGAGTCCTTATGACGACGCCTGCCGCCGCCGCCAGCGCCTATGCCAGCCTCGCGCGCCTCGCCGATCCGTCCGCCGGGCTCGGCCGGGCGATCGGGGAGGCCGCCAACGGGCCGAGCTTCGGCTCGCTGCTCAAGGACGCGATCGGCGCGGTGGTCGACGCCGGCCGCAAATCCGACGTCCAGCAGCAGGCGATGGCGTCCGGCAAGGCCAATATCGTCGACGTGGTCACCGCCGTCTCCGAGACCGAACTCGCGGTCGAGACGATGGTCTCGGTGCGCGACCGCATGATCCAGGCCTACGAGGAAATCATGCGGATGCCGATCTGATGGATCGGCGCAAGCGCAGCAGGGTGATGCAATGACCGGTTCCGAAGTTCTCGACGTGGCGCGCGACGCGATCGTGACGCTCGTGCTGGTGGCAAGTCCGCTGATGCTGATCGGGCTTGTGGTCGGTGTCGTCATCTCGCTGTTCCAGGCGCTCACGCAGATCCAGGAAATGACGCTTGTCTTCGTGCCGAAGATCCTGGCGATCTTCCTCGCCATGCTGGTCGCGCTGCCGTTCATGGCCGACGTGCTCAGCAGCCACGTCACGCGGCTCGCCGCCCGCATCGCGGGCGGGTGAGCTCGCCCGCGGGCGCGGCATGCGCATCGACATCTCGTTCCTGCCCGCGCTTGCCGCCGCCTTCATGCTCGTCTTCGCGCGCATCGGCACCATGGTGATGCTGCTGCCCGGCCTGGGCGAGATGAGCGTGCCGATGCGGGTGCGGCTGGCGGTGGCGCTGGTGCTCGCGGCCGTGCTGCTGCCGCTCCATCGCAGCGCCTATCAGCTCGATCTGCAATCCTTCGGCCCGGTGGCGGCGATGCTCGGCCAGGAGATGTTCATCGGCGCCGTGCTCGGGCTGACCGCGCGCCTGACGATCTCGGCGACGCAGGTCGCCGGCAGCGTGGTCGCCCAGCAGCTCGGGCTCGGCTTCGTCACCGCAATCGACCCCACGCAAGGCCAGCAGAACGTGCTGGTCGGCAATTTCCTCACCATCCTCGGGGTGACGCTGATCTTCGCCACCGATCTGCACCATCTGGTGATCGGCGCGCTCAACGACAGCTACAGCCTGTTTCGGCCCGGCGAGATTCCGCTCCTGGGCGACGTCGCTGCGCTGACCACGCGCACGGTCGCCGACGCGTTCCGCATCGGCATCCAGCTCTCGGCGCCGTTCCTGGTGTTCGGACTGTTGTTCAATCTCGGGCTCGGCGTGCTGTCGCGGCTGATGCCGCAGATGCAGGTGTTCTTCGTCGGCCTGCCGTTGTCGATCCTGCTCGGCTTCCTGATCCTCATTGTGGTGCTGGGCGCGATGATGTCGATGTTCCTCGGCTCGGTGGAAAGCGTCCTGCGGGCGCTGGCGCCCTATTCGTGAGATCGAATTCATAAGATCCGATGGCCGACGAACGCGACGACCACGAACGATCCGAGGACCCGACACAGAAGCGGATCGACGAGGCGCTGGAACGCGGCGACGTCGCCAAGAGCCAGGAGGTCAATACCTGGTTCGTCATCGCCAGCGCGACGCTCATCCTGATGGCCTTCTCCGGCTCGATGGTGAGCGGCGTCACCACCACGCTGCGCGGCCTGATTGCCAACTCCTACGACATCCGCGTCGACGGCCGCGGCTTCATCAACGTGATCGGCAAGATCGGCATCGAGGTGATCGCGGCGATCGCCATCCCGCTCTTGCTGCTGGCGCTGGCGGCGATCGGCGGCAACATGATCCAGCATCGCCTCGTGTGGTCGACCGAGCCGCTGAAGTGGAAGCTCTCCAAGATCTCGCCGGCGGCCGGCTTCAAGCGGCTGTTTTCCAAGCAGTCGCTGGCCAATTTCGTCAAGGGTCTGCTCAAGCTCGCCATCATCGGCGCGGTCATGACGGTGCTGCTATGGCCGGAGCGCTCCCGCCTCGACAGCCTGGTCGCGACCGATCCGGCCGCGGTGCTACCGTTGACGCAGACGCTCTCGCTGCAGGTGCTCGGCGGCGTGGTCGCGGTCCTCGCGCTGATCGCGGCCGCCGATTATCTGTTTCAGTACCGGCAATGGTTCGAGCGTCAGAAGATGTCGACGAGGGAACTGAAGGAGGAGTTCAAGCAGACCGAAGGCGATCCGATGGTCAAGGCCAAGATCAGGCAGATCCGGCTGACCCGCGTGCGCAAGCGCATGATGGCGGCGGTGCCCCAGGCTTCGGTCGTGATCACCAACCCGACTCACTTCGCGATCGCGCTCAAATATGAGCGCGGCATGAACGCGCCGATCTGCGTCGCCAAGGGCGCCGACCTGATCGCGCGCAAGATCCGCGAAGTGGCGACCGAGCACGGGGTTCCGATCGTCGAGAATCCGCCGCTCGCGCGTGCGCTGTACGGCACCGTCGAGATCGACCAGGAAATCCCGCCCGAGCATTATCGGGCGGTGGCCGAGGTGATCGGCTACGTGATGCGGCTCAACCGTGCCTTCGCTGGCGCGCGCTGATAGTTCCACCGGCTGGGGGACTCGTTTTGCGCGAGCCCCTTGCGCGGAATCCGGGGCTGAGGCACCAAGTGCAAAAGAGGTCGCAACCCCACTCATGGCTCAGCAGGACCTGACCGGGGAGATCGGACGCGCGGCGCTCGACCGCACCCGGCGCGGCGCGCAGGCCGGCAGCATCGGCCTCGTGCTGCTGATCGCGGTTGCGCTGGTCGGCGCCGCCGCCACGCTGCTGTTCATCGGCCGCAGCCATGCCGAGCCCTACATCCTCGCACTGCTCGCGGTGCTGGCGATGGTCGGGGTGTTTCTGCTGTTCGCGCTCGCGGCCGGCATCCTGCGCGCATCGGGCGGGGAAGCCGCGAGCCCGATCATCAAGGCGGTGGTCGATGCCGCCAACAACGGCATCCTGGTCACCGACGCCGGCGGCCGCGTCGTCTATGCCAACGCCTGCTATCTGGAGCTGACCGGTACCGCCAACCCCGCCGACGCGCGGCCGGTCGAGCGCGTGTTCATGGGCGACCCCGGCGTGTCGGAAGCGGTCTACCGGCTGCTCAAGGCCGCGCGCGAAGGCCGCCGGCTGCAGGAGGAGGTGCGGGTCGGCGCGCGCAGCGGCGAACCCCCCCGCTGGCTGCGCATGCGCGTGCGGCCGCTCGGGGAAGGCAAGCGCGAACAGCGCATGACCGTGTGGTCGATCGCCGACGTCACCCGCGAGCTCGAGCGGCAGGAGAACGTCTTCCAGGAGCTGCAGCACGCCATCGATTATCTCGATCATGCGCCCGCCGGCTTCTTCTCGGTCGACGGCAACGGCGATATCTCCTATCTCAACGCCACGCTGGCCGAATGGCTCGACTACGACCTGGCCGAATTCGGCTCCGGCGGCCTGAAGCTGCGCGACATCGTGGCGGGCGAGGGCGGCTCGCTGTTGACTGCGCTCTCGGCGGCGCCGGGCGAGGTCAAGACGGAGATCCTCGACATCGATCTCAAGACCCGCGGCGGCCGCACGCTGCCGGTGCGGCTGTTCCACAAGGTCGCCTTCGGCGCCGACGGCGCGGCCGGCGCCTCCCGCACGCTCGCGCTCAACCGCGCCCGCGACGACGGCACCGATCCGCAGCGCGCCGCCGAAGTCCGCTTCATGCGCTTCTTCCACAACACGCCGATGGCGATCGCTACGGTCGACAAGCAGGGCAAGATCGCGCGCTCGAATGCGCTGTTCGCGCGGCTGCTGAGCCCCGTGCTCAAGGCCGACGGCGCCGACCACTCGATCCTCTCCGTCGTCGCCGAGCGCGACCGCGCCGCGCTCGAAGCCGCGATCCGCAAGGCCGCCGACAAGCAGGGCGAGATCACGCCGGTCGACGCGGCCTTGGAAGGTCCGGGCGGCCGCTCGGCGCGCTTCTATGTGATCGCGGTCGACGAGCAGGAGCACGACCAGGAAGTCGCCATCGTCTACGCGATCGAAACCACCGAGCAAAAGGATCTCGAGAACAAGTTCACGCAGGCGCAGAAGATGGAGCTGGTCGGCCAGCTCGCCGGCGGCATCGCGCACGACTTCAACAATGTGCTCGGCGCCATCATGATGGCGACCGACTTCCTGGTGAACGCCCACAAGCCGACCGATCCTTCGTTCCAGGACATCATCCAGATCCGGCAGAACGCCAACCGCGCCGCCGCCATGGTGCGGCACCTGCTGGCGTTCTCGCGCAAGCAGACGCTGCGCCCGCAGGTGCTCGATCTCGCCGAGGTCGTCTCCGATCTGATCATGCTGCTGCGCCGCCTGATCGGCGAGCGCGTCACGCTCGACGCGCCGCTCCAGCGCGACCTCTGGCCGGTGAAGGCGGACATCGCCCAGTTCGAGCAGGTGATCGTCAATCTCGTGGTCAACGCGCGCGACGCGATGCCGGACGGCGGCAAGCTGACGCTGCGCACCGCCAACGTCGGTCCCGACGAAGCGGCGCGTTTTCACTACAAAGGCATGCCGCTCGGCGAATACGTGCTGGTCGAGGTCAAGGATACCGGCACCGGCATCGCGCCGGAGATCATCGACAAGATCTTCGACCCGTTCTTCACCACGAAGGACGTCGGCAAAGGCAGCGGCCTTGGCCTCTCGACCGTGTATGGCATCGTCAAGCAGACCGGCGGCTTCATCTACGTGGAGTCGGACCTCGCCAAGGGCTCGACCTTCCGCATCTTCCTGCCGCGCTACATCCCGGCCGCCGATGACGTGCACCCGCCGCAACTGCCGGAGACCACCGCGCCCGCGATCGCCGGCGCGATCTCGGCGGCCGGCGAGGCGATGCGCACCGCGGCCGATCTCACCGGGCAGGGCACCATCCTGCTGGTGGAGGACGAGGAGGGCTTGCGGGCGCTCAACGCGCGGGGCCTGATCTCGCGCGGCTATACCGTGCTTGAGGCCGGCAACGGCGTCGAGGCGATCGAGGTGCTGGAGCGCCAGGGCGGCCACGTCGATCTCGTGGTGTCGGACGTGGTGATGCCGGAAATGGACGGTCCCACGCTGTTCAAGGAGCTGCGCCAGCGCAACCCGGGGATCAAGATCATCTTCGTCTCGGGCTATGCCGAGGACGCGTTCCAGAAGAGCCTGCCGGAAGCGAGCGAGTTCAATTTCCTGGCCAAGCCCTTCACGCTCAAGCAGCTGGTCGCCGCGGTGAAGGAGACCATGGCCGACTGACCGGTCGCCAGTCTTATGCCCCGATAACAACGCGATGCGCCTGCTTCGCATGCCCGCTCGGCATGACGAGCGCGTGCGGTCTATGCGTGCGATGCATCGGCCGCGTAGGCCAAACCGCGTATCGGCAATCTGAACTTCCGAACAACTTAGAAGTTCGCTATCTTCTGCACTCAGGAGTTGTCGCGGGGTCCATTTGCGGGAGCGTCGGACATGCCTGATGGCAACAGAGCGGTTGATCCTCAACCAGGCAAGTCTCAGCAGGCCGAACACAAGCCTCGTCAATCGTCGTTGCCGAATGCGGGTGGGGTTCAGCATCCGTCACCTGAATCCTTGCAGGGGGAAAGCGAACCTCGGACTCAGGGTGTTGTCCGCGAGCCTGCCAAACCGCTGTCGCCCGAGCCTCTGCCTAAAGAGCCGCAGGAACGCGCGCACAAGATCCATTTTGATCCTGCCGCCTTGGTTGCTTCACTGTTGGCGATCATCGTCTCGATTGTCGCGATACGGACTGCAAGCCATGACTTCGATCGTGTGGTCGAAGAGGCGCGCAAAAACACCGAGCAACTTGTCGGTGAATTCAGACGTGTCGGGGACAGGGTAACCATGAATGGTAATCCCGTCACACTTCCCGAAGGTCCGAGGCAAATTCAGTTTTGGACGCCGTCCGCGAAAACAAAGGAGGCGGCCAATGTGAAAGATTGGGAAAAGATTGCGAGTGATGGAGAGTTGGACAAGTTCGGCGATGGGCTCAAGACGGCCGGTATCGTCGCAGGATATCGCCGCTACGAAGTTACGGGAGATGGAAAAGGCGGGCGGAAAACCGGTGCGTGGTGGGTCGCCAGCGGTGGCGAGAATTTCAAGCTGGAGAACTTCCTGGCAGCCTATTTGCGATTCTGGAAACCGGGCGATGACCAGGTCTACATGGAAATCCTGCCGGTCGAGCGCGCCTACAAGTAGGTCGGCGACGCAACTCCGCTCCAGCAGTCGACGCGGCCGTTGACGCGACCATGGCTTCGTGATGGGTCGCCACCACTGCGACATTCGATCACCCGCGGCGCCGCCGCCGGCGATGTATATATAAGCAACTCGATTGCGCGCATGCGCGACGGCGGGGGGAGCCGAACGACAGGAGTTTTGTATGACCGGGAAGTTCGCCGCGGGCCTGGCTGCGCTCGTTGCATCGCTCGCGCTCGTCGCTGCCGCGGCCCCGGCCCCGGCGCAGGACTGGCCGGCGCGGCCGGTGCGGATTCTCATCCCCTTCACCGCAGGCGGCACCGCCGACATGCTCGGCCGCATCGCCGCGCAGAAGCTGTCCGACGCGCTTGGCCAGCAGTTCGTGCCCGAGAACAAGCCGGGCGCGAGCGGCCTGATCGCCGCCGGCGAGGCCGCCAAGGCGGAACCCGACGGCTACACGCTGTTCGTCTCCGGCGTGGGCGGATTGATCATCGCGTCCGCGATCACGCCCAATCCGCCCGCCGATCCGGTCACCGGCTATACGCACGTCGCCTTCTTCGGCGGCCCGCCCGCGGTGCTGCTGGTGAACAACGACGTGCCGGCGAAGTCGCTCAAGGAGCTCATCGCCTACGCCAAGGCCAATCCCGGCAAGCTCAACTACGGCTCGCCGTCGCCCGGCTCGCAGGCCAATCTCGCCTTCATGCTGCTGCAGAAGGAGGCCGGCATCACGCTCCAGCACGTCGCCTATCGCGGCGCCAGCCAGGCGATGACCGATCTCATCGGCGGCCACATCGCGGTGACCTCGACCGCGCTCACCTCGGCGGCCGGCACCATCAAGGGCGGCAAGGTGCGCGCGCTCGCGGTCACCTCGCGCAAGCGCGTGCCGGACTATCCCGACATCCCGACCTTCGCCGAGCAGGGCTTTCCGAACATCGTTGCCGAGGTCTGGTTCGCGCTGTCCGGTCCGAAGGGCCTTCCGGGCGACATCGTCAACAAGATGAACGCCGCCGTGATCAAGGGCTTCAAGGAGCCGGATGCCCGCGCGCGGCTGGAGCAGGACGCGATTGATCCCGAGCCCTACGATCCCGCTGCCTTCGCGGCCTTCTTCAAGTCCGAGAACGCCAAATGGGGACCGCTGGCGAAGGAAGTGCTGGCAGGGGAGCAGAAGTAGCGCGCCGGCATGGATGAGCGCAGGGAGCCCGAAGAGACCGAGGCGGACCGCCGGCGCACCAATATCATGCTGCTCGTCTTCTTTGCTGCCGTCGTCGGCATCGGCATCTGGCTGGTCAACTCGCTGGCCGAGCACCGCCGGATCGACGACTGCCTGGCGCAAGGCCGGCGCAATTGCGCGCCGGTCGACGTTCCGTCGCGATAGCCTTGCTTGAGGTGACGCGTTTTCCGCGGCGAACCGGTTCCCACTTCGCCGGAAAACACTATGGATCAGCGGATCATCCGCCACACCCACAGCACGACAAGGGCGCCGATGATGGCGCCGATCGCGCCGCCGTAGCCGGCGGCCGCGACCTTCAGAATGCCCGCGAGATGGAAGCCGATGAAGGCGCCGGCGACGCCGACGAGTGCGCTGGTGACCATGGCGTTGGTCGAGCCGGTGATCCGGCGCGAGAACCAGCCCTGGCCGGCGAAATGATTGAACAACAGGCCGGCGACGATACCGATGACGAGAACGACAAGAAAGGCGGTAGTTGGATCGCGCATGATGGTCCCCCGGTTTCGACGGCGCGTGCACCGTCACGATATTATAGCAAGCCGGCGCACCGGCGGCGCCGGATGACCACGCGCAGCCGCGCGGAACCTTCCCTTCACGCCGCACATTAGGCTCATGCCCCTATGTCGTTGATAGTGAAGGACAGGAGAAGCGGTATGCCGGCACGATCCAAGAAGCAGCAGATGGCCGCGGGCGCGGCGCTCGCCGCCAAGCGCGGCAGGCGCTCGAAGGCAAGCCTCCGGGGCGCCTCGCGCCAGATGGTGGAGAGCATGAGCGAGCGGCAGCTGCGCGAGTTCGCCAAGACCAAGCGCAAAGGCTTGCCGCGCAAGCGGCGGGCATAAGCCCAGACCAAGCCCAATACGCAGGGGTGCGCGATCCCTTCTTCCCGCTTGCGGGGGAAGGGAAGGTCGGGCATGTGCGCCGCAGTCGAGCCGAAGAGGAGGGGGCACCCTATGCGCTACGAGCTCTATTACTGGCCCGAAATCCAGGGCCGCGGCGAGTTCGTGCGGCTGGCGCTGGAGGAGGCGGGCGCGGCCTATGTCGATGTGGCGCGCAAGGGCCGCGGCGAGCAGAAGATGATCAAGATTCTCGGCAGCGCCCGGGAAAAGCACCTGCCTTACGCCCCGCCGTTCCTCAAGGCCGGCCGGCTGATCATCGGCCAGACCGCCAATATCCTGCTTTATCTCGGCAGCCGGCACGGTCTCGCGCCGCGTGCCGAGGCAGGGCGGCTGTGGGTCAATCAGCTGCAGCTCACCATCATGGATTTCGTGAACGAAGTTCACGATACTCATCATCCGATCGCGTCGGCGCTCTATTACGAGGACCAGCGCAAGGAGGCGAAGCGCTATACCCAGCAATTCTGGGAGCGGCGCCCGCAGAAATATCTCGGTTACTTCGAGCGCGTGCTGACGGCGAGCGGCGGGCCCTATCTGCTCGGCCGGCGGCTCAGCTATGCCGATCTCAGCCTGTTCCAGGTGGTCGAGGGGCTCCGCTACGCCTTCCCGAACAAGATGAAAGCGCTGAAACGGAAAATCCCGCGGGTGGTGGCGGTGCATGACCGCGTCGCCGAGCGCCCGCGCATCGCCGCCTATCTCGCCTCGCCGCGGCGCATCCCGTTCAACGAGATGGGGATCTTCCGGTACTACCCGGAGCTCGACAAATAGGAGGCGCCTTTACGGCGCCGATCCGTTCAGCCGCGCCGCGCGCCGCTTGCGACGCATCGCCGCCCGCCGGCGCGCTTTCCGCTCCTCGCGCCGCTTCTCGACGCATTTGACGCATTTGCAGCCGATCGGCTTGATGAAGGTCTCGAAATAGTCGCGGCCGTAATGGTAGGTGATCTCGTCGCCCGGCCGGATGGTCCTGATGGCGCGGATGACGATCCTGCCGCCCCTGAGCACGTCCGATTCGGCGTTCGGCCGGCAGGAATGGTTGAGATAGCGCGCGGTATTGCGCTTGCTCCAGCCGTCCACGGTCCAGCGGCTGTTGATCTCGAACATGTAGCGGTTGGCATAGCGCTTCTCGCGCTCGTCAGCCTCCCTGTTGGTGAGGCGGCGGCCTCTGTACTCGGCGATGAAGGTGCCACGCTTGATGACATCGGTGGCGAACAGGCCGAGTCCCGTTTTGGAGCGGCCGACGCGGTATGGCTTGCGTGACATGGACGATTTTATTGATCGGCTGCGGCTGAAGCGGCGGTCGGCGTTTTTATTGCACGTAAATAAAACACGACAACGTCAAGAGGTTCCAGAATGCGGCGGGGGAAGGAGAGGGTTGCCCGTCAGCTCTGCCCCAGCGACGGCCGGCGCGCAAACAGCCGCTTCGCATTTCCACTGAAAATCTCGGCTGGCTCGGGCAGGGTGACGAGGGGTCGGAAACCGCTTAGATAGCGGTAGCAATCCTTCGCGTCGGAGCCCTGCATGAACGCGCCCGCCCAGATCGTCCCGCCCTACAAGCACACGCCGCTGTTTCCGCTCGGCAAGGACACCACGGCTTACCGCAAGCTCACCTCCGACGGCGTGCGGGTCGAGAGCATCAAGGGGCGCGATGTCGTCGTGGTCGAGCGCGAGGCGATGCGGGCGCTGGCGGAAGCGGCCTTCACCGACATCAATCACCTGCTGCGGCCGGGACACTTGCAGCAGCTGCGCGCGATCCTCGACGACCCGGAGGCGTCCGACAACGACAAGTTCGTCGCCTACGACTTCCTCAAGAACGCCAATATCGCGGCCGGCGGCGTGCTGCCGATGTGCCAGGACACCGGCACCGCCATCATCATGGGCAAGAAGGGCCGCCTCGTGTTCACCGACGGCGACGACGAGGCCGCGCTCGCCGAGGGCGCGCGCGACGCCTACCTGAAGCGCAACCTGCGCTATTCGCAGGTCGCGCCTCTGTCGATGTTCGAGGAGAAGAACACCAAGAACAACATGCCTGCGCAGGTCGAGCTCTATGCCCAAGGATCAGGAGACACC
>Ga0114129_10004960_pt1 | contig 18763 bp, 9 predicted proteins | sample RhiMetdeltSRZDD1_FD_80071 | JGI IMG/M metagenome (GOLD analysis project Ga0114129, IMG submission 80071) | Populus rhizosphere microbial communities from Tennessee, USA - Rhizosphere MetaG P. deltoides SRZDD1 (version 2) (version 2) | ecosystem: Host-associated > Plants > Roots > Rhizosphere >...
CGTTCTACACGCAGAGTGACGATGGCGCGCGTCTGTGGATCAACGGCCAGCAGATCATAAACAACTGGGCAGATCGTCCTCCGACGGAAAGCAGTGGAACGATCCAGCTCGAAGCGGGACAGCGCTACGATATTCGGATGGAGTTCCACGAGAAGAACGGTAGCGCCACGGCGCGATTGTTGTGGAGCAGCGCGTCGATACCAAAATCGGTCGTGCCAAGCTCGCGCCTGTACCCGTGAGCAACGGCCCCGACGGACAGCGGGCAGCGGAAAGCGGGCAGCGGATGCGCCTACAGCACCGGCCCCGTCCCCGCCCCCGTGCGCTCGATGGCGCTGGCGATGTCTTTCAGGTCGGACGGGTCGAGCGTGAGATCGGCCGCGCGGATCCAGCCGTCAACCTGCTCCGGGCTGCGCGCGCCGACGATGGCGCCGGTGACGCCTGGAACCGCGAGCGTCCAGGCGACTGCCACGGCGCCGACGGCGGTCTTGTGTTTAGCAGCAATCGGCCGCAGCGCGTCGGCCAGCGCGAGGTTGTTCTGCAGGCGCGGAGCCTGGAACTCCGGCGATCGCGAGCGCCAGTCGCCGGCCGGCAATGCTGCCGCGCGCGCTTCCGAGAATGACCCCGTCAACAGCCCAGACTGCATCGGGCTATAGACGATGACCCCGGTCTGGTGGTTGTGGCACCATGGCAGCTCCGCTGCGGCGACGTCGCGGCGAATTGCAGAGAGCGGCGGCTGCAACGTGTCCACGTGCCCGAGGCGCTCGGCCCGTTCGAGTTGATCCAGCTTGTGATTCGAAAGGCCGATAGCGCGCGCCTTTCCTTCGCGCTTTAGATCGAGCAGCGTTTGCCAGTACTCCTCGATTGGCGTGCCGTCCTCTGCCGGCCAGTGAACCTGATAGAGGTCGATGCGCTCGACGCCAAGCCTCTTTAGCGATCGTTCGATCTCCTGCCTGATGGACTCCGGCCTGCCGATCCGTTTCGCGACTGCCGTCCGATCGTGCTCGTCCCAGATCAAACCGCACTTGGTGAACACGTACGGGCGTTTATCGTTTGGCAGGTCGCGCAGCACGCGTCCGACCAGTTCCTCCGAATGGCCCAGCCCGTACACAGCGGCGGTGTCGATCCAGTTCACGCCGCGCTCGATCGCGTACCGCATCGCGGCCATTGACTGGTCGTCATCCTGGTCACCCCAGGCGAACGCCCAGCCGCCCCCGCCAATAGCCCACGCGCCGAAACCAACACGCGTGATGTTCATGTCCGTTCGGCCAAGAGGCACAGTTGAAAGAAGCATCCCAATCCGCAATCCGCAATCCGCAATCCGCAATGGGCAATCCGCAATCTGCAATCTGCAATCTGCAATCTGCAATCTGCAATCTGCAATCTGCAATCTGCAATCTGCAATCGCCGGGCCCTATTCCACCTTTATCTTGCCCGTAACCCTTCCAAGCAATTTCACGGCATACACACTCATCCGGTCGCGTGTCGTTTCCATGTCAGCCGGTCCGTTGAACAGCCCGAGCGGGCGCAGTTCGTCAACGGCCTTGTCGTCGCCCTCGAAGGGATGCAGCGCAATCCAATAGAGAATCTTGATCAGATCCTCTTTTGGCACCTCTTGCTGAATGTAATCGTAGACCACATACGGGATGAACTTCTCGAGGTCCGACATCTGAAACACGTCGGGCACGGCAGCGACGTAGAGCAGATTGCGGACGCGCTGCACGGGGTCGGAAACTTTGCCGGGCTTCCAGCTAGGCAGCGCCACGCGCATTTTTTCGAGCTGCGCGTAAATCGCTTGATCCGGCTCTTCGTCCGGGCGGGCAATTGGTGTGACGACGCCTTCGTCGGGCGGAAGGCGCGTGAAGATCAGATCGCGATCAATGTCCGCCATGGTGACGTCGCGCCAGGACGCCGGCGGTTTGCCGCTGGCCGGCGGCGGCGGAGGCGGTTCAACCGGCGGCGGCGAGGCTGTGGTTGACGGAGCAGGCGCCGCGACACTCGGTAGCGGGGCGATCGGCGGGAGCGTTGATGTTGCGGGCTTTCCAGTCGGCTCTCGTTTGGGTGCGACTGCCGGGGCCGTCGGCTCGGTCTGCGTTGGAGGTGCTGGTGCAGGCGGCGGCGCAGTGATCGGTGCGGCCACAGTCGCCGGCGGAGGCGCAGCCGCTTCGTTCGCCGCGATCGTTTTTGCCTCGCGCGCGGCGCGCTGCCGTGTTTCCGCCGCGACTCCGACCACCAGCCACGCGGCGAGCGCGACGACGACCCATCCCTTGCCGCGCATCGTGGCGAAGCGCTGCTGTGCGTCCCACCGGAACATCATCCCGCCGGCAAGAAAGCCCGCGACGCCGATGAGCAGCAACGCAAGCACGCTGAACGACGCCGGGCCGAGGCCATCGCCGGTCACCGTGCTCTGCACGGCCTCGACCGCATAGCGGCCCGGCAAGAACGATGACACGCGTTGCGCCCAATCCGGGAGGACGGTCAGCGGAACGGCAACGCCACCAATGACGAGCATCGGCAAGAAGATGCATTGCCCGAGCGCCTGCACGGCGGGCACGTTGTCGGCCATCATCGCGATCACGAGCCCCAACCCGATGAACGCGAACGCCACGCAACTGAATGCGACGAGCAGCTCGAGCGGATGGCGCGGCGCCGGTGTCCCGATCGCCATCGCGAGCAGGAACTGGAGTAACCCCGCGGCGAGAACCAGTAGATAACGTGCCGCAACAGTGCCGGCCAGGAGTGTCGATGTTGGTACGGGCGCGAGGCGATAGCGCCTCCACACGCCTCGCTCCCGCTCGCTGACCAGCGTGGTTGGCAGGCCGAAACACGCACCGCCAAGCGCTGTGACGGCCAGGACTTCTCCCATGTGGCGCAGGAGCGGCACCTGCTCGAATCTGTACACCACCCAGAACGTGACCAGAAACATCGTCGGGAACAGATAGCTGTAGAGCAGCGCCATCTTGTTCCGAAGATGGAGCAGGATCCCGATCCGCACCTGGTGGACGAGGGCGATCATGATCGGGGTTCGGGGTCCGGGGTCCGGGGTTCGACGTTCGACTTCGTCAATTGCAGGAAGACATCTTCCAGGGCAGCCTTCTGCACTCGCAGCTCCGCGATCTCTACACCGCCGTCGTCGAGTCGTCGCATCAACTCGCTCACGGCGGTCGTGACCTGCGTTGTGCGGAATCGCGCGACGTTGCCAGAGACGTCGAGGCCCTCGAGGCCAGGGAGGTGCGTAAACCAGCCCGCATTCGCGGGCTGCAGCGTACGAAGCGTGACCGTAGGTGTCGCGGTTGATGTGGTGACGATCTCGATGGGACTTCCGGTCGCAACGATTTGTCCGCGATCGATGATTGCGATTCGATCGCACAGTTTCTCCGCCTCATCGAGATAGTGCGTCGTCAGGAGAACCGTGTGACCGTCGCGCTTCATCTGCGCGATAGCGTCGTGCAGTTCATGACGAGAATGGGCGTCCAGGCCAGCGGTGGGTTCGTCGAGCAACACCAGCTCGGGTTTGTTCACGAATGCAAGCGCCAGCGCGAGCCGTTGCCGCTGCCCGCCAGACAATGTGTCAAATGGCGCATCCGCCTTGTCGGCCAGCCCGAATCGATTGAGCAACGCGCGCGGCTCGACACGTGCGCCGTAGAGGGCGCCGAAGAGCGTAAGCGCTTCGCGCGGCGTGATTTTGTCCTGAAGCGCGGTCGTCTGCAGCGCGGCACCGAGCTTCCGCTTGACCTCGCGTGGACGCCGTCGAGCGTCGATGCCGCACACCTCGATGTGCCCGGCGTCGGGCTCCCGCAACCCCAACACACACTCGACCGTTGTCGTCTTGCCAGCGCCGTTCGGACCGATCAGACCAAAGATTTCACCTTGGCGGATCTCGAAGCTCACGCCGCGCGCCGCATGGACGCCGCCGTAGCGTTTCTCGAGATCGCGGACTAGAACCGTTGGTGTCATCAGTTCCGGGGTTCGGGCCTCGGGGCTCGGGACTCGGGACTCGTAAGTTCTTTCTGATCTTAGTCGACGGATTGTGACCTGTAAGCTCTTCCCGAGCCGCGAACCGCGAGCCGCGAGTTAGATCAACCCACCGTCCCTGGCCAGCTTGAGCGCCTCGATCGCGGCGCCCCGGGCTCCGGCGGTATCGCCGTTCGGCATGATGTGAATGGGAATATCCGCCTGTTCCTGTCGCTGCGACGGCATGCCGGCGCGGATCTCGTCAACGAACCAGTGCTGAAAGTCGGCGCTCGTCTCGATGGCGCCGCCGCCAACAATGAGGGCGTCGGGGTCGAATGCGTTCACTATCTCGTCGAAGAACAGCCCGAGCGCGTGGGCCTGCGCCCGAAAGATGTCGCGGCTCATCGGATCGCCGCGTTCGGCCAGGCCGCGGACGCGCTTGGCAGCCTGAACCGTATCCAACGACGCGAGCTCGTGCCCCGGATACTTCGTCAGGAAGTACGGAAGCAGGGTGCGGCCGATTGCAGTCAGCGAACACATCGACTCGAGATCGCCGATGCGGCCGCAGTTGCAATGCGGAACGATGCCCCTCGTGAACTCGATACTTTGATACGGGATCAGCACGTGACCCAGCTCGCCGCCAAATCCCTTCCGGCCCTTGACGACATTGCCGTCGACGATGACGCCGCCGCCGAGCCCGGTGCCGATGATGGCGGAGATGGATGTGGCGGGCCGGCCGGCACCGAACAGCGTGAAGTGGCCCCAGAGCGCACCAGCGTTGCCGTCGTTCAAATACGTGACCGGCTTGCCGAGGCGCCTGGAGAGACCGTCGCGGATGTCGAAGCCGGCCCAGTCTGGGTGAACGAAGTTAGTGGATCCGCGCACGCTGAGGACGCCCGCGTTGCTGGCTGGCCCGGGCGTATCGAGGCCGGCGAGCACGACGTCCTTCACGCTGATGCCGGCGCGTGCGGCGGCGATGTCGAGCCCACCAACGATCTGTCGAAGGCAGATGTCAGGCCCTTCCTTCGACCGCGCGGGATGTTCGCACAGGCCGTCGATGAGCCATCGTTCCTCGCCATCGAGGAACGTGTAATTGATAGCAGTGCCTCCGAGATCGATTCCAGCTACGACAGCCACGTGCCCCCTATCTGGTCAAGCCTTCACGATAGCAGAGCGCGGTGGTTCGGTGAGCGCGAACTTACTTGACGGTGCCTCTCATCAGATAAACGGTCACGTCGCGAATGGCCGTATCCCCGACCTGGTCCGCGAGATCGTCGGGCATGATCGACACTTTCTCCTTGGTTTGTTTTGCGATCTGCGCTTTCGCGACGGAAATTGGTTCTGCGGCGTCCGCCGTTTTGATCAGGAGGTTCGGACCGCTCTCGCCAACGACAAGCCCGCGAACGGTCTTGTTGTCGCGAGTGACAAGCACTGTGGTCTCGTACTTCGGCGCGACGCGTTCGGACGGGAAGAACACCGCTCGAAGGAGGTCGCGCCTGAGCATCGTCGTCCCAACGGTAGTCAGATCGGGCCCGTAGGCATTGCCAGTCGGCCCGAAGCGATGACACTGCGCGCAAACCTCGCGGAACACCTTCGCGCCTGCCGCGGGATCCGGCATGCCGCCGCGTCCGGCGAGCGAGCCTGCGGGCCCGCCGCGCGGGAACACGAGGTTGTCGTAACGCTCCTGCCGGTCGAGCGGGATGTTGCGGACGGTGGCTGGCACGGGCGGCCCACCGCGTCCACCTCGCGCTCCAGCTCCGGCGGCCGCCGCTGCTGGCGGAGCGCCTTGCGCCCCGGCCGGTCCTGGTGGCGCGGCATTGCCACCACCACCACCGCGGCGTCCCGCACCGCTCGCGACCGCCGCGATCTCGACGTCGGTGAGCGGCGCGAACAGCGGCGCTGCCTCGTAGGCGAGTTTCTTTTCTTCAGGATCGAACGCGTCAACCGTGGCGTCGAAGATGTTGTTCAGGTGTCCCGAGAACGTTGAACCGCCTCGCCATTTCGACGCGCGCGCGTAACGGTCGATGACTTCCTGCTTCTGCGCCTTGGTCCAGCCGGTCTCGAGCACCCGCAGCGCGTAGAGGAAGTCGATCTGTCCCGGCTGATCGGCCTCGCCTTTCGGCATGACCGCCAGGATCTTGCCGATCACATCGGGCTCGCCCGTGTAGGCGAGCACCTTGGCCATGTGATGCGTCAGCAGCATCTCCGGGCAGCCCGTGGTTGCAGTGCGATTGGTGCACGGCACCCATTCGGCTGGCGATGGCGAGGTTGGGAACTGACCGATCAGCGCCGCGTGCACCTGCTTCTTGACAGCGGGATCCACACCGTTCGGCAGTTCCGACGCCGCGATCTCGAACGTGCGTAGAATCCGGATCTTCTCGTCCGTCGACAAGCTGGCCCGCTTCAGCAGGCCAACGAGCTTCTCGAACACCGGCGCCAGTTCTGACGCGGCCTGTTCGGGTTGCGCCGTGTTGATCGCGGCCAGCAGTCCTTCTGTCAGCGTGACGACGTTCGTTTCGTTCATGACCAGCTTGATCCACTCGTTGCGCGGCGTATGTTCGAGCGCGAGCCGGCCGGAGTAGCGAACGAAGCGATCGCCGTCCTTGAGAAGGTTGTAGAGATCGGGCACAGGCGCGAAGCTCGGCCGAGCGGGGGTGAGCCCTTGCCGCACGACGGCCTCTGCCGCGCGCCGCTTCACGAGTTGATTCGAATCTTTGAGGCCATTTGCCGCGACGGACTTCGCCGCATCGCTGGTCTGAAGTCCCGCGACATAGATCGATGCCGCTCGAACGCTGGCCTCGCGATCGCCGGCGAGCGCTTTGAGTAGTTCAGGACTCGGCGCCGGGCCGTGGCGCTGTAGCTCGAGCACCGCGCGGGCGCGGTCGGCCGCATTCGCAGACGACGAGCGCGCGATCTTTTCGAGTTCAGAACCGAACGACGCTCCCATCGTCGCTTTGACTTTCTCGATCGCTGCCCATCCCCAACTCGACAGCGGCTGTGGCTGACGGACGACGGCGAAGATGCCGGTCATGTCTGGTTGGGTGGGACGGGCACCGGTCCAGGAAACTTTGTACAGACCGCCCTGTCCGATGCCGCCGCCTCCCGTTGTGAAGTAGATGTTCCCGTCCGGTCCGACTTCGAGGTCGGTGATCGGCATCGGTTCGCCGTGCACGAACTCGGCGAGATCCTCTCGGCCGCGATACGTGCCGCCCGACGTCGTCAGCGCGGTGTACAACAGCCGGCCGCGAGACCAGTCCGCTTCAAACAGGTTGTCGAAGAACGACGACGGGTAGGCGTAGCTCTGATAGAACTCGACGCCAACAGGCGACCCGCGCCGCAGATGGCGCACCGCGGGTAGCGTGTCGAAGTACTCGTCCTGGTACTTGCCCGTGCCGTTGCGATAGCCGGAATCCCCGCCAGGAATCATGTGCACGGTGCGGACTTCGCGATACCACGGCGCGTTGACGTCCCATTCCATATCGCTGTCGAACGTGAACGCTTCGCCGGCCAGGTTGTACCCGAAGTCGTACGGGTTGCGCATGCCACTGTAAAACAGGGCGTATTTGTTGCTTGGCTGGAGCCGCCACACCATCGCATGCACGCCGATGCGCGTGCTGTTGCCAAAGCGCGGGTCGTTGAACTGCGGCAGGAACTGGCGTTCGCGGACGTTGTTCCAGTTCGGCGACGCATCTTTGTCAACGACGTCGTCGTTGACCGGAAGTGTGCCGACGTACGTGTTGTTGCCAACCAGGAACATGATCGAGCCATCGGGTCCGCGTCGTATGGCGTGCGGCCCGTGATCGCCCATCCCGTTTCCGGTGTAGCGCTGAATGCGCTCGATCGTGTCCATCACGTCGTCGCCGTTGGTATCGTCCAGTTTGTACAGGCCGGGAATGCCTACACCGGGTGGCTGATTCCCGCGGCCTTGTCCGGCGCCCGGAGCGCCTGGAGGTGGAGCACCGCGGCCAGGCGCCGCCTCGGCGGTCTGTTCGGGATCGCCGGGCAGAACGCCACGGCAGTTGGCGTAGAGCGTCCGGCCGGCGAAGAAGAGGCCGTGACACGTGTTGAGTTTGTCCGACACGATCTTTTCGGACTCGAACACGCCGTCGTTGTTGCTGTCGAGGAGAATGCGCGGCGAGCTCCCGGCGCCGGACGCGCTTTGCGACACGACCGGCCTGCCGAGGTTGTCGAACGTGACGACGATCAGCGACTCGGTTTGATCGGCAGGTGTGATCCGTTCGATCTTGAATCCGGGCAGGAGCGCAAACGGCGATCCCGGTGGGAACGGTTGATCCTGCGCTCGTTCCGGCGACTGCGCTGACGGTTGCAAGGCCTGCGGCCAATCGATCAGCACTCCGGCGAGCACTACGCCGAGCGCCACGTTGCGGACGAATCGCTTGTTCATCGGCAGATTCTCCCTACCGAAGCTTGATCGCCACGTTTCTGATTTCCAGCTTCATCGGCGGCCCGGCGTGCAGCTGGAATCCAATCAATCCCGCCATCGATCGGCCCTTCAGGTCATCGTCGATACACACGGCGGCGACCTGACCGTTGACGATGTGCACGAGCGTGTTGCCGCGCGCCATGACGTGGAACTGGTTCCACTCGCCGGGCTTGAACGACGCCTTCAACTGCTCGACATTCTGCAGCGCGCCGATGATGCCCTTCGTACCGTCCGGAGCGATGTAGGTCGCGGTGCCACGTTCGGCAAGAAAGCCGCGGCCCGCCTCCTCGTAGAGGAGACCCGGATACGTGTTCGCGAAATCCATGTCCATCTGGTAGCCGGCGAGCCGCCAGATGTGGCCGGGTTGTCCCTCGCGCTGACCCTGGTCCGCTGGAATCAACCGGCTGCGGTACTGGATGCCGCTGTTGGTGGAGCTCATCTTGACCTCCGCCTTCAGCTCGAAATCACCGGGGGTTCCGCCGCGCCAGATGAGGAACGTGTTCGGGCCGACAACTTTTTCGGGTGTGCTTTCGCCAACAATCGTTCCGCCCTCGACGCGCCAGAACTTGGGATCGCCGTCCCAGTCGAGGAACATCGAGATGGGAGGGCCTCCTGGACCGCGACCGCGACCACGTCCGCCCTGTTGATCGCCTGCCGTTGCAGCCGCCGCCGCACGCGCGGCCGCCGCCTTGCGTTGTTCATCGACGCCGGGCGCCAGGCTGACGCCGTTGAACATGTTCTCGAAGCCGGTGCGATCGTCGAAAGGCGTGGGAGAGATTCTTGGTCCGCCGCCGCCACCACCGCGGCCGCCAGCAGGCTGTTGCGGCGGCGCGCCGGTCTGTGCGGGCGCTTGCGCCGCGAGGAATGTCGACAGTGAACCGGCCGCGAACACGGCCACGAACGCAGATGTGAGGAATCTCATGCCTGCGGAGCCTAAATCCCGTAGCAGAGCGAGTCAACGCAATGTGTCGGGATGCTGGCTGTTTGGCAATTCGATACGTGAGGTGAGGCACTGCGCTCACCGCCGCGCATCGTGGACTATTGCTTTCGTCAGACTTCCCGACTTGTCCGACGACAGACTATTCGGTAGCCGGTTTTGATCGCGCTGACGCTCAGCGCCGCCCGGCGACGAGTTCGCACTGTGAAACGCGACTCGCTACCTCGGGCGCGCACCGTAGCGTGGAGTTCGACGAAACGCGCCATATTCTTCAGATCTCGCCATTTCTCATCGCGAAAGGTGCCCGGCGATAAAAGCTGCTTTTGACACGACCCCTGCGCGGGCGTAGCCTTCGCCCACGCGACTTCGCTGGCAAAACAGAGGGAGGAGATCGTGGAGCACGCATTTCGTCGCTGTGTCGGAGGGGTGCGACGGGCGGCTTGGACCGTCGTTCTACTGCTTGCGGCCGTGTCGTCGGCGTCCGCGCAGGGTGAGCTCGGGACGATCACTGGGACCCTGACCGACGTGCAGGGCGGCGTCTTACCAGGCGCGACCGCGACCGTGGTCAACGTGGACACGAACGTGAAGACTTCGGCGGTCAGCAACCAGGCCGGCGTGTACGTACTCACCTCGCTCGTCAACGGGCGCTATCGGCTCTCCTGTAGCATGGACGGGTTCGCCACCATCACACGCGATCTCGAGTTGCGCGCGGGCGATCGCTTGCGCGTGGATCTCACGATGAGCGTCGGAGGTCTCACCGAAGAGACGCGGGTCGTCGCGGAGACACCGCTTCTCGAGACGACGACGGCCACGCGCAGTCAGGTCATCGACAAAGAAAAAGTCGAGAACCTGCCGTTGTCGGGTCGCAATCCGTACGCGCTCGCTTACACGATTTCGGGCGTGACCACCCAATTCACACGGCCGAGTATCAGCTCGCGGCCGTTCGACAACGGCGGCATGGATGCCATCGCGATCAACGGCGGGAGGAACCGATCGAACGAGCTGCTGCTCGACGGTGCGCCGAATACGAGCCGCGAGGGGAATTCGCAGGGCAGTCTTGCCTTTGTTCCCTCGCCGGACGCCGTGCAGGAGGTCCGCGTCAGCACGAACACCTACGACGCGCAGTTCGGCCGCACCGGCGGCGGCGTGATTGCGGTCAGCATTCGCAGCGGCACGAATACGTTCCGCGGTTCGGCCTACTACAACCACCGCGGTGCCGAACTGAACAGCAACCTCTACGAGAACACCGTCCGCGGGATTCCCAAGGAAGATCTCTTCCACTACAACCCGGGGTTCACGATCGGCGGACCCGTCATCCTGCCGAAGTACAACGGGCGGAACCGCTCGTTCTTCTTCTACGCGTTCGAGGGGCTGAAGTCAGGCATCCCGGTGTCGGGCGGTGAACGCGCGCCGACGGACCTGGAGCGCTCCGGCAACTTCTCCCAGTCCGGGATGACGATTTACGACCCGTTCAACACGATCAACGGCGTGCCGCAGCCGTTTCCCAACAACATCATTCCGCAGGGCCGCATCGATCCGGTCGCGCGCAATCTCCTCGCGTACATGGTGCAGCCCAACTCGGACCCTGACGCCTCGGCGAACAACTTCTTTCCGCGGGCCAACTCGCGCTTCGATACGTACACGTCGGGCATCACCCGGATCGATCACAATTTCTCGGACAATCACCGCTTTTTCTTCCGCTACGGGCACAACGGTCGGCGCGAGACGCGCGCCAAGGCTGGCCGTGAAGAGGCAGCGCTGACCGCCGGATACCACCACCGCTGGAACAACGTTCTGAGCGTCGACCTCACGTCAACGTTCGCGCCGACGTTCCTCTCGAGTCTGCGTGCCGGCTGGACGCGACACCGGCGGCTCGATATCAGCGGCGCGGAGGATATGGGCGGTTTCGATCCAGCGTCGCTCGGCTTCCCGCCATCGTTCACGAGCGGCATTCCGCCACGCTTTCCGCCAATCCGGATCAACGACTACAGCGGCGCTTCGATCGGTCAGGGCGGAGGACAGGACGGTCCGAGCGACGACTTCTACGTCCAGGAAACGCTCACCAAGCTGCTCGGTCGCCACCAATTGAAATTCGGCGGCGAATTCCGATACGGCCAGAGCATTTTCGAGAATCCGCTTGCGGGCACGAACTTCGCCAACTTCCAGTTCTCGCGCAACTTCACGTCTCTGCGGCCCAACGTCGCCAACCTGACGGTCGCTGACGGCGGGAACGCGTTCGCGTCGTTCTTGCTCGGGTATATGGCCTCGAACAACACTCAGCTGAGCCCGATCTTCGACTACCGCAGCGCGTACACCGGCGTGTTCGTCCAGGACGACTGGCGGATTACCAGCCGCCTGACCCTGAACGCCGGCCTGCGATGGGACTACGAGGCGCCGGTGACGGAGCAGGCCGATCAGGTGAACGGCGGCTTCGATCAGAGTGCGCTGGCGCTCGTCTGTCCGGCGTGCCCTGCGTCGGGGCTGCCGCAGAATCTGTTGGGCGGCCTCACTTTTGCGAACGGCGCGTTTTATGACCGCGATCTCAACAACTTCGGACCGCGCGCCGGCTTCACCTATCAGGCGACGCAGAAGATGGTCGTTCGCGGCGGCTACGGGCTGACCTTTCTCGACGCGTCAACCGATCGCGGCACGTCGACCGGGTACAACCGCACGACGACGTTCGTGGCATCGCTCGACAGCAATCGCACGCCGGCCAACCGCCTGAGCGACCCGTATCCTACGGGGTTCCTGGCGCCCGTCGGCTCGTCGCTCGGAGCGTCCACCGCCCTTGGCACGGGCATCAACTATCACGTCAACGGTCGGGAGATTCCCCAATTCCACCAGTGGTCGGTGGGCGCGCAGTACGAACTCTTCTGGCGCAGCGTCCTTGACGTGGCGTACATCGGCAGCGCGACGCAGAAGGTCGGCGTCAGCCTCCCGATCAACAACCTCACGGCGGATCAGATCGCACTCGGCGACGCCTACCTCAACGAGTTGGTCCCCAACCCGTTCAGGGGCCTCATGCCCGACGGCGGCGCGCGCAACACCAGCGCGACGATCCAGCGCCGCGAGCTGCTGCGGCGCTACCCGCAGTTTGCGGGCATCAACGAACAGCTCGTGCCGATCGGCACGCTGGACTACCAGGCGCTGCAAGTCTCCTGGAACAAGCGGTTGACCAACGGCGTGCACTTCCAGATCAACTACACGGGCTCGCGTAATCTCGGCGCGACGAGCGTCCTCAACATGGGCGACCCGCTCTACGAGGAGGTCACCGACACGCATCGGCCGCACGTGTTGCTCTTCACGGGCGGCTGGAACCTGCCCGGCTTCGAGAGTCGTGGCGCGCTCATGAAGCACATACTCGGCGGCTGGCAGGTCAACGCGAGCACGTTCTTTCGCTCGGGTCTCACGGTTCCCATGCCCGACAACGTCGATCAGATCGGCGACGCCACCCTCGCGAATCCGACGACGGCGCGGTGGTTCAACACCTGCACGCTCACCGTCGCCGGTGTTCGCCAGGGTTGCGCCAGCGAGTCCGAGGCGCCAGCATTCCGGATCCGCGCCGAGAACGCGCTCGACACGACCGGGTCGCGGCTCGAGCGGGTCTACCGGAGCGAGCCGTGGATCCTCGACCTGTCGTTCTTCAAGAACATCCGGTTGTCGCAGCGGATGAACTTCCAGACGCGCGTCGAGATGTTCAACGTGACGAACGCGGTGCAGTGGCCGAACCCGAACACGACGGTCACGTCCGCGCAGTTCGGCACAGTGGCCGAGACGCAGCAGAACGATCCGCGATTCGTCCAGATTGCGTTCAGGTTGATCTTCTAATGTCAGCTTCCAGCTTCCAGCTCCCCGCTACCGGCCGGAGGGGCTGGGAGCGGGAGCGGGAGCCTCAGATTTGGTTCTGGTTCAGTTCGCATTGTGAAACGCGCCTCAGAACGCGGGGCGCATCATATACGATTTATGTTCGAAATTAGGCGTGTTTCCCAGGGTTCCCTCGTTTCTCACTTCGAAAGACTGACACAACTGCAAACTGTTTTTGACAGCGTCACGAGCCGAGCGTAGCGTGCGGGTGTCCCACCGCCATCATTGGGTTGGAAGAACTGCAACACGGGAACTCACGGACGGAGAAGAGGAGGAGAACGTGAGCAAGCGTCTCTGGAGCGTCGTCCTTGCGATGACTCTCGTGGCCGCCGCTGCATCCACTGCTGCTGCGCAGGGGTTGACCGGCCAGATTTCGGGAACTGTCACTGACACGGGCGGCGGCGTTCTGCCGGGCGCCACGGTCACCATCAAGAACGTCGGCACCAATCTCACCCGCGAGTCGGTGACCGGCCCCGACGGAGCGTTCGTGATCACGAACATTCTTGCGGGCACGTTCGATCTCACCGTCAGCGTGCAGGGCTTTAAGCCCTACGAGCAGAAGGGCATCGTTCTCGGTGCGACCGAACGGCTCGCGCTCCGCACGATCGCGCTCGAAGTCGGCGGGCTCTCCGAGGTCGTCTCGGTTGCTGCCGAATCGATCAAGGTGCAGACGTCGAGCGGCGAGCGATCGGCGACGATCACTGCGGCGCAGATCGAGGACGTCGGCCTGCGCGGCCGCGACTTCATGGGCAGCCTCAAGGTGCTGCCAGGCGTAATCGATACTTCGGTCCGTGACGCACCGGGCTGGGGCTCGGTCGGCAACATGTCGATCAACGGCCAGACGTCGTTCAACTTCTCGTACGACGGCGTCACCAACAAGGACACCGGATCGAACTCGGGCAACTACGCCGCGCCGGCGCTCGACTCGATCGCAGAAGTCAAAATCCAGGCCTCGAACTTCCAGGCTGAGTACGGCCGCAGCTCGGGCGCGACCATTACCGTCGTCACCAAGAGCGGCACCAACCAGTTCCACGGCACGGCGGCGTACTACAAGCGCAACGAAGCGTTCAATACGAACTCGTGGGATCGCCGCCGCGCCTGCGATGCGGCCATCTCCAGCGGTCAGACGAACAACCCGAATTGCGAGAAGGCGCCGTATCGCTTCGACAACACCGCGTGGACGCTCGGCGGTCCGGTGCTCATTCCGGGCACGTCGTTCAACCGCAATCGCGACAAGTTGTTCTTCTTCTTCTCGCAGGATCTGTTGCCGAGAAACGATCCCGGCACGCTGCAGCTGAGCACGATGCCGACCTCGCTCGAGCGCACCGGCGACTTCTCGCAGACGGTCGACAGCCAGGGCCGTAGGGTCTGGATCAAGGATCCTCTGCTCGCGGCGCAGGGCCTGGCCTGCAACGTCAACTCTGGCGGCCCGGGCTGCTTCCCCGACAACAAGATTCCGGCGAATCGCATCAACCCCATCGGTCAGCAGATGCTGGGTTTGTTCCCCCTGCCGAACGCGACCGATCCGTCGGGCAGCCGTCAGTACAACTACACCTATCAGAACGTGCTCGAGAAGCCGCGCAACGATCAGGTCGCGCGCGTGGACTACAACATCAACCGCGACACGACGTTCTACACCCGCGTGCAGTTCGGCAACGAGGTGAATTCGCGCGGCTATAACGCGTTCCTCGGCGCCGGCACGGGCAACGGCGGCAACGTCGGTTGGCCGCAGTTCAATACTTCATACGAAGTCGGTTCGCTGAGCCTGGTGAGCACGTTGCTGCACACCCTGAACTCGTCGACGGTGATGGAGTTCACCTACGGCCGTAACTGGGCCGAGCAGCTCGTCAGCCACGTCGATCAGGCGTCGCTCGATCGCAACGATCGCCGCGTCGTCCTCGGCGGGCTGGGGCAGTTCTTCCCGAGCGCCAACCCGCAGTACCTGGTGCCGCAGATCAGCTACGCGGGCACGAACCAGCTACCCAACACGCGCGGCGTCGGCGTCGCGGATCGCTATCCGTTCAACGCCAAGAACATCATCCAGAACTTCTCGACGAACATCTCGAAGATTGCCGGCTCGCACAACCTGAAGGCCGGCGTGTTCTTCGAGCACACGGCGCGTCCGGCGCCGCGCGCCGCGGTGTTCAACGGCAACTTCAACTTCGACGGCAACGCCAGCAACCCATTCGACGCCAACCTTGGGTTCGCCAACGCGCTGCTCGGCTCGATCAACAGCTACACCGAGTCCACCGCGAAGCCGTACGCCGAGGGGCGCTTCAACCAGGTCGAAGGGTTCGTGCAGGACAACTGGCGCTTGAACTCCCGGCTGACGCTCGACTACGGGGTCCGGCTCTATTACATCGGACCGACCTACGTGTCGGGTCAGGAGGTGTCGTACTTCAATGACGGCCAGTGGAGTCAGGGCAGCGCCCCGCTCCTCTTCCAGCCGGTCTGCCCGAACAACGCCGCCACATGCTCGGGCGCGGTCCGTCAGGCACGGAACCCGTTGACGGGTGAGATCCTCAACAACACCTACATCGGCAAGCTGGTGCCCAACTCCGGAAACTTCTACAACGGCATGGATGTCGTCGAGCAGACGGTGTACGACGGCAAAGGCCTGCTGCCGGCGCCCCGTCTCGGCTTCGCGCGGGACGTGTTCGGCGACGGCAAGACGTCGGACCGCGGCGGATGGGGGATCTTCTACGACCGCTACAACGACGACGTCATCCTGGCACTGGTCGAGCAGCCGCCGTTGATGGATACGCGCACGACCAGCTTCACGACCATTCCGCAGCTGCAGAACTCGCAGTTGATCCAGAGCCCGCGCGGCGTCACCGGGTTCGCCGAGTTCGAGGCGCCGACGGTCTACAACTGGAGCATCGGCGTGCAGCACGCGCTGCCGTGGAACCTGATCGCCGACGTCGCCTATGTCGGGAACGCCGGCCGCAATCAGCCTGTGACCAACCAGATCAACGACCTGCCCTACGGCACGCAGCTGCAGCCGCAGAACGCCGACCCCACCAACAGCGGCCAGCCGATCGCAACGGACTATCTCCGTCCCTTCCGCGGCTTCGGTGGGATTGGCGTCCGTGACTGGATGGGATACAACGACTATCACTCAATCCAGGTCGGCGTGAACCGTCGCTTCTCGCAAGGCTTCGCGTTCGGTGTCTCCTACACCGGCATGCAGCGCAAGGCGATCACCCTGTTCGATCCGTTCCTCAGCGAGGCGGACAACAAGGCACGCAACTACACGTTCCAGAACAGCCGGCCGCACACGCTGGTCATCAACTACAACTACGAGCTGCCGAACGCGAGCGCCAAGTGGGACAACCTGTTCACCCGTCTGGCTCTCGACGGCTGGCAGATCTCGGGCGTCACGATCATGCAGAACCAGAACCGTGGCGGGTTCAGCTACGCGTTCACGGGTGCGCCGACGAACGACCTGTCGGGCAACGGCTACGCGCGTCGCGTGACGCTCACCTGCGATCCCAACCTCCCGCGCAGCGAGCGCACGTTCGATCGTCAGTTCCGCACCGAGTGCATCAGCCCCGGCGGCGGCCCCAGCGACCCGTACTACATGGGGACGTCGACCAACGACGAATACCATCCGCCAGGATACATCAACCACGACATGACGTTCTTCAAGAACTTCGCGATCGGCAGCAACACGCTGCAGTTCCGCGCGGAGCTCTACAACGCGTTCAACACCACGCAGTACGAGGGCGTGGATACGAGCGCGCAGTTCAACTACGCCACCGGGGCGCAGACCGATACGAACTTCGGTCGCGTCACTGGCGTGCGTGCGAACTCGAACCGCGTCATCCAGCTGGGTGTGAGGTTCCGCTTCTAGTCGCCTGACCCGCTGCTCGCGGTTCGCCGCTCGCTGCTCGAACGAAGTATCTTCGAGCCGCGGGCAGCGGGCCGCGAGCTGCGGTACTATCGCGCTCCATGCGCCCCGCTGTCGCACTGATCGTCGTCCTTCTCACGTCGCAGGTTCCCTCGCGCCCTCCAGACATTCCCTTTCGTATCCACGCGCTCGATCCCGGCGCGAGCGAGACAGCCGCCGTCGCTGACATCAATCGCGACGGGCTCCTCGACATCGTGTCGGGCGAATTCTGGTACGAAGCCCGCAGAACCCGTGAACCCGGGAACCCGGGAACTCGGGAACCTCGAGAATGGACGAAGCATCGCTTCCGCGAGCTAGGCTTCGCCAACCAATACATCGACAACTTCAGCGATCTTCCCGTCGATGTCGACGGCGATCAGTTTCCCGACATCGTGTCGGTGTCCTGGTTCGCGAAGAAAGTGGCGTGGTGGAGGAACCCGGGGAAGGCCGGCGGTGACTGGAAGGAGACGCCGATCAACTCCGGCTTCAACGTCGAATTCGCGTTGCTCGTCGACATCGACAACGATGGTGTCGCGCGGGAGATCGTCGCGCAAGAAAACGGAACCGGCCAATCTTGGTACGAGCTCAAAGGCTCTACTTGGGCCAAGCACGTCGTGAGCGATCGAACTTACGGCCACGGCATCGGCGCCGGCGACGTCAACGGCGATAAGCGGAACGACATCCTGACACCGCGAGGATGGCTCGAGGCTCCCGCGGACCCGCGCTCGGGCCCCTGGACGTTTCACGACGTCTGGGAGTCCATCAATGTGCCACTCACGCCTGCGACGACCCAGGCAAAACCTGGTGCGCCGGCTCGCGTTGCGGAGCTCGGCTTCATGCACGTCGTGGACGTGAACGCCGACGGACGACCCGATGTGGTAACGGCAGCGGGCCACGATTTCGGCGTGTTCTGGTTCGAGCAAGGCGAGAACAACCAGTGGACCCGCCGCACAATTGATAACGCCTGGTCGCAGGGGCATGCGTCAACGTTGGTAGACCTCAGCGGCGACGGCCGTCCTGACCTCGTGACCGGCAAGCGATTCATGGCACACAATGGCAGCGATCCAGGCGAGCGGGAACCGTTAGGCGTGTATTGGTACGAGAGCCGGAAATCCGCCAGTGGTAACGTCGACTGGATCCGTCATCTCGTGGAATACGGCGGCCGCGTGGGCGGGGGCATGCAGATTCCAGTCGTCGATATCGACGCGGACGGGGATCTTGATCTAGTCTGCCCAGGCAAAAGCGGGCTCTTCCTGGTTGAGAACCTGACGAAGAGCCGGCCATCCCGTTGAAGAAGCGATCTTCGGTCCGGCTGAAGCCGGACACTACACGTCAAACGATGCGAACGAGCGCAGCGAGGGAGCCTCGCGAACGGAGCGGGGCAAAAGGGGGCCCCCGCGAGTGAGCGAGTAAGGGGGCCCGGGGGACGAAGTCCCCCGGTAAATATCGACGCGGACGGGGATCTTGATCTAGTCTGTCCCGGCAAGAGCGGACTCTTCCTTGTTGAGAACCTCACGAAGAGTCTCCCAAAGCGATCAAGTGAGCCAGCGCGTAAGGGGTCCGGGGGACGACGTCCCTCGGAAAGGAAAACAACTATGAGCAATCCGACTGTTAGGGCTGCGGGTATCGCACCGAACGCAAACCGCTTGTTGTGGGCTGGATTTCTCGCCATTCTGGC
>Ga0114129_10004961_pt1 | contig 18759 bp, 13 predicted proteins | sample RhiMetdeltSRZDD1_FD_80071 | JGI IMG/M metagenome (GOLD analysis project Ga0114129, IMG submission 80071) | Populus rhizosphere microbial communities from Tennessee, USA - Rhizosphere MetaG P. deltoides SRZDD1 (version 2) (version 2) | ecosystem: Host-associated > Plants > Roots > Rhizosphere >...
AGGCCGGCCCGCCTGAGATGGACGCCTTACTTGGCGACTGGAATCGACGGCGCAGTGGGGCTGGTGTTGGTCCTCTCGCCCCACTGATTGTTCTCGATACAGAAATACTCGATGATTTCGCTGTCCGGCTCGCCGAGCTTTGCCGTATAGGTCACCTCAAACGGCTTCGTGAACGTCCCCGGATCGTCAATGGTCACCACGCGCTGCAGCGTGTTGTAATCGGGGCGCGTGTAGCGCTCGATGAGGTGAAGCCGCTCGGTGTGCGGCGTGCCTGCGCTGTCGAGCCAGAATTTATCGTTGAGCCCGACCGTGTCGACGACCAGTGTGTTCCCTTCCCAATGGCCGATCGAATGGCCATACCAGGTCGGCGACGGATCGTCCGGATGTTTGCGGCCGTCCATGAAAATCTGCCGGAAGCTGTGGGCATTGCCCTCCTGCAGCATGAAGATGTACTTCGCGTGTTCGGTCGGATGCTGGATGAGCCGCCACGCGAAGCCGCCGGTGATACGCAGCGGACCGCCAGGCATGCAGTAGAAGTACGGGTCGTCTGCTTCCTTCAACGACGCCATCTTCTGCTTCGCCCACGGCAGCATCAGCGCATCGAGCTTGTCCTTGCCGCCGAGCAGGCGCGGGATTGGCGCATCGCCGCCACCCGTCCAGATGCCCGACAGATCCACTGTGCCGTCCGCGAGCTTTGGCGCCGGGCGCTTGGCGTCCGCCGCTCTCTTGGGTCCGTTTTCACCGCCGAGCCTTCGGGGCAGATCCTGCGCGCGCGGCTGCGAGAGAAATGGCGCGGTGAGTCCGAAGACAGCAATCGCAGCAACAACGATCTTCTTCACGGCGTCCTCGCCTTCCCTCAGTTGCCGAGCTTCGGAACGAAGAACTCTTTGCCATCGGCGCCCTTGAATGACGTCACGATTGCGCGTTCCGCCACGGAGCGGCCGGCGAAACCTTCGACCACGACCTGCGTGCCGACGGGCAGCGTCTTGCGCGACCATCCGCCACGTTCGAGCGCCGGCGTGCTCGCCATCTCGAAGTTCCATGTGGTCACCTTGCCGCTGGCGTCGGTGACGTCGACATAGAAATGGGTGTGCGGATTGGTCCATTCGACCTTCGAGACCACGCCCTTCACCGTGACCGGCTTCTTGGCGTCGTATTCCGCCGTCCACGAATGGTGCGCGGAGACCGGCACCGCGAGAGCCGAGAGGGCGAGACCGAAAACCAGGACGCCAAGCTTCATACGCATTCTTCCTCCTAGAACCCGTACTTGATGCCGAACTGCATGATACGCGGATCGCCGGCCGACGATGTTATACGACCAAAGGTGCCCGCGTCGAAATTCGTCACCGGGTTGCCCCAGTTGAAGTTGTTGAACAAATTGAAGATTTCCACCCTCAGCTCGAGCTGGCGCGTGGCCGCGAAAGAGACGAGCCGCGAGAAGGCGACATCGGCCGTCCAGAATCCTGGTCCTTCGATGCTGTTGTTGCGGTGGTTGCCATAGGTGCCCGGCGCAGGCGCGGCAAACGACGCCGCGCTCAGGTAGTTATCCAGGCTCCGATCGCCGTACCCGTTTGCATTCACCTGATTGACCCGCTGCGGCGTGATGCCGGTCCCCGCGATGTCACGCGTGGTCGTGACGACGAGCCAGCCGCCGCTGCGCGCATTGATGATCCCTGATGCACGCCAGTCGGACGCGATGACGCGCATCAGCGTGTTCGCGAAGCGCGGGCTCTGCGCTCCAACCGATGCGTTGAAGATTTGCCGTCGGCTCTGAGAGCAGTTGCCTTTGTCGAACGACGGATCGTCCGGCTTCGTGTATCCGCCGGTGAACTGGCTGAAGCCGCCGCTGACGTCCGTATCGGCGACGCAGTGCGACAGGGTGTAGTTGGCGGCGAGGCTGAGACCGTTGGCCGACCGACGCGCGCCCGACAGTTTCAGGCCGCGATAACTCTGCGTCCCGACGTCCACGTATCGCACGATTGGCCCCAGCCATTGCCCGGCATCAGGATTCTCGAGGAACAACGTCCGTCGCCGGTCGGTATTGGAACTGACGGTGCACGACGGATACGACACCCCGGCGATCGTGCAGGGTCCGGTGCCCATGAAGTTCGAGGGATTGACATGTGCCTGCCCCCACATCCGATCCGCGTAGCTTCCGAGATAACTCACCGACGCCTGCCACACGCTGCCGATCTGCCGCTCGAAAGTGACGTTCCATGACTGCACGCGTGTCGAGTTGATGTGCGGATCGATGACGCCATAGGCGCCGAAGCCCGGGAACTGCGCGTCAAACGGCGGATCGCGCGGGAGCGGATGCGTGTCGCCACCGGGAACGTTGCGATACGGGTCTTCGAAGGGCACGCCGTTCAACTCGACGCGATTGCTGAACGGTGACGCCGACGCCGCGATGTAGAGGAACTGCGCGCTGGGAAAGTCGTAATTCAGCCCGTAGGACGAGCGAACCGCCGTGCGGCCATCGCCGGTCACATCCCATGCGACGCCGGCGCGCGGCGAGAAATTGGCCCACTGCTTGTACATCCCCGTCTGGCCCGGCGGGAACCCAGGATCGCCGGGATAGATGAGACCCGCCGGCGCATTCTTGAACCGCTGTGTCTTGACGCCATTCCGGAAGTTGTCGAGGACGAAGTTCGCGATGGCGCCGTTGTCGACGTTCTGGCCGAAGTACGGTTCCCATCGCAGGCCCATGTTGAGCGTCACCCGGTCCTTCACGCGCCACGTGTCCTGGCCGTAGGCGCCGAAGTACCACTGGTTCATGTTGAGGATGCCGGGCGCTCCGTGCCGCACGAGCGAAGCCTGGCCCGTCAAGAAGTCCGCGAGCGCCAGGCCGGTGGTCTGTCCGTTGAAGTTGAAATCACCTGCCGCGCGCGCGTTGTCTTCGGTCGACGACGTCCAGTGGGAGGTGCTGGCGCCGAACGCGAACTGATGGCGCCCGCGCACCCACGAGAAATCGTCGCCTGCCTGATACGACTCGTTGGCAAGCCGCACCTTGACGGAGTTGCCGCCGGAAATCGTGAACGCATTCGTCACCGCGATGCCGATCACCCCCGGAACGTACGTGTGCAGCTTGATCCCGAGGTCAGGAGCATCGAAGAACTTGTCTGGCGGATCGTTCAGGTGATTCGAGGTGCGATTCCAGGTGACACGGAACGAGTTCACCATGTTGGCGCCGAGCACCAGCGTGTCGCCGAAGGCCGACGATTGCGCACGGGCTCGCTTGTTGGCGCCGAACTCCCGGCGCACCGTCAGGACGTTCCCCGTGCGCGACAGCGTCGGTAGCCGCCGCTCGAAGGTATCGATGTAGCGCCCAAACACGGTGTGGTTCGCACTGAGCTGGTAGTCCACCCGGGTGACGTACTGCTTGTCGTTGTTGTCGAGCGGAACGCTGTAGTTGATCTGTCCGCATGGATCCGTCGCGGTTGGGAGGTGCTGCGCCACGAGCACCGCGGGACGGCTGAAGAGCGCCGGATTGATCTTGTTGTCGACGAACGGTGCCCGCAGGCTTATCGATCTTCCGGCATTGCATGCGGATGACGCATAGGCGGTGAAATCGCCCGCCATCATGGCCGCTGTCGGTACGAATGCGATGAAGGACGGCGGCATCTGCCGCGTGCGCGTCCCTTGGTACGCTCCGAAGAAGAACAACTTGTCCTTCAGAATCGGCCCGCCGAGCGTGCCGCCAAACTGATTCCGGTTCAGCCCATCGTCGATTTTCTTGCCATCGGCGCCGACCGGTGCGAAGTAGTCGGTGGCGTTGAAGCGGTGGTCGCGCAGGAACTCGAACACGTTTCCGGACCATCGGTTCGTACCCGACTTGGTCACGGCGTTCACGGTAGCGCCAGAATGCGTGCCGTTTTCCGCTGACAGTCCGCTCGTCGCGACGCGAAATTCCTGCAATGCGTCAGGGAACGGGAACGGCAGGTTCAGATTGTCGTACGTGTCGTTGTGCATGGCCCCGTCGAGCACGTAGCTGACGCCCGAACGGAGCCCGCCGGCCACGGAGATCGCCACCGCATCCGAGCGGTTGCGCTGGCCGCTGACGTCGCCGGTGTTGACCGCTGCGCCGGCAAGGATGATGAGGTTCGTCACCTGACGTCCCTGAAGCGGAAGCTCGACGATCCGCTCGTTATCCACCACTTCGCTGATGCCCGCGCTGCGGACGTCGACAAGCGGCGCTGCACCTTCGACCGAGATCGTTTCCGCCACATCGCCAACCGCAAGCGTCACGTTGATCGTCGGGTTGCCATTCACCTGCAGCACGATTCCGGTCTGCGCGTAACTGCGAAAACCCTGGAGCGCTGCCTCCAGTTTGTACGGACCCGTCGGGAGGTTCGGCACGACGTACGTGCCGCCGCCCTCGGTCACGACCGCGCGCGTAAACCCGGTGTCCGTCTGCGTCACGGTGATTGTGACGCCCGGCAGAACGGCGCCGCTCGAGTCTCGCACCGTGCCGCTCATCTGACCGGTGGCCTGGGCCCACGCGGACGAATGTGTCGCCACGATGATGAGCACGATGCCGGCGGCGTTTCTCAGGACTCGCTGCATGCAATCTCCTCGGGTGAAATTCCGCGGGATGCTACTACAATTCGCCAGCCATGAAGCAACTGCAGCGTATCGGCCTGATGGTCCTTCTTTCCGGCATCCTCGTGCACACGCAGGGCGGCGCGCCGGCGCGATTCATCACGCCGGCAGCACAAGTCGTCGCCATTCGCGCAGGCCGACTGTTCGACAGCCGCGCCGGTACGCTGATGAACAACCAGGTGATCGTGATCCGTGGCGATCGGATCGCGGATGTCGGACCCGCTGTCGCAATTCCGCCCGATGCGCGCGTCATCGACCTCAGCACAGCGACGGTGTTGCCGGGCATGATTGACGCACACGTTCACCTGTTTCCGGCTGACGACCTCTCCGAGTCGACACGGACGATTGTCGGCGTCGCCAACGCGCAGACCGATCTGAACGCCGGCTTTACAACGGTGCTCGACATGGATTCGCGCGGAGGATTCGGCACGGTGGATCTCCGCAACGCCATCAACCGCGGCCTGGTGATGGGTCCGCGGATGCAGGTCGTCGGGCAGTCGCTGAACCAGCGCGCCAGCAGCCCATATCCGGCGCTCTTCAACCGGTTCATCGATCGGTTCACGGAGGACAAGAACGTCAATTCACCGTGGCTCGGACGCGCCGCGGTGCGCGAAGTCAAGCTCCATGGTGCCGATTGGGTGAAGATCTACACGACCCAGGACTTTGTCGGCGACGAGTACAACGTGTGGAAACCGGACGGTACGCTCGTGAACAGTCCGTCGCTGACGGAGGAAGAGGTGATGGCGATTGTGGACGAAGCGCATCGCCTCGGTTTGAAGGTCGCGTGCCACACCTATGGCGGCGAGGGTCAACTGAGTTGCCTGAAGGCGGGCGTCGATGCCCCCAATCACCTCACCGATCTCGATGACGCCTCGCTGAAGCTGCTCGTCGACAAGAGGCTTCCGCTCGAGATGACGGTCGACGACCTCGTTTCCCTCGCGCCCGGCGATCTGAAGACCACGGGAGGCAAGAACAGCCGCCTGAGGATGGCCGAACAGGCCTTCAAGAAAGCGCGTGCGGCCGGAGTGCCGATCGTCTTCGGCAGCGGCGCGACATCCGCCGCCATTCCGCATGGCATCGGAGCCGACCAATTCGCCTACTTTGTGAAATGGGGAATGACGCCCGTGCAGGCGCTGCAGACTGCGTATCTACCAGCCGCGACGATGTTGAACTACCACTGGGAACAGCATATCGGCAGCATTGAAAAAGGAAAGTTCGCCGATATCATCGCGGTCGCCGGCAACCCGCTCATGGATGTCACGGAGATGCAGCGTGTCCGGTTCGTGATGAAAGCCGGCCTTGTGGTCCGCAACGACAGGTGAATCTATGACTACTGACGTCCTCGACGTTCCGCGTCCGGTCGTGCGCTCCCGGCGTGGAACCGCCGTGCTGCTGTCGCTGACCGCACTCGCCGCGATCATGTTCGTGGCAGCAGCCGCCCTGCCCTACTTTCTGTCATCCTCGTACGGTCCACCGGAATACGCGCCACGCCGCGGCTGGCTGCTCCTGCACATTGTTGGCGGCATCATTGCCTTGCTCACAGGGCCCGTCCAGTTATGGCTCGGCCTCTCGGATCGCGGGATGGAGTGGCATCGCCGAATGGGCATCGGCTACATGACCGGCGTTGGCCTTGGCTCCGTCGGTGCCTTTTATATGGCCACGCACACGGACTTCGGATGGATCTTCGGGGCAGGTCTGTTCGGCCTCGCTGTTGCCTGGGTTGCGACCACGACGCTCGCGTACCTGGCGATCAGGCGTTCGCTGATCGATCAGCACAAAGAGTGGATGATCCGCAGCTACGTCGTCACGTTCGCGTTCGTGACGTTCCGCGTCATCCAGCCGGCGCTGCAGGCCGCGCGGATCGGGACCGAGCTCGAGCAGCTCGCGGTCGCCGCTTGGGCGTGCTGGGCGGTGCCACTGCTCATCACCGAGTTGGTGATTCAAGGACGAAAGGTTCTCGCCGTTCGCGCGACTTAACTGAGCACCGGCAGTCGCAACGGACTACGGTGCTGTTCGCTGATCGCGGCGCTGACCGCTTACTTGAAGTACGCGGGCAGATCGCGTTTGGTCTCACGAAGAATGTCAATGATCGCCCGACGATCGGACGGCGACAGACGCGAATATCGAGGCGTCGGCTCCGCGCCCGAGAGGACCGCATACATGCGCCGATAGACGGCGTCGCGTGCGCCGGCGGGCAATCCGTCGAACGCGTCGCTGTAGATCATGTAGCTGCACGGATGCCGCAACAGCCGCGTCGTCAGGTCAAGTTGATAGAGCGATCGATCGCGCGAATCCTTCGGCCCGCGCGCGGAAAACCGCTCCGCAAACCCCGAGCTCCCTTGGACGGCGGTCGGCAGCGACGCTTCATCAACGAACAGCAGGTAGTCGACGACTTCGCGCGCGACGCCATCCACGAGCGCTGCCGCATCGGACTTCCCTTCCGCGGCGCGGGCTTCCCACGACAAGCGCGCGAGCAGATTCATCATGTGCAGTTGATGATCGACCACCATCAGCGCGACGATGTCGCTGTAGGGCGAGAGATACCCGGCGAGATCGAACTTTCCCTGCAGCGTTTCCGCCGCGATCGCCTTCGGGATCGTGAGGAAGCCTTCATCCGTCTCATCGCGCATCATCAGATTGCCGCGGCTTGCGACTGTTACGTCGCGCCCGGTCACATACCAGCCGCCCCACCGCTTGCTGACCGGGAGGCGGTGATCGACGACCTCGTTCCCGAGCTGCCGCATAGGCAAGCCGTCCGCACGCGCCGCTTCGCTGCGCAGCAGCATTCCGGGCACACCGAGTGTCGCCTCGACAGACACGTGACACGCCAGGCAGCCGTTTCCGCGCACGAATTGCGGCGAGGCCGAGGCTTGCTGATTCAGGTTGTAGAAGACGACGCCGAGTTTCGGGTCGAGCGCCGCCGCCTCGATGAATCCGCCGCGCGGCCATCCGACGACAACGCGATCGTTGAAGAAAAGCGTTCGCGGATTGACGGGACTGATGATCCGCGCCTGCACGCTGGTTTTCGAGAAAACGGCAAGCTGCGACTCGAGCGGCACGTCGAGCGCGCTCAGCGCCGATCGCAGGTATCCGCTTCCCGGCTCGTACGTCAGCGTCGTCGAACCCCCGGCGAGCTTTTCGTTCAGCTGTGCGATCGCATCGTGTGGCTGCTGGGCCGCATACGCAACGGCCGGGGCACTCGTCTCATCGAAAAACGTATCAGGCAGCTGCCCGCGGGCGCCGAGTTTCGTCGCGACGATGGCAACCGAAATGACCGCTGCGGCAATGGCAGCCAACCTTACGCGAGTCATGGCTGTCTGAGTACTCTAACCCGTCTGAACGGACGATCACGGTGTCAGCCACGAGCTCGACGGGCACATTCTCATCTGCGATTCGCGATTTCCTCCGGGGCGCATGGCTGTTGCAGGCGAATGAACGCGAGAGCAGGCGTTCGCCCCTGACCACATCGGAGGCACCATGCACGTCGTCGTGCTCGGCGGTGGATTCGGTGGCGTCACGACTGCGCGCCGTCTGGAATGGCTCCTGCGCAGGCGCACCGACATCGATATCACCCTCGTGAGCCGCGAGAACTTCTTCGTGATCACGCCGCTTCTGTTCGAGGCTTGTTCGGGAAGGTTGGAATTGCGGCACTGCGCGCAACCGATTCGCGCCGCGCTCCGACGAGCTCGCTTTGTCGAGGCAACAATTGAAAGTGTTGATGTGCAGCGCCAGATCGTTCGGGCCGTTGCCCCCGATGGCAGCACATATGAGCTGCCGTACGACCATCTCGTCGTCGCCGTCGGCGCGTCCACCAACGAGCAGCTGATTCCTGGGTCGTCGAACGCCTTGACGTTCAAGACCATGGCCGATGCGCTGGTCTTGAGAAATCACTTGATCGAACAGTTCGAGCGCGCTGATGCGGCGCCCGACTCGACGAGGCGACAGAGCTGTCTGACGGTCGTCGTGATCGGCGGCGGCCTTGTTGGCGTTGAGCTCCTGGGCGAGCTGACCGCATTTGCGGACGACGTGCTGCACCTGTATCCGCGCATCCGTCGAGAAGAGGTCCGCTTTCAGCTGTTCGAGGCCGGCCCGCGCATTCTTTCCGAAATCGACGACAGACTAGCGGTTGTGGCGAGTGGCGTGCTCCATCGGCGCGGCGCAGACGTGCGTGTGGCCACGCCCGTTCGCTTGATTGAGGCCGGATGTGTGCACCTCGTGGACGAAACGATCAACGCCGGCACAATCGTGTTGGCCCCCGGCATCGTCCCGAGCGCGATCGCGAGCGCTATTCCGGTCGGGCACGATCAGCGTGGCCGGATCGCTGTCGACGGTACGATGCGGAGCCGCAGCCATTCGCAGGTGTGGGCGCTGGGCGACTGCGCGGCGATTCCTGGCCCGGATGGCCAGCCGTATCCCGCGCTCGCGCAGCACACCGTGCGCGAAGCGCGACAGCTCGCGCGCAACATACAACGCGTCATCGAAGGGCGCGCCCCTGCGCCGTTCGTCTTTCAACCGCTCGGCACGATGGCCTCGCTCGGGCACACGCGTGCCGTTGCGCTGGTCTTCGGCGTGCGTCTCACCGGTTTCCCAGCCTGGTGGATACGCCGGACCTACTACCTGTTTCAGATGCCGCGCTGGGACCGGCGACTTCGCATCGTCCTCGATTGGACGGTGGCGCTATTCTTCCGGCCGGACATCACCAAGGTCGAGTTGCGCGTCGAGAGGGAGCAGGTGCAGCAGGCCCGAAAGATGACCGGTGTCGGCGTCACTCCTACAACGCCGCCAGTTCACTCGTGAAACAATCCGCTGCCTAACGCCGGGCGTCGAGTTCTTCCAACGACCGTACCGACGTTCGGCAAGGTTACGTTCACGCACGCGCGCCTCGAGAAAACTGGAGAACACTGTGCCGAAAACGATCGACTTCCTCACCGAGGACGCCCTTACGTTGCTGAGCAGTGAGCCGCTCAGCTCGGCGACCCTCAACGTGACACCGGTGAAGCTCCAGTCCAACGTCGCCTTTGCGGGCGGTGACGTGTCCCTATCAATCAGTTCAGGACTCAATGTTCAAGTATTCAATTCGCTCGACGACGTCGATGAAGATGGTGTGCTCCTACCTGAAGTGAAGAAGGTTGGAGCGGATAAGTTATCCAGGATGGTCACGCTGAACGTAGATGCTGCGTGGTTGAAGTACCGCGTCTCCGCAGGCATCAGGGCAAAGGCGAAGGCGAGCCTCGCCGACGCCGGTTTCGATCTGGATGCTGGTGCCGGAGTCGTGCTAGCCGACTATCGCTTTCATACTTCTCGCAGTCGAATTCTGCGCGAGGCGGTCCTTGACGATCTTGCAGTGGAGCCTCGGACAGCGCTGAATCTGGACTCTGTGTTGGCCATGGCACCCGGTGACGCGCTGACGTTTCAGGCGCGCGGTTCCGTGAAGGCCAAGCTGACCATCTCCTTCACCGATTTGTTCACGGGTCAGACGACGGCGTTGCTCCAGCTCGCCGGCGTAAGCCGTTCGATCGGATTCAAAGCGACGGCTGGCGCATCGGTGACGTTCGCGGTCAGTGTATCCGATGAGTTCATCGTCTCGTTCGCCAGGCTTGACCAGAACGAGTGGCGGGTCGGCGTCCGCAAGGCGGCATCGCGGCGAATCGGCGTCGGTGTCGCCGCCGAATTTGAAGTCGGCGCGGAGAACCCCAAGGAGCTGAACGCGTTTCTGAACCAGGTAAAGGATGCGCTGATCGGTCAGCCGCTCGATCGACTTACCGCACTGCTCGACAAGGCAACGCTCGAGGACTTGAATGACACGGAAAAGAAGATTGCGACGACGCTGCTCGATCGCTTTGGCCTGACAGGGCCACTGGCGAGCTTAGACAGCCTGAGAGAGCGGATCAAGTCGATTGACGACGGAGTGACGGCAGCGTTGAAGCAGGTGGCGGAGTCCAAGGTGAAGCTCGGATTCGCGTACGAGTACGCGCGCATTCGCGAAGATGTTGAGCTGCTTCAGGCCCGTGTGGATCGCGCACAAGCGACGGTGCTTCATGCCGATCTCGTACGACACCGTCTCCAGTCCACGCTTGACGCCATCAACTCGCGGGAACCGGGAATCACTCTGGAGACGTATCTCAATCAGCAAACGCTCAAGAGAGAGCGCAGCTGGGGGTTTACGCTCGGGATCGGGAAGTGGATCGATATCGGAGGGAAGGACACTGACAACCTCGCGGTTGTACGCCGCCGCAACATCGAGGGTCACGTGCAGGAGAGCTTTCTGGGAACGCGCGCGTACCAAGGCCGCTGGATCGGCGAAACGTTCACGTGGAGCGCCGATTTTCGGGCGGAGATGCGCGGATACTCGCGGACGACGACACCTTCTCTTCCGGAGTTCGACCTCGGCCTGCATCTGGCCTACGTCAGCGCACAGAAGAAATTGTCGGCTGACGAAATCGATGAGTACCTGGACTTCGCCTCCGTCTGGAGGATCGTTCTCGCCCCCGATCTCGACGAGCGGCGCAACCAGCTGATGGAGTTCAAGGACGCCGAACACATCGTGACGATCCAGATCGCAATCGGGGACGAAGCCTTTCGTTTGATGTTGCCACTGTTGGCGACGGCCGGCGACAGCGATCTTGCCGGCGCGCTGGCGCTCGCCATGCCACGTCAGCCAAAAGTGGAGGGCCTCCGTTCCGCGCCGGAGCGTTTCGCGACGTATGAGCCTCTGTGGCAGCTCTACCTCAAGAACCCCGAAGCAAACAGTTTGGCGCTGCGTGCGACTGCGGGTCAGATTCTCGAGCGGCAACACCGAATGATGTTGGCACGCGCCGAGCAAACATCGACCTCAAACGATGTCCTCTTTCCGTTCACCATGACGGGACGTATCGCATTGGATGGGGGGCCTATCGGACCGTGGCGTCAATTTCGAAATGGAGCGACGTTGCTGCACCAGGGCCTCGTGTCCGGTGGACCAGCGGATCCAACGCTTGATCGTGCGCGAAAGGCGATGAAGGAATCGTGGACGCAGGTTCATCGCCTGCGTGCGATCGGCGCCTTCCTCGTCGAAAGTGCTGCGCGCGCGGGAGTCCTGGGAAAGATTGGACGGTCGATGACGGTAGCGCCGCCATCAACTCAGGCAGCGGGGGAGCGGCAGACCGCGATCATCGTCGCCTGACGAACACGAACGTAAGTCTCTTAGCGCGTTGACCGCTGGTCGCTCTCCGCCAAGGTTCCTTTCGTCGAGAACAGCCACACGCTGTCGCCGTGCGTCGTGCCGGCGAACAGACTGCCAGCTGAATAGGCAACAACGTACTCGTCGCCTTCGTATTCAAAGACACTGACTGGCGAGTTCATCCCTGCACCGGTCTGAAATTCCCAGAGCCGTTTGCCGGTCGAGGAACTCAGCGCGGTCAGGCGTCCGTCGTTCCGTCCTGTGAACACGAGGCCGCCGGCAGTGGTCACCGAACCGCTGTAGCACGAGTCCCTCCAGCGCTGCTGCCAGACGAGACGGTTCGTCTTCATGTCAAGCGCCGCGAAGATGCCGGCCAACGGCAGCGGCGCACCGCCGAACGCGCTGCCAAGGTACCGCTGCCCTTCCGGCGTGATCTGTTGGTTTTCTTCGCCGCCTCTGAAGACGTTTGCCGCATCGGTTGCGCACACGTACAGCAGGTTGGTCGCTGGATCGTAGGAGCTCGGCGGCCAGTTGGCGCCGCCGCGAGCGCCGGGCTTGGCAACGATTGGGTCTTTCCAGAACGGCGTGAACACCCGTCCCTGGTTCACCAGCGTGTAATCCTCGGGCGCGATATCGACCGACTGGGGAACGAACGCATCGCCCTTCGGAATCGGTTGTGTCTTCGACGTTGCCTGACGCGGCTCCTGCGGCACAGGAGTCTCGTCGATGCCGATGAGCGGCTTCCCGTTCGTGCGGTCGATGATGTACACCCAGCCCGCTTTGTTTGGTTCGGCGGCGGCCTTGCGAAGACGTCCGTTGATCATCACGTCGAAGAGGACGACCGGACTCGGACCGTCGTAGTCCCAGAGGTCGTGATGAATCTGCTGGAAGTGCCAGCGATATTTGCCTGTAGAGGCCTCGATCGCCACCATCGAGGTCGCAAACAGGTTGTCGCCGGCGCGGATTCTGCCGTTGAAATCTGGTCCAGGGTTGCCGGTCGTGAAGTAAATCAGCCCGAGCTCAGGATCGACCGCGGGTGTTTGCCAGACGCTTGCGCCGCCATGCAACCACGCTTCGGTGTTCTGCGGCCACGTGTCGTGGCCAATCTCGCCGGGACCAGGAATCGTATAGAAGGTCCACAGCAGATGGCCGTCTTTCGCGTCGAACGCTTTCACGCGTCCACGGGTGCCGTTTTCGGCGCCGGAAAATCCGACGATCACCATCCCGTTGTAATAGAGAGGTGCGGCGGTGATCGTGTATCCGTTCTGCCAGCGCTCCGCCTGAATCGACCACACCGCTTCACCCGTACGTTGATCGAGCGCAACCAGACGGCCGTCCAGCTGTCCGACGTATAGCCGTCCATCGCCGATCGCGACGCCGCGGCTCGTCCATCCACAGCAGACCGTCGTGATGTTGTCGGGCAGCGACGCCTTGTAATTCCACAGAATCGCACCTGTCTTGACGCTGAGCGCGAACACATCGTCAGCGCCGGTCACGATATAAATCGTTCCTTCGTGCACGACGGGCTGCGCTTCACCCGAGTATTTCGCCGCCATGCCGGAGCCATTCAAATGTGTTCGCCACACACCTTTCAGGTTCGCGACTGTTTCTCGATTGATCTGAGCAAGCGGTGAGTAGTTCTGGTTGAAGAGATTTCCACCGTTCTTCAGCCAGTTCGCCTTTGGAAGGGCAGCGAGCTCACTCGAAGCGAATGTGGCACTTCGTTGCTGCGAGTCGACGGCCACGGCCGTGAGCATCACGACGATGACGGCCGTCGCGGGAAGGGCTACCGACTTCAGCCTTCGGGCTGCCGGGTTTTCAGGCTTCTGCCTCGAGCCTTCGGTAGCCGGTCGCCAGCAGCCTGAAGCCGTGTCGGACGGCCGCGTCATGACCGTGGTACCGGCGGCTTGCCGATGAGCAGTTCAGGGCGCGCGCCGCGGCGCGGCGTGAACTTCTGCAGGCGTCCGTTTCCGACTTCGGCGGTGTAAAGATTCCCGTCGGGATCCACCGTCGCGCCGTGCATGTTCAGGAACGCGCCGGGATAGTCGCCGAGGGCGCCCCACGCATAGAGGAGATGACCTTCGCGGTCGTACTTGACGACCTTCGCTGTCGGGTCCTCGAACGCCCAAACCGCACCGTCGCCGTTCGCGTAGAGGAAGTTCACCGATGATGTGTTGTTGAACGGCCACTGATCGACGAACTTGCCGTTTTCGTCGAACACCTGCATCCGTCGATTGCCGCGATCGCTTACATAGATGCGGCGCGTCATCGGGTCGGCCGCGATGCCGTGCACGACGTTGAAGTAGCCTGGGCGCGTTTCGTTTGGCGGCATCCCACGCTCGCCCCATGCCGTTACGAACTTGCCGGTCTTGTCGAACTTCACGACTCGATTGCCGTTGTAACCATCGGCGACGAACATCGTACCGTCCGGCAGGAACGCCATGAATGTCGGGCGATTGAAGTGCGTCGCGTCCGCACCCTTCTGGCCGACCGTGCCGATCGTTTGCACGAGCTGCTTGCCATCGTGGGAAAACTTGAAGATCGCGTGGTTGTGATCGTCAACGACCCACACGTGTTTTTCCGGATCGTACGGACTGATATAGACGGCGTGTGGGCGGCGCAGCATCTTGTCCCACTGCGTCCACTGCTCGACGATGTCGCCGTTGCGGTTGAAGACGAGGAACAGATGTTCCCAGCGTGAATCGATTCCGGGCCGGCCTTTGTAGGCCTGCGCGGGATCGTCGGGGTCTGCTCCGGGTGCGCCGCCTCCCGGTGGACTTGCGTACTGCCCCTGCGACGCGTGGCGGAACGGAACCTCACCAACAGGAAACGAGAGACTCGGGCCTATCTGCGGCAGCGCTGTAACGGGCGGACGCTGCAGTCTGGGCAGCTCGCCCATCTGGATGAAGAAGACGCGGTCGGCACTCTCGGCAAAGATCGCTTCGCCGGCGCCCCACGTCCAGTTCTCATGCCCTGGCAGCTGCGACAGCGGCTTTGGCCAGTCCCGCACGACGTCGTACGGTCCGGTGATATCCCACCCACCTTTTTCGCCGGGCACCGCGGCGAAGCCGGCGCCGGGCTGCGTCTGTCCCTGCAGCGACCGCGTGGTGCCGGCGACGAACAGCCCGCCGGCAAACGCGACGATCGCGGTGACGAGAATCGCTGACTGCGTGCGCATGAGACCTCCAGCGGGGCCCCACCGCGCTCGCGCGGTGGGGTGCCAGCGCGCGTGAAATTGCCACGCGCCGGAGGGTCTCGTCAAGGAAGGTTTTCGGATTTGCTAAGGAGCCAGCAACCTCGCCCAGGGTGCGCTGATCACGAACGTCGCGCCTGTTTGGTCACGCCCTTTGAACCGCGTCTGCGCGTAGTGCGGCATCGCGTAACCGCTGCACCATCGTGTATCCACCATAACGGTGCCTTTTGGGGCAATGCTGATGGCCTGAGTGTTCGTGCTCGTGTATCGCCCATCGAAGAAGTTCTCACGTGAAATGATCGTGATCGCGACTGTAGAGTCGTTCACGAGAACCTGAGAGTAATACCAGGTGTACGGGTGGTTGTCGCATCCGGAGACAGGCACCGGCACTCCGCTGTGCATGACAGGGTCAGGGTCAATGGTGATGTGCATCTGCCCAATGGCCGTCGGATCCGTTGGCACCGGAACTCCCGGCTTCGCTTTCGGTGGCGGTCCTGGCGGCCACGGGTCGGGTGGCGTTCCGGGTGGATAGACGATGGGGGTTGCCGCGCGCGTGCCGAACTCCGGCTCCATTGGGTCGGCGTTCATGTCGACAAATTGTGGCAAAGCGCTGCCTGGACGCGGCGCTGGCTGAAATGGGCCGGAACTAGGTCCTGTGGGCAGTGGTTGCTCGGCGCACGAGGCGATCAAGCCTGCGGCGACGACCGTTGCGAGGAACAAAGCAATCACTCTCGGCGAAGACATTTCCACTCCTAACGATTCGACGTCTCATACGTCGCCTCTGCGGCCCTATGAGGCAACCGATGAACCAAGCGAAGACGGCTCGAAGCGCGACCCCAGCCTTTCCTCGAATACCTCCCATGAGTCGCCGAATGTCATATAGAGTCGTCTAATTGTCGAGAACACACTGGACACTCATGTACCTACATGGCACACAAAGTCGGGGTCATGTTTCGAGTTGACTTAGACTAAGTACTTGTAAGTAAAGATGTTATAGGTTTAATGCTGCGCTGGTCGGGTTATTGCTCAACTGGCGGCCGTGATGACTCCTCTACGAAAAATCCAAATGTGGGCGGCGATCGCCGCGCTGGTGATCGTGCAGGCCCCGGGGGTGCTCGCCAAGAAAGGCGACGCACCGCCGAAGAAAGCGCATGTCGATGGCGAGGTCCAGGAGGTCCAGGCCTCAGGCGCCGAAACGGTCGACGTCATCTTGCGAACCGACCGGAAGACAGATTGGGCGGCGTTGCGCAAGACGCTGCGCAACCATGGCGTGACGATACGCCGAGTAGCACCGCGCACGAATGCGATCGCCGTGACCATTTCAACCAGCGACTTGGCGTGGTTGGAAATGCTGCCCGGCATCGCCTCGATCTCCATCGACGGGCCGGTGACGTCCTCGCCCGTGTCGGGGCAAGGGCTGTTGACGAACACCGGCGCAGGCCTGATCAAGAAGAGCGACCTGCGCGCGTTACTCGGATTGACGGATACCGACCCGACCGGTAGCGGCATCGGCATCGGTATCGTCGACTCGGGCATCGCGCCGGTTTTCGATCTCTCGAGTCGTATCGCCGCGTTCTACGATTTTTCCGACGGTAAACCCGGCCTGTCGACCGGGCCGGTCGACGGATACGGCCATGGCACGCACATCGCCGGTCTCGTCGCCGGCAGCGGCGCGTTGTCGGGCGGGCAGTACGCAGGCGTCGCTCCGAATGCGCGTCTCATCGGGCTGCGCGTGCTGAACAGCCAGGGGACAGGTGCGACGAGCGACGTGATTGCCGCGATCAACTTCGCGATCACGAACCGGAAGGCGCTCGGCATCGACATCCTCAACCTGTCGCTCGGCCACCCCGTCTTCGAAGCCGCAGGGACGGACCCGCTCGTGCAGGCAGTCGAGGCGGCGTCGCGCGCGGGAATCCTCGTTGTGGTTTCCGCGGGCAACGTCGGCGCCAATTCACAGACGAACCAGACGGGTTATGCAGGCATTCTTTCGCCGGGCAACGCGCCGTCAGCCTTCACCGTCGCATCCGCGAAGACCCAGGGCACGATAACGCCACTCGATGACCGCATCGCGAATTACAGCTCCCGCGGCCCATCGTGGATCGATGGGTTCGCCAAGCCGGACTTTGCGGCACCGGGTCAAGATCTCGTGGCACCGGCAGCGCCGCGCAGCTATTTCGCAACGAACTATCCAACACTGCTTGTCACCGACAACTTCGGCAGCAAGAGCTACATCGTCCTGAGCGGCACCAGCATGGCCGCGGGCGTGGAGAGCGGGTTACTGGCGGTGATGCTCGAAGGCAACCGTGTGGCGGCTCCATCATCGCCACGGATTACACGCAACGCGCTGAAAGCCTTCACGGAATACACCGCGTTCACGATGCGCGACACCTTAGGCGTTTCCTATGACCGACTGACGCAGGGCGCTGGCCGCGTGAACGGCCAAGGCCTACTCAAGTTGGTGAAGTCGATCAACACGGCCACGCCGGTTGGCAGTCCGTGGCTGACGACGTCCGTCGTGCCCTACAGCACCTACGCCGGTCTCTCGGTGCCGTGGACGCAGAACATCGTCTGGGGCGAAAACATCGTCTGGGGCGAGAACATCATCAAGACCAACAACATCGTCTGGGGCGAGAACATCGTCTGGGGCGAGAACATCGTATGGGGTGAAAACATCGTCTGGGGCGAGAACATCGTGTGGGGCGAGAACATCGTGTGGGGCGAGAACCTCGTCTGGGGCGAAAACATTGTCTGGGGTGAGAACCTCGTGTGGGGCGAGAACCTCGTCTGGGGCGAAAACCTCGTATGGGGTGAGAGCGCTGTAGCGGGTCACCGTCACGGCCCGTTCCACCATGGGAGGAAAGGAGGCAGGAAGTGAACGCCTCCATGCTGTTACGTCAGCACGAAACCGTGACGTCAGTGATGACGAACCTCGAACCGATTCGTTTCGATGCATCAGCCGCCGTTCCGGCGATGGAAGTCGTTGCGGATTGGAAGAACGGCCTGCCCATCTTCAAGAGCAGCCGGATGATGCTTCGCGAGCTCGTCAAGAGTGATGCCGCGACGCTGCTGGCGCTGCTTCGGACGGAAGAAGTTGCTCGCTTCATCTCGCCGCCGCCGACGACGCCCGAGGGTTTCGAGAAATTCATTCAGTGGGCCATCGGCCAGCGTCAGGCCGGTAATCAGATGACATTCGGCATGGTGCCGGAAGGCTTCGATCACGCGGTGGGGCTCGTACAGGTCCGCGCGATCGCGCCGAATTTTTCCGTCGCCGAATTGGGGTTCGCGGTCGGTTCACCGTTCTGGGGAACAGGCCTCTTCCTCGCCAGCGCCAGGACGACGCTCGACTTTGCCTTTCAGCACACGGGGGTCAATCGCCTCGAGGCGCGCGCTGCGGTGCAAAACGGCCGGGGCAACGGCGCGTTGCGAAAGCTCGGTGCGGTGCGGGAAGGAATTCTGCGCGGTTCGCTGCTGAAGGACGGGAAATACCTCGATCAGATCATGTGGTCGATTGTTGCGAGCGATTGGTACCGGTCGCAACCGATCTCCGACTCCGTCGTACACTGAGCGTTCCTCTGCTCTAGTCGACACGTAGAGGCGGACCTTAAGGTCCGCCTCTACTTCACGGCGCGCGTGAGCAGCCCCTTTCTGTTGGATAATCAACGCATGCCCCTGTACGAATACGACTGCAAGAGCTGCGCGTACCGATTCGAATTGCTCGTTCGTGGAAGCGAGCCGCCAAAATGCCCGGCTTGCCAGGGCACCGCACTGGAGCGGCGCCTGTCTGTTTTTGCCGCGCATGTGAACGGCG
>Ga0114129_10004962_pt1 | contig 18757 bp, 14 predicted proteins | sample RhiMetdeltSRZDD1_FD_80071 | JGI IMG/M metagenome (GOLD analysis project Ga0114129, IMG submission 80071) | Populus rhizosphere microbial communities from Tennessee, USA - Rhizosphere MetaG P. deltoides SRZDD1 (version 2) (version 2) | ecosystem: Host-associated > Plants > Roots > Rhizosphere >...
CACGTACCCGCGTCCACGAATCCATTTGCTTATGGTTGGTACAAATGCGACATCGCCCGCCTGTACAACTATGATGTGGAGAAGGCAAAAGCGCTCCTGACGGAAGCGGGCTGGGTGGAAGGTCCCGATGGAATTCGTGTGGCACAGGGCGCGCAGTACGCAGAAGATGGCACGCGCCTATCCATGGAGTTGCAGGGCTACACCAGTTTCGATCCACTTGACCGCACCGAACAATTCATCGTCGAGAACCTAAAAGCAGTGGGCATCGAAGCCAACATTCAGAACTATGACTTCTCGATCATCTTCGGTTCCTTTGCCGATGGCTCGCCGCGGATGACCGGCGATTTCGATATGCTGATCTATGATCGGGGTTACTATCTTGAGCCTCAAGGGGATGTACAAAGCAGTTATCTTTCCACGAACATCCCCGGTGATGGGAATCCCGATGGTGGAAATATCTTCCGCTGGCAAAACCCCCAAGCCGATGCAGCCATTGAAGCCGCTGGCGGCACGTTCGATCAGGCCGAAAGACGCGATGCCTATTGCGAGCTGGGCAGGTTGATTCAGGAAGATGCCGTTCAAAACTACATCTACCTGTTCCAGGATGGATATGGGTTCAGCAACAAGCTGGAAGGCTACACCGTCAGCACCTGGGGTAGCATGACTTGGGATGTACAGAATTGGAAGTACAAATAACCACAGAATATAGTATAAGAGTGTAGAACTACCGCTTGTCTCATTATAATAAGTAAACTTTATGATCGGCCGCATAGGCTGGAATCAAAATTGAAGTTTACTTACGCATGCTCTTTATGCGTGCGGCACTGTGTAAGCAAGGTGACAGTTCGTGAAAGTGGCTGTCACCTTAATTTTTGCAAGGAGCATACTCTTCTTATGGATCGTTGGAAACACTTTCGAGCGCAGGCAATTATTTTCGACAAAGACGGGACGCTCATTGACTTCGACGCAATGTGGGGCGGCTGGATAGTTTATTTGGCTGAACAATTACAGGCAACCTGTGGATTTGATGTACGCGAAGCTTTATGCCTTGCCATGGGCTATGATGCCAAGACCAGGAAGGTCTCACCGGATGGAAAACTCGCTTCGAGGCCCATGTCCCAGCTTTATCAACTAACTGTGGAAGTTGTCCAAGCTTTTGGCCTGAACACAAGCGAAGCAGAGTGGATGGTCGAAAAAGCCTGGTGTATTCCGGACCCAGTCATGTTAGCGAAACCGCTTACCGACCTTCGGGCTTTATTTTCTGATCTTTGCGAGCACGGAATTCAAGTTGCTATGGCCACCGCTGATGACCGCGCTCCGACTCAGGCAATGATCGAAGCCTTCGACATCGAGGAATTTATTCACAGTATGATATGTGCTGATGATGGTATCCCGTCCAAGCCCGCGCCGGATATGGTGTTGACCCTTTGTGAAAGATTGAAACTTCAACCAAAAAATGTGATGGTGATAGGCGACACCTCTTCTGACCTGAAGATGGCGCGCGCCGCGGGTGCTGGATGCGCCGTGGGTGTGCTATCAGGCGTCTCATCCACCAAAGATCTAATTCCTTATGCGGATATACTCATCGAGTCAATCGTTGATCTGCATGGCTATCTTCTCGGGCTGGAGGTCGCCAACTCGGCTCATTTACCACAAGGCTTCGATCCGGATTTTGCTTTCTAGCTACGGCAACTTCAGCTCATCCTCGTTGACGATCAGCGCTGTCCTTGTACTTCACACTTTATTCAACCCTGCATTATTCGAAGAGAAATTTTTACAGCGAGTTCAGTTTTCTCCTTCTACATAGTGCCGCATAATTTACTTTACTTTATGTTTCAATTTCAGTATGCGAATCCCTATAAAAACAAGGTTAATCAGGAGACCGGCGGTAGCCTGCCCGAACGTCTCGTAATACTTTACCTTCGTCGGCATTCACCCCTTGCTTCTTGAAAGATTTGCACAGAGAGTGGACATCCCTTTCCAGGAAAGCGCTGGCATTTGGGTTATTCTTGAATTCCATCACTTGCGGAAAATCTATGACCACCGCCTTTTCATCCTGCCAAAGAATATTGAATGTGGAATAATCGCCATGCACTCTACCTGATTTCACGATCCCCTTCAGGTTCTGGACCGATTGTCGGAAGGCTTCCTGCGCATCTACTTTTTCCATTTTAAGATCGGAGATGCGTGAAGCGGGATTTCCAGTCTCGTCTCCGATAAATTCCATTACGAGCGCGAGCCCGTTGACAGCAATGGCTTTCGGTACCCTGACATCGTGCTCGTAAAGATGCTTCATCTGCCTGAACTCTTCCTGCACCCATAGGATCTGATGAGCGTCAAGACCTTTCTGCCCCCCTCGTTCGATCGCCTTTTCCATCCTTGAATCACCGATAAACCTGCCTATTCGATAAGCTTCATCGTGCCTGAATGAGCGCACTCGCAGGTCGGTGTAGATCTTCACTGCCACCCATCCACCCGAATTTCTGCCCAGGTAAACCGAAGCTTCTTTTCCTGTTTTGATTCCTGAGATCAATTCGTCAAGATAGTCCATCTGGTAAAGTTCGTTTAGATCGGTGTTCTCAAATCGTGCGTCTGGGTCTGATTCATGTACCGTGAGTGAAACCAGTTGCGTGATCGATGGCTTGCCTGTCAATTTATGTTTTTTGTTTCTGAACTTTACAAAATTTCGTGCTTCCAGGTCCTCTTCATCGAACTTGTTTAAAGCAATTTTCATTATGCGTTCTCCTGAATTGACCTCTTACAGAAGTAACCGTTTGCCTAGTCGCACACTGGCACCGCAGTGTCCTGACCGAAAGATGTCAGGCGGTTGCAATTGCCGCGTGAGACCACGGAGAACTTTGAAAAAATCGTTTTCTCTATGGCAAAATCTTTCGTAAGAAGCTGAATAAACCGTCCCGCGGAATGTAAAAGCGCAGGGTTGCGCCCTGCGCTAATGACAGAATCAAAAACCGCAGGGCTGCGATACTGTGGCGCACCTGCGGTCGGCTGAGTCGGACGGAACGAATCAATTCGTCGCTAAAAATCCGCCCGTGGAAGGCGCGCTCAAAAAGACATTTTGGAATGCGTGGATAGCTGTCATTTTCATCGTGCCTCCTTCCTGTTTTTGGAACTGTGTTCTTAATTTTATTCGAGAGGAGAATCTATGTCAAGAACTCTCAACGAAACTTCCATGGCCCCAGGCTTTGTTGACCTGATTAAAAAAATCTGATATCATCTTAACCACGAATTAGTCAAACTATCTCCAACTATATATTTGAAGTAGGGTACTTCTTTATTTCATTTCGGTCACAATCCGGTTAAGGGGTAAAGAGCGCGAGGAATCGTTTTTATTATGATTCATAAGGCACAATAGCGCTCAATTTAGAAGGCCGTCCATACCTCAAAAGCTGTAGCACCCAAGCATGCCGTCTGTTTAAGATTCAGGATAGAGACAAGCCTTAACTCATTTCGTTAACGATTTCTCCAGGCCGTTTGTAACCTCTTTGGAGAATAATCGTCATGGTCTCCAGTCTGATACAGTGAAAGCATTTGCGCAAGATATTTTGTGATAGACAAACTAGATTTTCGGGGATGCAAACAAGTACATGTTAAAGTTTGGACGACATCCTCATGTCGTAATGGCGGAGCGCGCCAGTCTAAAAGAAGGCTGGTTGTCTACTGGAGAGGAAAATACTGACAACTCTCTTCGCAGGTACACGCTAGAGGAAAAAATTAACTCAACTTGGAGAGGTAGGAAAATGGAAGCTTTACGAAAAGTATGGGAAGCCTGGAAACGGTTCGGCCAGTTTATCGGCGATCAACTTGGTCGGGTAGTCCTGACTATATTTTATTTTACGTTGTTCATGCCGTTTGCTTTGGGTGTGCGGTTTTTTTCCGACCCATTAGCATTACGTCCGGTTAGCAATCCAAAATGGTTGGAACGCACAACGCATGATCTGACGCTCGATGATTCACGGAGGCTTTTCTGATGTACATTCTGGGTATATCTTGTTACTATCACGACGCAGCCGCGGCTTTGTTACAAGACGGTGTATTGGTGGCCGCCGCTGAGGAAGAGCGCTTCACCCGAATAAAGCATGACTATGGCTTCCCAAATCAGGCCATCGATTTTTGCCTCCGCCAAGCCGGGATTACAGCCCAAGACCTGGACTATGTGGTCTTCTATGAGAAGCCATTGCAAAAATTCGAGCGGATTTTGTTGAGTACACTGCAGACCTTTCCCCGGTCGTGGGGCGTGTTCCGCGAGTCAATGATCACCTGGTTCAATGACAAGCTGTGGATCAAAGGACATATCCTCACCAAGCTGAACATTCCAGATGAGAAACTGCTTTTCGTAGAGCATCATTTAAGCCACGCCGCCAGCGCCTTTTTCTGTGCACCCTATGAGGATGCGGCAATCATTACCGTGGATGGTGTAGGCGAATGGACCACGACCACCGTCGGAAAAGCTACTGCGGACTGGGATGGAAAAGGCAAGAACCACATCGAGCTCTTCAACGAAGTAAAGTTCCCACATTCCCTTGGACTGCTGTACTCGGCGTTCACAGCCTTCCTGGGTTTCCAAGTCAATGAAGGCGAGTATAAGGTGATGGGCATGTCGCCGTATGGGAAACCGACAAGGGTGGACGATGTCTACAAACTCATCGAGATCGGTAACGATGCTAGTTTCCGGCTGAATATGGATTATTTCTCCTTCCACCAGTCGACCACCCAGACCTTCAGCAAAAAATTCGTGGATCTTTTTGGTGCGCCACGTGAGCACGAATCGGTCTTTTATACACCCACCACGCACCCCAAGAAAAATCATCCGAATTGGGATACAAAAACCGCCGAAACCAACCAGTACTATGCCGATATTTCTGCCAGCATCCAAACGGCAACTGAGGAAATAATGTTGAAAATGGCCCGGTATGCTTATGAGCGCACCGGCCTCAAGCGGCTATGCATGGCCGGGGGCGTAGCCCTGAACTCCGTAGCGAACGGTCGCATCTTGCGAGAGACCCCGTTTGAGGATGTTTATATCCAGCCCGCTGCGGGCGACTCAGGAGGAGCTTTGGGGGCGGCTCTTTACGCTTACCATGTCCTGTTAGGCAAACCTCGGAAATTCGTCATGGAACACGCCTATTGGGGTCAATCTTATTCTGATCAAGAATCAAAAACCGCGATTGAAGCTACTGGTCGCTCCTATCAGTTCATTGAAGATCCTGAGCGCCGAGCACAAATGATGGTAGACGACATGCTAAGTGGCAAAGTTATCGGACTCTTCCAAGGGCGCTTCGAATGGGGACCCCGGGCATTGGGTAACCGCTCTATCTTGGCTGATCCCCGCCGGGCGGAGATGAAGGATGTCGTCAACGAGCGAATCAAGTTCCGGGAGCCGTTCCGTCCCTTTGCTCCTGTGATTCTTGAAGAGCGCGCCACTGAATTCTATGCCGGCTTGGATAACCCAACACGAAATTATCCCGTGCGGTATATGCTGATGGTCTATCCTACCAGGGACGGGTGTGGCGATAGGATCCAGGCTGTGACCCACGAAGGGGGCACTGGAAGGGTCCAAACGGTGCAACGCGAAACCAATCCTCTGTATTATCGGAGCATCGAGTTATTCGGCCAGGCAACCGGGGTACCGGTCCTGTTGAATACCAGCTTCAATTTGCGGGGTGAACCGATCGTCACCACACCTGCGAATGCCTTGAATACGTTTAGCAAAAGCGATATCGACACGCTTTATGTAGATAACTTTGTAGTTAGAAAGTGAGGATGACAAATGAAAAACTTTTTCCGCAGTATGTCTTCAAATGTTGGGATTGTAGGGCAGCTCCTGAGTTTCCTGTGGCAGCGGAAGCTGTGGTGGCTAATCCCGATGGTTGCGGTTCTGTTACTTTTTGGATTGCTCTTGATTTTTGCCTCTGCCTCTGGTGTAGGACCGTTCATCTACACCCTTTTCTAGACCGATCGAAGAGCATTTTCGCCCGTCACGGCTTTCCGCCCTGGCTCTTTCTCTATCAGGCAAGCTTAAGCTGGTGCTAGCCAGCCGCCCAATCACGCTTTTACCTACAGAGACTTGAGCCAGGGCCACTAACCTGGGAGCTGGGGGTTTTTTAGTGGTGTCACGCTTTTCACCTAGACCTTGAATCTGCGCTCTCAGGTTTCGAAGGCGCTGCATTCCTGGAGGAGGTGGTTGGCGAGCAACCAAGCGCTCCTGTACCTTCCCTAGACAGCACTAACCCATGAAAACCAAGCTCAGAGCACAGGGCCAAAATCAGACATTTGGACCGACATTTACGCGCCGGAAATCCTTGTCTGGGTGAAATCAGAGCTGGATTTTCCGACTTATATGATCCCGAAATTCCTTCCCTTCCTGGATATTCTACCGAAAACTTGGACAAATAAAATCGATTACCAAAAGCTGAAAACAAGCGCTAAAAGTTGGTTTTAGCAAACCATTAAGGCGAAAAATGCGGATTTTATTTCTTACCAATTTTTATCAGGTTAATACCGGCGGAGAAGAGCAATCGTGTCAGCAGGTGGTGGAAGGCTTACAACAGCGAGGTCATAGTACGCTCGTTTTAACTAGCATGCACGGTACTAACAATGTGCCTGTGAAAGCAGATGGCACGTACCGGTCCCTATACCTGGAAGTTGACTTGGTACCCTGGCGGCATAGCATAACCTTTTTCACCAAGAGAAAAGCCAGGGAAAAGTATAATTTACAGTGCTTTGAGCGCGTTCTTGAGCAGTTCGCACCAGACATTGTTTTCATTTGGGGCATGTGGAATCTGCCCAGGTCGCTGGCGGTTTTAGCTGAAGCCAGGTATCCAGACAGAGTCATCTATCGATTTGCTACATACTGGCCAACCTTACCCAGTGCACATGAATTCTATTGGCGTGCTCCCGGACGCAAGTGGTATAGCCAGATTCCGAAGCATTTATTGGGCCATTTCGCTCTGTCGATGTTGGCCAATGAGCTTCAGAAATATCCATTGACTTTTAAACACGCTATCTGTGTCAGCGCTGCATCTCGGAGTATCCTGGTTGAGGCAGGCATACCCGTTTCGAATGCTCGGATCGTCTATACCGGGCTCGACGTTAATAAGTACTTAAATGGTAAACAGCCTCAACAAGCTCACGACGAACGAAGCCTTAACCTGCTTTACGCAGGCCGACTAGACTCCGACAAGGGCATTGACACAGCCATCGAAGCGATGACAAAACTGGTTTTCGGTCAAGGCAAGCGAGATATTAGATTGAGCCTGGCCGGTTCTGGCTCGACTGAGTACGAAAACCACTTGCGCGAACTTGTCAACCAGGCAGGGCTAATCGATTTTGTGACGTTCTTGGGTTGGATCCCGCAGACCGAGATGCCCAAATTGCTACGGAACTTCGACGTTCTTCTGCTTCCATCTATCTGGCCCGAACCCTTTTCCCGGGTTGTGTTAGAGGGCATGATCTCGAGCCTGGTCGTTGTAGCCACACAAACAGGCGGAACGGTGGAAGTTCTAAGGGATGGCGAAAACGGGTTGTTATTCGCCGCCGGTGATGCTGAAGATTTGGCCCAAAAGATTGCCAGCTTGGCTGATGATCACAAGTTGCGCCTGAGACTGGCGCTGGCGGGCCGGCAGACAGTGGCAGAGAAATTCACAAAGACGAAAATGATGGACGAGATCGAAAGCTATCTCCAAGAAGTTTTCCGATCCTCATCTCTTGAGAAAGCCAGTCAGCTTGAAAGAAAATGAAGCAGGTCTCGTCTTGCCAACCCTGCCTACGGTAAGCGTCATTATTCCCACCTATAACCGTAAAGATCTGCTCAGTGAAACACTAGATTCACTCGCCCAACAAACCTATCCGAGCGATCGTTTTGAGGTCATTCTCGTAGACGATGGCTCGACGGATGGGACAGATGCGATTGCAGCGGAGGCTTTTCCGTTTATCCTGCGCTATTTTTGGCAGAGCAATCAGGGGGATGCCGCAGCTCGTAACTTGGGCGCCCAGCGGAGTCAAGCAGAATTTCTAGTGTTCTTAGATGATGACATTTTGGTAGAGGTGGGCTACTTAACTCACCTCATCCAGGCACACGACATTGGGCAAAATAAGATTGTGATCGGGACGGAGAATCTTTGGCTGTCAGAGTCAACCCCCTTTGCCCAGAGCGTATATGCCTCACAGACTTTGGACCATGCTCGTACGCTAGTGGAACTGCCGTTCAGAGATGTATTTAGCAATAACATGTCCCTCAGGCGCGAGGCATATTTCAAAATCGGAATGATGCAAGGTCTGGATTTCCCAGGTTCCAGTATGTGGTGTGATCTCGACTTCAATTATCGCGCATATCGGCAAGGGTTTGAATTTTTTCGTAGCACCAACGCTATTTGCTTGCACCGAGATTATACGGTTCGTAGTTTCGATGTTTATAAGAAGCGCGTGCGAACAGCCGCTTATCGCGCTGTTGTTCTTTTCCAAAGGTATCCCGAATTACTAGCTCATGTTCCGATGTTTTACGACAAAACGCCGATTATCTGGAGGCAAGACTCCCTCTACCTGATTGGCCGTAAATTGGCCCGCCATCTGGCTTCAACGCGCCCAGCCCTTTGGAGCATGGAACAAATCGTAAAGACCTTGGAGAAGCGCTACCCCACCTCTAAGCGGCTCCTCTCCCTCTACCGTTACATTATTGGCGGCTACATATATCAAGGCTATCGAGAAGGGTTACGCAAGTTTGGACAGGTAGGCTCCGAATAGATGAAGTCATTCTCCGGCGTATCTCAGTTTTCCCTGCGACACCTGATCATAATTGGCCAGTTGCTGCTTATCGCCGCCTTGGCGTTTATAGCTTCGCAACGCCAGTTGGCCCTGGTCCTTTTTCTACCTTTGGGCGTTGGTGCGGTTTTGATCTTTATGCGTTGGCCACCTCTTGGCTTAATCGTCGCCTCTGTGGCTGGGCTGGTCGTTCCTTACCTTGGACCCAGCGGCTTAAACGTGAGCATGATCTTGATAGGTTTGCTGCTTGGTCTTTGGCTGTTGGACATGATGGTCGGCCAGCGCCAAGTACAGCCCGCACCTTCACGCACTGTATGGCCGCTCTTAGGCTTCCTCATTGTAGCCGCCATCTCGTTTACAGTTGGTCAATTGCCGTGGTTCACATTCGCTCTCCACGCACCGCTGGGGGCCCAGCTTGGAGGTCTATCTATCATCGTGCTTTCGGTTGGTGCTTTCTCCTTGGTGGCAAACCAGATACACGACTTGCGCTGGTTGAGTAGGTTGACCTGGGCATTCTTAGCTATAGGTGCAGCCTCAGTTGTCGCTCGATCCGTATTGCCCGCGTTAGGACTGCCCACGCGAAACTTGTTTCAGCAGGTGTTTACCGTTTTTTATATCTGGCTGGTAGCAATGGCCTTTAGTCAGGCCGCCTTCAATAAAGATCTGCGATCAGGCTGGCGGTTGGTCCTGGGTGGGGTGGTACTTGTCACGATTTACATCCTGTTTTTCTTGAAATTTGCAGACAAATCTGGTTGGTTATCGTGCTTTGTTGCCATAGCCGTTATCATTATGGCACGCTCCTGGCGGGCCGGCTTGGCGCTGGCTCCGATCGCAGCCCTGTCGGCTTTATATTTGTGGTCGGGACTCGTAGCTTCAGATGATTACAGCATCTCAACTCGCTTTGATGCCTTGTTGATAATGGCTCAGATCATCAAATTTAGTCCCATCTTGGGTTTGGGCTTTGCCAACTATTATTGGTATACCCCCCTGTTTCCGATCAGAGGCTATGCGGTCAGTTTCAATTCTCACAATAACTATGTGGACATCGTCGCCCAGACGGGAGTAGTGGGGCTGGTGTGCTTTTTGTGGCTCGTATGGGAGCTGGGCTGGCTGGGATGGCGTCTACGAAGGGATGTGCCAGCCGGGTTTGCCCAAGCCTACGTTTACGGCGCTTTGGGTGGACTGGCTGGGATGGTTGTTGCTGGATTTTTAGGCGATTGGGTGCTACCCTTTTTTTATAATCTCGGCCTAAACGGGTTCCGAAGCAGCATGATCGGCTGGCTTTTCCTGGGAGGATTAGTGAGTTTGGAGCAGATGCTAAGAAGACAGAAATTGGCAACAGCACAGAAATGAGGAAATTCTATTACAGCCTCCGTCTACTGATTCTCATCATCATTGGCATCAGTGCAGTTTTCTATTTTGATTTCACTGCTGAAGACGCTTACATAACCTACCGATACGCAGAGAATTGGGTCAATATTGGATCACTGGTCTACAATGAAGGTGAACCGATCAATGCAATGACTTCACCTTTACACGCTCTGCTTTCAGCAGCATTATTCTTAGCAACCGGCAATACTGTTCTGAGTAATAAAATAGTTTCTTCGGTCCTGTTGTTACTTTCGGCATTGCTCGTTTGGTATCGATATAGAGAACACCTTCATTTGCAGGTATTGATCCTCCTTTTGTTGATGCCTCCCTGCGTACTGCTGTGGACATTTGGAGGACTGGAAACTCCCATTCTACTTTTTCTGGCCACTATTACGGTGATCTTAGCGCTCCGTCCACCTCCATTCAGGCTTAATTTGCTGTGCGTGATATTTCTTTTAGCTAGCCTGGCCTTTCTTACCCGCTATGATTCAATCCTATTTTTCCTTCCAGCAACCCTTTTTGCGGCTTCAAAAGCGCGATCGATTAAGCATGTTGTGATTGGCATAGCTGGAGCGGCAATTTTGCCCCTGGCCTGGATATTCATCAGCTATTATTACTACGGTGATCTTCTCCCAACTTCATTTTATGTTAAGACCCCAAACGGGAATCTTTGGGGGTTGATTTTTAATGGAAGATATATCGCGTCTTATCTTCTATATACCGGAATTATTCCTGCAGTAGGACTGGCGTTTGTTATCCTGGTGCCAAAACATAGAACGATGGACGTGCTATATCGGCAATTCAAAAGCATTTGGTGGCTCTATTTGGGACTATTTTTGGAGCTTTTGTATGGGTTGACAATGGCAACCCACCACATGATGTTTTCTTTTCGCTTCTTTGTTCCCTATATTCCTTCCACCGTCATTCTGGTGGTTGAGCTCCTTCAGCATACCTCTGAAACCAAGGAACTAGAACTTTCAACGGGGAGACCTGCATACCTGTTTACCGGATTTCTCGTCTGTCTAATGCTTTTTCAGCTCTACCAAAATGTATATACTTACAGTTATTCAATCAATGGGATCTCCTCCATCGGGGAATACAGGGCACTAGGTATCCGCGATTATGTCAGCTACATGCAAATTCTAAAACAAGAGGCCTTTGATATCGAGAAGCATTGGAAGATGAGCAATGGAGACAGCGAGCGGCCTCCGCGCATTATTACCTATGCCGCAGGTATGCTGCCCTACACGTACAGAGACTCATATATTTATGAGAAGCTGGTATCGTATCGCCACTGTAATCAGCGTTACCAGCAAGGACTGTATGCAGACTACATCCATATCCTTGCACCCAGACAGGGCCAGGTAGATCAGCAACTCCCGAGATCTGAGGACAGTTATGATCTCGTATCATCGTACGAGATGTTTTTTGACGGATCGATGCAAAAGTTCCTCGTCTATTACAATCCAAAGCCTGAGACACATAACCTCAGTGCCAGGATTTACGATATGTGCAAACAGAGTGAAAGTACCTTGAATTGACGAAATTCGATATGTCCCTCTATACCAGAGCATGGTTGGATACCTTTCGCAAATTCGTTAGTTCGACCAATCGCCAATGGGCAACTTGCGGACTCCGATGATAATGAGATTACGGTCACAACAAATTGGATGGATGTTTAGGCTGCTGAGATTATGGTTCGCCAGCGCCCTATTCGTCGCGTCCATCACACCTTCATGGGCCTCGGCCCAATCTAAGGATGATCCCTGGGTCGAACCCCTGAACCTTTCCCATGCGGGTATTGCTATAGACCCGGTTATTGTGGTCGATTCTGAAGGCATTGTACGAGTGGTTTGGCAGGATAACCTCGAGGCCGAACTGGCGAACTATGTGTATACACAGTTTGATGGCGATCAATGGAGCCCGCCAGAGAAGACCGATTTGGCTGTGTTGTTTAGGGCTGGGGAGGGGGAGCCTCCGGAAAATGCTCAGTCTATGATTTACACTGGCCCGAATCCATTACTGCTCGCTGGTCCTGGTCAGTATACGTTCGCCTTCTGGATTTCTTCTCGAGGGTTTCTGTTCACAAGTAAAGCGAGAAACGCAAATTTTGACGACCTCTATGGGTGGGACACGAGGCGTCTCATAACGCCGGATGCAGTTTCCTTTGCCGCGGCCATTGACTCGCGCGGTGGATTGCACCTGGCCTTTTTTGATACTGTTGATGATCCTGAAACTCCGGCCGGCCTCTACTACACGCGCTCTAAAAGTAGTGGCGGGAGTTGGTCTGTCCCAGTGCTTCTATATAAATCTCCGTACCTCCGCAGGCTAGGTGAAGGTGAGGCTAATCTCAGCCTCGCTACAGTCGAAACGGAGGACGCGGTGCACGTGTACATTGCATGGGACAATCGGCCCCGAAAGCAGGTGCTGCTGGCACAATCTGCGGATGGCGGTGAGAACTGGGCGCAACCAGAGGTGGTTGAAGGTCCGGCGCCAAACTCTGGGTTGGCTGGCCCATTAAATATTCGTATCGGCGCTAATCAGAAAAGTATTGTGCTGGTTTGGCAAAGCGGACGGGTAACGAGTGGTCTGCTGCCCGCTTGCAGCCAAATCTATAAGTTCTCCAATGATGCGGGCATGACCTGGAGCGACCCGCAAACTATGGCGGAGGACCTGTGGGGCTGCGCACAGTCCAACGAATTTGTGACAGGATTGGCGAACAGCCCTGAAAGCCCTTTGTATCTCCTGACTGAAGCAAAAAGCCAGGTCTTCCTGACAGCCTGGAACGGCCTGTATTGGAGTGAGCCGCAGCCACAACCGATTCTATCCGGATTTGAAGAGCCTGAAATTTACACAGATGTTATCTACGGTTGCCGTCAGGCCTCTCTATTCGGGGAGCGGCTGTACGTCATTGGCTGCGACGAGGGTGGGGGCGGCGATGTCTGGGTAACTTCCCGCGCCCTGGCGGCAGATACATCCTGGTTTGAGCCCCCAGTATGGGGCCAGCTTTCGCCCGTTACCAGCGATAACCTTGAGATCGAAACAATTGAACTGGTTGCCACAGTTGATGACTTGATTCACGCCTTTTTCAGTTTACACCAGGATCCAGTGATCTATTACACATACTGGGATGGCGAATTGTGGTCGCGAACCATTCCAGTGTTAGAACTGCCGGAGGGGGTAGCTGGTGCGCCAGCGATAGCAACAGGGCCAGAAAACGAGCTGTTCCTGGTCGTACCCAACAACAAGGGCGCGCTTTACTTTAGCCGGGCGACAAGCGGCAAAGCCGTTGCGGAATCCCGCTGGTCACCGCCAACACAACTCGGAACAGGTCATGACGGGGAGATTGGTTCGGTAGACGTCGCCTGGGATGCCGCTGGAACGGTATATGTGACTTATTCTGTTCCAGTCAACGACAATCGCGGGATCTACATGGTTCAGTCAAACGATAATGGCACATCCTGGTCAGAGCCGCTCGAAGTTTTCAATGGAGGAGCGGCAGGTTTCGATCTTGTCGGCGCGCCTTCTTTGCTCGCATCCGAAAACGGCTTTTTGCACATCATATGGAAGCGGCAATCGATCGAGGGAGATGGAGTTTCACAGCCGCTTTCTCTTTATTACTCGCGATCCGAGGACGGAGGGCGTACGTTCAGCGATGCGGAGACCGTGGTTGAGGATTCCGTGGCTTGGCGAGAAATCGTGGCCGATGACAAAGGTAATCTGCACCTGCTCTGGCAGCCCCAGGATACGATGACAACCGTGTGGGATCAGATTTCCTTTGATGGTGGGCGCTCATGGGAGATCCCGCAAGGATTACCTGGTGAAGGGATGGCCACGACGATCACAGTAGACTCTGTTGGCCGGTTACATTTAGTAGCTGCGGGTCTGGGCACTCTGGGTCATTGGCTTTGGGATGGCAGCCGTTGGCAGCCGGAGGCACCGCTTCGTTTGTCATTGGCTTCACAACGGGATGCCCTGGTGGAAAGGTTGGCGGTCGCCGTTAACAAGCAAGGAAAAATGGTGGTTGCCTTCGCAATACCGACGACCGCGGGCAACGCAGCCGAGATGAACTTACTCTATTCCTCCCGCTCGCTCAAACTGCCACCAAGACAGACTGCGACGGAAGCGGTCCCCACCCAGACTTTGTTATCACCTACGTTAACTCCCAGCACACCGAGTCCTGAGCCTTTGATGACTCCAACCGCTACGGTTGACAATCAAGCTGTCGATCAGGGCGAAATAGACCGTGTTGAGACCACCAATTCACTAAGCCCATTAACAATGGCTCTATTACCGGTCGCGCTTCTTCTACTTGGCGTCCTGGGTTTTGTGATACGACGGGTTACTCGAGAAAAGCTCGATAAATAGGTGCGCCGTTATTCCACTGCTACGGACATTTCGTGGCCACCTAGAAAAATGAAAACTGCAAAGGTAATGAAAATTAATAGTCGCGGCATACTCATTAATCTATCTCTGATCATCATTTCCATCCTCTTTGCCTTATTTCTGAGTGAGATGACACTGCGGCTCATGGGTCTGAAGCCATTATATGTTAGTCCAGAGCGAGATCGTTTTTGGAAGTATGATTCCCTACTGGGATGGGCTCACGAACCCGGACAGGAGGGTATCTTTGAAACACCGCAGTTTCGTACGCTGGTGCGAATCAATGAAAACGGGTTACGCGACCGTCAGCACTCGTATGAACGTCAAAATGATCTCGACCGCATATTAGTCCTGGGCGACTCATTTGCATGGGGTTATGGTGTGGAAGAAACAGAGCGATTTTCGCAATTGCTGGAAAAATCACTCGGTGTTGAGGTGATTAATGCCGGTGTCTCAGGTTACAGCACTGACCAGGAATTGCTGTGGTATCAGAACGAAGGCATTAAATACGATACCGACCTTGTCATATTAGTGATTGCCGGAAACGATGTAGGCGACAATGAGCAGCAGCTTGTCAGCACCATCTACTATAAGCCAAGATTTGTGATTGAAGATGGTGAGCTCGTCCTTACAGGCTATCCTGTGCCTAAAACCAGCCCAAAAGGGAAATTAATTTATTCTGTATCACAGCGCTCTGCCCTCGCTTATTTTCTCGTCCAAAGATATTTTGACGGACTTTCCACATACAGTCGCTGGAAGGTTAATTCGGAGCACGCAAACTCGCCAGTATCCAACACTAATGCCGAAAGAGAGCCTTTTAGGCTGACAATAGCTCTCATCGATGAAATAAGAAATATTGCCGAGTCCAGGAAAGCAAAGTTTATGATCGTGGCCACCGGCCGGTGGTGGAATGGCCCACCCGGCGAAACCTACCACGACTTCATTGACCAGTTGCAAACCGAGGGATTTTTGGTGTTGGATGTTGAAGCGTTGCCAAGTTTTGACCCGGACGAAATGGTCATACCAGAGGATGGCCATTGGAATGGGGCCGGGCATGCGTTTACGGCGGAAGCTATCGAAGCGATCATAGAGCAGGATCAACTGCTCAAATGAATCGGGTCCCGCTCGGGTGGGGCCGCCTGGCCAGCTGCTGTCTACCAAAGCAATTTCACCCTGCTGGCACTAAGATCCCTACGCAATTTGTGAACATGGTTGAAAGGAGAATGACAGATGATGCAAGAGATAAAAGAACCCATTAAGGAATACATTCTTAAAGAGTTTCTTCCGGGGGAAGACCCCGCGGCCCTAACCGATTCGACTCCTCTGATAACAGGTGGAATTCTCGATTCGCTCGCCACCATAAAGCTCGTGCTCTTTCTAGAAGAGCGGTTCCAAATCAAAATTCAAGCCCATGAGACTATGGTGGACTATTTGAACACGATCTCCGACATCGCGCAGCTAGTGCAGTCAAAGAAGTAGGAGCAATTTGATGCTCATCCACGAGTTGTTGGATCGCTCTGCTCAGACCCATCCCCAGCGTATAGCGGTTGAGGAGGATGAGGGTGCGGCGATCACGTATGAGAATCTCGCCGCTCTGTCGAATCAACTCCGGGACAGGTTATACCACCTCGGAGTGCGCCCAAGGGATCGAGTAGGGATTTATTTGCGGAAATCGATTGATGCCGTAGCCGCGATCTTTGGGGTTTTGAAAGCTGGCGCGGCCTATGTACCTGTGGACCCTGGTGCTCCGGCTGCGCGAAATGCCTACATTCTGAAGGACTGTTCTGTCAAAGTGGTTGTGCTGGAGAAAGGCTTTGAGGACAGGCTTCGTAATGAATTCGGACGCGCTGATGAAACACCGCCCTTTCTCCCCCTGGAGGGAGCCGGCAGTGGCCTGCCGCTAAGACAAACATTGGATCGTTTGCAGGAACAGGACCAAGCCCCAGTTGCCGAAACGGCCATCCTGTCGCTGGATGATCTGGCCTACATCCTGTATACCTCGGGGTCAACGGGCAAGCCGAAAGGCGTCATGCTCTCTCACCGAAACGCTGTGAGCTTCATCGATTGGTGCTCTGAGGTGTTCGAGCCACATGAGAATGACCGTTTCTCTTCACATGCGCCCTTTCATTTTGATTTATCCATTTTAGACCTCTTCGTTCCGCTCAAACACGGCGCAACCCTGGTTCTCATCGGATCCGAAGTCGGCAAAGATCCGGTTCGGCTCGGTGCCCTGATCTCCGAGAAGCGAATCACCAGTTGGTATTCGACTCCTTCGATATTGAGCCTACTGGCCCAATATGGAAAACTACCGGAGCACAATTACTCTGCGCTGCGGACCGTGCTGTTCGCTGGCGAGGTGTTTCCGATCAAGCATCTGCGCGGACTAAAAACGTTGCTTTCCACACCCAGGTATTTCAACTTGTATGGGCCGACGGAAACCAACGTCTGCACATATTATGAAATTCCGGATCACATCGAGGACGAGCGCGTTCAGCCCTATCCGATTGGGAAGGTGTGTTCTCATCTACAGGGAATCGTTGTGGATGAGCGTGGGCAGGAGGTGCCAATAGGCCAGGAAGGGGAGTTGTGTATCAACGGCTCCGGTGTCATGCAGGGATACTGGAACCTACCGGAACGCACCGCCCAGGGCTTTCTAATTGATACATCCGGTCTGCGGTGGTACAAGACTGGCGACATTGTGGTGCAGGACGCGGATGGAAACTATGTTTACGTCGGCCGGCGAGATCGGATGGTTAAGAAGCGGGGCTACCGAGTCGAGTTGGGTGAGATCGAAGCCGGTCTTTATCGCCACCCGGCCATCAAAGAGGCAGCAGTGGTGGCCTTGTCAGATGATGAAAACGGAGTGCGGGTCAAGGCGTTTTTGAGCTGTAAGGACGCCGAAAACCGCCCTTCCCTTATCGAGTTGAAGCGCTTCTGCGCGGAGAATCTGCCCATCTATATGGTCCCGGATCTGTTTGCATTCCGGGAGTTTCTCCCTAAGACTTCAACTGACAAAATCGATTATCAAAAACTGAAAGAACTCAATGATTGACGCTTTGCTCAGGTGGCAACCGTATATTATTTCTTCACCGTGTGTGGACGAATATGAAGATGACGCGCAATCGACTTGCTGATCGGACGTAAGGAGACCTTAGGCTTTGCAACGCAATTTATTCGGTAATTCTTGGAACATTTTGATACCCGTGGCACTTATGCTGGCCGGAGCCGGAATAACGATATTTGCCTTAGGTGCTGACCTTATGGAATTCGGAGGTCCGCAGGGAATTGGCCCACGCCAAGCTGCTCTCGCCTTGAGTGGTTTCGCCGTTTTGCTGGCTGGTGTGGTCTTGATCTCATCGGTCAACTGGCGCTACATCGGCGAGTGGCTTCTGGTTGTGTTAGCCGCTATTGCTGTGGCCTTCGCCGCTGACCTTCTCGTTATAAATGGCTTACCAGAATTTGGGGCCAAACAGTTGGTGTTGGCGTCGCTTGGCTTTAGTGTTTTGTTGACCGCCGTTATCCCAGCTTCAGCTGTCGATAGAGGAAATATCGGTGAGTGGCTGAACCAATTCATCCAGAGCCGACTACAACTTGGGAAGTTTCTGAGCCTAGCAGTTCAGCTTGGCTTATTGACGTTGCTAATTAGCCAGTTCCAATTGGAGAATCAGGCCTTTTATTCCAATATTATGCCACTTGCCTTTTATGGCTTTCTGATTCACTATTTTCTTCCATCCCGCTACCGCCTCTCCTTTTTCCTGCTTCTCTCGCTGGCGGCTATTTTTGGCATCTTTGGCTTCAAAAACACGGCGTTGCTGATCGCGATTGGGCTGGTGCTCATCGGTCTCTGTCACATTCCGGTTTCTTATCCTGTCCGGATAGCGCTATTGCTCACCGCCGCCACGGCGCTCGTGGCTTTACGAGTGGAATGGATCCCTGCGCCCTGGCTAGAAGTTATCTGGCCGGTTCTGGCTTCGATGTTCATGTTCCGGCTAATCATATATGTGTATGACCTCAAGCATGGGAAGACGCCGCCGACTCTCGCAAGTACCCTGTCATATTTCTTTCTACTACCCAATGTCGTGTTTCCATTTTTTCCGGTCGTAGATTACAGCACGTTTCGGCGAACTTATTACGATGAGGACCAATTCCGGATTTATCAGAAAGGCCTGCACTGGATGCTGCGAGGGGTAATCCAGCTGATCATCTATCGTTATATCAATTATTA
>Ga0114129_10004963_pt1 | contig 18757 bp, 20 predicted proteins | sample RhiMetdeltSRZDD1_FD_80071 | JGI IMG/M metagenome (GOLD analysis project Ga0114129, IMG submission 80071) | Populus rhizosphere microbial communities from Tennessee, USA - Rhizosphere MetaG P. deltoides SRZDD1 (version 2) (version 2) | ecosystem: Host-associated > Plants > Roots > Rhizosphere >...
CGGTCGGTGAAGAGGTTGGCGGTCGCGCCGTAGACGAGCTGGAAGCCCTTCGCGGCGATCGTCTCCCAGTGGGGCGACGGGACGCCCTTGCCCATGATGCGGCCGGTGACGGAGGGGAACTGGTAGTAGACGTAGGTGATCCCCAGGTCGTCGATCTTCTTGCGGACCTGGGCGACCTTGTCGTCGCGGCCCTCCGCGCTGACGAAGGCTTCGAGATCGGTCGGCACGCGCGTCCTCCTCTCTGCAAAGGCGGCCGAGGCCGCCTGTTCGGGAGGCGCAATACTAAGGCCCCCGGCGATCCGGCTCTAGCGGGAACGGGCGCGCCCGGGATCCCGGGCAGGGGGCTTTAATCGACGCGCGCGCGTGGGGCCGGCCGCTGTCCTCCCTCCGGTCCCCAGGCTATCGGCGACCTTCGCGTGCATGGCTTACGCACTGTGGCGAGAGCCGCGCAGGATGTGACCGGAGCGAATCGGCCGGTTCGCCGAGCGCCCGATTAGACTCGCCCGCGTGAACGTCCTCATCGTGGGGTCCGGCGGGCGGGAGCACGCGCTCGCGTGGAAGATCGCGCAGAGCGGAGGGCTCGGCGACCTCCATGCCGCGCCGGGCAATCCCGGCATCGCTGCGCTCGGGACGTGCCATCCGCTCCGACCGGACGACTCCGAGGCGCTGCTCGGGCTCTGTCACCAACTCGGCGTCGACCTCGTCGTCGTCGGGCCGGAGGCGCCCCTCGTCGCAGGGGTTGCCGACGCGCTCCGCCACGCCGGGGTTGCCGTCTTCGGGCCGAGCGCGGCGGCGGCGCGGATCGAGGGCTCCAAGTCGTTCGCGAAGGACGTCATGCAGGCGGCGGGAGTGCCGACGGCGGGCGACCTCGCGGAGCCGCGGGCGCCGTGCGTCATCAAGGCCGACGGGCTGGCGGCCGGCAAGGGCGTCTTCGTCTGCCGGATGCAGGACGAGGTCGAGGCGGCACTGCCCAGGGCTGACGCGCTCGGCGACCGTGTCGTGGTCGAGGAGCTGCTCGAGGGCGAGGAGGTCTCGCTGTTCGCGCTCTGCGCCGGCGAGGATGCCCTGGCGCTTGCGCCCGCACAGGACTTCAAGCGCCTCCTCGACGCGGACGAAGGGCCGAACACGGGCGGGATGGGGAGCTATTCGCCCGTGCCGGCCGTCGACGCCGACCTGGCGGAGGAGCTGCTGGAAAGCGTTCACCGCCCGGTGCTCGCGGAGCTCGCCAGGCGCGGCGCTCCTTTCCAGGGCCTGCTCTACGCCGGCCTGATGCTCACGGCGGACGGACCGCGTGTCCTCGAGTTCAACTGCCGGTTCGGCGACCCGGAGACGCAGGCGATCCTGCCGCGTCTCGACGGCGACCTGCTGGAGGCGCTCGCGGCGGCGGCATCGGGATCCGTGGCCGGAGTCGAGCTCTCGGCGGGCTCCGAGGCGGCGGTCACCGTCGTGCTCGCCGCGCCCGGCTATCCCGACGCGCCCGAGGACGGCATACCGCTGGCCGGCCTGGACCGCGCGGAGGCCGACGGGGCGCTCGTCTTTCACGCCGGTACGGCACTGCGCGGAGGGGAGCTCGTCAGCGCGGGCGGCCGGGTCCTCAACGTGACCGCACTCGGCGATTCGGTCGCCGAGGCGAGGGAGCGGGCGTACGGCGCGGTTGACCGCATCGAGTTCCCCGGCGTGCAGTACCGTCACGACATCGCTCTCCGAGCCGTTCACGCGCGTGCCTGACCAGTCCTCCGGAGCAGGACCGCTCGTCGGCATCCTCATCGGGTCCGAGTCCGACCGCGAAGCCATCGGCGCCGCGGGCAAGGAGCTGGACGACCGCGGCATTCCCTGGGAGCTGAACGTGCTCTCCGCACACCGCGACCCGGACGGCGTCGCCGACTACTCGAAGTCCGCGGCTTCGCGGGGGATCCGCGTCCTCATCGCCGGCGCCGGCATGGCGGCTGCGCTTCCGGGCGTCGTCGCCGCTTACTCCGAGCTGCCCGTGATCGGCGTTCCGCTGACGTCGTCCAAGAGCGTCATGGGCGGCCTGGACGCGATCCTCTCGATCGTCCAGATGCCGCCGGGGGTTCCCGTCGCCTGCGTCTCCGTGAACGGCGGCCGCAACGCCGCCGTCCTAGCAGCCCGCATCCTCGCACTTGGCGACGGCTAGCGCCGCCCGGCGAGGCAAGCCTCCGCGCTCTCTAGACTTGCCCTTGTGATCGCCCGCTACTCCCGTCCGGACATGAAGCGCGTCTGGTCGGAGGAGAGCAGGCTCGCGCGGCTGCTCGAGGTCGAGCTCGCTGCCCTCGACGGCTGGGCCGAGATCGGCGTGGTTCCGGCAGAAGCGGCAGCCGAGGTGCGCGAGCGCGCCGTTCCTCCGACGCCCGAGCGTGTGGCCGAGATCGAGGAGCGCACGCAGCACGACCTCGCAGCGTTCGTGGACGCCGTCGCCGAGGCGCTCGGCCCTGTCGGACGGTGGCTCCACTACGGGCTGACGTCCTCCGACGTGCTCGACACGGCGACGGCGCTCCAGGTGCGCGACGGCGGCACGCTGCTCCTCGACGGCCTCGATCGGACGCTCGCCGCCGTGGTTGCGCGGGCCGAGGAGCACCGGGAGACCGTGATGGCAGGACGAACCCACGGCATCCATGCCGAGGCGATCACCTTCGGCGCCAAGCTGGCGGGGTGGGCGTTCGAGCTCGAGCGGGACCGGGAGCGCCTCGAGCGCGCGCTGGAAGGCATGCGCGTCGGGAAGCTCGCAGGCGCGGTCGGGACGTACGGCGGCGGCGACCCGGAGGTCGAGCGGATCGCCTGCGAACGCCTCGGACTCTTGCCGGAGCCGGTCGCCACCCAGATCGTGCCGCGGGACAGGCACGCGGAGCTCATGTCGACCCTCGCGCTCTGCGCCTCGTCGCTCGACAGGTTCGCGACCGAAATCCGGCACCTCGCCCGGACCGAGCTCGGCGAGGTTCAGGAGCCGTTCCGCAGCGGTCAGAAGGGTTCCTCGGCGATGCCGCACAAGCGCAATCCGGTCGTCGCCGAGCGGATCTGCGGCCTCGCACGAGTCGTCAGGTCGGCGTCGCTCGTCGGCCTGGAGAACGTCGCGCTCTGGCACGAGCGCGACATCTCGCACTCGAGCGCCGAGCGGGTCGTCCTCCCGGACGCCTTCCTCGCGCTCGACTACATGCTCGACCGCTTCACCTGGCTCGCCGAGGGGCTCGTGGTCGACGCCGGGCGCATGCGCCGCAACCTCGACGCCTCGCACGGGCTCGTCTTCAGCCAGCGTGTCCTGCTGGCGCTGGTCGCCGCCGGTCTCTCCCGGGACGAGGCGTACCGCCTCGTCCAGCGCAATGCCTTGGCCGCGTGGGAGCAGGAGCGCGACTTCCGCGAGCTGCTTGCGGACGATCCCGATGTGGGCACCGCCCTCGACGCCGATGCGCTGGCGGAGGCCTTCGACCTCGCCGACGCCCTGCGCCACGTCGACGTCCTGTTCGAGCGCCTCGCGGCGCTCTCCGAGAGAATCGCCGAGCGAAAGGAGGAGGCTGTCCATGCCTGAGGCCGTCCACGTTGGGAGCGGCAAGGTCCGCGAGCTCTTCGAGCTGGACGACGAGAGGATGCTGCTCGTCGCCACCGACCGGATTTCGACCTTCGACGTCGTCCTGCCCACCGACATTCCGGACAAGGGGCGCGTCCTGACCGGGCTGTCGGGGTTCTGGTTCGCGCGAACCAGGGACATCGTCCCCAACCACCTGCTCGCCCTCCGCGAGGACGGGCGGTCGACCGAGGCTCAGCGGCTCGCGATGCTGCCGATCGAGTGCGTCGTCCGCGGCTACCTGGCCGGCTCGGGCTGGAAGGACTACGGCGCCACCGGCGAGGTGTGCGGCCACAGGCTTCCCGAGGGCTTGCGCGAGTCCGACCGCCTGCCGGAGCCGATCTTTACGCCCGCGACCAAGGCTCAGGAGGGCCACGACGAGAACATCGACCGCGAGCGAGCAGCGGAGCTCGTCGGCGCAGATCTCCTCGCCGAGGTCGAGGCCCTCTCACTCGAGCTCTACCGCTTCGCCGCGACGTACGCGCTCGAGCGCGGCATCGTCATCGCTGACACCAAGTTCGAGCTCGGCGTGGCTCCGGACGGCACGCTCACGCTTGGCGACGAGGCGCTGACGCCGGACTCCTCCCGCTTCTGGCCCGCCGACGAATACGAGCCCGGGCGAGGCCAGCCCTCGTTCGACAAGCAGTACGTCCGCGACTACTGCGAGACGCTCGGGTGGGACAAGTCCCCGCCGGGCCCGGAGCTCCCGGACGAGGTCGTGGCCGGCACAAGAGCGCGTTACGTCGAGGCCTTCGAGCAGCTGACCGGCATCCCGTTCGACGACTACCTCCACAACCCGGAGATCGTCCTCCGATGAGGGCAACCGTGCTGGTCCGCCCGAAGGGCGGCATCCTCGACCCACAGGGCGAGGCCGTCGAGCGCTCGCTGCGCCAGCTGGGCTTCGAAGTCGGAGAGGCGCGAGTCGGCCGCGTGATCGACCTCGAGGTCGACGCCTCCAGCGCCGACGAGGCGCGGAGCCAACTCGAGCGGATGTGCGAGAACCTCCTCGCGAACCCGCTGATCGAGAGCTACGAGATCGAGCTCGAGGAGCATTCGGCGTGACGGAGCGCCGGCCGCGGGTCGCCGTCCTCGTCTTCCCAGGCTCGAACGACGACCGCGACGCCGCCTGGGCGCTGTCGGCAGTCGGTGCCGACCCGCAGCTCGTCTGGCACGCGGAGCCGAAGCTGCCCCGCGTCGACGGCGTCGTCCTTCCGGGCGGCTTCTCCTACGGCGACTACCTCCGCTGCGGGGCCATCGCGCGGTTCGCGCCCGTCATGGAGGGCGTCGCCGACTTCGCCGCTGACGGCGGCCCGGTGCTCGGGATCTGCAACGGGTTCCAGATCCTCTGCGAGGCCGGCCTGCTGCCGGGCGTCCTCCGGCCGAACCAGTCGCTCTCGTTCGTCTGCCGGGACGTCCCACTCGTGGTCGAGCGCGCGGACACGCCGTTCACCGCCCGCTGCGAGCTCGGCGAGACCCTGACGATCCCGGTCAAGCACGGCGAGGGCTGGTACCACCCGCCGGATGACTTCCCGGAGGAGCAGATTGCCCTGCGCTACGCGCCCGGGGAGAACCCGAACGGGTCGGAGCGCGACATCGCCGGGGTCGTCAACGCCGACGGGAACGTGATGGGGCTGATGCCACACCCGGAGCATGCCGTCGATCCCCTGCTCGGCTCGGGCGACGGGGGCCTGATCCTCGCCTCGCTGGTCGATGCCGCACGCGAGCGTTCGTACTCCCGCGCGTCCTAGATCGCGGCGCCTCGATGTTCAGTTTTGGTGAGTCCCTACCGGGGCGCGAGGCCGAGCGCCTCCGCCAGCCGCGGCCGCGCCTCGAGCTCCGTCCGCAGACGCTCGAGGTCGCGCGCTCGCAGTGTGACGGGCCCGCGCCGGACGTTGCCGCCGGTGGAATAGGCGAAGCGAACCAGCGCGCCTCCTTTCTCGTCCTCCAGCAACTGGACGACGGTCTCGAAGCGACGATCTCCGGCGCGCTGCGCAACCCGCAGCTCCTCCTCGACCGTCGCCTTTCCCCATGGCGTTGCCGCCTTCGTGCTCATGGAACGACCGTATCCGGGGACTGCGCACGGGTGTGTCACGGGGTGTGTCGGCATCTCCTCGAATCAGTCACGAAAGCGTGACGCGGACACCGCGAACGTGTCAGGATGCTCGGGTCAAATCGTTCCGGTGCCGGGCAGCTCTCTCATGCGGATCGGAATGCCGGCAGCGCGGCGGCTGCAGCTCCACGGGGAGAGCGACATGTGCGCGGGACGCAACAAATCGGGAACGAAAGGGGGACCAGGCATGCCGAAGCGCATTCGCTCGAGGAGCGCGGTGATCGTCGGCTTCACACTCGTGCTCGCTGCGGCAGTCCTCACCGCCCCGCTGTACGGCAGCGGTGGCAGCTCGTCGTCCAGGAACCACGTCAAGGTCGACCTCGTGAACGCGAACGGCGCCGACGTCGGTTTCGTCAAGCTGCAGAAGCAGGGCGACAAGGTCATCGTCCGCGGAGAGGTCGAGGGCTTCACGCCGGGCTTCCACGGCTTCCACATGCACTCGGTCGGCCAGTGCGTCGCACCGTTCACGTCGGCCGGCGGTCACTACAACCCGGGCGGTGTCGGTCACGGCTCGCATGCAGGCGACATGCCAAGCCTGCTCGTCCTCGACGACGGCACGGCGATGGCGGAGTTCGCTACGGACAACTTCGCGATCGCTGATCTCTTCGACGCGGACGGCTCGGCGATCATCGTGCACGCCGCACCTGACAACTTCGCCAATATTCCGACGCGCTACCAGTCGACGACCGAGGGTGTCTTCGGCCCCGACTCGGCGACGCTCGGAACCGGCGACGCGGGCGCACGCGTGGCCTGCGGGCTCGTCGACTAGGAGCCACGAACCGCGGGCGGGAGGCGCCCTACGGCAGCCTCCCGCCCGACCCTTCCAGGAGCGTTACCCGCCTCCGAGCAGCAGGGTGTCGAGGCCGCGCGTGACCCCGACGAGCTCGCGCACACGCCGCACGGCTAGCAGCGTCCCGAGCACGTACGGCTCCGGCGTCCCACCCGCGTCGTGCCGGATCGTGAGGCGCTCGTCGGGCAGCCCGAAGACGACTTCGGTCGAGACGACGAAGCTCGGAAGCCGGACGGAATGAACCTGCGCGCCGCCGACGGTCGCACCGCGGGCCTCTTTCGGCCCGTGCAGGTCTTCGATCGGATACCCGAGCTCCGGCTGGCGTACCTCGCCGAGGCGTTCCGCAAGCTCCCGCGACGTCCCGCTGGGAACGTCGGGCTTCGACGCGCTCGCGTAGTCGATGACCTCCCACTGCGGCAGATGGCGCGCGGCCAGCAGAGCGCCCGCCTGGCACATCGCCGCGGTCAGGGAGAAGTTCCCCGACGCGACGACCCCGACCAAGCGCTCCCGGGCGGCAGCGTCGATTTCCTCGAAGTCGGACGCGGTGAGCCCGGAGCTGCCGACCACCACGGCCACTCCCGCCTGGACCGCGGCCATGGTGTTCGCCATGACCACCGTCGCTGACGTGTAGTCGACGAGGACGTCGACGCCGTCGAGCGCCTCGCGCACATCCCCGTGCACCGGAACTCCGAGCCGATCCCCGCCGAGCGCCTCGCCGAGATCGCGCCCGGCGGCCGAGCGGCTGACCGCAGAGACGAGCACAAGGTCGGGCGCGTCCCCAACGGCCGAGACCAGCGCGCGCCCGGTCCAGCCCGTTGCCCCCGCTATGCACACCCGAGTCACGGCTAGTCGATCTCCTCAGCCTGCGGCAGGTCGTCCGTGATCTCGAACCACGGCGCCTTGGAGCCGACGTAGATGTGCTCCGTGGGGCGGATGCCGGGCGTATCGACGAGCGAGCCCATCGCGACGTGCACGTAGTCGCCGTCCCGCACGACGGAGAAGAGAAGCGAGCCACAGACACCGCACCGCGTGTCATTCAGCTCGTCGTCTCCGTGGACGAGCAGCGTGTCCAGGCCCTCGGTGACCTCGAGCTTCGCGCGCTCGATGCCGGCGAACGCCTTGAATGCCGAGCCGGTCGCCGCCCGGCAGCGGGAACAGTGGCAGTTGGCCGCGTAGAGGAATGCATCCGCGACCCGATAGCGAACCGCGCCGCATCCGCACTTTCCCGCGAGATCAGGTTTCACGAAGCTTCCAGACCGCGCTCAGGCTGCCTCGATCAGCTCGATCCGGTAGCCGTCCGGATCCCTGACGAAGCACAGGCGTGAGCCGCCCTCGCGCACGGTGTACGGCGGCTTCTCGGGCTCGATGCCCTGCTCGGCGAGCCGTGCGAGCGCGCCGTCCAGGTCGGAGACGGTCAGGGCGACGTGGCCGTAGCCGGTGCCGAGCTCGTACGAGTCGACGCCGAAGTTGTACGTCAGCTCGAGCCGGTCGCCGTCGCCGGGCAGGCCCATGAAGATGTTGATCGCCTCGTCGCGGATCGGCATGCGCCGACGCTCCTCGAAGCCGAGCGCCTCGTAGAAGGCAACCGACCGGTCGGGGTCGGTGATGCGGTAACAGGTGTGAATGAGCTCCATGCCGCGAGCCTACCCGTCCTCGAAGTCCTCGCGCACCAGACCGAAGAGCACGCCGTCAGCCCAGTCACCGTGCCGGTCATATGCCCGGCGGCGCACGCCTTCCCGCACGAAGCCGACACGCTCGAACAAGCCGAGGGCACGCTCGTTGAAGCCGTAGACCTCGAGCTGCACCCGGTGGTAGCCCAGGTCGAAGACGAGATGCCGCACGAAGAGCCTCGTCGCCGCGACGCCCAGCCCGCGCCCGCGGTGGCCGGGGTGGAGCATGATCGCGTGAAGGCTCGCGATCCGGCTCCGGCGGTTCTCGACCGAGAAGGCGAGCGCGCCGGCGGGCTCCCCTTCCACCTCGACGACGAAGCGGCCGTGGTGCTGCGGGTCGTCGTCCGAGCGGCGCACCTCCTCGAGGAGCTCGTCTCGCCCGCGCGCGGACACAGCCGCCATGAACGGCTCCACCTCCTCGTGCGACGCGAGCTCGACGAGGAAGTCCACGTCGGCCTCGGTCGCACGCCGGAGCGCGAAGCCGTCGCCGGCAAGCGCGGCCGTCACGCCTGCGGTGTAGCGGGCGCGGCCTCCGCCTCGGGCTCGCGACCGCGGCGCCGGCGGGCGAAGGCCGCGCCCGACCCGAGCGCGACGCCCGCGAGGATCAGCACGAGGCCGAGGGCCGCATTCAACGTGATCTGCTCGTCGAGGATGAGGACGCCGTAGAAGAGGGCAACCGGAGGCAGCAGGTACGTGACGAGCGAGGCCCGGGCAGCTCCGTAGCTGGTCAGCAGCCGGTAGAAGAGGAGCAGCGCAAACGCGGTGCCGAGGACGCCGAGGACGACGATCGACCCGATCGCCTTCCAGCTCGGCATCTCCTGGGGCAGCTGGAACGCCGCGAAGGGAAGCAGGATCACGGCTCCCATCACGGACGAGGCCGTCGTGACGAGCACGGGCATCGTCTGCGAGAAGTTGTGCTGCACGAAGTGGTTCGCGCCCGCGTACGAGAGCGAGGCGAGCACGATCGCGAGCGTGCCGGCGATCGCCCACCACCCGCCTTCCGGATGCAGGCCTGTGAGGACTGCGACCCCGGCCAGGCCGACGAGGATCCCGGCGAGCCGCACTCCGCGAACGCGCTCGCTCGGGTTGAACCAGAACGCGAGGATGACGACGAAGATCGGCACGGAGGCGTTCGCGATCGCCGCGACGCCCGAGTCGACGTACTTCTCACCCCAGGCGATGAGCGTGAACGGGAACGCCGCGTTCAGGAACCCGATCGCCCACGCCTTCCAGCCGAGGCCGCGCATGTCCGAGACCGCGGCGCGCCCTCCGACCCGCCAGGCGAGCACCGGAACGAGCACGGCCGAGGCGAGCACGAGGCGGAAGAACATCATCGCCGTCGGCTCGACCTCGTCGACCGCGACCTTGATGAACAGGTAGCTGGAGCCCCAGACCGCGGCGACGATCGCAAGGAGAGAGACGTACCCCCGGGCCATGCCCGGAGGCTACCTACGAGCGTTCGTCCTACCCCGCGCGATCCTGCCCGGGCGATAGAGTGGGACTCTCTCTTGAGCTCCGTGGCGGAACAGCCGCTCCACCGCGCGCTCGGTCTCACAGACGGGGAGTTCGACCGTATCCGGGGTCTGCTCGGGCGCGACCCGAACGACTTCGAATTGGGCGTCTTCTCGCTCCTGTGGTCCGAGCATTGTGGGTACAAGCACTCCGCGCCGCTGCTTGGCCGCTTTCCGACCGAGGGGCCGGCCGTGCTGCAGGGGCCGGGCGAGAACGCCGGCGTCGTCGACCTCGGGGACGGCCTCGCGTGCGCGTTCAAGGTCGAGAGCCACAACCACCCGTCCGCCGTGGAGCCCTTCCAGGGCGCGGCCACGGGCGTCGGCGGGATCCTGCGGGACATCGTCGCCATGGGAGCGCGCCCGGTCGCGCTCCTCGACGGCCTGCGCTTCGCCCGGCCGGGCTTCGAGTTCGACCGTGCCGTCGGCGGGATCGGGCATTACGGGAACTGCGTCGGCGTCCCCACCGTGGGCGGCGAGGCGGTCTTCGACGACGCGTACGAGCTCAACCCGCTCGTGAACGCGATGTGCGTGGGCCTCGTGCCCTCCGAGCGGCTGACGCGTGCGCAGGCGAGCGGCACCGGCAACCTCGTCGTCCTCTACGGCGCCACCACCGGCCGCGACGGGATCGGCGGAGCCAGCGTGCTGGCGAGCCAGGAGCTCTCCGACGAGGACGATGACAAACGCCCGACCGTGCAGATCGGCGATCCCTTCACGGGCAAGAAGCTGATCGAGGCGAGCCTCGAGCTCGTCGAAGGCGGCCTCGTGGACTCCCTCCAGGACCTCGGCGCGGCGGGGCTCGCGTCCTCGCTTGCCGAGATGGCCGGGCGCGGCGGCGCCGGCATCGACGTGCACCTCGACCGCGTCCCGCTCCGCGAGCCCGACCTCGAGCCGGTCGAGATCATGATCTCCGAGAGCCAGGAGCGGATGGTCGCGATCGTGCCGCCCTCCGGGCTCGCAGCCGTCGCGGCGGTGTGCGCCCGCTGGGAGCTCGACTGCGCCGAGATCGGCGTCGTCACGGACTCCGGCCTTCTGCGCGCGTTCCACGACGAGGAGGAGGTCGGGGCGATCCCGGTCCGCCACCTCACCGAGGACACGCCGCGCTACCGGCTCGAGACCCGGCCGCGCGCGCTCGAGCCGCCGATCGAGCATCCGCCCATCCGCGCCGAGCGGGACGAGTTGCTGGCGCTCCTCGCCTCGCCCAACGTCCGCAGCCGCGCGCCGGTCTACGAGCGCTACGACCACCTCGTCGGCTCGCGGACCGTGCGCCGGCCGGGGCTGGATGCCGCGGTTCTCCGCCTGCGCCCCTCCCTGCGCGGCCTGGCCGTCTCCCTCGACGGTCCCGGGCGGGCCGCGCCGCTCGACCCGCGAGCAGCGGGCGCCCGCGCCGTTTTCGAGTCCGCACGCAACGTCGCCTGCGCAGGAGGGCGCCCACTTGCCGCCACCGACTGCCTCAACTTCGGCAACCCCGAGAAGCCGGAGATCGCCTGGGAGCTGGCCGAGGCGATCGAGGGCATGGCCCGCGCCTGCGAGGTGCTGGGCATCCCGGTCGTTTCGGGCAACGTCTCCCTCTACAACGAGACCGACGGGCGCGCGATCCATCCGACGCCGGTGGTCGGCTGCGTCGGGCTCGTCCCCGACGTGCGCGCCGTGCCGGGCGCCTGGCGGGAGGGCGACGTCGTGCTAGTCGCCGGCGGCGACGCGGTATCGCTCGACGGCTCCGAGTACCAGGCGCGCTTCCTCGGCGGCCCCGCCGGCCGACCGGTTCCTCCGGACTACGTGGCCGAGGCGGCTCTCGTGCACTTCCTCTGGCGCTCCGCCCCGCTCCTCTCGGCGGCGCACGACGTCTCCGACGGCGGGCTCGCCGTGGCACTCGCCGAGCTCGCGCTCCACTCGGGCATCGGCGCCGACGTCGAGCTCGAGGACGACGCGCTCGCCTGGTTCGGCGAGGGCACGGGGCGTGCCCTGATCGCCGCCACGCCCGAGCACGCGGAAGGGCTCGAGGGCGCCCAGCTCCGGCGGATCGGCGTCGTGCGCGGGCGCTCCGTCCTCGGCGTCCAGCTCGAGCAGCTCCGCGAAGCCTACGAAGGTGGGGCCGCCTGATGTGCGGGATCTTCGGTATCCACGCCTCCGACCGCGACGTCGCGCGCATCTCGTACTTCGGCCTCTTCGCCCTCCAGCACCGCGGCCAGGAGTCGGCCGGGATCGCCGTGTCCGACGGCGGCCGCCTCACGGTGCTGCGCGACATGGGGCTCGTCTCCCAGGTCTTCTCCGAGCAGAAGCTGCAGGGCCTCGGCGGCCAGACGGCGATCGGGCACTGCCGCTACTCGACGACGGGCTCGACGCACTGGGCCAACGCGCAGCCGATCGTCCACCACGGGCCTGCACGCACGGTCGCACTCGCTCACAACGGCAATCTCACCAACACCGAGGAGCTCCGCACGGAGCTGCTGGCGGCCGGCGCACGGCTGACGTCGACCTCCGACACCGAGGTGATCGCGGCCCTGATCGCGCGCGACGAGCGGCCGCTTGAAGAGGCGGTCGCCGCGACGATGGCGCGGATCGAGGGCGCTTTTGCGGCCGTGCTCCTCTCGGAGGGAAAACTCGTCGGCTTTCGAGATCCGGATGGAATCCGGCCGCTCGCCCTCGGGAGGCTCGAGGACGACTGGGTTCTCGCCTCGGAGGGCTGCGCCTTCGACCTCATCGGGGCCGAGGCCGTCCGGGAGCTGCAGCCCGGGGAGCTCGTCGTCGCCGACGCCGACGGCGTGCGCACCGAGCAGGCGGTCGAGCCGCGCGACGGCGGCGCTCTCTGCATCTTCGAGTTCATCTATTTCGCGCGGCCGGACTCCACGCTGCGCGGCGTCGAGCTCCACGGCGCGCGTGTGCGCATGGGCGAGCGGCTCGCCGTCGAGTCGCCGGTCGACGCCGACCTCGTCATGGCCATCCCCGACTCGGGCACGCCTGCCGCGATCGGCTTCGCCCGGGCAAGCGGCATCCCGTTCCAGGAAGGGCTGATCAAGAACCGCTACGTCGGGCGCACCTTCATCCAGCCCGACCAGGGCCTGCGCGAGCGAGGCGTGCGGATGAAGTTCAACCCGCTCGGCGAGGTGCGCGGCAAGCGGGTCGTCGTCGTGGACGACTCGATCGTCCGCGGGTCGACGACGCGCCAGATCGTGGCCATGCTCTTCGAGTCGGGCGCGCTCGAGGTGCACGTGCGCGTCTCCTCGCCCCCCATCGTCTCGCCGTGCTTCTACGGGATCGACATGGCCGGCCAGGACGAGCTGATCGCCGCCGACCGGGAGGTCGAGGAGGTGCGCGCCGAGATCGGCGCCACCTCGCTCGCCTACCTCTCGCTCGACGGGCTCCAGGACGCGACGCGACGGCCCGCGGACTCCTTCTGCCGCGCGTGCCTGACGAAGAGCTATCCCACGCGGATCCCGGACAACCTCCGCCTGGCGAAGCTCCGCTTCGAGCAGACCCCCGTCTGAGGGCGACACGTCCGGGGGTCAGACCCCGGGACGTGTCCAGCACCGGCCTGCACGGCCAGCCTTACGCGACTCCCGTGACAGACATCCCGGCCGCGGGAGGCATGGCCCGGGGTCAGACCCCGGGCCACGTCCACGGAGGACTACTCGAGGCCGCCGACGTCGAGGACGGCGGTCTTCAGGTCGGTCATGTCCAGCATGGTGTAGCGGCCGCCGATGCGGCCCCAGCCCGTGCGCGTGCCGGAGGCGCCGCCGAAGGGCTCGTGGGCCTCCCAGTAGTCGGTCGAGTCGTTGACGACGACGTTGCCGACCTGGAGGTGGTCGAGGAAGCGGAACGCCCGCTTCAGGCTCGTCGTGTAGACGGCCGCCTGGAGGCCGAGGTGCGAGTCGTTCGCGACCGCGAGCGCCTCGTCGTCGTCCGCCACGGTGATGAGCGGGACGATGGGGCCGAACGTCTCGTCGCGATTGATGAGCGTGTCGACGCCGACGCCGTCCACGACGGTCGGCTGGTAGTAGAGCTGCGTCGGGCGGTCTCCCTCGCGCGAGCCGCCGAGGACGACCTCGGCGCCCTTGGAGACGGCGTCCTCGAGGTGGGCGTCCATCTTCTGCGCCGTCGGCTCGTTGTTCATCGGCCCGACCAGCGTGGAGTCGTCGAAGGGGTCGCCGAGCGTCCAGGTCTCGGCCTCCTTGACCACCGCGGCCAGGAAGTCGTCGTGGACGCGCTTGTCGACGAGGACGCGCTCCGTGGCGCAGCAGACCTGGCCCGCGCAAAAGAAGCCGCCGAACACCGCGCCCTTGGCAGCGGCCTCGAGATCGGCGTCCACGCAGACGACGACGGGCCCGTTCCCGCTCGCCTCGATCAGCGAGCGCTTCAGCCCGGCCGCGCGCACGATCTTCTCCGCGGTCGTGTGCGAGCCGATGAACCCGACGCAGTCGACGTTCTCGTCCTGGATCAGCCGCTCGCCCACCCGGCCGTCGCCGTAGATCACGTTGACGACGCCGTCGGGGAGCCCGGCGTCGGCCATGATCTGCATGAAGTTCGCCATCGCGATCGGCGTCCACTCGGAGGGCTTGCAGATCATCGTGTTGCCGGCCGCGATCCCAGGCGCGATCAGCTCGACCGGGATCAGCGTCGGGAAGTTCCAGGGCGTGATCGACGCGTAGACGCCGTTCGGCTTGCGGAAGGTGAGGATCCGCTTGTTGACGTCCTGCGAGGGGATGATCGCCGTCTCCATGCGCTTGACGTCCTCGGCGGCGAGCCGGAAGTTCTCGGCCGTCTCGTCGATGTCCGGGATCGCCTCGGCCGTGAACGGCTTGCCCTGCTCGAGCGAGAGCTCGCGCGCGAACTCCTCCTTCCGCTCGAGGATCAGGTCGGCGATCGAGTGACAGACCTCGGCCCGCTCCCACGCGGAGAGGGCGGCCCACTTCGGCTGAGCCTCGCGCGCGGCCTTCGCCGCGGCCGCGATGTCCGCCTCGCTCGCGTTCGGTGCGTCTGCGAGCTTTTCCCCCGTGACCGGGGAGATGATCTCGCGCGCGTCGTCTCCCGTCGCGTCGACCCAGTCCCCGCCGACGAAGTTCTGGAGCGTCCTGACCGTTACCGCCATCGTGCTGTTCCTCCCTCGATCTAGACCTTGACGTTGACTCTGTCCCACGCCTCGTCCAGCACCTGGCGCAGGACTCCCACCATCTCGTCGAACTCCTCGGGACCGGCGACGAGCGGAGGCGCGAACTGCGCGCACGTCTCGCCGCGGTCGTCGAAGCGCATGTAGACGCCGAGCTCCCGGGCCCGCGGCGTCATGACCTTCTTGATCAGCTCGTCGCGCTCGGCCGGCGTGAAGGTCTCCTTCGTCTCCTTGTCCTTCACGAGCTCGAGCGAGTAGAAGTAGCCGTCGCCGCGCACGTCTCCGACCATCGGGTGGTCGGCCATGAGCTGCTCGCACCTCGCGCGAAGCTCCTTGCCGAGGCGGTCCGAGCGCTCGACGAGGTTCTCGCGCTCGAAGACCTCGAGGTTCGCGAGCCCGATCGCGCACGAGAGCGGGTGGCCGCCGAACGTGATCCCGTGGATGAACGACGTCGCCGGCTCGGAGAAGAACGGCTCCACGACCTGCGGCGCGGCCACCACGGCGCCGAGCGGCGCGTAGGCGGACGTGATCCCCTTGGCCAGGGTCATCATGTCCGGCTTGATCCCGTAGCGGGTGGAGCCGAACCAGTCGCCGACCCGCCCGAACCCGCAGATGACCTCGTCGGCGACCAGCAGCAGCCCATGCTCGTCGCAGATCTCCCGGACGCGCTCGAAGTAGCCGGGCGGCGGCGTGATCGAGCCCGCCGAGTTCTGCACCGGCTCGAGGATGACGGCCGCAACCGTCTGCGGCCCCTCGTTCACCACGATGGCGTCGATCTCGTCAGCGCAGCGCAGCGTGCACTCGGGCTTCTCCGAGCAGTACGGGCAGCGGTACCGGTACGGCATCGGGGCGCGCATGCAGCCCGGCAGGAGCGGCTCGAACTGTGTGCGCAGCGCGGGGCTCCCGTTGATCGAGAGCGCGCCCATGGTCGTCCCGTGGTACGCGCTGCGCCGGGTGATGAACTTGTAGCGCGTGGGCTCTCCGCGCAGCCGGTGGTACTGGCGCGCGATCTTGAGCGAGGACTCGATCGCCTCCGAGCCGCCGCCGACGAAGAAGATGCGCCCGACGTCGATGGGGACGAGCTCGGTCACCTTCTCGGCCAGCTCGACGGACGACGGGGTGGCGAAGCCGACCCAGTTCGTGAAGAAGGGCAGCGTCTCGACCTGCCGCTTCGCCGCCTCGGCGATCTCGGGCCACGGCCCGTAGCCGATGTTGACGCAGTAGAGGGCGGAGAGGGCGTCGAGGTACCGGTTCCCCTCGTTGTCCCAGATGTAGCAGCCTTCCGCCCGCTCGATCACCAGCCGGCTCGCACCGGCCGGCGTGAAGTGGCGCCAGAGGTGATCCGTGGTCGTCGTCGTCATGCAGTCGCGCTCCTTCCGTTCCGGGCCGCGAGGGCCTGCCTGGCCTTGACCGCGAGCCAGAGCTCCATGCGCTCCTCCGGATCGTCCGGATGGCGCCCGGTCTGCTCGCGCAATCTCTCCATGCGGTACCGCAGGGTATGCCGGTGGACGCCCAGCTGCTCCGCTGCATCGCTCCAGCGGCAGCCCGAGTCGAGCAGGGCCGCCAGCGACTCCATCAGCCGCCCGCTGTCCGCCACCGGGCCGAGCACGCGGTCGACGAAGGCCTCGAGCGCCGCGTCCGGGAGGCTGAGCAGGAGCTCGAGCGAGCCGAGGTCGCGATAGGAGGCGACCTCGCCGCCGGCCGAGTCGAGCGCCGCGCGCGCCTCGAGCAGGCTGCGGCCGAGCGCACGCCCGAGCGCCGGCCTCCCGACGCCCACGCGGGCGGGCGGGCCGGCCTTCACGATCGTCTCCGCGAGGCCGAGGATCTCCTCCTCGCTCGCGGCCTCGACGAGGAACGCCGCCCGGTCGCGACGGGCCGTCGAGAGGTAGCGCACGCGACGCCGGTCGAGCTCCTCGGCCACCTCGCGGCGCACCTGCTCCCCGCTCTCGCCGTTGCGCGGCGCCGCGAGGAGCGCGGCGTAGCGCTCCGCCGGCTCGAGCCCGAAGGCCGCCATGCGCCTGCCGGTCTCGCGGTCGTCGAGCCGCTCGCCCTCGAGGTCCTCGAGCAGGTCGCCGGCAAGACGGAGCTCGGCGGCGCTCACGGCGCGGCGGCGCGAGAGCTCGAAGGCCAGCGCCGTCTGCCCGTGGTGAAGGACGAGCTTGTCGTACTCCTCGAAAGGCCTCCCCTCGCGCGCGGCGCGCAGCGTCGCCACCTCGCCGCCCGCCACGACCGGGAGCTCGAGCGCGTCGTCGAAGGAGACGCGCCGGCGGCCGTGCCGCTCGCTGACCACGCGCCCGCTCTCGTCGACGAGCGCGAGGCTGCAGTCGAGGTGGTTGCAGACGACCGCGAGGAGGGCCTGGAGGCCGCGCCCCCGGATGACGGCGTCCGCGAGGCGCTCGTGCACGGCCAGCGCGCGAGTGACCTGCTCGAGCTGCTCGTTCGCGAGGTGCGAGAAGGCCGCCTTCGTGATGGCGACGAAGGGCAGCTCGTACGGCACGGCGATGGTCGGAAAGGAGAGCTTGTCCGCCTCCTCGACCATCGGCGCGGGCACGTCCGGGTAGCCGAAGCCGATCCCGAAGCCGAGCCCTGCGAGGCCGTGCTTGGCGAGCCGGCGCACGTAGGCCCGCTGCGACGTGGCCTGGTCGCCCACGCCGAGCCCGGTCGTGAGCAGGAACTCGCCGCCCTCGAGGAACTCGGTAGGGTCGGCCAGCTCCGAGACGTGCAGCCAGCTGACCTCGTTCGCAAGCCCGTCAGAGCCTGCCGCGACCGTGAGCTCAAGGCCCGGCATGGCGGCGATGTCCCGCACCGTCAGCATGTCGCCCTTTTCGACATGGGGGCCAAACGCTACGCCGCAAGGCGGCGCAAGGCAACGGGTATCGGGCCGCGCTTACGACGCGGCGGCCTAGCGGCCTTCGTAGACCTTGCCGGCCTTGGCGATGCCGCGCGCGATGATGTACGCGCCGGAAAGGAAGACGGTTGCCTGGAGGAAGGCATTCCAACCGACCTCGTCAGCGGCCACGGTGACGATGAGGACGACCACCCAGGCGACGAGGAAGACGATCAGCTCTCCGGGCGGCGCCGGGACGGCGGGCACGCCGTAGTACGGCCGCTCGTAGCTCGGCGGCGGTGGCGGAGGGGGCGGCGGCGTGCTCGACATGCGTCTCCTTCCTCGGGCAGGTGGCTGCATCGTAAATGCTCCCGCGGGTTCCCGTAAGCCCGCCGGTTACGATGGCGCGGGTCGCGTGCAGCTCTTCCACTACCACCTCGTGACGAGCAAGGTGAGGCTCCTCGAGGCCCGCTATCTCGGCAAGCTCGGCTTCGGGCTCCTCGGCCGCTACGGCTGGAAGGGCGAGGCCTCCGAGTGGTTCGAGGCGGGCACGTCCTGGGAGGAGCTCGACTCGATGGGCTTCCGCCTGCGGCTCGTGGAGCTCGCGCGCGGCGGCGTCAACGTCGTCCTCCAGCCGGGCCACTGGGAGCACCCGCGCGTCGACCACATCGGCATCGCCCTCGACGACGACGGCTTCACCCAGGCGCTCGAGCGCGCCGCCGACCTCGGCCTCAAGATCCAGGATCACCCCGGCAAGCGGACGTTCATCGCCACCGAGGCCGGCTACCGCCTGGAGGTGCATCCGCCGCGCGAGTGGATCGAGGACCTCCTGAGCAACACCGACGAGCTGCGGCTCGGCGAGCTCCACCTGCGGGCGCAGGACCCGGAGGAGAAGGCGGTCGCGCTCTCGGAGATCCTCGGCGTCGACCGGCTCGACACCGACGTGCTCGTCGGCGACACGCTCGTTCGCTTCGAGCCCGGCGGCCCGGAGGGCAGGCCGGAGCTCGTCGCCGAGGTCCTGCTATGAGCTCGTACGGCGAGGCCGGCGTCTCGCTGGCGAAGGCCGAGGAGATCGTCGAGCGGCTGCGCGTCGCCGTCGACTCCACCCGGACGGAGGCCGTGTCGGGTGGCCTCGGCGGGTTCGCCGGCCTCTTCGCACTCGACGACG
>Ga0114129_10004964_pt1 | contig 18757 bp, 16 predicted proteins | sample RhiMetdeltSRZDD1_FD_80071 | JGI IMG/M metagenome (GOLD analysis project Ga0114129, IMG submission 80071) | Populus rhizosphere microbial communities from Tennessee, USA - Rhizosphere MetaG P. deltoides SRZDD1 (version 2) (version 2) | ecosystem: Host-associated > Plants > Roots > Rhizosphere >...
AGCCACTGGACGCCCTTTTTGCTGCTGTCGGTTTACTTCGGTGGATTGGCCGATCGCTACGATTGCCGCAAGCTCATTCAGATCGCGCAGATCATGTACATGGTCGTGTCGGCGGCCTGGGCGATTCTGTTCTTTACGGACACGATCGAAGTTTGGCATGCGTGCGTCTTGCTGGTGATTCACGGCGTCGCTGGCGTTTTCTGGACACCCGCTGAGATCCTATTGATTCACGATATTGTCGGCGCGGACGATCTTCCCAGCGCCGTGCGCCTCAACGCGACCAGCCGGCAACTCGGCATTCTGTTCGGTCCGGCCGTGGGTGGCGGTTTGATGTTAGCGGTCGGCGCGCCGACGGGTCTGCTGGTGAACACGTTGATCTATCTGCCGCTAACCATTTGGCTCATGATCGTTCCCTACACGGGGCATACCAGAGAGGGCATGGTCGCCCGTCGGGCGTTGCGTTGGCGCGATGCCCCGGCGGTCATTCGCGAGGTCTTCGAGAATCGTCCCATCGTGACCATGATCTTGCTCGGCGGCGCCGCGTCGCTTTTCGTCGGCAACGCGTTTCAAGCCAACATGCCGGAATTCGCGCATGACCTCGGCACGGAAAAGGCGGACTTTGCGTACAGCGCGCTGTTGACGGCCAATGCCGCCGGCTCCGTGTTCGGAGGTTTCGTACTCGACGCGAAGACGTGGCTGCCACCGACCGTGAAATCGGCAATCTCTTGCGCGATTCTCTGGTGCGTGACGATGACGGCTTTTGCTTTTTCGACCAGTTATCCCTTGTCGCTGGTTCTCCTTTTTGGCGCGGGCGCGTTAAACCTAGCATTCTATTCGATCGCGCAAACGATCGTACAATTAGAAGCACCCATCCAATTGCGTGGCCGGCTGATCGGACTCTTCTCTATGTCAGCGTATGGCTTACGTGCTTTTAGCGGCGTAACGGTTGGCGTAATCGGCGGTTTGATCGGTATTCACTGGTCGCTGGCTTTGAGCTCAATGGCTCTTCTGGCCGTGACCGTGGCACTCCTTGCGTTCGCCTCATCGGGTTCCCGGGCAGAAGAGTTGAGCTGAGGGGAAAAGTACAGCGACATCTTTCGGCTCTAAAACTCCGGATCCTCATCTGTTTGCCTAGCCGCGGGTTATCCGTTAGTGTCGTCGGTTAATCCCACGAGCTTTGGAGACAACAGTGACATCCACGGATCATAGCGGCACCGCAGCTTCGACTGCTTCGCGCAAGAAAGTCGCCTTCGCCGCGCTCCATCACAAAGATTTTCGCTATTACTTCGTCGGCACCGCCCTGGCGATGATGGCCGACAATATCGAGCATGTGATCAGCTATTGGTTGCTCTATCAAAAATTTCAATCGCCGACCCTCGCCGGGTTCGCCGTGCTGGTGCACTGGACGCCGTTTTTGCTTTTCGCCGTCTACTTCGGCGCGCTCGCAGATCGCTACGACTGCCGGAAAGTCATCCAGATGGCGCAAATCATGTACATGGGAGTTTCGGCGGCGTGGGCCTATTTATTCTATACGGATGCGATTCAAATCTGGCACGCTTGCGTCTTGCTGGTGATTCACGGAATGGCGGGAGTGCTCTGGGGACCGGGAAGCCAACTCTTGATTCACGACATCGTCGGCACCGAGCATTTGCAAAGCGCCATCCGGCTAAACTCTACGAGTCGACAGCTCGGCGTTCTTTTTGGTCCTGCTGTGGGCGGCGGACTGATGCTGCTGTTGAATCCGGCGATGGGTTTGGTGGTCAATGCGCTCATCTATTTGCCGTTGACGGTCTGGTTGTTGACCGTGCCTTATACGGGCCATAGCCGTGAAAGAGCTGCGCCGGCCCGCCGGGCCCTCAGTTGGCGCGACGCTTTTGAAGTCGTCCGCGAGGTGTCCGGTAACCGGCCGATTATCACGATGGTCGTACTCGCGGGCTGCGTGTCTTTCTTTGTCGGAACCGCCTTCCAGGCGACCATGCCCGAGTTCGCGCATGACCTTGGCGCGGAGCAAGCCGACTTCGCCTACAGCGCGCTCCTGGGCGCCAATGCCGCCGGCGCGGTGATCGGTGGTTTCTTGCTCGAGGGCCGCGGCTGGCTTCCGCCGCGGGTCCAAACCGCGATGATCAGCGCGATCCTGTGGTGTGTCGCTATCGCCGGATTTGCTTTTTCCTCCAATTATGCGCTGTCCCTGTTGCTGCTTTTCGCAGCGGGGGTGTTGCACCTGACCTTTTCTTCGATGGGGCAGACGATCGTACAAACGCTATCGCCGCCGCGCCTGCGCGGCCGCTTGATCGGGCTTTTCGCTATGGCGAGCATGGGCCTCAAAGCTTTTAGCGGTTTGACCGTGGGGGTCTTGGGCGGATTGATCGGCGTCCACTGGTCGCTCGCAGCGAGTGCGATGGCGCTGCTCGCGGTGACGGTGGTGCTGTTTGCATTTGCAATACCAGGACAACGGCAGCAGGAGGAACTCAGTTAAGGAAAGGTAAAAGCAAAAAGCATCGATGCTGTCGTTTCGTGGAGGTCCGTCGTCTGACGATAAGTCGCGTCAACCATCAAAGCGCGCCATGCTGTCGCGTCGACTCGGAACAAGTTCGCCGAAAATCACCAAGAGATCGGGCGAGGGAAGCACAATTAGATGATCGAAACAATCTCATGCGAGAATTTGGCGGCGCTAATGGACTCCGAGTCGTTGCACGCGGTATTGGACGTGCGCGAGCGTGGCGAGTTCAATGAATGTCAGATCTCCGGGGCAACCTCCTTGCCGCGGAGCCAGATCGACTTCCGCATCGCGCAATTGGTGCCGAATCACAAGGTGCCGATTGTGGTCTACGACGAAGGCGGAGAAAGGGCGCTGTTGGGGGCAAAGACATTGACCGAAGTCGGCTATGAGCAGGTGTCAATTTTGGATGGCGGGCTGGCTGCATGGCAGAGGGAAGACCGATCGACGGTAAGTGGCGTAAACGTGCCGAGCAAAGCTTTCGGCGAGAAAGTTCATCATGAGCGGAGCATTCCCGAGATTACGGCAGAAGAATTAAATGAGCTGCAACAACTGAGCGATGACTTGGTGATCTTGGACGTACGCACGCCGGAAGAGTATCGCCGTTTCTGCATTCCAGGCGGCGTGAATGTTCCGGGCGGAGATCTGCTCTTGTGGGTGGAGGAATTGAAGCGCAAGACGAATGCCACGATCGTCGTAAATTGTGCCGGCCGCACCCGCAGCATCATCGGCACGGCGACGCTCCGACGACTGGGCTTGACGAATATCCGTGCGCTCAAAAACGGCACGATGGGTTGGGTCCTTGCCGGTTTGGGTCTCGAAAGGGATCCAGCACGAACCGCGCCGTCGGCGCCGCTAGGTAGTCGTGCTCAGGCGATTTCGTTGGCGCGGCGACTCGCGGCCGAAGAGGACATTACATGGATTTCGCCGCCGCAGGTCTCAAGCGCACTGGCGAGAATTAACGAGCGAGTGACGTATCTTGTCGATGTTCGTTCGGCGCGTGAGTACGAATCCGGTCATGTGCCGGGGTCATTGAGCATCCCCGGCGGGCAAGCAGTGCAGCGCGCTGATGACTTCATTGCCGTGAGAAAAGCCCGGATCATTTTCATCAGCAATGAAGCCGCGCGCGCCGTGATGACCGCTTACTGGTACCGGCAGATGGGATTCTCGAATGTTTCAGTTCTGCAAGGCGGTCTGGTCGCTTGGTCGGAAAGTGGTGCGATGCTCGCTACCGGAGCGCTCTGCAACGAGCCGTTGCGATTCGAAGCCGCGAAGCGAGCAGCGCACTATGTTGATGCCCGATCATTGGCGCGGACACTGCATGACTCGTCGGCTTTGATTCTCGATGTCGGCACGAGTGTCGATTTTGAAACGACGCACGTGGCCGGCGCGAAGTGGATTTCCCGCGGTTGGATTGACGTCAAGCTAACGGAGCTTTTTCCTGATCGGAACCAGACAATTGTCCTGACCTGTCCCGACGGGCAACAATCGACGCTTGCCGCACAGACGTTAACGGAGATCGGCTATACGCATGTTTCGGTGCTCGACGGCGGAGTTCAAGCGTGGTCGGGGGCAGGGTTACCAACCAACCATGGACTCGACGCGTGCTTGGTCCGCCCTAACGATGTCGTGCTGTCGCCGTCGATTCGCGGCACCAAGGAAGATATGCAGCGTTATTTAGAGTGGGAACTCAAGTTAGGGCGGTAAGCTGGCGCGATCGGCAGTTGTCGTAGTTCGAGCTGATCGTGAAGCGATTGGGAATGGCCGCTACCGCAATCTATTTTCCGCGAACCGTAAGGACGGGGCAGGTCGCCAGCGAAATGACTTTGCTGGCGACGCTTCCCATCAAAAGCTTCGACAGGCCGGTGCGCCCATGAGTGCCGATGACAATCATGTTGGCTTTCTTACTTTTTGCGGCGTTGACGATTTGATCGTCGACCGAGCCCATCAACAAAAAGCCCTGGACCTTGATGTTCGATTTTTTCAGCCGCTTCAAGAGCTTCGACATCGATGCCTCGGCGTCCTGCTTGGCTGTTTCTTCCAGCTTTGTGTAAATGTCGGCGGTGCCGAGCTCGTCACCGGCAACGTAGGGCGTGGGTTCGATGACGTGAACGATCACGAGCTCGGCGCGGTTTTGCTTAGCTAGCTCGACGGCTTCGTTCAGCGCTCGAGCCGACGCTTTTGAGAAATCAGTCGCGTGAAGAATTTTCCTGATTCGTGCCAAATCGGTGACTCCTGTTTGGTTAGTAACTTCTTACGCCGCTTTTTTCTCGACTCGCGGCAGTTTGGACGCATCGATATTGTAGAGCCGGGTCACGTTACCGCAAACCACTTTTCGCTGTGTTTCCGGTGGTAGATGGCCAAGGTCGCGTTCGATGATTTTCCGCGAATTGGGCCAGGTCGAATTCGGGTGCGGGAAATCATTCGACCACATGATGTTGTCTTCACCCCAATATTTTAGATTTTCGCCGCAGACGTGATCGTTGAAGAAGCAGGCAAAGATCTGATCTTTGACGAAGCTGCTCGGATTGCGCGTGAACGGCGGCGGGTTTTGTTTCTTGAAGCGATTGTAATAGTAGTCCCACTGCTGAAACATCCAGGGCATCCAGCCGCTTTCGTTTTCCACTGAGACGATCTTGAGCTTCGGATTTCTTTCCAGGACGCCGTAAAAAACGAACTCAAAGAGCGCGTTGGCGATATCCATGAGCTTCAAGTTGACGCTGCCGCGATAACGTTCGACGCCTTTTCGGTTTTTGTCTTTGTTGTAACTGTGGCCGGTCAGAATATGCAGGCTTACCGGAGTGTCGAGCTCCTGGCACGCGGTCCAGAATTTGTCGTAATGGCTGGAGTGGAAGGGGAGATTGGGATGGGGCGCTTGCCAAATAATCGCGCCTTTGAGTCCCGCTTTGTGGCAGCGCTCGAGCTCTTTGATACCGTTGTCGATGTTATAGACAGGAATCGCCGGAATGCCGATCAGGCGGTCCGTGTTGACGCTACAGTAGTCGATGAGCCAATCGTTGTAGACGCGGAAACAGGCTTCTTGCAGACCGGCATCGTCGAGAGCAAAGAGGTCGAGCATCAACGTCGGATAGAGCACTTCGGCGCTGAGGCCGTCCGTTTCCATCTCCTTCATTCTGGCGTTTGGGTCCCAACCGCCCGCGTGCTGTTGAAAGCCCTCGCCGACCTGGTGCGGCGGAAACAGTGGCGCCGCTTCGCGATATTTTTCCGGAACGCCTTTTTTCCAAAGATCCACTGGTTCCATGACATGGGAATCTGACGAAATGATGAGGTTGCTTGCGATGGCCATCGGTGGTCCCTCCTTGCTAAGTTGGTCGCTTACATGTTCGAACTCTTAACCGCACCTTAATTGATGGGTAGCGCACCTGTCAATTGACGTGTCGATCCGCTTTCCCCAGATTTCTCACTTTGTTCGAAATGACAAGTCAGCGATCTGTCATCCCGAACCCTTCGGTAAATACTCAGGGTAAACTCCGTGAGAAATCCTTCCCCTTATCGGATTTTTCGCCACAGAGATGCGAGCCAGGGTTGCTGGTCGCGCGGTAGACCAGGTGGACGGTAATAGTGGGCAATTTCGGCGAATCCTGCGGCGATCACAAGTTCACGCCATGTTTCCCAGTCATAATAGCAGCCGTAGCGCTGTCCGCTCCAGCCCTCCTCGTTATCGCCCCGCGGATTGGAGCTAAACAAAACACCGTCTGGTTTGAGCGTCAGCCAAAGCTCTTTGAGAACTCGCGGCAACTCTTGGCTTGGCGCGTGAAAGAGAGCTGCGTTGGCGAAAACGCCGTTGAAATATTCTTCCGGTAAGCGCAGTTTCAGAAAATCTTGGCACCAGACTTCGCAGCCACTATAATTTCGCGCCAGCTCGACGAAGCGTTCCGCGCCTTCGAGCCCGATCGCCTCATGGCCCAGTTCGCGGAAAACTTTCAAGTCTCTACCGGGCCCGCAACCGAAATCCAGAATGCGAAATGGCCCCGGACCTTGGAGGCTCTGCAATAGGGCGTCGCGATTTTGGCTGACGTCGTGATCGCACGTGCCCTCCCAGAAACTGTCAGCGTGGGCGTTGTAGTGGGCGAGCGTAACCAACGAAGTCTTGGCGAGCTCTTCAGCTGAAAGTCTGAATTTCATAAGACTCGTCTCATTGAACGGATCATTGCAACTGACGAGGTTGGATTCAACCCGGATTCCGCAGTGCAATTGACGCAAGATCGAGGAATCCAAAAGTTGTGCGGCTCTTGCACCTCTATGAGCGGATCGAGAAAGAATCGGCGATGTTTTTGCGTAGGCAGGGTCTAACCGACGCCGGCGGACGTCGACGGAACCGTATAGCAATGACAGCTTAATTCTTGACGACGTTGAAGAACGAGGCCTTTCAAAAATGATAACCTTCCCACAGCTCCAAGGGAGGATTTCGCCGCTGAGCCTTATAACGTAGCTGGTTGCGGTACATAATCACGGTGGTTAGTTTGGCTGTCTGTAGATTGCCGTCTTGGTCCCAATATTCAACCGACAGCCGGTCGCTTTCCTTGCGTAATCGTTTGAAGCGCCCGTTTCTCGAGTCGACGATGGCACCCATGATTCTCAGTCTCTCGGCAAGGCTATACATATCCGCCTTCTGGAGATTTCCGGTCCTAGCGGCGCTGTACAGTTGATCCAGCCGGTCGATTTCGGCCGGGTCATAACTTCGCACAAAGGGCGTCGGTTCTGATTGAGTCGGACGCGAGTCTGCTACAGCTTTCCGGTGAAACAAAGCGTTCCAAGCCTTCTTGAAAACGGGCTCCTTGATCCTTTCGAAAGGATTTGGATGGCTTTCGCCGCGCGCTTCGAAACTCATTCCGTCGGTGTCGATTTCTAGGATTTTTGGAAACAAATTGGTCAAGTCTTGTCCCATAACTCTCAAAGCTCTGCCGTAATTCGTGCCGGCTTGGACCTCCGCGTGCGGCGAGCCGCTTTTTGTATCGGGTTGCGTCTCTGACATTTGTGAAATTCTAATTCGCTTTGTCGGCGAGGGCAACAATTCTCTCGGACGCGCCCGTCAGGATCGCGGAACGCGCCGGTCCGTGCAAATGCATCAAGTGTTGGTTCGGATGTGCACCTCGGGATTGAGGAGGTTGAGTGGTTTGCGGTCGAGAAAGTCCAAAATATTGTTGATTGCCTGTTCGTAGCGCTCGCGCATAACTTCCACTGTGGCGTAGCCGCGGTGTGACATGAGAATAGCGTTGTCGAAGCGGCGAAGGGGATGATCCATCGGCAGGGGCTCGATGTCGTAAACGTCTAGACCAACGCCGCCGATCAGCCCGCTCTCCAGCGCCTTGAGCATCGCGGGTTCCGACACAATCGGCCCGCGCGCGGTATTTACCAGCAAGATGCCCCGCTTCATCATGGCGAACTCTTTTTCGCCGACGATGCCGCGAGTTTGCGCGTTTGAGTTGATATGTACGGTGAGAATGTCCGATTCGCGCAGTAAGGTGTCAAATGAGACGCCTTCGGCGCCGACTTCCTGGGCGCGCTCTGGGGTGAGCGTTCGCGAGTAGGCGAGCACGCGGGTATTCTCGAATGCCTTCATGATGCGCGCCACTTCCCGACCGATGCGGCCAAAACCGAAAACGCCGATGGTTTTGCCCTCGAGGGTGTTGCCGGCAATGGCGGGCCAAGCCTCTTCGCGCATGCGCAAATTCACCTGGGGAATCTTGCGCAACAGAGCGAGAATCAGGGCCACCGTCAATTCGATCGTCGACACGCCGTTGTCGTGTGCGGTGCCGGTGACGGCAATGCCGAGGCGGGTGGCGTTCGGCAAATCCAGGTGCTTACTCGTCCGGCCGGTTTGTGAGATGAATTTGAGATTGGGTAGCTGAGAGTATTCTTTGTCGCTAAAGAAGGTTCTTTCGCGCATCAGAAGAATAGCGTCGAAATCGCGCAGCGCCGCCACGATATTTTCCGAGCTATCCAAGCGCTTCCTCAAGAGAGTCACGTCGGTGCGCGCTTTGAGCTTTTGGTAGGCCGAAACTGTGTCGGCGAGCTTTTCGAAATCGTCCAGAATTGCAACTTTGAATTTATTGTTTGCCATAATGATTATGTTGTTGCCGTGACTTCGACTTCACAGAATTTACCTTCGGATGAGTAGCCGTCGACAAAGCAATATTCCATCTGGGGAATCTTCGCCGTCACGCGCCGCGCGAAGAGCCCTCTCAAGTTTTCCAAAGTCTGGCTTCGATGGAGATAAAACGAGACGCGAGCGACTTTGTCCCAGGAGCTTCCGGCGTCGGCTAACGAGCCACGAATGCGCGGAAGGATGTTGTCCAACTGCTCTTCGAGCGTCGGTAAAACCGTCGTCACGCCCGAAAGCACGACGACCGAATCGTAGGTGAGAAAGCGGATCGGTACGATCGGCGGATCGTACTCGACGACGCGTTTTGGTGCGTTCAGTTCTGTCGGACGCATGGCGAGGAGATCAAGCGCCACTTTGGCGGACGAATCAAAATGGCCGGGTGCGATATAACTCGAGCTCGCCGAGCGCGCTTTGCCGGAGAGAATTTTGACCCGTTCATTGCTGCCGAGATCGCGGCTCTGGCGGTCCCGCCCCCACAAACGGCTACGCACCGTGTTGTCGAAAGACAACCCGTGCGACTTTAGCTCGTCCTCGAAGCGACCAAATAGTTCCTGCGCTTCAGTCGTAGCATTCGCCGCCGGCTTTGCCTCGCCACTCAACTCGACAAACTCTTTTCCCAACCACGTGAAGATTCGCTTACGCATGTATCCTCTCCCCACCGAGAGACCGGCCGCAATGTCATCCTGAGGCGCAAGCCGAAGGATCTCGCCTTGGATTCCGCCCTGCCACCCCAAAAACAGATTCTTCGCCTGCGGCTCAGAATGACATCTCTGGCAAGTTGGTGTTTATGAATCGGCCTCTAGACGCGGCGATCGTATATCAGCGCGTCGTTTGGATCAATGAGTAATAGTTCAGGATCGAAAAAGCTTCTGGGGGCGTTCCCCTGTAGTCGCGGGCAAGCACGGTCTTGCGCCGCAAAGCGGCCCAATTATCTATCGAAAAGCCACTCCCAGACAAACAAGGCGAGCATTAAAATTACCAAGCCTTCAAAAGTAACGAGGACTGCATTTGAAATCCCGAAGCGATGATGCCGTTCGGGGGTTGGCTTTCGAGCTTACTGAAAGCCCGAATAATGCCGTAGATAGTACCCGTAACTCTACGTACGACGCGAGTCTCGCCTGGCGCTCAAGAATTCGTTGTATGCGGGGATTTGTGAAACGATCCAAAGGATTGGAAAATCATTCAGATGATAGGTGATGTAACTGAGGCCAACCCGGCCACTCACTTATTTCCGGAAAAGCGCGAACCAAAATTCTTGAATCAAATCCATGAGGGGTCTCTCGAGAAAAAACTCGGAGGAGAAGCTGACGACACCGAAGGTAACGAGGATGACGAGAATAAAAAACAAAACCGGACCGAACTTCGCCATGGCTTTGACCACTCCTCGATATTGCGTCGGGGCCTATAGTAGCACTTGTGAATAGGGCGTGCCAGTAGATAAAGCCTGTTCCACCGAGGCGACCTTACTTAAGACTCAATCTGATTACGCGATCATCATCGGGTGACGCGCTGCCCCGGCCGTCATGATTGGCGCTGGCGTTAGTGAGCGGTGCGTAGGGGCGCACAGCAGGTGGCTTGCGCAGATTTTTTAGTGGTTGCGGGGGCTTCCCAAACAGCGCGGAGATCCTGCGAGTAGGGGTAGCGAATGCCGTTCTCTTCGAGTATCTTTCCGGTAGCTTCCACCAGCTCGGCGCGATTGAAAACCATGGTTTCGTGAGTTAGCACGCCTGATGAGGCGAATTTGAAGCTAATCTGCTCGTCGCGAGTGTCGCGCAGGATCTCGACCAGATGGCGCAAATTTTGTACTTGAAGGCCGTTCACTTCGCTGAGCACGGCACGATTCGGATCGTCGTAGCCTTTGGTAATGCGATGAGGAAACAGCGGCGAGGAGACCACGACTAGCTCTTCATTTTCAAAGGCCGGTTTGTCGTAGCGCCGCGTAACCAAAGGACTGGGCTGGCGACCAAACGACGCCGGACGTTGATTGCCGAGTCGGTCGAGATAATCCTGGGTCGTTTGCGAAAAAACGAAAGGGCCGAGGATAAAAAACCTCGGTTGCGCTTCCATGAGATAAGGGATGACCAAGTCTCTTTTTGCCTGGACCGGTAGATTAATTTTCACGAGCTGACCATCCCGATAAATTGTCAGCGGCAACAAGCCGTTCCGGGAGAATTTTTGCGCCAGATACGAAGCCGAGAGGCGAAGGTCATAACGGATGGCGACTTTGCCATCGCTGTCTACCGGCATGTCGCCGATTTGGGTAATGACGTCCCATTCTTGCAGTGGGTACGTTGTGCCGTTTTGGTACGGCTGCGCGACCATTACTCCACTGATACCCTTAGGCAGTCCCAGCCTCCGCCTCAGCGCGTCGTTTTCGACGGTCTGAATCAGGTCGAACATCTGCGGCTTTCCATCGTACCTGCCGTCCGCGATATCGTTCAAAAAAAGCTGAATCTCTTCGACGGGAATTAGATAACCGATATTTTGCGCATTTTGAATCAGACTGAACACCAGCCCGACCAGCTTGCCGTCGGACACCGCCGGTCCGCCGCTGTTGCCAAAATTGAGCGCCGCATCGACTTGGATGCGCAATCCGGTCGCTTGATAGTAATAATCGTTGTACTCAATGCGCGAAACTATGCCTTGGGTGACCGAAAGCTCTGTTCCACCGGTGGGATAACCGTAGACATTCACGCTGTCCTTCACCCGGGGCAACTCTTGAGCGAACGGCAGGGCGCCGCGTTTCTCAAAGAACGATTCGTCGTCGAGCTTCAAAACCGCCAAGTCCATCCCTGGCGTCATTGCTTCGACGCTTGCGGGAATATGGCTCGCCGACTGGTTTGGTTGCACGTAAATCTGGCTGGCGTATTTGACCACATGCGCGTTGGTAAGGATGCGTTTGCCCTCGATTACAACTCCGGAACCCTTTACCTGCTGGGGACTGTTCTTAGTCCAAGGGCGCAGCAGGTCGGGCGTATGGTGAATCGCATGGATTTTGACGACTAGATCGCGGATAGTGTCCTGGGCCTGTAACCCGGCAGGTAGAACGATAAAAAGGCAAAGAGCAATAAAGCCTGCAACGGATCGGTACATAGCTTCTCCTTGTGATCACTGCAGATCGAACGGCCCCGCTATTATACACAAAGTCTCGCCTGAGTTAAGCATCCGTTTGCGGTCGAGCAATTTTGTCTTGACAGTGGCAACCGCCGGGGCGTATCGATCAATGAAATTGTTTCGAGTTTCGAATCTCGGTTTTCCTGTTGACATAGCCCGCGAAAGCGTGGGCGTCAGCGTCATCAGAAGGTGAGCATTCAAGGAGGGATCATGTGGTACTTGGTTTTGCGGCGACCCATCAAGCCGCGGGAAGAGTGGACGGTCAATCTGGATCAACATTTGGTTTGGATGAAAGCGCAGCACGAAGCGGGGAAAATTCTCTTTTCTGGTCCAAGCACCGATCGGAAATACGGCATCTACGTAATCCGCGCCGCTTCCAAGGACGAGGCGGACAAGATCGCCGCCAGCGATCCCTACACGGCGGCCGGCTTTTGCGCTTTCGAATTGCTCGAATGGGAAGTGCATCAGATCATGGGCGCCGGGCCATTCACAGCAGCGGAGATGCGTCCGAACCGATAGCACGCAGCAAAGCAGATGGGAGAATTGGAGTGACGGGGGAATGCTCATAGTGGAATTGATACGATACATCGCTATTTTTGGCTTCCTAGCACACCTCGTTGCTGCTACGGCGCATGCCCAATCCGATTGGAAAAAGCAGTGGGAAGCGACCGCGCAGGCAGCGCGGAAAGAGGGCGAGATAGCGATCTATGGTCCGCACAACCCGGCTTATCAGCAAATCTGGTCGATCTTTCAGAAATCCCATGCCGAGATAAAATTTAACTTCGTGCCCGGTAAAGGCTCGGACCACGCGCAGCGGATCGTTGCGGAGCGCCGAGCGGGAAAGTTTCTCGCCGACTTACTCATGGGTGGTTCGTCGACCTTCGCGTCATTTGCGCCGGGCACCTTGGAGCCGTTAAGGCCGTTGCTGATCTTGCCAGAGGTCAGCGACTCGGTGGGCTGGTTTGACGGCAAGTTCTATTTTGCCGACCCGCAAGACAACGCGGCGTTGATCATATCCGGGGAGATCGGCACGCGCCGAGGATCGTACAATAGCAAACTCGTAGATCCGAAAGAGATCCAGTCTTGGTGGGATCTACTGCAACCGAAGTGGAAAGGCAAGCTCGGCAGCTTCGATCCGCGCGTTGCCGGCGGTGGTGGGGAAACCTTTATGTTCTTTTATTACACGCCGTCGCTGGGGGCGAAATTTATCACGCGAATTCTTACCGACACCGACATTTTGCTGACCCGGGATTTGCAGCAGGGGACCGATTGGCTCGCGCAGGGAAAGATTCTTTTCTACATCGGCAGCGGCCAGCCGGTCATGAAAGCCAAGAAGCAGGGACTGCCCGTCGATTTGATGCCGCATGCGTTGAAGGAAGGCGATATCATGGGCGGTGGCTCATGCTGCATGGCGGCGATGAACAAGGCGCCGCACCCGAACGCGACGAAATTGTTTGTTAATTGGATACTGTCGAAGGAAGGCCAGAGCGCTTGGCAAAAATATGCCGAGGTGAACTCATTGCGCATCGACATTCCGAAGAACGATTTGCCAGCCGACGACATACCGCAGAAGGGCGTGAACTACTTCATGCTCAATTCTTCCAAGTACAACAACCAAGCAGGGCGAAAGGCCTTGCATCAGATCGTCGAGGAAGCATTGAGTAAGGTTGGGAAAAGCAGGTGAAGCAGGGGAGAAAGTGCTTTGGAGTATTGGAGTGACGGAGTGTTGATTTTTTAAGAGGTTGGCGACTGGTTTAATGAGGAGCTCAAATGCAGACGATTGGCCTGATCGGTCTGGGTAACGCGGGCCGCCCGATGGCGGAGCGAATTCTTTCTCAAGGCTACGGGCTCACCGTTTTCGACATTGATTGTGCAGCGATTGACGCAGCCGTACAGCGAGGCGCGCGCAGAGCGGATTCAGCCGCCGATGCGGTGAGCGATATAACAGTAACGCTGTTGCCCTCTGCGGTCGAAGTGCGCCAAGCAGTTTTCGGCGAGAACGGTGTGTTTACGCGTCTTCGATCCGGCTCGACCTTGATCGACCTGAGCGGCACCGACCCTGATTGCGCGCGCGAGCTGCAGCAACGGTTGGCGGAAAAACTGGCGACCTTCATCGGCGGCACACTTCACGCGAGCGGCGCCCCGGCCGTCGTGATTCCGCGAGGACGATTCTCAATTGTCGTCGGCGCGGAAAAACCGAAACTCGAGGCCGCGGTCGGGTTTCTCAATAACGTCGCCGACACGATTATCTGCCTGCCAGAACCCTGGATGCCTAAGGCGTTCAAGATTGCGATCATCTTGTATGCGACCACCAATAATATCATCACTGCCGAGATTTGCTCATGGCTGACAGCACAGGGCGCCGATCCCAAGCTGTTCTTGCAACTCCTCCAGACCACCGGCTCGCACGCTTCATCCGCGCGCCTCGAAGAATTTATGAAGCGCAATAACAACGATGGCGGCGCGCTCAGCAACAGTTACAAAGATTTTCGCCAGGCGTTGGATACGGCTGCGAAACTGGAGATCCCGATGCCGTTGGCGTCGATGGCGAATCAAATTCAAGAGATAGCTCGCGCGGCGGGTTTGCAGCGATTCAATAGCCCAGCCGCGATGGGAAAGTTATATGAGATGATCACCGGGAGCGATTTGAGCCATGCGACCGTGAGCGCAGAGAAACGAATTCTAGAAAATCGCGAGCCGAGAGTCGTGTATCTCGGTGAATCATGACGAGCTTAGCGGAAACCGCTTGGCCAAAAGTGGAAAATTTGACTCTCGACGAAATGTAACTTTGATCACAAATAGATGGTGGAAATAAGTTCTAAAAAATTCAGAAAAAGACCTTGACACGGATATCATGCAGCGTTAGTAGTGGGATTAGCCCCAGGGGCGGGAAGAGCGGGAATAGCGCTGTTCTCGATTCTTCAAAAAAGACTAGAGAGGTGTCATGAAAAAAGAAGATAGTCCGCCGGGCCAATCAAGCCCGCTATCGGCGGGCGCCAGCAACGCGGTCAGGTTATCAGTTGGGCAGCGAGCCGCGTGAATCAAGCCCTCAAGTTGAGCACCAAAAGGTGCGAACCCGAATTCGGGGTCAATCAGCAGGTTGGGCTTCCCCAGAGCGGACTCGCAAATCAGACTAACGATAAACCCGAACCGACGTAAACGCGGAGCGAATCGTTCGAAAGCGGGCCGCAGATGAAGTAAAAATTTGAAGTGAAGTTTTGACGCAATGGCGTCAAAAAAACGGGCAGTTTTCTAAGGAAGGCTGCCCGTTTTGTTATTAGCGATGCGAATTTTTCAGAATTTCTCCAGAGAGAAGATTTTATGAATGCCGGTTGGCCAACAAGGGCACGGCATGCCGTGCCCTCCCGCGACACCTAGCCACGCAACAGCTTGCCGTAGCCTTCGATGGGAACTTTCATGCCGAGCGCTTGCATGACCCACCAAAGTGAAGCCGCAGTGCTCGATACCACCGGACGTTGGGTATCGTCTTCCAACTCCTGCACGTAGGCGACCGAGCGCCAGCGGCCTTGGATGAGTAGACTCTCCACATCAGGGTGTCGATGAAACAGCTGGCGTGCGACCTTGTACGAGGCGTAGTCCGGCAGCTTGGCTTGATCGACTGGTTTGGCAACTTCCAAGCCTTTGATCCCCAGTACTTCTAATCCACCATCCTCGTAGTATTTTTTGACGGCTTGGTTGATGCTTTCTTTGTACGCAGTGGCGATGACGGTTGTGCGGACTTTCAAGTGCTTTAATGCTTCCACCGTAGCACTCATCGCGGTGCTCACAGGAAGGCCGACCCGCTGGGACAATGTGGCGACGATCTCCTGTTCCGCGGCATAACCGCGCTGGGTGCCCAAGGTAATTCCGCCCATCACAATGGCATCGCATTCTTCAGCGACGAATATGCCCAGGCCGGCTCCGAGTGCGTCGATGGCTTTGTCGAATTCTGCTTCCGTGTGCGCCTGAACGTTGAGTCCGGAAGAGACGATGGTAAAGCCTTTCGGCAGTATCAAGTCCCAATCCGAAGGAGTTTCAAAGACCGAAGGGGACAGATAGCCGATGCGTGCTTTCCAGCCGGACACTTTCCTGCTGAGCCTCCCGTGGGTTGGTTTTTTACCGCAATACGTTGCAGTTGGAAAGTCTTTCGGCTAACCATTCATTGGATTTGGCTACGCTCTAGGATTTCTGATGAGGCGCTTGCTTTGCCGTCGCGAGACGGTAAGGTGAAAACGTTTAAAAGTTTTTTCGCAACGCCCATCTATGGAAACGGTAAGTCCAGTCGTCAAATTAAAGCGAAGATCAAGGGAGAATTTAACGGTTGTAAATGCTCGACATAATCTCGATTTCATTTACAATCTCGCCAATAAGTATATGAATTCTAAAGACTTAACTTATCGACGTCCGATGTCTCAAGTGACCGCTTTTACCGTCGCGCTGGTTATCCTGTCTTTGTTGGGTCAGGGTCGGACTACCTCGGCAGACAACGCTGAGTTTAACCGTCGCGCCACGGCGACGGCGCAAATTCTTGCCGGCATTACACCGAACCCGTTAGACCCCGCACTCACGCGCTTGGTCGAATCGGACACGTTCAAGGAACATCAGCAGGCGATGGCATCTAGCTGGGCTCAAGTGCGCGGCCGCATTCAAACGATGGAGACTTGGCGCACGCAGGAGATCAGAATCCCAAGTGCGCAGAAGAAAGCTCTGCTCTATCCATTTAGCGGTCCCGACTTTCTCAACGCATATACCCTTTTTCCAGACCACGGACGATATGTCTTTTTTAGCCTCGAGCGGCCGGGAACGCTGCCGGATCTGGAGTCGGTTACGCCGGTGCAATTTACTAAATTGCTCCAAGACGTGCGCAGCGCGTTCCACGATATCTTTGAGCGGAATTACTTCATTACTTCGTACATGAGCAAGCAGCTTACGAGCCCTTGGATCCGCGGCACGGTGCCGGTGATGGCGACGATGATGGCGTTGATGAATCGGCGCATCGTCCGCATCGAGCCGCTCGACCTCTTTCCAGAGCTAACACAGGCTTACGACTTGCCGGACGCACAGCGACCGCGGGTGCTGATGCGCGCGGTGCGCATTGAGTTCGCCAACCCTAGTACGTCTGGGGTGCAGCAGCTCTATTACGTTACCTTGGACGCCACGGACAGGGCGCTAGAATTCTATCCTGAATTTCTGGATTGGGCAGGACAGCATAAACCCTCAACGGTCCTGATCAAGTCCGCTTCCTATCTGCTGCACGACCCGCAGTTTTCCAAAACCCGCGACATGTTGTTGGGCACGGCCGACGTCGTTGTTCAAGACGACACAGGGATTCCCTATCGTTTTATTAGCCAGACCCCGTGGCATGTGAAGCTCTACGGCCGATACAATAAGCCCATTCGGCCGTTGCGCTATGGTTATCAGAAAGATCTCGAGGCAGCGTATAGCTCGCAGCAAGAGCCGGCGCCACTGCCGTTTCCTTTCGGATATCACTGGCGCGGCCAAAAATCGGGCCTTATCATTGCGCACCGTTAGCCGGGCGGTTCCGTGTCGCGGTGGTTGTCTTTCAGCGTGGTACTGCTGATCATGGCAGCGAGTTGCGGTGCCGGCACGATTACTCGGCGATCCCTTCGCACCAGTGACGGGGTAAACTTATCCTATCTCGAGGCGGGGCGTGAATATGCCGGGAGGAAAAAGCTAGCCATCGCCTTGATTCCAGGCTGGTCCATGCCCGCGGTGATTTGGCGGCAGCAGCTAGAAGCATTCGGTCAAAATTACCACACCCAGGCCCTTGATCCGCGCGGGCAGGGCGAATCGGACGTCCCGACGACGGGTTATACCGCGGAGCGCCGGGCCACGGACATCAGAGAATTTCTCCAACCGCTTTCCAACGTGCTTCTGATCGGTTGGTCTTTGGGCGCGATCGAATCGCTGCAATACGTTCATATGTTCGGTCCCGATCGTCTCGCCGGCTTGGTGCTCGTCGATAGCTCCGTCGGCGAGCAGCCGGCGCCGGCGCCGGGCGGGACGTTCAAGCAGCGCTTGCGCGAGGACCGAGAAAAGACATTGGATGAGTTCATGCGGGTGATTTTTGCCAAGCCGCGGAGCGAAGAAGAGACAAGCGAGCTGGTGCGCGCGGCAAAAAAGATGGCGTTGGAGGACAGCTTGAGGTTGTTGGATTATCCCTTCGAGCGTATCCACTGGAGACGAATTACTCGTGCTTTCAAAAAACCTCTCCTCTATGTCGTCACGCCGCAGTTTGAAGCGCAAGCGCTGAATCTCAAAAAAAATCGGCCGGCGACGCATGTGGAACCGTTCAAACACGCCGGCCACGCGCTGTTTGCCGATGAACCGGAGCGCTTCAACGCCGTGATTGAAAAATTCGCAAAACAGCTGAAGTCGCACTAAATACGCGCAACGTGAAGACCGCGTCGTACTCCGACTAATTCACTGCGAAAGACGTGTGAAGAACCCGGATTTCCATCTCACCGCGAAGAACACGAAAGCCACGAAGGATTCGGAGATGAAAATTTTCCTAACTTCGTGCTCTTCGTGACCTTCGTGGTGCAATGTTTGTTTCGATTTTGATCGAATCTCTTTGCTTAGATCTTGTAAAACTGCCGTGCATTGTCACCCAGAATCGCCGCTTTGTGTTCTTGTTTGAGATCCGTGCGCTCGAGGATCTCGTTGATCTCTTCCATGCAATTGTCGAGAGAGATCTCGTGTGGGAAGTCTGACGCAAACATGAACGGCTCCGGCCCGACCCGCTCGATTGCGTATGCGAGCGCTTTTTCATTGCCTTCACAACCAACGAAAAGGCGGCCGCTCTTAAAGTAGTCCTCAGGATTTCGCTTTAGTTGCAAACCGCCGTATTCTAACTCGCGTTCCAGTCGATCGATGACGATGGGAATCCACGCGGTTCCGCCTTCGAGAAAGCCGATTCGTAATTTGGGAAATTGATCGAGCGTGCCTTCGACGATCATACCGGTGGCGGCGATCGCCAGCGGGAAAGGCATGCCGAG
>Ga0114129_10004965_pt1 | contig 18750 bp, 20 predicted proteins | sample RhiMetdeltSRZDD1_FD_80071 | JGI IMG/M metagenome (GOLD analysis project Ga0114129, IMG submission 80071) | Populus rhizosphere microbial communities from Tennessee, USA - Rhizosphere MetaG P. deltoides SRZDD1 (version 2) (version 2) | ecosystem: Host-associated > Plants > Roots > Rhizosphere >...
AGTTGCAGGCGACGCGTGTCGGCCAGCTCGGTTTCCAATTCCTGGCGGCTCACCCGAAGCGCCTCCGCCGTTTCGGCCCGGCGCTTGGCGTAGGCGGTGAGCGCGGCGGAGATGCGCCAGAGAAGGATCATGAAGAGAATGATCTCGGTCAATGTCCGGAGCGAGGTGGCGAACACGCTGTCGTAAAGACCGACTCGCTCGCCGGCCAGATGCACGAATCCCAGGAGAATCGGGACGATGATGATGCCGGGAAGGATGCGTCGCGCGAACACACCTCCGGCATGCGGGTCGCGCAGTATTGCGATGAGCCCCTGCTCGGGGACGTTGATCATGATTCCAACCGACACCGACAGAATGAACGTCGCGGTTTGAAAGGCGATGACGGTGGAGTTGGGAAGGCTGTAGAGCGTGCTGGCCCCGTAGAGATAGCCGATTAATCCCAGGACGGCAGTGCCGGCCGTGAAGTGGGCGAGGATCGAGGCGTACTGTCGCGCCTTCGGGTTGGAAAGCGATGCGAGAATGAAGGCGATGCCGAGCAGGCTCCACGAGGTGGCGCCCAGGGGACCCATGCGCCCGGGGGACAGGACGGCTTCGCGCCCCCACGGGCGGTCGAAGAGGAGCAAGGTGTCGATGCCCAGGTTCACCCTGGAAAGGATTTCGAACAGGGTGCCCGCCCCGATGGTAACGACCAGTACTCCGAGGATGCGAGAAGCGAGGCGGAATCCCCAGGTCAGGAACGCCAGCGCAAGACCGACCAGGATGACGGCTACGCAGGCGTTGGGCTGGATGGAGATGCCTCGACCTCCCCAGTTGGTGAGACCGGGCGCGTTCCACATCCAGCCCAAGAGCGACAGGACGCCGCCGAGACACACGTAAAGCGTGAGCGCGGCGGAAAGGGGAGCGAGCCGGGTTGAGCGTATCGATCTATTCGCCGGGATCATCCGGTAATCCCCTATGTGTGTCTATTTCAAAACCCTAGTGGACTGGACAGAATACTAGGAAGAGGTCGATCTGGGTCCCGAGAAAAACGGGTTCAGGGTGTGACTAGCCGTTGCTGCGTTTGAAATACTGAACGGCTCGTTCGTGTTTTTGGGCCGCGGCTCGGGTCTTGAACGTGCCGAGATTGCGGCGTTTTCCGGTTTTGGGATCTTTCTTTCGCGAATAGAGGCGGTACTGACCGGATTTTAGCTTCCTAATCATGTTGTAACCCTCAGACGTCGCCCCCGCGATCACTGTTTTAAAAATCTAGTATACCGGCGGCGTGCGCCGCGTTGCATTAGAAGAAGAAAGCTCAGACAGAAGTCGGCGATCAGTTCGGCCCTGAGGAGGACCATCGGGCCAACCCTGAACAGCATCAAGAACAAGAAGCCCACGACCAAGGTCAGGCCAAACGAGGCCAGGGCCGTCCACAGGGGGCGAATGTGAACATGAGTCCCCAACCACTGGGCGCTTAGCGAAGAGACAAGAAACCCGAATAGGAGCGACGGCATTCCGAGGAGGAGCTTGCTGGGAAGCCAGGTCGTGTCCCCGGGGTGATCGGCCATGAGAAAGAGGACAAACGCGCCGGCGGTGATCAGGCCGCCCAGGAAGACGTTGATTCTCAGTCTCCAGACGATGGCGCCACTGATCGCGCCGATGATGATGCCCCAGCCTGCGGCCGCTGCGATCAGGATCATGTAGCCGGCGGCAATGGGCGCCATCGTCGTTAGCTCAGGAACGCAACGGGACGTCTACGTGCTGTCGTGTTTCGCTGCCTCCGCCATCGCCTTGGCCTCGGGCGTATTGAAGGGGAAGTAATCCAGCACGTCGTACTCCCACACGTTGGTGGGGAAGATCACCACGAGCTCGGCCACTTCGTCATCCAAGTTCTGGAACGAATGGGGGACGCCCGGTGGAATGTTGACGATGTAAGGCCCTTCTTTTACGAACAACTTGTCACCGAGCGCGTAAAGAATCTTTTGTCCCTTCAAGAGCACGTGGGATTCCTCGCCCATGTGGGTGTGCATTGGAGGAGCCCCTCCGGGGGCGGTGTAGGTGATGCCGATGGTGAGGTTCTGGTACCCGTGCCGTTGCCCTTCCATGACGTGCACATATTCGCCTGGGCCGGGATTGATGACGTCAAGGTTGCTTTTCGAAAGGGCAAAATCCTTAGTGTCGGTCATGGGAGCGGGCGTCCAAGGTCCGGGCACGCGGCGTGTTTCTAGAACCTTGTAGCCGTGGTGTTGGGCGTTGAGCTGACGGTGGGCCTCGTCCACGTCGAGGATCAATTCGCCGTGCTGGATAGTTTGACCCGGCTGGGCGTCGGAAGGCAGGTGATTCACGAGCGGTTCCGGCGGCAGAGGCGGTTTGGTATGGGTCTCCGCGGTGGTTTGATTGGAGTTACGTGAGCATCCTAGAAGCAAGAGAGCCATGCCCAACGTGCCTACGAGCTCTCGCCGCCATACCTTCATTCCGAACCTCCTCCGTTGTTTCGAAACCGCCACGGGCAGAACTAATACCGAATACCATTGGAGTTGTCTAGGCGAGTTCGAGTGGCGCAATGACTTTCGGGTAATTTGACCCAGCTATTGTCATGACTCTACTATCGTGACCCTATTGTCGCGGTTCTAACGTTTAGATCTTCTGAAACTTAAGCCAGAATGATAAACTTGAGCACTCGAGATTTCGCTTTTGGAGGGCCGCATGAGACGACTAGTCATTGCATTGATCGGACTCCTAGCTTTGGCCATTCCGGCGAGCTCTGGGGCGTGGATTTATGTCGACGCGAATTTTGGAGTCAATGCCTCGCTGACCAAGGTGGCCGCTGACACCTACGACTTTTCGTACAACTTTCTGGGGTGGCAGAATCCGATTCCCCCCTCGACCTTCCCGGCCGACTTTACGCAGAACGGGTACAACTACTACTTTTCTCCGTACCAAGTAGCCCAGACCGGTGTGCTGGGTAATTTCGGAGTTCCGACGGATCTGTCCGGATGGGGCGCCATTACGAGCAATAACAGTTACTTCGTCCCCAACCCGTCCGGCGCGTTTCGCATGAATCAGGCTCCGGAAGGATTGTTTTCCCTCACCGCATTTCAGGATATTCAACTCGAGGTCTACGATCCCTATGGATTTCGGGTCTCAAGAGATTTAGTCGGGACGATTCAAGGATCGACGCACCTTTTCGGCGCCCTTCCGACCGGTATCGGGGAGACCACGGAGTGGGCCGCCACTCCCGAGCCGCCGACGTGGGTATTGGGCGGTATACTGCTCTTGGCCTTCCCGCTTTTCAGCAGTGGATTTCTCGCCCGTCGGCGCGGATAAGCGTCACGTCCCCCAGACTCAGGGCTGGGGAGGAATGGGTTTCCCATCGACGAGCGTCTGGCCCGGTTTGATCTCGTCCACCCGCCACATGAGCCACCCCTCTGGCGTTCGGATCCACGATTCCCGCTGTACAACCGAGGTTCGCACTTCGTGCATGGACCCGTCCGGGAAACGTTGCTTGCGGGCGGTGTGCTGATCGACGATGGCATGGGCGGTGTCACCAGCCAGGGTTAGCCCCGTAATCGTTTCGGTGAGAGAATCGAACTCTGCGATACGACCAATGAATTGACGCGTGCGCTCGTACATCTGCTCCCGGTTGGACACCTTGCCGTCCGGCGTGATCGTGTGGAAGTCGGGATGCCGGAGGCGCATGACGCGATCGGGATCGTGGGCGATGAACCCCGCCTCGTTCTCGGCGTAGCGGGCGGTCAGCTCACGGCGCACGACGGCAACCGAATCGGCGGAAGAGGTCGCGTTTTGGGCGGAGTGCTTGGCGCATCCGAGCCCTGGCGCGGCAAGAAACAACATCAATAGAACGTTGTGCGGATTTTTCATGCCTGGGCGGACGGCTCCTGGTAGAGACCGATGATGTTGCCGGCCGGGTCACGAAATCGCGCGGTGATCTCGGGGGCGTCCACGCCGAGCGGTTGCACGATCGTGCCGCCGTGCGCCTCCACCGCCTTGCATGCGTCGGCGACGCTGTCGACCATGATGTAGAACAAGAGCCCCGGGGTATCCCACGTTTTCCGGCCGAGGACGAAGCCGCCGCTGACCTCTCCGGTCGTATCGTCAAATGCGTGCGATCCGTCGCCGCGGGTGCGCATGGACCAGCCGAACACCTTGGAATAAAAGGCCGCAGATTGATCGAGGTTGGTGGCCGGAAGCTCCAGATAACAGATCTTGCCGTTCGCGTATGTAGGGGGCATTGAAAGCTCCAGGGTTAGTTTAGTCCGCCCGCGCGCCGAGGCCTCGTGCCATTGCGGTCGCCATGGCAACCATTACCACGACCAGCACGGCTTGAACCGCGCTGGTGCCGGCGAAGGTCCCGGCCAACGAAGTATCCGGTGTCTTTCCGCTTCGCACCGTTATCCGCCATCGGATGAAGGCGATCATCGGCCGTAGTTCGAGGCCGAGAATAAGAGCAAAGGCCGTCATCTTCACCATGAAGAATGTGTTGTGAAAGTAGTAGGAGCTGCCCTTTTCCAGTGGCGAGAAGAGGCGGACCACCCCGGTGGCAATCCATAGTGCGGCGGCGGCGCCCCACCAGTTGTCGGCGGTGAAGACGCGGCTCAAACCAGCGGAATCGAGGGGTCCTCGGAGCGCCCGGCTTCGAGCCCAGATGGCGCCCAGGCCCATCCCAAGGGAGAGCAAATGAAGGAAGGCGAACAACCATCGGATTATCATGCCATCCTCCCGGACATGCTAGTCCCTTATCCCTTCCGTAGCACGACGTGGGTCGCGCGTTCGCCCTCGATGCGTTCTGCGCACTCGTATCCCAGGGCGCGTAGATCGATGCCGTGGAGCAGATGCTCGCCCGTACCGATTAAGACCGGGCGGATGGCGAGCGTCAGCTCATCGATCAATGCCTCGCGCAGATATTCGCGAATCGTGGCTACACCACCGCCGAGCCGAATATCGCGGTCCCCGGCCGCTTCCCGAGCCTGCTTCAACGCGGCGTGAATCCCTTCGGTCACGAAACGAAACTCCGTGCCCCCTTTCATGTGGAGTGGTGCCCGCGCGTGATGAGTCAGCACGAACACGGGCGTGTGGTAGGGTGGCTCGTCGCCCCACCATCCTTTCCAGTTTTCGTCGGGCCAGGGTCCTCTCACTGGACCAAACATGTTTCGGCCGAGAATCCAGGCACCGAGACCGGCCAGGCCCTGTTCCGCCAAGCGGTTGTCCGTGCCCGTCTCGCCGCCCTCGAGGCCGTGCATCTGACGCCAGGCCCGCGTCGAGAAAAACCATTCCATCAACTCGGGGCCCCGTACGCCGAGAGGGTTATCTAAATCTTGGTTTGCGCCGGCGCCATAACCATCGATTGAGATCGCGAAGCTCGAGACGCGAAGTTTCGGCATGGTTCACTCCTGAGATGTTTCCAATCTATCATGTGTGTGTGCGGCTGTGTTGCCCTTGGATCTCAGAAGGAGAAGCTCTATGACCCAACGCCAGTTCGTTCCGCTACTTATTGCAGGTTGGCTCGCACTCCCCATTCCGGCGCGGGCGCAAGCGGAGACGCAATCGGATTCCGGCTGGAAACCCCAGCTCATCGTGTATTTTGTGGGTGCGGGAATGAGCGGTGAAGCGGGTGTAAAGGGTGTGAGGCGAGATGTAGACGCCAGCTTCGGGGACCTGATGGAGAATCTGGAGTTCGGCTTCATGAGCGCGTTCCGGATTCAAAAGGGGGCATGGTCGGTGGGGACGGACATTAACTACGTTGGATTGGGAACAAGCGGAGCGGCGGGACAAATCGAGGTCGACTCGGATCAGTGGATGGTCGAGCTCAACGGGGGATACATGATCCGCCCGTTTTTCACGGTGATTGCGGGCGCCCGATATAACTCATTGAGCACGCGGTTGTTCTTTCCCCAGTCGGGGAATGAGCTCAAGGGCAGCCAGGACTGGGTAGATCCGCTCATCGGTGGCCGTCTGGATTTGCGATTGGGCAAGGAGTGGATGGCGCATGTTCGAGGCGACGTAGGCGGCTTCGGAGTCGGTTCCGATTTTGCCTGGCAGCTCGTTCCGGGCGTGGAATGGATGCCCTCCGACCGTCTGTCGGCCTTGGCCGGCTATCGGATTCTCAGTATGGATTACGAGAACAAGGACGACGGATTCAAATACGACGTGACGATCAGTGGCCCCGCGCTGGGTTTACTGTGCCACTTTTGATGCGCGGCTTACGATTCGAACATCGCGCTGAGTTCGCTATAGCTCACCGCTGTTTCGGCAAAGGTAAACGTGCCGTGCTCTTTCATCTCCCGAGCGGCACGCAGGAAAGCCCCGAGCGCCGTGCGGGCGAGGGCGCCTCCGACGCTGATGCGCTTTACGCCCAGCTCCGATAGTTCCTTTTGGCTCAAGAGGACTCCCTGGAGGCCCATCAAAACGTTGACCGGTCGGTCGACGGAACTGACCACGGCCGCGATCTCGTCCTTGGTCTTGAGTCCCGGCGCGTACAGAACGTCGGCCCCCGCCTCCTGATACGCCTGTAATCGGCGGATCGTGTCGGCGAGATCGGGACGTCCCCAGAGGTAGTTCTCGGCGCGTCCCGTCAGCGTGAACGGGAAGGCCAATGATCGCGCCGCTTCGGCGGCGGCGCGCACGCGCTCCGCGGCTAATTCGAGCTCGTAAATTGGAGTGTCCGGACGAATGGTCGAGTCTTCGATTGAGCCGCCGACCGCCCCGGCCGCCGCGGCTCGGCGGATGGTTTCCGCGACGGTTTCCGGATCGTCGCCGTAACCGTTTTCGAGATCGGCGCTGACCGGTAACGAGGTGGCCGCGGCGAGCGCACCGACGTGAGCGATCATGTCATCGCGGCCGACCTTGGTGTCCTGCTTCCCGATCGAGAACGCGTAGCCCGCACTGGTCGTGGCCAGGGCCTGAAACCCGAGCACGGCCAGCAATCGCGCCGTGCCGATATCCCACGGATTGGGAATGATGAAGGTCCCGGGCTGTGCGTGGAGCTGGCGGAACGCTGCTCCTCTTTCTGATTGTGTGATCATGGAAGAGTCCTCCTACTTAGGATTTCGCTGCTGGCCTCGAAACGCGAATCGACGAGCGGGCGAGGCGCGAGACCGAGGCAGATCAATGCGGCGACCAGGGCCAAAAACGTCCGAGTTTCGCGCGGACGCAATCCAAGCTGGAGGCTCGGATGCGCGCGCACGTCCGGGCGGCCGCAAAAAAGCGAGAAATACATGCGCAGGATCGCCAGTCCGGTCAGTGCTGACGCGATAACCACCGCGTATCCCATGACCGGGAACACCTCGACGGCACCGTCGACCAGAAGCTCCTGACCGACGAAACCAACCGTTCCCGGAAAACCCGTGCAGGCGAGTCCCATAATGAGAAAACTGATCGCCAAGAGCGGCATGCGCTCATACCCGCCGTGGTGCGTGGTCAGATCGAGCCGCCCGCGCCGCGCCTCGAGCACAAGCACACAGCGGGCGAGCCCGGCAAAGGCCAACCCCGCGGAAAGCCACACGAGGAGGCCGCCTGCAAGCGCGGTTACGCTGGTGCAGTCAAGACCCGCCATCACGAGCGCCGACTGACTCATGAACAGGTAGCCACATGCCCGGCGCGCGCTCTTCTGCACGAGCGCAAGGGCTGCGCCGTACACGGCCGTCCCGAGGGCGAGGAGGGCGATGACCCGCAACATCTCCGGCGAGGCGCGCGGCACGATCAGCACCACGGTCATGTAGGCCCCCACCTGCGGAGCATTGAACAAAATGGCGGGACCCAACCGCCCGTGATCGAACACCTCCGGGACCCAAGCGTGAAACGGGAAAATCCCTTTGCGGATGAGCGCGGCGATCACGATCAACCACATCGCCGCCGTCTCAAATCGTTCTGTGCCGGGACTGACCAAGAGCGCCACTCCAACCGCAAACAAGACGGTCGAGAGGCCGAGATACGTGGCCACGGCGCGCCGCTGGTGATGCTCCACGAGGGCGGAGAGAAACGTCCACATCGATACGATCGACAGCACGAGAAGAACGAGGGCGTTCTCGGTGAGGAACGAGGCCACGGTGAGCAACGTGACGAGGGCGGTTCGCCTCACCCATCCCCGATCGAGCGTGGCGCGAGGGGTGACCGCGACGGTGAGGAGCCACAGTCCGGCCGCGAACGGGAGGAGGGCCGACGAGAACGTGTCGGTGCGAACGATGTCTCCGCCGCCAGGAAGCCAGCTCTGGGTTGAGGTGAGGATCGCAGCGTTTCGGAGGGATGGCGATAGGGGAATGACGAGCGCGGCCAGTAGCATTGCGATCGCTGCCATCACGGCCAGCCGTCGCAGCCGCTCGACGTCCACGTGAAAATACGAGCTGCCGATCACGAGCATGGGCAACGTGACCAGGCCGGCACACCAGGGTGCCGCGCTTTTCATTCCGATCCCCGCCGGCGGAATGCTGTTCTCTGCGCGGAAACAACCTCGCAGAGCCACGTGTCGAGACGTGTCAAGAAACGCGCCATCCCGGTAAATGGCTCGACCACAAGACGGTCGAGAAACGTGTCGAGAAACCCTCGTTCGAGCGCGATGAGGAAAATTCGCCGCCGTGGGCGGCCCGCCCGCAGTACCGCCAACTCCGGATCGACGAGCGAGGCATGGTCACCCGTTGCGTCCTTTAGGCCGTGCAGGTCGTGCAGGATGTTGGGGGCACTCAAGAACTGCAAGAGCCGAAAGCAAGCGTGTCCCGCCAAATGGAGAAACGCAATCGTGTACCACCCGATCGCGATTTCGAAGACGATGATGCCGACCTGGGTGAGAGATGCATAGGCCAGCGACGACTTCACGTCGCTCTGCACGCGCGTGGTGATCCCGGCAAACAACGCGGTGAGCGCGCCGAGCACACCGGCCACAACCCGGGCCGCGGGCGCTTGTTCGAGCAACGGCGCCGCGCGGAGCAACAGAAAGCACCCGGCGTGAATCGAGAGCGATCCATAGTAGACGGCGCTCGAGGGCGTGGGGCCCTCCATGGCCCGCGGCAGCCAGCTCGAGAACGGCAAGAGCGCGCTCTTGCACGCGACCGCAACGATGAGGAGGATGGCGATGAGCGTCGCATTGCTTGCCGTCAAGCCCACCACGCCCGCCTGGCCGCCAAACAGGAGCATGAGGCTGTCCGTGCCGGCTAGATGCCGCAAGAGGACCGCGGCGGACAGCATGGCGGCGTCGCTGATCCGATAGACCGATAGGACGCGAAACGCGTTCGATACGGCCGCGGGGCGCTCGTGGAAAAACGCCACGAGGAGTGCCGAGCTGAGACCGACGAACTCCCACCCGATGAAAAGCACGGCCACATTGCCGGCCAACGCCACGAGGAGCATGCCGGTGACGAACATCGCCAGGAGCACGAAGTATCGGTTGTAGCCCGGCTCCCGGTGCAGGTATCGGTTCGAGAACGCAGAGACGACCCCGGCGATTACGGTCGAGAGCGCTGCGAAAGCGAGCGACATGCGATCGACCAGGAATTCGATCGCGATACCGCCTTCGTGTGCGGTCGACCAGGTGCCGTACGAGAGCAGTTCTGCGCCTGACTGCGTCATTCCGTGCACGACGAAGGCGGCGACCAGGGCGGCACAGGCAACCGTCAGGAGGCTGGCCGCGAGAGGGCCGGTCACTCGCTCAGGCAAGGGACGGTTGAGGAGCGAGGCGGCGCCGAGGAGCAGGAACAACAGAGCCGGCGAGCCGACCCCGATCATCACCAAGACGGTCAGGGGAACGCTCATGCCGTAGTTCCGCGGATCGCGGGGGTGAGGGAAACCGGAGCCAGGAACCCTCGTTTGCCTTGATACCACGCGGCCGAATCGCCCGTAACCACGGGCAAGGGGTGTTCGGGCGTATGAGCAACGAAGCCGGTCGAGCGAAGCTCCCACAATCGTCCGGAACCTGGATCGAGGCAGGCGAGCCACACCCAGCGGTTTCGCACGAGCTGTTCGATGTACGGGTTGGCGCCGATCAGGTGTGAGAGGCGTTCTCGGGGCGCTTCGACCACGATGGCTAGACGCGTTGGCTCGTGGATTTCCACCATTTGCCAGGGAAGCCCGGTACGAAGATCGCTCTGGGCACCATCCATGACCCCCAACAGCGACGTCACGTTGTGGGGCAGCTTAGTACCACATCCATAACCGGTTGGATCGACGTAGCTGAAGTAATACTCGAGGCTGATCCCGGCGACCACGGGCACCACTGCGCTCATGATCCTCGACAGGACCGCGCCGTCGTCGTCCTCGGACGGGTCGTAGGAAACCAGGAACGCGCGGCGATCGAGAAACAATCCCCGCGTTCGCGCGCGGCGACCGATCACGCAGAACGCGTTGGTGGCATGGCCGTACTCGGGCCGTGGCTGCGCCAGATCGTCGGCGCGCCCCTGTACGTGCGCCAGCGCGGCCGCGCGTGGATACCACGCTGGAACCCCGTCGAACCGGCGGCACCGTTCGTGGGCCTCGCGACGGCTCGTGGTCTCGATCGCCTCCACCGCTCGGGCCAACACGGGCCGCCACTCTTGAGAAACAAGGTCTTCGTCGAAGAAGGTGACCTCGTTGTTGCAGGTGTTGCGCTGCGCGCCCACGAACCATGTGCCGGTGTCGATGGAACGCCCCTCCGCGGCCAAGAGCTCGCGCACCCGCCGGTCGTTGGCCATTTGCGCAAACGCCCGAGCGTTCGGCCCGCCTCGCCCTCCGCCACACGCTCCGCAATCATGGGCCGACTCATGGGGGTTATTGAGGCTCACCGATCCGTGCCCGATGACCAGCACCAACGGGGCAAGCCGATCGCGGGTGCCAATGTCCTCGAGCACGCGACGGACGATATCGGCCATTTCACGCACGGTGAAACCGGTGTGCGTCCCCAGGGGTGGCGTTTCGGGTCGACGACCGAGGGCCAGGCGGGTTCGCGAGGCGGCGATCGTCGCCCGATGCATGTGCCGCCATCGCGACGCGAGCCAGGGGAAAACCACCCGCAATACCAACGGAACGAGGGCCAGCCAGCCGAACGCCGTCATCAGGAGCGCGCCGCGCATGGGTAGCCGGCTTCCCATGTGTACGTTGTAGCCAAGGAACCCGGCGGTGCGCCGGTGGAAACGCCGCGTGCGCTCCATGAGGCGATCACTGCCGGCTTCGACCTCGGCCACGTAATGCATCGGACGGATTGCCACCGGGCAGAGCGGTCGCGGATGCGCGTCCGTGACGCCCTGGTGATACATAGCCACGTTGAAGAACCCCGCGGTACTGAACGTTTCGCAGGCGGGCTCGACTTCCTCCAGGTGACGACGAAAGGATTCCTCTCGTTCGTCGATGCAGAAAATTGCTTGGAAGGAGGGCGCCGGGGCGGGGGCTTCTGGCGGGTGATATGCGAGCGCGTCGTAGAGGCGATGACGAATGGCGCGCTCGAAGGCCAGGTGAAGGATGCGGCGCGGATTGACCCGCTCGAACTCGGATTCCAGCTCTGCGATCTGTGACGGTGTCCACCCTTGGACGACCGACCCGTCGAGGCCGAATAGTTGCGCCACATGAAACAGCGGCCACGCTCGCTCTAGGTGGGTCGGCGCTGGTCTGGCCGGAAGTTGCTGCTTGAGGTAGCCGCGGAGCTCCGACAACGGGTGATTGAAGGAAAGCTGTTGGGCGGCATGGTCGAGGGCCGCCCGCTCGAAGAGCAGACGAACGGCGAGGTATCCCCGTAAGGTGACCGTGAGATCGCGGGCCGGGACGCGGTCCGGCCGTTCCTCGATCTGCCGCGCGATTCCGGCCCAACCTCGCAGAGCGAGCAATTCCGCGCTTAGGTAATCGGCTTGCTCGTCCTTACCCACGCCGAGTTGGTCCAGGGAATAAGCGATGGAATCAAGCGCCCGGCGCCCGGCAGACCGATCGGCGGCGACGATGGCCGGCAGCGTTTTCGCCCAGCGTCCGAAACGTGCCGCCACGGACGTTCGGTAGAGCTCGAGAAAGCAACCATGGATGCCTCGATCCCGATCCGGCATGGTCCAATGGGCGAGGCCTTGATCGAGATAGCCGGCGAGGAATCGAATGAAAGGCGGGTGGATCCATGCATCGGTGTCGATGCCGTGGACGGCAAAGAGCCAGTCACGGTGGCGAACCCGGGTTTCGTTTGTGGGAGCCTTGGGCGGGTGGGCGCGTTCCGCTGCGGCAAGACATGTCTGCCACAACCGGTGCACTGCTTGGCGTTCATCGTGCCGGTCTTTCGACGGGATCAACGCGGGGCGGGCGTTGACCGGCGCATCGGTACGAAATCGGGACAGCGCCTCGGTTTCATCCAGAATCCAAGAAAGCTCGGGTCCGGTTGCGGTGGGAATGCCGGAAAGGACGAGGGACCTCCACAGATCGAGACGCGATCCGATGCCGGCCACGCTTTCGGCAGCTCTCTGGCCGAGCTGTTCGAGGAGGAGCGCTTCGATGTCTTGGGGTCGAATGCGTCCCGAGGCCAGCTTGTCGCGATAGCGCGATTCGGCCAGGAAGGGTTCGCGCCCGAGACGTATCGCGGCAGCTTCGACCGCATCCTCGAACGGCAGGTGTTCGAAGGCGTGGAGGGTGTTGTGGTGGATAAAGATGCTGATGGGGCCCTGGGCGGGTAGTAGGAGGGCTAGCCGATCGATCACTTGCGTTAAAGGATGATCGGGGTGATGTGCGGAAGGGGTGCGCGCTTCGTGCGGAAAAACTTCTAGTGTCCTCCTGGCGGCATCCTAAGTGCTCAAGCCGTTGCTGGCAACCAAGGGGACATCCCGGCCTTGGCTAGCACGGTGAGCTTGGCTGTGGTCATGGCATTAAGCACTCGTTAGTTTTCTGCGGAGCGCTTGAGCTTCAATCTTTCGCCGCTCGCGCGCTCCACCACTCAATCAGTTCGGTTTTGTCCCGCTCGGCCCAGGACGGCAGTATGGCGGGGAGGTTAGCCAGCTCGGAATCCAGGTCGTCGTAGGTGGAGTCGATGAAGACGAGGGGGATATCGGTGCGGCGGTATCGAAAATTGATGGCCTTCCCGCTTGGCTCGGTCAGAGTGAGCTCGCAGTGAAGCATTCCGTTCTTGTGCGCAAACTTGATGCCGGGTTCAAAGATGTTCCATTCCGAGTTGCCCATACGCATGACCAGTTCGCCATCGTGTATGAACACCGAGCATAGGACGCGACCCAGACCCTTCACCCTGAGTTCCTGGCCGACTCCGTGGTACCCGCTGAGCATTGAGGGGTCCGACTTAAGACCGCGCTTTTGGTAGCGCCCGGTCGCCGGGTCGAGCTCGAATTCCTTCCAGGGACGGATGCCCCACCCCTTGAGTTTCAACGTTGCGGGCATTTTATGTTAGGCAATTCGTCGAACAGAGTCGCCGCGGTGAATGGTTCCCCCACGCAAGACCGTGGCATACACCCCGACCTTGGCATCGTTGTGCTGCGCGACGGTGCGCAAGATGTTGGGATCTCCGGGGAGATCCCCCTGAGGTAGGGTCGTCATTACGCAGCGCCCGCACGGGCGGGTGATATTGAGGCGAACTTCGTCGCCGATGGCGAGGGTGTGGCCGATCCATGCATTCTCGGTGAAACCACTTTCTCCCGAGGCCGGTTGTATAACGATGTTCGCTCGAAATCGGCGGACGTCGAAACGACCTTGCGGGTACAGTTCTCCAAGCCGAGCGAGGGTTCCGGTGGTCAGCAAGTGAATGACGGCGCCGTCGAAGAACATTCCGGTCGGCAGGGTGAACTCAGTGACGGTGTCGCGGTAATCGAGGCCGTCCATGTCCGGCCAGTACCCCTCGGCGCGGGCAGGGGAGATATCGGAGGCGGATGAAGACCCTCCATTTTCTCCATCGCTCTTCGCGACGGCTTCCAGCGTCACCTCCCGCGCGAGGGCCCGCGAAAGCATCTGGTTGCAATTGTCGTCTTCACTGGTAACCATGCTGCCATCGGGCAGGGTAATGCGGACCGGGACTCTTCCGTTGACTTCTGCGACTCCTGCGCTGCCGGCCGGCTCGATGAAGTTGGCACGAAATGCAAAAAGGTTTGGCCACTTGCGAGGGTTCTTCGCCGACGCGACCTTGCCGTTGGTGCTGTCCACGAGCGCGTAGGCGCGATCTCCGCGCAGTCCTCGCGCCGTCACCTCGGCGGCGTTCAGTTCCTCTCCCAGCATCGACTTGACGGGATACCGCCACAGCGACACCACTGCGCCGGGAGGGGTTGTCATGTGCGTGCCCCCTACCTATTTGGCGTAATGAGCCGCGCCCAGGAAATGCAACGAGACGTACGGTTCGTCACCCACGACCCAGCTATCGTGAGGCTCGGCGGGGATGTGAAACAGGGTTCCAGGAGTGAGCTCGAACACGCGGCCATCGGCGAAGGCCGCAGTGGCCCTGCCTTTCAGGACGAGACCGATGTGCTCGACGCCGCATAGCTCCTGACCGACGGTCGGCCCCACGTCGACCGACCATCGCCATCCCGGCTCGTAGGTTGCTCGACCGATCGACATGTTGCCCAGGGCGACGAGCTCGAATCGGCCTCGGGCGAACTGACGAACCTCATCCGGCGTTTCGAACCGCTTGAGAATGACATCGATGGAGGTCGACATGCCCGAAGACTATCACGCGTCGATTTAGGGACCAAGCTTGCGCGGGGGGTCCGTTAGCCACTAACATCGTTGCCTACCCCTCAGCTTTTTCCTCCGTGAGTGCAGGATTTCCCGCTGACTACGAGAGGGGTGGAATCCGAGACATGAAACCGCCTTCACGCGCCGAGTGCTTGGCTTCCGGAGAAACGTACGGCAAGCCGGAAGTACGGACCAAGACGGCCGGCTTCATGCTCAGTGTCGTGCGACCGACGCTCCCTCCCGAGGACATGCCCGTCCATACCCATCCCGAAGGGTCCTTCATTTTCGTTCTTTCCGGCTATCAGATTTCCAGTGCGCGCAATGTGTCCGAGCCGTGTGGGCCGGGGGCGTTGATCTATCACCCTCCCGGAACGACCCATCGCGATCGTTTCCAGAAGGTTGAGACGGGGAAATACCTGTGGATCTCCGTGCCTCAAGAAGTCACCGACTCTCTGGCGTTGCCGGACGTTCCCACGCAACTGCAAAGTCACGAGACGTTGGGATTGGCTCGTGCCATCGCGCGCGAGTGCGTCACCTGGGACGAACGATCGCCGTTCTTGACCGAGGGATTATGTCTGGGGTTGCTGGCCGGGGCCGATCGAACCGCTGAGGCTCGGCGAGTTGGAACTGTGCCGGCATGGCTCACCGAGGCTCAGGAGTTGTTGACACAGGAATGCACCGAATCGCTGTCCATCACCAAAGTGGCGAGAACTGTCGGTGTGCACCCGGCTCATTTGGCTCGCAACTTCTCGCGTTTTTTCAAGCGCAGCCCCGGCGAGCATCTCCGGCGTTCCCGAGTCACTCGGGCAGCGGCTTTGCTTGTCGATACGGACGAGCCGCTGGTTGAGATCGCTCTCTCTTGCGGCTTCGTGGACCAAAGCCACTTCACCAACGTGTTCAGGCGGGTAAAAGGGCTATCACCGGCGGCCTATCGCAACAAGTTCAAGGACTCGATGCGGCGGCCCTGACATGGGATGCCGTTGTTGCCTGGGTTAGGACTGGCCGACTACGTCAAGGGGATAGCCCGCTCGGAACTCCAGGGTCACCTTACGCAGGCGGTCGTCGAGCAAGTTCAGGCATTTGTCCGCGATATCCGCGGGAACCCCTCGATAATGGGCTTCAGCGATCCCTCCAGTGATGCACGCCAGAGTGTCCGCGTCTCCACCCAGTGATATCGCATTACGGATCGCATCTTCGAAGTTCGTTGATTCCAAGAAAGCGATGATCGCGGGGGGGACTGTATTTTGGCAGGATTCATCGAACTGGAAGGTTGGTCGGAGGTCGTTCAAAGTTGGGCTGAGGTCGTAACCCAACCTGGCTTCGATCGATGTCTTGATCGCCGCCTTCGACTCGCCTTGGCGGGCCAAGAAAATGGCCGCCGCCGTGGCCTCTGCCCCGCGCACTCCTTCCGGATGATTGTGGGTGACCTCGGCGCTTCGTTTGGCTTCCGAGAGTACCTTTTCGAGGGAATCGAATGCGTAACCGATGGCTGACACGCGCATGGCGGCCCCGTTACCCCAACTGTTATAGGGCTCTGTGTCTCCAGCGGCGGCCCAGCGATGGAACCGAAGTCCGTACCCGGCTCCGGGATAGCTGCGAACATAGTCGTGAAAAGCAGTGACGTAATCCAACCCATGGAGGAGACAATCGGCGACGGCAACCGTCAATACTGTGTCGTCGGTAAACCCACATCGAGGATGGAACAGCTCGAACGTAGTGGTTTTCGTACCGATGTATTCATGCACCGAACCAATGATGTCGCCGGCTATGGCGCCAAGCATGTCACGATACCTCGGGCGCGCTATTTTCGCCCGAGTGATTCCAGGGCGAGTTGATGCGCGCGTTCCAGAGCCTCCGTCGCCGCGCAGGCCACGTCGGGTTTGACTCCGGTTCCCTCCCAATCGCCCCCGGAGACCGCGCTCACATAGCGACTGAGCGGAATGAAGATGGCAAATCGATCGTCGATGGGAAACCACGCCCCGGGGTGAGCGCCGCCGCCGGTCGTTTCGCCCACGATCGTCCCGCGCTTCGATTGCTGAAGTTCGTAGGCGAAGCTCTCGGGGGCCGAGAACGTCCGTTCTGCGGTGAGGACGTAGACCGGCTTCTTCGCATAGCGCGGGCCGGGCAGCGAGGCCTCGGTCCAGTACTGTTTCGTGGTGCCGTCGTAACGTCGAATCATGTCGTTCCAGTGCCGCGGCTTGCCATCGAACAACCAACTCGCCGCGAGCACGACCATGGCCGGATCGCCACCGTGGCATTCGCGCACGTCGAAGATGAGGGCATCGGTGCCGGCAACCTTCTTCATCGCGGCGGCGAGGGCGTCCCCGGCTAACGCGGCGCGGAAAAAGCGCGTGAATTCGATGTAACCGACATTTCCGCTCAGTACTTGCGGCTTGCCGATGCCGAATTGCTCGGCTTCGGCCTGGCGCCGCAGATCCGCGAGTTCTTCTTTGGTCTCCTCGGGGGCGGCCAAAGGATCCGGTGAACGCTCCGCGCCAAACTTGACGTGGACGTGGCGGTCACCGGTGGCTTGAGCAAGATCTCGGCCGAGCTGCTCGGCGAGGCGGGCCGGGCTGGTGACGGAGCTGTACTCGCCGCGCTTGACGCGGTCACGAACGTTGTCGGCCGCGCGCTGGGCTCCGTCTTGGAAGACGTAGTTGGCGAGCATCAGGTCCACGGCGCGCGTGATGACCGTGTCTCGCCGGGCGGCATCGATCGTATCGCCGTGAGCGTCCAACCAGCGCGTCAGGCGCTCCTTCCCGGTTGCATCCGATGCGCGGGCCAGCCCCGCGGGTCCCTCGACAAGCAGGCGGCCTTGTTCCGTCACGCGGACGGAACCGAGCAAGAGATCGTCGTCAGCCTCGAACGCGAAATTAACATCGGCTCCCTCGAGCTTCGTGCGGATGAGGACACTGTCGGCATCGACACGCAACATGTCGATCGGTAGCGAGCTGCTGTCGGGGCCGGCGCGAAACGTCATCGCCGCTTTCCAGGAGGTTTGGACGAGCTCAAGATCGAGCCGGATCTCGGCGGAGAGATTTGTCGGCTCCATGCGGCCGTTCCAACGGCCGGAGAGATCCTGCGCGGCGACCGGGGTGGCGGAGGCGAGGAGGGCAGAAGCGATTAAGTGGAGGCAACGTTTATTCATAGTGGTGATTAGAGCACAAGCGCCAGGAACCGGTTTGCGTCGTATTACACCCGGGACCAAGCGCCGACCTGAAAATGGCCCACGATCATGCTCGAGTTAGCACTCGCTTCACGAGTCATGCGATCGAGCAACGTGTCCATCCCGACATCGGCGGCCGTGGCCACGCCCAAGCGCTCCATTTCGGGAAGGAAGTTCGCGATCAGATCCGCCACCAAACGCAGGAGGTCCACGGCTTTCGGTCCTCCACCGATCAGCGCTTCCAGCCGCATCGAGGGTGGGGCCAGGCCCGCGGCGACAAACGTCGCATGCAGCTTGTTACCCATCCTGAATTCGGTGCCGTGCAAGCGGAGGGTCTCCGCACCCCATTTGCAACATTGGTCGTAAGTCGGACAAGGAGGATCGGAGCGAAGGCCGCCCCAGTCGATTTCATGGAAGACGACCACGCCTCCGGGCCGAACATGGGCGGCAAGCTTCCGGACCATCGTCGCGGGATTTTCTTGAAACTGCAGAACGTACCGGCCAATGACGGCATCGAAGGGCCGCTCGAACGACATTTCTCCGGGGTCACCCTCGCGGAAGGTTACGTTTCGAAACGACCGAGCCGCTGCCCGGGCACTTGCCGCTTCGATGGCGGTCGGAACTCGGTCCACGCCGACTACTTCACCGGTGTCACCCACCAACTCTCTAGCCAGGAAGGCAACATCGCCCGCGCCACTTCCGACATCCAGAACGCGCATGCCGGGTCCGATTCCGGCTTCACGGAAAAAACGCTGCGTGATCGGATCGATGAGGCGCGCTTGTTCCCTGAGACGATCGAGTTCCTGATCGGAATGGCCCAGCAAATACGCAGACGGCGTCTTTTTGGTCATAGGTAGGTTGCTGCCTAGGTCGTCTTGAGCTTACCGGTGAGGCTCATGACCAGGAAGGCAAACCCGACGCCGATAGCAAAGCCAGCCCCGGACAGCCCGACCACGTCAACGCCTCTCACACCGTGAGAATAGCGGGATAGG
>Ga0114129_10004966_pt1 | contig 18750 bp, 16 predicted proteins | sample RhiMetdeltSRZDD1_FD_80071 | JGI IMG/M metagenome (GOLD analysis project Ga0114129, IMG submission 80071) | Populus rhizosphere microbial communities from Tennessee, USA - Rhizosphere MetaG P. deltoides SRZDD1 (version 2) (version 2) | ecosystem: Host-associated > Plants > Roots > Rhizosphere >...
CGCGAGGCTATTATGGAAATCCTTCAGGACACCAAACCTGAAGCGTTGGCTCGCTGAGTCTTTATTGCAGTCCGAGGTCTTTAAGGATCTTTGGATTCTGCTCGTCAACAGCGACAAGTTCGTGGCAAGCGCCACACTCTTGACTGATAGAATCGCCGGCCTTCGAGACGTGCTGTCCATCGTGGCAGCGGAAACAGCCCGGAAAGGCATCGTGACCCACGTTGTTGGGATACGTGCCCCAAGTGACGCCCATTCTCGGAAAAACGTTCTCCGAAAAAATCTTTTGAACGGGCGCCGGCTGCTGTTCGATGTTCGCCTGGGCTTTTAGCGCAGCTACCGAATCGCGTCGAGTAAACGGGCGGGAGCGGTCGAGCATCCCACTGGCGAGTGCCTGATCTACTGCGGATTCCGGTGTGTTGAAATCGTGACCGGACCGATTGTGACAATCCATACAATCCATCCGGCGCTTCACTCCGCCGGCGTCAGCACCTTCAACAGAATAGATCTTATCGCCGACCGTTACAGTCGAAATACTTTGTGGATCCGATGTTGAGGCCACGTATTCGATATCGCGTTCAAGATGCGCTTTATGAATTTTAGAGCCCGTCCTGATCAACAGAACGGTGGTCTTCTCTGAGCTTTGCTCGTCGTTGTCGAAATGCCGGATGACTTTGAGCCTGTCGTCCCCAGACGTCTTCCGCGAATGACAGTGCTCACACGTATCCACCGCCGGGCGCATGCTCTCCAACGCTGGAGCCACCGGACGATGATAAGTATTGGTTGTGAGCGTGATTAGCTGGCGCACGCCAGCCAGCTTGTATTGGACGAACGACGATGCACCCGAACCGATGTGGCAATCCACGCATGGCACGCTGGAGTGAGGAGAATCTTGATACCGGACATACTGAGGCTGCATGACGCTGTGACAAGCCGTCCCACAAAATTCCTTGGAGTCCATGTATCCGACACCTTTATAAGCAGCCAGCGAGATAATGCCCACATTGGCAAGTGTCGCAAAGGCAAATGCCCACGCAAGGCGTGCAGCACGATGTCCGTCTGATGGCGCACGGCCGAGGACATTCCTGAAACCGCCCGCCTTCCGGGAGGCAAGAAACAACCCCGCCGGCATGAGCAGCAGACCAAGAACAAACAATGCCGGGAGAATCAAAAATACAATGATGCCGATATAAGGATTCGCGAATTGCTCGAATACAAGAACCAGGAAGACGACTGCGGAGGCCGTTGTGAGTATTACTCCAACGCTTGTAAGCCAATGGGCAACGCTTAAAGAAAGTAGCGTTCGAAAAAAAGACTTCATATTGCCAAACGAATCGGAATCAGGGTACGCCGCTTAACGGCCCCTCCGCACCTAAATTCTGGATTGAAGGTTCGTATCCGATTCGTTGGCAGCCGTGGATGCATCATCCTCGGTTCCTATGCCATGGTCTTCGTTGCCCTGTCTCTCGAGATGGCGATATATAGTCCGTGTGGCGATACCTAGGAGGCGGGCGGCCATGTTCTTGTCGCCACGTGTGTGATGCAATGTAATATCGATTGCATTTCGTTCAAGCTCGCGCAGGGGTGTGCCGATTTTAAAAGTCAGCGAGTGTCGCGACTCCGCGAATGCTGACACATTCTGCGGTAGAACCGAAAGAGGGATCTGTTTGCCGTTGGTGAAGACCACCGCACGCTCTATTGCGTTCTCGAGCTCTCGGACGTTACCCGGCCAGTCGTAACTGGTGAGCGCGAGCATGGCTTCTTCCGTGAAACTCTCAATTGCTTTGTTGTTTTTATCCGAGTAGAGCTTCAGGAAGTGCATCGCCAAGAGCTGTACGTCTTCCTTTCGCTCACGGAGCGATGGAATACGAACATTGATGACGTTGAGACGATAGAACAAGTCTTCGCGGAACCGTTTTTCTTCCACTTCCTTGTGAAGTTCCTTGTTTGTCGCGGCGAGGATCCTAACATCCGCGTCTATCGTCCGTGTTCCGCCGAGGCGCTCGAACTTGCCGTCTTGCAAGACTCTCAACAATTTCACTTGGATCGCAGGACTGATCTCGCCTACCTCGTCGAGAAAGAGAGTACCTCCATTCGCCAACTCAAATCGGCCCTCTTTGCGTGCATTTGCGCCGGTGAAAGCTCCCTTTTCATATCCAAACAACTCAGACTCGAGCAGAGTATCTGGAAGCGCTGCGCAACTCACCTTGATCAAGGGCTTTAATCGTCGTGGAGACGCCGCATGGATTGCATCCGCAATGACTTCCTTGCCCGTTCCGCTCTCACCCGTGATAAGAACTGTGGCGGTGCTCGGCGCAACCTGCTCGACCATACGCGCGATGTTTCTCATCTCCGTGCTGGCATAAACAAGCCGGCGGACTCCACTCTGGTTTAATTGCTGGCGCAACTCCCGGTTTTCTCGGGACAGGTACTGCTTTTCGGCGGCCTTCTCGACTGCACGAAGAAGCTGGGCTTTCTTCACAGGCTTCGTAATGAAGTCATACGCGCCTTCTTTAATTGCCTCGACAGCTATCTCAACCGTCCCATGCCCGGTGATCATGATGATTTCAATATCCTGCTCGAGTGTCTTGGCGCGTTTTAAAAGCTCGACGCCATCCATAACGGGAAGGCGCAAATCGGTGACGACAATATCGACGTTCTCTTCGTTAAGAATATCCAGCGCCTGCTGCCCGTTATCGGTTTCAAGCACTTTGTACTCGACACTTTCAAGTACTTTCACAATAGCCGTGCGGTTTTCGATGTCATCTTCGACTACAAGAATTGTTGGAGTCTTTCGAATAGTCATAGCGGTAATAAGATTGAAAATGTGGTTCCCTTGTTGGGATGACTTTCCACAACCAGGTGTCCATTGTGTTCAAAAACGATTTGTTGTGACGTTGCCAAGCCCAAGCCGGTGCCTTGAGCCTTGGTTGTAAAGAACGGTTCGAAAAGTTTCGCCTGAATTTCGGGAGCAATCCCGCGGCCGGTATCTATTACTTTGATAACGAAAAATCGATCGACAACATCAGTCTCGATTCGCACTGAGCCGGCGCCCTCAATGGCTTCTACGCCGTTGCGCACCAGATTCTCCAGAGCCTGACGTAACAAACGATCATCGAGCCAAACCTCCGGGGCCTCTGTCATGAGATTCATCTCAACTTTAACGGAGACCGGGGGCTTAAAACTTTGGACCAGCTCTCGGATCACCTCGTCGACATGACCGCGCTTCAAGTGCGGCTTCGGAAATCTGGAAAATTGGAGATATTCGCTAACGATGTCGTTCAGCCGATCCAACTCCTTCAGAACCGAGCGTATCAAGCTGCGAGCTTCGTCGCTCGATTCTGCCAGCTCATCTTCAAGCAGTTCGATATTGAGCGAAATCGAGCTAAGCGGGTTACGTATTTCATGCGCGATCTGAGAAGCAAAACGGCCGATCGTTGCGAGTCGCTCGGACTGTACCAGACGCTCTTCCATTGTTCGCAGGTCGGCACAGTCCTGAAAGACGTGGACAAAACGTGAGGTCCGCCCATCATCTACTCGCTGAACAGACATGTTCACAATCTTTCGCTTGCTGTCGCCGGCAACAACAATTACGGATTTGTTCAGAATCCGGCCTCCTCCGTCGGTCTGACGGATGAGGTCGTCGTAAGCGTCGACTACCGAACAGATCTCACGAACTTGTCTGCCCTTTAGGCTTAGCGATGGCGCTTCCAGAATCCGTTCGGCGGCTGGACTCGTTTCAACAATGATGCCGTCGCTCGAGGTCACTATATAGCCCTCGTGCATGCAACCCATGCACTGCTTAGCGGTATTGATCTTGTTCTGAATGCTCTCGTTCATTGCGATCCCGAGCAGATATTAGCAATGGTCCTGCCATTCTGTCATTGGATTGATCACGGGTTAACATTTTGTCACGAACTACCGCGTAATCTATGGCTTGGTAGGAGGAGAAAGAAGAGATTAATGTGGGATCAGACGGCTTGTTCGCCTATATATCTCAACGAATTGTGCCGGACTGGCAATAATCGGCCCCTCTGCGCGAATTCGTATGCCAATTTGTCATTCTATCGAGCAGCGTCAAGCAACACGTCTTAAGTATGTCCATTCAAGCCGCCTAAGATCATCAAGCCAACCGGATTTCATTTGATATCGGTTCAATTCGGCAGTCACGCGTTCATCTTGCTCGGTTGTCAGCGACCGGTCGGCGACGTCGAACAAAATGTAATCCTCTTTATGAATATGAGTACGAATCAGTGATGTGAGCCGCCCCGCGAACTGAACGAACTCTACTCCTTGCTTGGTGCGCATTGTCTCCTCAAGACCTTCTACCAGAGAGCGCTCCTGGTCATGTTCGAAAATCATATGGCGCAACGGTGCCGTATTCGCGGCGGAGGTTCGCAACAACTCTGGGAAAAGTGCGCTCTCTTCCTTTGTTTGGTGATTGTCGTCCGCGAATGCGCGCAGAAAACGCAAAATCGTTTCCACGTCTTCTGCAGGTACAGGTTGATCGTTTGCAACCCGCTCTGCCATATGATCAACGACGTCGAGAGCGCGCAAGATGATCTTATGGTCTTGCATGAGAAGAGATGTGCATTTCATACGACCCTCCTTCCAAAATTTTTGAAGGCTTCTGCAAATGACCGGTCGGAGCAGAAACGCTCCGCAGCCTCAGCAAATGTTGCATGGTGCGAACGAAGACTGGATTGGATTGCGTCATACAAGAGCCGATGATCCTTTGCCAGACCACGCGTGAGCTTGTCATAAATCTCGTCCAGCTGGGACGACTCCATGAGAAGCGACGCATAAAAGGCCTCGTCGATGGAGACGTCGGGATCACTAACGATTCCCTTAACAACGTCAAGTAAGTTTTCGATCTCGTCAGCAGATTTGAAATTAACGTCGACGTCGGACATCAGGCTGCGTTCGCGGCAGAACCGGAGTAAGGAATTGTGCTGGAGTTCATCCATTGCAGCTTCAGCCCAGAATTTGGCGAGTTCGGGATTGGCAATGAAGCGTTCGTGCAACAAGAAATAAAAGTGCGCGAGCCGTTCCTCAAACGCCTCGAACTTTGCATAGACCATCTGGCGCTTTGTCATGATGTCCTCCTGTAGACCGAGAGCAAACGTGCGAAATTGACGTTCTGTCAAAGAACGTGCTTCCCGAAATCCATGATGTCTCGTGAAGTTGTTGTGCCGTTTCATTTCAGTTTTGAACCTCGTCGCCTCTCAACGCACTTGGCTTGCCAGTAACTAAAATGGCGGCGGCCGAATAATCAGGCCGCCGCCATTTTTGCAGCAGGTGGAGTCATGTCCCTCCTATCGGACCGCTTGGTTCCCTCATGCGGCCGCAATCTTGATGGGTTTGGGTTTTATTTCCTCCTTCTTCGGCAAGACAATCTTCAGAACACCATCTTTGTATTCGGCAATGACCTTTTCTGCATTAACCAGATTGGGCGTCGCGAAGGATCGGCTGAACGTGCCGTATTCACGCTCGATCCTGTGATAATTCTCTTCTTTCGCCTCCTTTTCGAAGTGGCGCTCACCTTTGAGCAGTAGGACGTTGTTTTCCAACCTCACTTCGATATCCTTCGCGTTCATGCCGGGCAGCTCCGCTTTGACGATGACTTCGTTATCGTTTTCGAAAATGTCCACCGAAGGATTCCACGCTGTCGTGGATATCGGCGTGTCCAGGTCTTTACCAAAGAATCCGCCGAACCGAAGAGGAAGCGTGTTGAATTCACGGAAAGGATCCCATTTGATGAGTGACATTGCTTTCTCCTTTCAGAAGTTGGTTCAAGCACTCCAGGTTCCGCAAGGAGCTTGCGCTAGCAAAGGACAGAAACCCCCGTATACGTTGGGTTACGAACGCTGGCAGATACGACGCCACCTGAGCGCGAACCTAAGCCCATGTCAGATTGTCGCGAATGACGCGCCTGACGGTTCCTGGCAGGAAATGTGGTCGCGGGCGCAGCCGCGTTCAGGCTTGTATAATCTTGGGATCCCCTGTAGGCGCGGTCTATGACGGTCTATGACCGCGCTTACATATCAGGAGTAACCAATGATTCGACAATGCCCTGCCTGTGGACAGAAAAATCGAATTCCGCCACAGCATCTGGCGGACGAAGGTCGGTGCGGGGCTTGCAAAGCACCTCTCCCGCCGCTTGCCGAACCAATCGATGCGGGAGCCGACAGTTTTGATGAGATTGTTTCAAATGCGCGAGTTCCTGTGCTGATCGATTTCTGGGCCGCATGGTGCGGTCCATGCCGAATGGCTGCACCCGAGGTCAAGCGTGTGGCCGCTGAAATGGCCGGGCGCGCCCTCGTGCTCAAGGTCGATACGGAACAGTGGCCGGAACTATCGCAGCGGTTCAACATCATGAGCATCCCGAATTTTGTCGTAATGAAGAAAGGTAAAGTCGTTCACCAACAACCCGGGTTGGTGGATCACCGGCAAATGATGGGGTGGCTTATGCAGGCAGCGGCCTGAATATATGCTCAGCCAAATTTGAGCGCGAGCAAAACGGCGAAGGTCGCTGCCAGAAACGCGACTCCGCCAAGCGCCAGTGCCACGATAATTGCGGCTTGCCAGCGTGGATGGAGATTTTGCCAATTCCAGTCGTTAGGGAATGCAACCGGAGCCGGCGTGTCCTCCGTAAAGAGCGACTGTTGCATTACGGCCTTTGCGGATAGAACATCCTCGGCCGCCAATTCGAAGTGCCGCTGGAATATCTTCTTCTCGAGTTGCGGGCCCGGCTCCGCGGCAGCGGCTGCAGCAGCCTTGATAACGGCGTTCTTGATGTCGCCACCGCTGAGCGTGTACCGTTCGGCCAATTGACGAAAATTCACGTCGGATCCGAGTGGCGTCTTCCTCGGGTGAATTTGAAGTGGCCAGATTTGGGCCCGTTCTTCAACACCCGGCATTTCGAACAGCACATGCGTTCGGATACGGCGTTCGAATGCAGGATCGAAGCTGGCGGCAACATTCGTTGCAAAGATGACGATACCGTTGAAGGCCTCTAACTCTCGAAGAAGCACGTTCACGGTTAAGTTCATCTCACGGTCGTACGGTGTCGTATGGCTGCCTGAGCGGCGCGTCGCGATCGCATCCGCTTCGTCAAAGAGGAGGACCGCATTCTGATCCATCGCTGTGCGGAAAGTAGCAGCTATGTTTTTCGGAGTCTCGCCGACCCACATGGACTCTGCCTCTGCATAGTCCACAACAAGAAGCTTCATTCCAACAGCCTGCGCGACGGCCTCCGCGCAAATGGTTTTCCCGGTGCCCGGAGGTCCAGCGAAGTTAAAGGTGAGACCGAGACCGGACGAATGCCGTTCACCCAGTCCCCAGGTCCGAAAGATCGTCGCGTGGTTCCGGGCCTGAGCCAGCGCCTGGTCCAGCTTGCGACGCGTGTCCGGTGGCAAAACAACATCTGCGAAGGTGCGCTGCGGCATCAGACTTTCGACGACTCGCCGGCGACCTGTAAATAGTGAGATCAGAGGATTGGCCATCTTTGCCCGCTCAGACTATACCCTAACTTCGCACATCAATTTGGGAGCTGATTTAACGTCGATGCTGAGTTACAGCCTTTGCGCAGACCGATAAAGTATTGACGATCCGTTTAGCTTGTATTAAGAATTGCGCCGAACGACATGATTCGTAGCGGAACTCTCTTTATAGTCATCGCTCTGATTTCCTTAATATCGATATCGGGCTTTACCGCCGGAAAGGCTGATGTTGCCGATGCCGCCATGCGGAGCGATCTCGTTACGTTGCGCGCTCTCCTTCAACAAAAAGCCGATGTAAATGCTCGCCAAGTTGATGGTGCCACGGCGCTCCACTGGGCTGTATTCAGAGACAACCTCGACGCGGCACGTCTGTTGATCAGTGCGGGAGCCAATGTGGATGCCATGAACCGCGATGGAATCACGCCCCTGCACATGGCATCACTATATGGAAATACGGCCATGATCCAAACGCTCCTTAATGCCGGGGCAGACGCCAAGCAAAAAGGACCGCAAGGCGAGACGATGCTTATGCTCGCGGCGCGCAACGGCAATCCGGACGCCATCAAGCTGCTGCTGGCCGCCGGGGCGGATGTCAACGCCAAGGAACCGGCTCGCAATACGACCGCATTGATGTGGGCGGTCGAACAGAAACATCCGGCTGCAGTGAAGGCGCTCCTGGATGGCGGCGCCGATCCTCGGGCGAAATCCGGGCCCGCCGGACTACCGCGAAACTACATGGCTCAAAAGGTCAACACCGCCAACGTCGAAGCTGCGATGAAGCGTTGGTCCGAAGCCGTGCGAAACGGCAGGACGTACGAGCAGCAATTGGCTTTCGAGGAAGCCAACGGGAAACGAGTCCAGCGACTTTTGCCCGATTTCACAAAGGATGATCTTCCAACGATTGCAAAGTTCATCGTTCAGGCGTCCGCCCTAGCCGATGTCGACACGATCCTCGAGTTCGTGACGCCTGAAGTCACTGCAGCGGGCAAGGACATCCAGGAACTGACCAACCTCGTTCGGCAGCAACTCGAGGAAGCCGCTGCCGCAGGCAATGATTCAGACGTTGTCGTCGCAGGCCTCGTCGGGCGCGGCGGCGGCGGCCTGACCGCCCTCGTGTTTGCAGCGCGGGAAGGCGACCTCGAGTCCACAAAACTTCTGGTGGCTGCCGGCGCTGATGTGAATCAGACGACGGAATACGGGTGGACTCCGCTTCTTGTGGCGACAAACAACAGGCATTACCGGATTGCCAAGTGGCTCGTCGAGAATGGGGCTAACGTCGACTCGGCAAATAAGGGAGCCTGGACTCCGCTCTACCTCGCAACAGATAACCGGAATATCGAAGGCGGAGATTTTCCGGTTCCCAAGCCGGACATGGATCATCTCGATTTCATCAAGATTCTCCTGGACCACGGCGCGAATCCCAACCTTCGCGTTAAAGACGATACGTTGACACGAACCATCTTCACCATGCAGTGGTTTTTCGAATCCGGCGCTACGCCATTTGTTCGCGCCGCTCAGTCTGGTGACGTCGAACTAATGCAACTCCTTATGAAACACGGCGCCGATCCGAAAATAGCGACCGACTTCGGCGATACTGCGCTTTCAGCGGCGGCCGGCATCGGCTGGGTCGAGGGCGTGACGTATGAACACTCGGTGAAAGAAAACCTGGACTCTGTAAAGCTTGCGCTCGATCTCGGTCTGGACCCGAACTCCGCGAATCGCGATGGCAGAACAGCATTGATGGGTGCAGCGCTCAAGGGTAGAAATGACGTTGTTCAAACCCTCGTGGATCATGGTGCCCGACTGGATACACGCGACCGAGGAAGCCGCGACACAGATACCAGCGTCTCCACAAACGCCGGGCACACCTGGCAAGCTCTGGACTATGCCGATGGTCTCGTCCGTGTGGGAGTGCAATCGGCCGTAAATCGTCCCGAAACCGCTGCCCTGTTACGAAAGCTAATGACAGAGCGCGGGCTTCCCGTACCACCAGTCAATCGCGTCGTCGATTCCATTTGCATCGTCGAGCTCTGCAAAGAGCGGCAACCGCAACAATAGGCTGTGTCATTTCGTCCACTGTGCCATTTCGTCAAAATGCGCAAAACCAATGCGCACCGGCGAAGCAGTGTTGACGACGCACGCCCTCATAAGTAAATTCGTTCAGACGTTCCCGTTAGGTTTCGCGCCAATCGACGACTCAAACAACCGAGGCTGACATGAAGAGACCGACCACGTCTTTCCTGATCGGATTTGCCCTCTTAACCGCTATCATCGGCCTAACAGCGACAAGCAAAACCGCAGTCGCTATTCCACAGGCATCAACGCAAGCCAGCAGTGAATACGCCGGAAGTGATACCTGCATGATTTGCCACGCAGATCAGAGTATGCACTTCCAGAACACCGTCATGGGAAAAGCATTCGCTCGCCCCAAAACCGAGAAGGAGAAGCTCGGCTGTGAAGCCTGTCACGGTCCAGGCAAGGGCCACGTGGACGCAGGCGGCGGGAAGGACACAATACCCGTGCGCTTTACGAAGGATTCACGAAATACGACGGAGGAAAAGAACAGCGCATGCCTCTCTTGCCATGAGCGGGGGAACCGATTGTTCTGGGCGGGAAGCCCTCACGAAACGCGTAACCTCGCGTGCGTCGATTGCCACGCAGGACACGAACCGCAGCCCCTCAAGCTTTCCTCGGACACGCGGTTCAACGCGCCCCTCAGCGACGTTCACGCCATAAAACAAGGGCAGCCGGAATTATGCCTGCAGTGCCATCAGATGAGGCGCGCTCAACTGCAGCGTTCATCGCACATGCCGTACCGGGAGGGCAAGGTGACCTGCTCCAGCTGTCACAACCCACACGGCAGTCCCAACCCCAAGCAGCTGATTCAGCCAACGGTAACCGAGAACTGCGTGAGCTGCCACACGGAGCGTCGTGGACCATTCCTTTGGGAGCACCCGCCCGTAATGGAGAATTGTGCGAACTGCCACGAACCTCATGGAACAAACAATCCGCAGTTGCTCAAGGTGCGTATGCCGCGCGTGTGCGACAGCTGCCATGTCACGAGCCGTCATCCTACAACTCCGACGCTGCTGAATTCCGTTCGTGATTTCAATCGGGGTTGTACGAATTGCCACTCCAAAATCCACGGATCGAATCACCCCTCGGGAAACATGTTCCTGCGATAGGAGGAGGCACAACATGATAGGAAGAACACAATTCGTACTTGGACTTATCGGGATATTCCTCGTGGTGTGCGGTGCAGCTGCGCAGGAACCGGCGGAATCCACACCGGAACGCTTACCGTCTGAATCGCAGGGCGGTCAAGTCGAATTCGGGTTTCGGACCTTTTGGGGAAATGTGTACGGCCGCCCCGACCTGCCGTTTAAGCCGGATCTCGCCACGTCGAAAATGAACGAATACAGCGATATTCGTAACAACTTCTATGTCCGTCGCGCCGACATTACTATCGATGACATACTCGGTACTCGAAACTATGTGAAGTACCAAACCCAGAGCAGCTTTTACCGCGATCAGAGTCACCTCGCCACCTTCGGCCAATATGGCAAATTCAAAGCGCAGTTTCGTTACGATGAGATTCCACACATCTACACGAACACGGCCCGGACGCTCTACACGGAAACACAGCCAGGTGTCTACACAATTCCATTAATTGTTCGGGACGGGCTGCGCATCGCTTCGTCGACAGGAACCGCCGCTCAAATCAACAACAGCTTGCCAAGCTACTATGCGACTCAAGTCGTCCCCAGCCAGCAGTTCATCGTTCCACAAATTCAGCGCAAGGCAGGCGCAGGCCTGTTCGACTACGACGTTTCGCCCGAGTGGAATTTTCGCGCTTCGTTTGCGCGCGAACATGAGAAAGGCACACGGCCAATAGGAGCGATCCTGAACACCAGTCCGACCGCTGGCGGGAGTTCTCAGCCCGGAACGACAGCGAACCGCGAGAGTCCGGGTACCGGTGCGGAGCTACAGGAGCCGATTGATTATTTCAACAACCTGCTTCGCGCCAGAACCGAGTACGCCAAAAACAAATGGGCCGTCCAACTTGGCTACACCGGCTCGTTCTTCAACAGCGATATCAAGTCGCTGTACTTCGACGCGCCCTTTGCAACTGCCGATATACCGGTCCAGCTCATTCCTCCGGGAGGTGGCTGTACGCCGAGCGCTCCTGCCGTAAACTGCTCGATATCCGCGGTACCGGCACACGGCCAATTGTCCCTATATCCCGACAACCACGCGAACTACCTGGATTTTGCCGGTGCGCTGAATGCGGGCAGTCATCTAAGAGTCATGGGCTCGGCGGTGAACGGTTGGCTTCGGCAGAATGACACCTTCCTGCCATACACGGCGAATACAGCGATCACCGGACTCGCGCCGCTTCCGGCCACGAGCCTCCAAGGTGATAAGCAAACCCTCGCGATGAATTGGACGGCGGTCAGCAAGCTAGCGAAGAGAATCGAACTCGAAGCGAAGTATCGCCATTACGATTACAACAACAACACAGCCGTCTTTGCCTTAACGCCGATCGCGGGCGATGTGATTGGAGCGAACTCCACCGCGACCGGTCAAGCGGCTCCCGATCAGGTTGACACGCAGGGGCGCAGCAACCCCGGCTTCAACCACAAGACGTTGGAGTTGAGCGGCAATTACCTTCTCGGGAAACGTAGCTCAGCAAAAATTGGATGGGAGGGCGACTGGTTCGACCGCTCCCACCGCGATGTGGACCACTCGATGGAAAATACGGTCTTCGGTTCCGTGGACTTCAGTCCAACGCAAGACCTCTTGTTCCGTGTATCGGGTCGCCACCAGAATCGCGAACCCGAGCAGTACCAGGACGAGGCGGCCAGCGACCCGTTGACTGGATTGGAGATCCCCTGCACGTCCACGAGTACTGTGTTTACCGAGGAACAACGCTGCCATCGTCGCTTCGACGAAGCCGCTCGAATCCTCGATCGAGGTGATGTCATGGTGCAATATAACCTGCGTCAGTTCACCTTCGACGGCAGCTTCCAGACAATTCAAAGCGACTTTAACCGCAGTGGCAGCAGTAACAGTCCAACCCCCCTGAATTTCGTCGCGGGAACGACGCGCCCGTATTTTCTGTACGGAAACATGAATGATTTGTCGTGGATTTACACTTTCGACACCAGCTACACGTTCTCGCCGGCCGTCTCCATATTTGTGGAGTACGCGCGGGAGAATTATTACAAGCGCATGATTTCCAGGAGCCGCACCCCTCCCACCGGTACCGCGACCATCCTGACATGCAGCGGATGTGATTCGGCAAATAACGACTGGGAGAGCACCGCCCGCGACGTCTTCGATACTTATGCTGTGGGTTTGGACTTCTTCCTGGGTAAGCGCTTCTGGTTTTCACCGTACTATTCACTCGCCGATGGAAAGGGAAACGTGTTCTCTCGCGCCTTGGGGGACCCTACCATCACAAGCGGGCCGAACCAGTTCACCCTCACCGGCTCCAGCACACCGGAAGACTATCCGCAGACAGCCACACGTATCCATGAAGTAGCAGCGGTATTCAAATTCAAGCTGACAGAAAAGTTGATGCCCAGAGTCGAATACCGCTATCAGCAGTTCGACAATCGCGACTATCAAACGACACCGATGACACCGTACATGGGATGTGTCGGCGCGGGGTCCATCGTCGTCAGTGCGCCATGCACCAATGTGGGGGCAAACCTAACTGTAAAATCGCCGAGCCCTTACTATCCCGGTTTCGTGGTAGGAGACACGGCGGCAGCGCGGTACTCGTTCTTAGGCGTTGATCAACCGTCATATCATTCGCACGTGTTCACAGCAACCCTGGAATATCGTTTTTGATAAAGTGATCAAACTAATCTCGGTTAATGTCGGACTACCACAAGGCGTCGAATCGCACGGTAAAGTTGTGCGGACCTCGATCTGGAAAAAACCGGTTGTTGGTCGCGTCCGAGCTGCAACGCTGAATCTGGAAGGCGATCGTCAGTCGGATCTTTCCGTACATGGAGGTGTGTACAAGGCCGTCTACGCTTACCCAAGCGAACACTATTCATACTGGCGCAACATACTTCCCAATAATGATCTTCCGTGGGGAGCGTTCGGCGAAAATTTCACTATCGAAGGACTGTTAGAAAACGACGTTCGTATCGGTGATCGTTTTCAGATTGGCTCGGCCGAGTTCATGGTGACTCAGCCCCGAATGCCATGTTACAAGCTCGGCATTCGATTCAATCGGACCGACATTATTAAGCTCTTTCTTCAAAGCAAACGCAGTGGATTCTATTTCTCCGTCCTTCGCGAAGGAGAGGTCGAAGCCAGCGATCCGATCCATCGGGTCTTTCGGCCTGAAAGCGCACTGACGATCCCGGACATCGTAAATCTGTACGCAGTGGATTCTAAAAACCAGGAACTTCTTCGTCGCGCCATTGAGTCGCCCGCGCTTCCGGAGAGCTGGAAGGAGTACTTTCGCAAGCGGCTCTGGGATGCCGATGTCTAGCTACTGCTAAGCGGGTTTCAACTCGACAGTGATACCGTCATTGTCCAGAAAGCGGAGTACTTCAGGCTCGTCAGGTGAGGGAACCACTTTCAGTCCGATTCGACGAATACCCGCCGCCACCGCCTCGCGGTCAAATGAGGCGACCTTGATGCAGTAGTGGTCAATGCGAGGCTTTTGCCCGGACGGCACTTTCTGCAAACCGATGCGCGTGTTAGCTTCCAGCTGGAACCAGAGCCGATCCGGATTCGTCTGCCGCGTACTTTTGATGTTCGCTCCGTACACGAGATGATAGTAGGGCAGCGACTTTTCGATATCCGCCACGTGAAGCAGTACGTGATCGACGCCCATCGGCGTGACCAAACCGGTACTGTCGACCGGCAAGGGAGACAGAACTGCGGCTGTAACGAGACCCGCGGGCGGTTGAAAAAGCTGCAATTCGAGACCATCCGGATCAGGCAGCATGCCAAAGCCGCCTCCCAGCCCGGCTGAGAAACCCGCCGCTTCAAGCTCTTTCGCAACGCCGGCACGATCGTAGCGCTCGGCGAGCGCGCAATAGTGACCGATCGATGTCGGACGAGTCCCCGCAACGCCGATGGCGATGTAACCCACCTGCCTGTTCTGCGGAAGGTCTCCGAGCAAAATGAAGTAACGTATCGTGCCTTGGAAGCTCTGCTGATGAAGCTTCGTCTTGAACACGCGCGTATAAATCTGCGCGGACGCTGCCGTATCGGGTACCAAAATGTCCAGATGTTCGAGCCCGAGATTCTTGAGTGGAAGCGCTGGCACCGAGGACTGTCCCCAGACCCATGCGTTCGTCAACTCCGCGCACGCAACCGCCCCGATCCCTGCAATGAAGCTCCGGCGCGAACCGCCCCGATTTCCGATAGGATCCGTCTTCATCGGTTGTACAGCATACTCAAAGTTTCGGAAAAGCGAAATTGGACGAAAGAAACGGAACCGGTTCCGTTCCTTTCCTTCCGATTTCACATTGTTCATCACGCTTATCCGCTAACGCCCGGCAAGGCCGATCTGCAGGATCTCCGCACAGAATTCAACGAACCGCGTGCCGGCGCCTTTTGGACTCAAGTCCGGAGCAAGGCGCAGCATGCTGACTCCATGAACCTCAGCCCAGACCAGACGGGCGAGCACCGTTGAATCGCCAGGCCGAACGTCGCCGGACTGCTGTCCCTCCCGAATGGTCTGCTCGAGAATACCGAAGGCGCGAGCCCCGGCGGGACTCGGCGGCGCCGGTTGATGGGGAGTCCAGCTGAACATGACCTCGAAATGCGCGGGATGTTCGGCAGCAAAACGTACATACGCAACAGCCATGGCTTTTAGACACGACGAAAATGTTTTGCCTGATTTAGCTCGCGCCTGTTCCAACGCGTCCGCAAATTGCGCAAAGCCGGCTTCACGAATTGCCGCCAGCAAAGCGGCCTTGTCGGCAAAGTGACGGTAAGCAGCCATCCGAGATACGCCTACCCGCGAGCCGATCTCCCTGAGCGTGAGCGCCCGAACACCTTTTTTTTGGATTAGTTTCAGGCCTTCTTCAATCAGCGCGGCTGGCAAATTACCGTGATGATACGGCCGATTCGTCGTCGATTTCCGTTTATCGGTCATAAGTGTGGATAGTTGCACAATTGTGTTGACAGCGTCAACATGACATATTCATAATGTGGACATCGTCAACATTAAGGGGTGCGAGATGATGATTCGGTCGAATATTGCTAAGGAAGTTCGGAAGGCCTGGTCTGCCAGTGCTCCGCTCACCGCGACGGCACTGCTGATGTTCGCGGCACTCATTGCGTCGGTCGCAGGGATTTTCCTGGATCACCGCGTGATTACAGGAGTACCAGCCTGGTTGAAGCCGGCAAAGTTTGCGATCTCGACCAGTATCTTCGCCGGAACGATGGCATGGCTCTACCAGTACATCTCGGTCTGGCCGCGCTTCGTTCGCGCGATGGGATGGGTCATGTCGTTGGTTCTCATTCTGGAGGTTGCGATAATCGATTTCCAGGCTGCGCGCGGCACCACGAGCCACTTTAACGTCGCAACACCACTGGATGCGGCGCTGTTCGGAATTATGGGAACTGCTATCGCAGTGCTTTGGCTCGGAAGCATCGGCGTGCTGATCGCTCTTGGCAGGCAGAAGTTCTCTAATACGGCATGGGGTTGGTGGCTTCGCTTAGGAATGCTTGTAACGGTGTTTGGCGCGGCGGCCGGTGGTTTGATGCTGCGCCCAACTTCGGCTCAGAGCGAACAGTTGCAAACTGGTAATTCAATCGGCCGCGTCGGGGCACACACGGTTGGTGCACCAGACGGTGGTCCTGGACTCGCTGGAGTTGGCTGGAGCACGCAACATGGCGACCTGCGCATTCCCCACTTTTTCGGGTTGCATGGTATCCAGTTGCTGCCGCTCGTTGGCTGGTTAATGCTTCGCCGGCGAAATGGTCAAAGTGATCGCAACCAAACCAGACTTGCTTTCGCTGCGGCTGCCAGTTACCTCGGCTTTGTTGGCATTCTGACGTGGCAGGCATTGCGCGGTCAGTCCCTCGTCGCGCCCGATTCCGCAACGTTGGTCGCATTCGCGATATGGCTCGTGACGACGGTGTCCGCCGGTTTGTTGCTACTTCGCAATAGAACTTTTGGAAATGATTTTACGGCCGCAAGGACAACAATATGACGGCCACACAAGTGTTCTCCTTTGCGAATCTTCTTGTCGCAGCCGGCTGGCTGATCCTCATTCGCCTGATTCACACATTTCGTCAATTTGGTCCAGGATCAACCGCGCCTACAGTTGCGAGCGGGGAGATGACGCTCACTTGGGCTCGCGAATCGTCACATACCGATCGGCGTCGAATGGGCCGAGGTCCTGAGTATTGCCGTTCGGCCAGCGAATCCGGACGCGATCGACACGCGCCGCTTCGCCGAGTCCGAAATGGACGCGCTGGTCGTCCTGAGAAAGGTAGCTTGCGCCGCTCAGCACGTCGGAGATCTGCTTTTTACCGTGCGCCTCGATTTCAACGCGCGCGCCGATTGCGCTGCGATTGCTGCGCGATCCTTCCAGACGGAAGCCGATCCAGTGATTGCGCTTGTCCCCGTCGTTTCGATAGAAGCTTGGCCGGTCGTTTAAGTTAACGACGAGGATGTCGAGGTCACCGTCATTATCAAAGTCCGCAACGGCTGACCCGCGTCCGGCCTTGCCCGTAACGAGATCCGGATAACTCCGCCCAATTTCCTCAAACTTACCGTTGCCGACATTCCGATAGAGTTCCTTGCGTTGGAGGTATGTCTGGCCGATGTTCAGCCGGTCCACCTGAGGATAGACGTGCCCATTCGAGACGAAAATGTCGAGCAATCCGTCGTTATCAAAATCCGCAAGGTGTGTCCCCCAACCCAGGTAAGGTAGAGAAATCTCGCCAAGACCGGCAGACAGCGTCGTGTCGGCGAAAAGCATGTTGCCGAGATTTTTGTACAAGGTGTTGGTATCGCGTGCGAAATTCGTGACGAAAATATCCAGATAACCGTTGCCATCGTAATCGCCTGCGGCGACGCCCATTCCGGACTGTGGGCGACCCGCCTCGTTCAGGGCCGCGCCTGCGATGATACCGATTTCCGAAAACGTTCCGTTCTTGTTGTTTCGAAATAAAAAGTTCGGCTGGGAGTCATTGGCGACGTAGATATCGGGCCACCCGTCGTTATCGAAATCGGTGAAGAGGACGCCGAATCCGTAATAGTTGGGATCACGGATACCTGCTTTGGCGGTCACATCGGTAAATGTGCCGTCGCCATTATTGTGATAGAGCGCGTCGGGCTGGCCGTGCAGTCCGACCGGGCCGCAGAACACGTCACCGCCCATGTAGCGGCAAAGATCGTTCGCGCCGCGCGGCCGAACCGTTTTTTCGTCGAAGTCGACGTAGTTGGCCACGTAGAGGTCCACATAGCCGTCGCGATCATAGTCACCGAAAGCGCATCCGGTGCTCCATCGTGGATCTCCTACACCGGCACGCGCAGTCACATCGGTGAATGTGCCGTCGCCCTTGTTGCGGAAGAGGGTATTGGGGCCGAACGCGGTAACGTACACATCGGGATTCCCATCGTTGTCGTAGTCCGCGACACACGCGCCCATACCCCATCCGTTTTTGCGAAGGCCGGCTGCCGCAGTCACCTCAGCAAAGCGTCCGTTTTCGTTGCGATACAGTGCGACTAACGGATCGCCGCCTTTCTTGTAATGCTCCAGCGTCGAACCGTTGACGATCAGTATGTCCACGTCACCGTCATTGTCGTAGTCGAAGAATGCCGCGCCGTTCCCGTTGGCCTCAACGATATAGTCTTTCGCCGCTCCGCCATGGATATTCATCAATGTTATGCCGATCTTTTCGGCAATATCGACGAAGTTAGGGAATACCGCTTGCGCCGGAACAGCGGTCGAAAGAAAGAGTGCAAGAACACAAAAAGCACAAAATGCACATAATCGTTTGCGCATTTTGTGCTTCTTGTGTTCCTTCCCGGCCCTAATTTCCACAGATAGCCTTCACGGTTGCGGAGTCCGTGCGCCGTCGCATGTCCGCGGAATATGGGTCTGGTGCGTGATATCCCGGCCGCGATTTCAGTTGGGCAGCACGTTCGGCGGCCCCACGCGCGTCGTCCGGCCGCTTCATTTTGGAGTAAATCTCAGCGAGCAGCGAGTAGTACCGAGGGTCCTCCTCCTCCAGGATCAGTGCTCGGCCCGCCATGGCA
>Ga0114129_10004967_pt1 | contig 18747 bp, 16 predicted proteins | sample RhiMetdeltSRZDD1_FD_80071 | JGI IMG/M metagenome (GOLD analysis project Ga0114129, IMG submission 80071) | Populus rhizosphere microbial communities from Tennessee, USA - Rhizosphere MetaG P. deltoides SRZDD1 (version 2) (version 2) | ecosystem: Host-associated > Plants > Roots > Rhizosphere >...
AGCGGGGACCGCTCGTCGCCTTCGGCTGGTCGCTGACCGGCGACCGGGCCGCGGCGGAGGACCTGGCCCAGGCGGCTACGAGCGGCCGGGCGCGTGGGCCCGCCGCGTCGTGGCCAACCAGGCCGCGGGCCGGGGCCGACGGTCGGGCCGGGAGCAGCGGGCCTACGGCCGCTGGGTCGGCCGTCGGCCGCCGGACGTCGCGTTGGAGCCGGCCGACGACCGGTTCTGGGCAGAGGTCCGCAAGCTGCCCGATCGCCAGGCCCGGGCCGTCGCCCTCCACTACCTCGAGGACCTGCCGATCGCCGAGATCGCCCTATCGGCCAGGTCACCGTGGTCGCCCGTGACGCGGACGGGGAGGAGGTGGCCCGCGAGGAGGTGTTCGTCGGGCCGCTCCCGGTCAACCCAACGACTTGAGCGCCAGCATGAGCTCCTCGTTGAGGTTGGCCGGCACCTCGTAGCCCTCCTCGTCGCGGATCTCGTCGAAGCGGTCCCGCACGATCTCGGGCGTGAGCTCGGGGTCGACGACGCCCTTCGTCACGCCGACGAACACCCGGGCCACCCGGCCGCCGCCCACCGAGTACACCTCGCCCGACACCGGGCACGACTCGTGGGCCAGGAAGGCCACCACCGGCGTGACCAGCTCGGGCAGCAGGCGGTCGGCGACCGGGCCGAGGATGTCCTCGGTCATGCGCGTCTTGGCCACCGGCGCGATGGCGTTGACCTTGATGTTGCTCTTGGCGCCCTCGACCGCCAGCACCCGGGTCAGGCCGACGAGGCCCATCTTGGCCGCGCCGTAGTTGGTCTGGCCGAAGTTGCCGAACACGCCCGCGCCGGAGCTGGTGTTGACGACGCGGCCGTAGCCCTGCTCCCGCATGGTCTCCCACGCCGGCCGGGTCACGTTGAAGGCGCCCCGCAGGTGGACGTCGAGCACCGCGCCGACCCTGTCGGCGTCCATGTTCTTGAACGACGCGTCCCGCAGGATGCCGGCATTGTTGACGATGACGTCGACGCGGCCCCAGGCGTCGAGCGCCGTCTGGACGATGGCCCGGCCGCCCTCGGGCGTGGCCACCGAGTCGTAGTTGGCGACGGCCTCGCCGCCCGCGGCCGCGATCTCGTCCACGACGGCCTGGGCCGCGGTGGTGCCGCTGCCGGTGCCGTCGACGGAGCCGCCGAGGTCGTTCACGACGACCAGGGCGCCGCGCCGCGCCAGCTCCAGCGCGTGGGCCCGGCCGAGGCCACCGCCCGCGCCGGTGATGATCGCGACCTTGCCGTCGAAGGAGAGATCAGCCATGCCGCGCAGACTAGAGGCGCGCCGCAGGGCGCTCCGAATTCGGTACAGATCCGTCAGAGGCGGCGGTGTGAGCGGGCATCGAGCCACGACCCGACGGCCAGCACCAGGTACACGCCGGCCACGGTGGCGGCCACCCAGGCGTAGCCGTCGGCCACGGGCGTCAGCAGCGCGCACACCACGGCGGCGGCGAGGAAGAAGGCGGCGCGACGGTCCATCAGGTGCTCATGACAGCACGTCGACCACCAGGAACGTCAGGAACGCGACGGCGAACGCGCCCGGGATGGTGAGCACCCACGCCCACACCACCCTCCCGGCCACGCCCCAGCGCACGGCGGACAGCCGCCGCGCGGCGCCGACGCCGACGATGGCCCCGGTGATCGTGTGGGTGGTCGACACCGGGATGCCGCCGGCCGAGGTGGCGAACAGCGTGGCGGCCGCGGCCGACTCGGCGGCCACGCCTCCCACCGGCGTGAGCCGGGTGATCCGCGACCCCATGGTCTTGACGATCCGCCAGCCGCCCGTCAGCGTCCCCAGCGCGATGGCCGTGTGGGCCGATAGCACGACCCACAGCGGGGTCGAGGCGTCCGATGCCGCGTGGCCGCTGGCGATCAGCAGGGCCAGGATGATGCCCATCGTCTTCTGGGCGTCGTTGGCGCCGTGGCCCAGGCTGAAGGCGGCGGCGGACACGAGCTGACCGTGCCGGAACCCCCGGTTCAGCCGCTCGACGTCCCGGTTGCGGTGGAACACCCAGAAGATCACCAACGTGAAGATGAGGCCCGTGGCCAGGCCGATCAGCGGTGACAGCACGATGAACACACCGATCGTGCGCAGGCCGCTGGAGATCAGGGCGTCGAAACCGGCCTTGGCCACTGCCGCCCCCGCGATTCCGCCGACGAGGGCGTGCGACGAGCTGGTCGGGAGCCCCAGCCAGAACGTGACTAGGTCCCACAGGATCGCACCGACCAGACCCGCGAAGATCACCCCGATCGACAGCACGCTCTGCACGACCACGTCGTTGGCGATCGTCGACGCCACCTCGTCGCCGAACACGACGAACGCGGCGAAGTTGAAGAAGGCCGCCCACACCACGGCCTTGCGCGGCGTGAGCACCCGGGTGGAGACGACGGTGGCGATCGAGTTGGCGGCGTCATGGAAGCCGTTGACGTAGTCGAAGCCGAGCGCGACCGCGATCACCAAAACGAGGGCGAGGTTTCCCATGGAGTGGAGGGGCGCGCGTCAGGCGTGCTTCAGCACGATCGACTCCACGATGTCGGAGATGTCCTCGAGCGTGTTGAGCGCTGCCTCCATCGACTCGATGACGTCCTTCCAGCGCAGGACCTCCATCGCCTCGAACTCGCCGCCGAACAGGCGGGCCAGGATCCGGCGGTGGACGGCGTCGCCCTCGCTCTCCAAGCGGTCGATCGCGTCGAGGTGGGGCTGGACGCCCTTCATCGATTCCAGGCGGCCGATGAGCTCCTTCGTCTCGTCGGCGCACTGCACCACCAGGTCGGCTTGCTCCTTCAGCTCGGGCAGGGAGGTCGTGATGCCGGTGAGCTGGATGCGGTGCGAGACCTCGAGCATGTCGTCGACGACGTCGTCGAGCTCCTCGGCGAGGGCGTGGATGTCCTCGCGGTCGAACGGCGTCACGAAGGTCGTGTTGAGCCGCTGGAGGATGGTGCGGACCAGATCGTCGCCCCGGTGCTCGCACGCCGCTATGTTCTCGTGCGCCTCGGGATCGGTCGGGTCCGTCAGCAGGTCGCGCAGGCGGTGCGCGCACTCGGCCACATTGGCGGCCGAGTCGTTGAAGAGCTCGAAGAAGGCGTCGTCAGTGGGGACGAGACGGAAGCGCACCGGGTCAGCTGCCTCCGACGATGTAGCGGATGCGCTCCGCGATGTGCACCGCGTGGTCGCCGAGGCGCTCGTAGAACCGCGCCACCAGCGCGGTCTGCAGCGCGTCGGGCAGGGCGATGTCGGATCGGCCCAGCTCCTCGATGAGGTGGTCGTGGAGGTCGTCGAGCTGGTCGTCGGCGGCGTCGAGGTCGGCGAACGCCTCGCCGTCGCGCTCGGCCCAGGCGTCGGCGGCCCGGCGCCACAGTGACGAGCAGATGCCGCCCATCTGCTCCAGGTCGCCGCGCACCGCCGGCGTCAGCCGCATGGCCAGGCCCGTGGCGGCCCGCTGGGCGATGTGCTCGGCCAGGTCGCCGCTGCGTTCCAGCTCGGGGACGATCCGCAGGACCGACACGAGGAACCGCATGTCGCCCGCCATTGGCGTCTGGGTGAGCAGCTCGTGCTCGGCGACCTGTTCGAGGTCCACCTCGAGCTCGTCGATCTGGGCGTCCTGGTTGGTCAGAGCCCGCGCGGCGTCGGTGTCGCCGGCCAGCAGGGCGTCGGTCGCCGCCGCGACCCCCTCGGTGACCAGGGCGAAGAGCATGACCACCTTGCCGTGGATGGTCTCCAGCTGCTTGTGGAAGCGGCGGCGGAGCTCCAGGGGCGGGTCGGACACGGCGGAAACCTACCCGCCGTTCACGCCCGGGTCATATGGTTGCCACGGGACGTCAACCTCCGACTTCAACCGGTGCGCGCGTCGGCCGCGTAGGCCTTCAGGCGCTTGTAGTCGACCTTGCCGTTGGGGGCCCGGCCGATGGTGTCGATGGTGAAGACGTGCTTGGGGGCCTTGTAGGCGGCGAGCCGGGCCCGCACGTGGGCGATCAGCGCATCGGCCGCCGCCGGCGCCTCGCCCGAGGGCTCGACCACCGCCGCCACCACCTCGCCGAACTTCTCGTCGGGCACGCCCACGGCCACCGCGTCCCGGACGCCAGGGTGGGTCTTGAGGGCCTCCTCGACCTCCTCGGGGAAGACCTTCTCGCCGCCTGTGTTGATGACCACCGAGCCGCGGCCGAGCAGGGTCAGGCTCCCGTCGGCCTCGACCATGGCGTAGTCGCCGGGGCACGAGTACCGCTTGCCCTCGAACTCGAGGAACGTGGCCGCGGTCTTGGCCTCGTCCTTGTAGTAGCCGATCGGCTGGTAGCCACCGACGGCGACCCGGCCGATCTCGCCGGACCCCGGCTCCACCCGGCGCCCGTCCTCGGTGACCACGATGGTGTTCTCGCCGAGCGTGAACTGCGCGGTGCCGGCGGCGCTGGCGGCCGAGGAGATCGACTGACCCATCCCCAGCGCCTCGGTCGACGAGAACGCATCGACGATGAGCAGCGAGGGCAGCTGCTCGAGGAGCGCCTGCTTGACCGGCTCGCTGAACATGACGCCCGAGGACGCCACCATGAACAGGCTGGCCAGGTTCCAGCGGTCAGGGTGGTCGTCGAGCGCCCGGACCATGGGCTTGCCGAAGGCGTCGCCCACGATGGCGATCTGGTTCACGCCCTCGCGCTCGATGGTGTCGAACATCTCGTCGACGTCGAAGCGCCGGGACGTCAGCGTCACGCTGGAGCCGCCCATCGACAGGATGATGAGCTGGGTGTAGAGGCCGGTCCCGTGCATCAGCGGGCAGGCGGGCATACCGACCGGGCCGGCCTGCTTGACCTGGTCCCGCACCATCTCGGGGTCGGCGTCGCGCCCCCGGTACAGCGGGTTGATCTGACCGACCAGGGCCTGGAACAGGTCGTCCTGGCGCCACATCACGCCCTTGGGCATGCCGGTGGTGCCGCCCGTGTAGGTCATCATGATGTGCTCGCCGCTGCGCCCCCAGGGGGCGACCACGCGCTCGTCGTCGTGGCTTGTGGCGGCGGCCTCGTAGGGCGTCGCCCACTCCGGGCACAGCCCGTCGCCATCGTCGACCCACAGCCAGGTCTCGACCCGCGGCACCCGGTCCCGGATGCGCTCGATGGTCGGCGTGAACGTGCCGTGGAACACCACCGCCTGGCAGTCCGCGTTGTCCCACAGGTAGACGAGCTCGTCGTCCTGGTACCGGTAGTTGGTGTTGATCGGGACGAGGCCGGCCTTGAACGCGCCGTACAGCGACTGGATGTACTCGGGGCCGTTGTAGAGGTACTGGGCGACCTTGTCCTGCTCGGTCGCGCCCCCGTTGAGCAGGGCGGCGGCCACGCCGTTCGCGCGGCGGTCGAACTCGGCCCACGGGATGTGGCGTTCCCCGTGCACCTGCGCCGACGCCTCGGGGATCTGGTCGGCGATGACCTCCCAGACGTCGGCGAAGTTCCAGCCAGCCATCGGCTCTCCTCGGGTGTCGGCGATCGCGGGGGAGGGTAGTGGCTGCCCCCGAAGCGACGAAATGTGCGTAACTTCCGGCCGTGGACTTCGAGTTGCCGCCCGACGACGACCCTCGCCGGACCGAGGTGCGGGCCTGGCTGGCGGACCACCCGTCCCCGTCCGGCCGGGCCCTGGCCGAGGCTGGCCTGGTCGCCCCCCACTGGCCCCCGCCCTGGGGGAGGGGTGCCGACCCCGTCCACCAGCTGGTCATCGACGACGAGCTGGCCCGGGCCGGCGTGCGCCGGCCGGTGAACCCCATCGGCATCGGCTGGGCCGGACCGACCATCCTGCTGGCCGGCACGCCGGAGCAGAAGGAGCGGTATCTCCCCGGGCTGCTGGCCGGCGAGGACCTGTGGTGCCAGCTGTTCAGCGAGCCCGGCGCCGGCTCCGACCTGGCCTCGCTGACCACGCGAGCGGTGCGGGACGGTGACGAGTGGAGCGTCAACGGCCAGAAGATCTGGACCTCGCTGGCCCAGTTCGCCCGCTACGGCATCCTCATCGCCCGCACCGACCCGGCGCTGCCGAAGCACCGGGGCATCTCCTACTTCGTGTGCCCGATGGACGCGCCCGGCATCACGATCCGGCCGATCGTCGAGATGACCGGCGCTCACACGTTCAACGAGGTGTTCTTCGACGATGTCCGGCTGCCCCTCGCCAACATCGTGGGCGCGGAGGGCGACGGCTGGAACCTGGCCAAGGTCACGCTCGGCAACGAGCGGGTGTCGCTGTCCTCGGGCGGTGCCATGTGGGGCATGGGGCCGACCGCGGGCGACCTGGTCGACCTGGTGCGGGCCCGGGGCGGCGTGGCCGATCCGGAGCAGCGCCAGCGGGTGGCCCGCCTCCACATCGAGGCCGAGATCCTCCGGCTCATCCGGCTGCGCACCGTGACGGCCGCGGTCCGGGGGAACGCCCCCGGGCCCGAGGCGTCGATCCGCAAGGTGCTGGCCGACGAGCACGGCCAGCACGTCTTCGGCATGGCCAAGGACCTGGCCGGCGCGGCCGGGATGCTGTCCGACGGCGGCCCGCTCGGCGCGCCGCCCGACCCGTGGGCCCACGGCTTCCTGTTCGCGCCCGCGCTGACCGTCGGCGGCGGGACCGGTGAAGTCCAGCGCAACATCATCGGGGAGCGGGTCCTGGGGCTGCCCCACGACCCCGAGCCGCCTGGCTGAAGATCAGGCCGGCACCACCCGGAAGGCGGTGCCGGCCACATCGTGCTCCCGCGGTCCGACGCCGGGCGCCGCCCGCAGGTCGATGCCGGCCAGTCGCTCGTCGGCACCCTCCACCACCTCGACGTACGTGCCGTCCGGCAGCCGGAGCGCGTCGCCGGTCGGCTCGACGGCGAGCGCGGCGGACCACCGGGCCCTCAGCCGGCCGGGGTCGGGGCCGGACAGGCGGATGCCCGCCAGTCCGGTGACGACGCCGGTGCGGACCTCGTCCTCCCAGCCGGGCCCCGCCCACCGCCACGCCGCCGGCGGGTCGGCCTCGTCGAACGACACGATCGCCGCCCCGACGTCGGCCGGGTGGACGTGCGTGCAGCGGATGTCGTCGAGGTCGGCCTCGAAGACCGTCCGCAGTCCGAGGCCTGCCAGGTGGGCCCGAGCCGCGTCCATGTCGGCGACCTGGAAGATCGCCATGTAGCCGCAGTCGCCGCCACGGGCGGCCATGTAGCGCTCGGCCGGGCAGCCGTCGCCCGGCACGGCCGGGGACACCACCTCCAGGAACGCGTCGCCCACCGGGAGCACGGCGTTGTGGAGCCCGAACGCCGCCACGCCCGGGTCCGCGAACGGCGCCCCGAGCCCGAGGTCCCGCCGCCAGGCGGCGACGACGGCGTCCTGGTCCGCGGCGGCCACGACGGCCTGGCGCAGGCGCAGCGTCTGCATGCGTCGATCCTGCCGCATGTCGGTCGGCCCTACGGCCCACCGAGCCGCTGCAGCACGACGTCGAGCGCCGGCCACGGCGCCCCGTCGTTGAGGCTCTCCTGGACGCACCGCGCGAACAGCCACTGCCGGACCCGCCCGGCATCCAGACCGGCCAGGTCCGCGACCTGGGTTACCAGCCCGATCGGGTCGGCCCGCAACGATCCGTTGCAGTTCAGCAGGTGCTGGGTGACGTCGTAATGCGGGTCGCCGACGTACGGCTTGGGGTCGATGAGCAGCCACGGGCGGCGCTCGCCGGACAGCACGTTGCCGGCGTGCAGGTCGGTGAGCAGCAGCACCTCGCTCGGGCCAGAGCGCGACAGCGCGCGGAACAGCGCCAGGCCGTCACGAGCCAGCCCGGCGTCGAGTCGTCCCGGCTCGGCGGCGAGCCGTGCCTCGGCGCTCGCGACCCAGTCGTCGGCCATCACCGACAGCGGACGGAACGGGTGGTCCGGCGGCAGGTCGACAGCCCAGACCGACCGGAGCAAGTCGGTGACGACGAGGTGCTGCTCGGGCTCGGGGCGTCCACGCAGCTCGGTACCCGGACGGCACCGCTCGAGGAGCATCGCGGTGGTGTCGCCCGCGCCGCCGTCGGATCCACCCCGTCCCGGGGCCGGCGCCACGTGCTCGAACGCGTACACCTCCACCGCACCCTGGCCGGCGAGCATGGCCAGGCCCTCCGCCTCGTGACGCGCCTCGGTATGCCGCCACGCCACCTTGAGCACGACGTCCCGTTCGTCACGGTCCGTCCCGGGCGCGACCCAGGAGCAGTTGCCGCCCGGTTCGAACGGCTCGCCGAGCTCCAGGCCCCAGCGTGCGGTCAACGCCTCGACGCGGTCCGGTAGCGCGGCCAGCCACTCCGCCCGTGCCGGCCCGCCGAGATCCGTCGCGTCCTGCAGGTACCTGGGCACGCGCAGCCTCGCGGTCACCCGGCACACCGTAGGGAACGAGTGGAACGGACACAGGCCGATTCGTCGCCCACCGTGTGATCTGGCACCATCTGCCCCATGGCGAAGCGCAGGCCTCCCGGCGAGTTCCGCCGGGGCGAGACCGTCAAGACCCTGGACCCGCTGCCCGGCGTCCCCCAGGGCACGAAGGGCCGCGTCTACCTGGTCGACGGCTTCGCCTGGACCCGCTACCGGGTGCTGTTCGACAACGGCATCGACGTCGGCTCGCTCGACGGCACCGCGCTGGCCCGGCCCAAGGAGTACGAGGCCGCGCTGACCCGCCGCGAGCAGGCCGCCGAGGCGGCCGAGGCGGCGTCCGTGGCGTCCGAGGAGGGCGGCGAGGCCGCGGCCGCGGGCGGCGCCGACAAGACGGTGAACGGCGTCGTCGTGCCGGCCCTGCTGCTCGAGCGGTCGCAGCGGGCCCGCGAGCGCCTCAGCGCCGCCTGATCACGGCCGGAGCTTCGCCAGGACCGCCTCGGCCTCGTCCACGAAGCGCGCCACCAGCTCGCCCGCCGGCACCAGGCTGTCGATCGCGCCCACGCCCTGGCCGGCGGGGAAGAACTCGCGGTCGAGGTCCACGCCCTCGGTCGTCTCGTCGCCCCCGAGGTGGTTGGCACCGTCCTGCATGGACCGCAGGACCTGGGCGGGGAAGCGTTCGACCTGGAGCTCGCCCTCCTCGTATCCCCGGGTGTAGCTGTTGGCGATGACCCGGCAGGTCTTGCCCGTGTAGGCCCGGGTGACGGTGGTGTCGTCCTCGTGGCTGCGCAGCAGCACGTCCTTGTAGCCGGTCACGCCGCGGGCCTCGGGCGTGGCGATGAAGCGGGTGCCGACCCACACGCCGTCGGCCCCGAGGGCCAGGGTGGCGGCCAGGCCCCGGCCGTCGACGATGCCGCCGGCCGCCACGACCGGGACCCGGTCGCCGACCGCGTCCACGACCTGCGGCACGAGGGCCATCGTGGCGACCCGGCCGGTGTGGCCGCCCGCCTCCGTGCCCTGGGCCACCACGATGTCGCAGCCGGCCTCGACCGCGTCGATCGCGTGGCGGACCTTGCCGCACATGTTCACGACCACCAGGCCCGCGTCGTGGCACTGGTCGACCACGTCGCGGGGTACCCCGAGCCCGGCCACGAAGGCCGTGGCGCCGCCCCGGATGATGTCGTCCACCTTGTCTTCGAGCCCCCGGGGCATCGCGGTGAGCAGGTCGACGCCGAACGGCCGGTCCGTGGCGGCCCGCACCGCGGCGATCTCGTCCCGCATCTGGTCGTCGCCCATGGTGGAGGCACCCAGGCAGCCGAAGCCGCCCGCGGCGCTGACCGCAGCGGCCAGGCGGCTGTAGGAGACGCCGCCCATGCCGGCGAGCATCACCGGGTGCTCGATCTGGAGGGCCTCGGTCAGGCGGGTGCGCAGCATGACCCGATGCTGACGTGGACTTGACCGGCCGGTCAAGTGCAGCCGTTACGGCGCCGTCGCCCCGACGCGCAACCGGCGCACCCCGGGGGGCGGGGGCGCCGGATGCGTGGTGGTGATGGCCGGACCGCCGCAGTCGGCCACCGGCGGATGGGTCATGACACGTCCGAGGGGAGGTCGCGTCCGCCGCAATCCGCTCCAGGCACCCTAGGAGGCGACCATGTCCGGCCGGTGGCGGGAACGTGAACGAACAGCGTCGAGTGGGCGAAGTCGAAGCGACGCGGCGGCTCAGCCGGCGGCCCAGGCGCCGGGTCCGGAGAACATCCCCCGGCGCCAGCGGCGGGGCGTCACCACGGCGGCCCGCGGGTAGTCCTCGAACAGCCACCGGGCGAAGTTGCGGCGGGTCCAGCGCGTCGCCCCGGCGAGACGCATGCCCGCCCGCACGCCCTTGCGGTGGCGGACGGCCCGGATGAGCAGCAGCGACATGCGGTGGTCGGCCACCAGCGCGGCCGTGGCCGCCGACCGGTAGGCGGCGGTGACGCCGGCCGGGTCCGGGCCCTCGCCGGCGATGGCCTCGGCGGCCAGGACTCCGGTGAGCAGCGCCTGTCCGATGCCCTCGCCGGTCAGCGGGTCGCTCGCCGTGGCCGCGTCCCCCACGAAGAGGGTGCGCCGCCCGGTGAGCACGGCCTCGTCGATGCGGGCCGGGATGGGCCATGCCCGGTGCGGCGACTCGGCCTCGGCGCCGTCGCCCAGGACGGCCCGGATGTGGGGCCGGTCGACCAGCTCGCGCCAGATGCCGGCCATGTCCTGGATCCGGGCGACCTTGCCGCCCCGCTGGATGCCGAAGCCCACGTTGGCCCGGCCGTCCGGCAGCGGGAACGACCAGGCGTAGCCGGGCAGCAGGTCCGGCTCGAACCACACCACCAGGTCGCGGGCGGCCCGGGGCCCGACGCCCCGGAAGTACTGGCGGAACGCGTGCCACTCTCCCCGGTAGCCGGGCGTGGCCAGGCCCAGGTGCTTGCGCACCGGCGACCACATGCCGTCGGCCGCCACCGTGAAGCCGGCCTCGATCGGCCCGCGGCCCTCGACCTCCACGACCACGCCGTCGCCGTCCTCCCGGGCACCGGTGCATGCCCGTCCCTCCAGCACGGTCACGCCCGCGTCCCGGGCCACGTCGACCAGCGCCGCGTCCAGGTCGGTCCGGCGGGCGACCGCCGCGTAGGTCCCTCGGCCTCGGGGCAGGGGGAACGTGACCTCGTGGCCGGCCGGCCCCCGCACGAGGATGTCGTCGACCCGCTGCCACGAGGGCACGGCGTCCGGCCGCAGGCCCAGGTCCTCCAGCAGCCGGAGGGCGCCGGTGGTGAGGCCGTCGCCGCAGATCTTGTCCCGCGGGAACGTCGCCTTGTCGACCATGGTGACCCGCCGGCCGCCGCGGGCCAGGGTGATCGCCGCCGCCGCGCCGGCGGGCCCCGCGCCGACGACGACGGCGTCGGCCGCCGTCAACAGAACTGGCCCTCGCCCGGCCGGTACTGGGCGCGGAAGGAGTCGTTCTCGGTGTGGCCGTCGGGGAAGGTCCGGGTCCGGGTCGTGGTCACGACCCGGCAGTTGCCGTTCATCGACTCGGAGATGCCCGTCTGCTCGCCGCTCGCATGGGGCGTCGAGTACATGGTCACGGTCACGCTGTTCGCCGTGTACGACGTCCAGATCAGGACGCAGTACGGCGTGTTGTTGCGGATCCGCAGGTCCGGGTTGGGATAGCCCATCGTGGCCTCGCGGCCAGGGGGGTACCGGGAGAACGACTCGGTGTGGGCCTGGTAGGTCACGATGTCGAGCCCGGCGAAGTAGGCCGCGTTGAACGTGGTGGTGGCGAACTGCGAGACGCCCCCGCCGACCTCCTCCACGTGCACGCCGTCGCGGATGGCGCCGGCCTCCACGAACCCCTTGTCGGTGGTGCGGGGCCCGACGTGGCCGTTGACCGAGAACGTCCCGCCGGGCTGGATCACCGCTCCCCGCACCAGGTCGGCGATGCGGTGGATGTTGGAGACGCGGGGCTGGCCGGGGTCGTAGTAGGTGGTGAAGCCGGGGCCGGCCGTGGAGGGGGCGCCGTTGCGCCAGGCGTTGCTGCCGCCGACCGGCCCGGCGACCCCGCACGCCGCCGCCTGCTCGGTGGTGAAGCTCGGCTCGGTGACCTGGACCTCGAGGGGGACCGGCGACTGGCCGTCCTGCACGCCCTGCCACACCAGCTCGGCGCTGTTCGCCCCGCAGCAGGCCACGCCCGGCCGCGACGGGACCACGACCGGCGCGCCGTTCTGCAGGTCGAAGCCGGCGTTCACCGGGTCGGCCGACACGCCGGCGAACAGGCCGGGGAGTGCGCCGTTCACGGCGTCGGCGTTGATGGCGAGGTCGAGGTTGCCGTTGGCTGTCGTGGGGCCGATCCAGCTGCGCAATGTGGCAGCGTCGACCTGTGTGGTGGCGTCGCCGGCGGTGAGGGCGATGCCGTTGGCGGTGATCTCGTTGGCCCGCGCCGCGAGCGCCTCGGCGTCCTCGTCGGTGTAGGGCGGCTGGACCTCGACCATGTCCGTCTCGATCACGATCGTGCCGTCGGGCGTGCCGGCGGCCACCTTCGGCAGCTGGTCGACGATGTCCTCGGTGTCGAGGCCCGAGCCGGGAATCCCGGGCACGCCGACGAAGCCCGCATCGGTGAGCTGGACCGTCGGCGGGTGCGGCGCCGTGAGGTCGGTGCCCTGGAGCTCGAACAGCTTGGCCTCGACGTCGGACTGCGACACCGAGTACCGCACGTCCACCTCGCGCGGGCTGAAGAACGAGGCCACCCAGCTGAACGGGCGGGTCAGCAGCGAGTCGCTGCGCCCGGCGTCGAGCGCGGCCTCGGAGGTCGCCTCGGCGTCGAGCGCCAGGCCTATCTCGCCGGCGGTCGTCTCGTACACCTTGTCGTCGGCCTCGATGCGGACCTTGCGGGCGGCCAGCTCGTCGCCGATCTCGGTCATGACGTCGGGCAGCGACGCCTCCCCCAACCCGCCGACCGGACGGCCGGCAACCTCGACGTTGCGCATGACCTGCCCGGAGAGCGCCGCGGTGTCCACGGCCCAGCAGCCCAGCAACAGCACGACGACGGCGATCGGCGCCGCGATGGCCACCAGGTTCCACGACGGCCGCGGCAGGCTGCGCAGGGTCTCGGCCAACCCCGCGCCGGCGCCTGCCCCGGCGGGCCGGAAGTGCCGCCCGGGACCGTCCTCGCCCTCGGCGGCGTCACCGTCGCCGTTGCCTCCGGGGTGCCGAGCGCCGGCCGGCCCGGGCCCACCGATCCGCGGCGTGGGCCCGGTGGTCCGCCCCTCGGCCGCGGCCGCCCCGCCGAGCACGAGGGTGCCGGAGCCGGCGGACGCGGCCTCGGGCTCGTCGGGCAGATCGAAGATCGGCTCGGCGGACCCCCGAGACGCCCCGTAGGGCGGCGGCCCCGGCGAGGCCGGCGGCTCCGGCGCGGCGGTGCTCACACCCCCGGTCTGCCCGGGCGGCGGCGCCGTGGGGCCGTCGGGCTCGGCCGCACCGGGCGCGGGGAACGACGCGGTGGCCGCACCGGGCGCGGACGTCGGCCCCGCCGGCGCCGCGGAGCTGCCCGGTGGCGAGGTCGGGGCGCCGGCGTCGCCACCGTCGGGAGCGCCCGGCGTGCCGGTCGGACCGGCCTGCGAGCCCTCGGCGCCGGGCGGAGACTCGGGCGGTGTGGCGCTGGTGTCCTCGGGCGTGGCTGCCGAGCCGGGCCCCGCGGATGCAGCCGTTCCGGCCATCTGGTCGCGCCCGGGCGCCGGACCGCCCGGCGGGGAGGTCGGGTCCCGGGGTGTGCCGGGCTTGGCGGCGCTGGGAGCCGGGAAGGAGGCCGTGGCCTTGCCGGGGGCAGTAGCGCCGTTGGCCTCGTCACCGGCAGGCGCGGCCGGACCGTCGGACGTCGGAGCGCCGGGCGGGGGGCTCGGGTCTTGGGCCTCGGCCGGCTTGGCGGTGCCGGGGGCGGGGAAGGAGGCCGTGGCCTTGCCGGGGGCCGGAGTCGTTCCGGGGGTCGGGGCGCTGGTGGCGGTGGTGTCGTTGGCCGTGGGCGGGATCGGGCTGTCAGGGGCGGCCTGTTCGGGCTTGGTGGTGCTGGACGCCGGACCGCCGGGCGCCGGACCGCCGGGCGGGGGGCTCGCGTCTTGGGCCTCGCTGGGCCTGGTGGCGCCAGGCGCGGGGAAGGAGGCCGTCGTCTTGCCGGGGGTGGGAGTCGCGGCCGGGGGCGGGGCGCTGGTGTCGTCGGCGCTCGGCGGGGTCGGGCCGTCGGGGGTCGCTTCGCCGGGCTTGGTCGCGGGCTCCGGAGCGGGGAACGACGCTGTCGCGGTGCCGGGAGCGGGCTTGGCAGACGGTTCGGCCGGGGTCTCGTCGGCCTGGGTGGACGGGGGCGCGTCGGGGTGTGCGGGGTCGCCTTGCGGCGAGGCTCCGCTTGCTTCCCCAGCGTCCGCGCCGTCGGGCGCGGGCTTACCTTCGTTCCCGTCCACGACGGCCTACCCTGCCACGCGGACGGGCAGCGGATCGAACCTCGCCGCGTGATGCGCCACGTTCGCGGGGAACCGGTCGTTCACCGACGTGTCACCGGCCCGTCAGCACCCTTGTCGGTGTCGTCATCGACGTGCCGGGGGTGGTCGACGGCGATGTGATCCTCGACCTCGTTCCTGGTCAGGAAGCGCAGCTCGCAGTACGGGCACTGATGCACGTCGCTCACGTCCACCAGTCTCGCGCTGCTACGTTCGCCGCGGGCGGCAGCCGCCGAGAGACAAGGGGACCGTGGCATGGGCATCTGTGAGGGTCGGGTCGCGATCGTGACCGGGGCCGGCCGGGGCATCGGGCGTGAGCACGCGTTGCTGCTGGCAGCCCAGGGTGCGAGCGTCGTCGTGAACGACCTCGGAGGGTCCATGGACGGCACGGGGTCCGCAGACACGGGGCCGGCCCAGCAGGTCGCCGACGAGATCGTCGCCGCGGGCGGCCAGGCGGTCGCCAACACCGACGACGTCAGCGACTTCGCCGGGGCGGAGAAGCTGATCAACACGGGCATCGAGGCCTTCGGCAAGGTCGACGTCCTCATCAACAACGCCGGCATCCTGCGGGACCGGATGCTCGTGAACATGACCGAGGCCGAGTGGGACGCGGTCATCAAGGTCCACCTGAAGGGCACGTTCGCGCCCTCGCACTTCGTCGCCAACCACTTCCGGGACCGGTCGAAGGCGGGCGACGACGTCGACGGCCGGATCATCAACACGTCCTCGCCGTCCGGCATCTACGGCAACGCCGGCCAGACGAACTACGGGACGGCCAAGGCGGGCATCGCCAGCTTCACGATCATCGCCGCCAAGGAGCTGGCCCGCTACGGCGTCACCGTCAACGCCATCGCCCCCGCGGCACTGACCCGCATGACCGAGGACCTCGGCATGGGCCAGCTGCCCGAGGACGCCAAGGAGGCCCTGTCGCCCCGCCACATCGCCCCGATCGCGTGCTGGCTCGCCAGCCCGCTGTCGGCCGGCGTGACCGGCCGGGTGTTCGACGTGACGGGGCGCATGCTGTCGGTGTCCGAGGGCTGGCACCGGGGCCCGTCGATCGAGAGCCCCGACGACGACCCCGAGGTGCTCGGCCACGCCGTGCTCGACCTGGTCGCCCAAGCCCGCCCGAACGCCAACATGGGCGGCTACGACGAGAAGTGAGGGGACATGCCCATCAATCCTGATGCCGTCGGCGCCAAGTCCGAGCCGGCCCGCCGGTCGTGGACGTCCAAGGACAGCCTGCTCTACGCGGTCGGCGTGGGCGCTGGCGCCGAGGACCCGCTGTCCGAGCTGGAGTTCACCACCGAGAACAGCCAGGACGTGACCCAGCGGGCGCTGCCCACGATGCCGGTCGTCCTCGGCTTCGGCGGGGGCGGCGTGATCACCAAGATCGGCTCGTTCAACCCCGTGATGCTGGTGCACGGCGAGGAGGCCGTGACCCTGGCCCGAGAGGTCCCGCCCGAGGGCGAGATCGAGTCCGTCACCGAGATCGTGGGCATCTACGACAAGGGCTCGGGCGCCGTGGTCGTCACCGAGACGGCCGCCAACCTGGTGTCGGACGGCCAGCCCCTGTTCACGACCCGGACCAGCATCTTCCTGCGCGGCGAGGGCGGCTGGGGCGGCGACCGCGGCCCGTCGTCAAAGTTCCAGGCGCCCGACCGGGCCCCGGACCACGAGGTCACCTACCAGACCCGCACCGACCAGGCCCTGCTGTACCGCCTGTCGGGCGACCGCAACCCGCTGCACTCGGACCCCAAGTTCGCGGCCATGGCCGGCTTCCCCCGGCCGATCCTCCACGGCCTGTGCACCTACGGCTTCACCGGCCGGGCCCTGCTCCACGCGGTGGCCGGCGGCGACCCGGCGAACTTCACGTCCATGAGCGGACGGTTCTCCAGCCCGGTGTTCCCGGGCGAGAGCCTGACGGTCAAGGTCTGGCGCACGGGCGACGGCGAGGGGGTCTTCCAGACCGCGGGCCCCGACGGCCGCGTCGTCCTCGACGCCGGCAGCGTCACCTTCGCCTGAGGCAACCGGTCAGAACAGCCGCAGGTCCCCGGACTCCAGGCCGCGCAGCGCGTCGTAGTCGACCTCGACGCAGTCGATCGACCGGCGGCCGGCCAGGACCCGGGCCTGCGGCCTGATCTGCTGGGCCACGAACACGCCCCGGACCGGGCGCAGGCGCGGGTCGCGCTCCAGGAACTCCAGATACCTCGCCAGCTGCTCGACGCCGTCGATCTCACCGCGCCGCTTGATCTCGATGGCGACCGCCCGGCCGTCGGCGTCGCGACACAGCAGGTCGACCGGGCCGATGTCCGTCGGGTACTCCCGGCGCACCAGCACCAGCCCGGGGGCGATGGCGTCGCAGTTGGCGGCCAGCAGCTCCTGGAGGTGGGCCTCGACCCCGTCCTTCAGCAGGCCCGGGTCGACGCCCAGCTCGTGGGTCGAGTCCGCCAGCACCTCGTGCAGCGTGATCGTCAGCGTCTCGCCGCCCTTGGCAGCCTGCACGGTCCAGCGCGACTGGCCGGCGTCGTCCACCGACTCGGTGACCGTGTTCGGCGCGTTCATCCAGTTGAGCGGCTTGTAGGCCCCGCCGTCGGCGTGGACCGCCACGCACCCGTCCGCCTTGACCATGATCAGCCGCACCGCCGGCGGGAGGTGCGCCGTCAGCCGGCCCGCGTAGTCGACGGTGCAGCGGGCGACCACGAGGCGCATCGCCCCGAAGGTAGCGGCGCGCCCCTACGTGTCGCGGGCTTTGCGGTTCCGCCGTGAGGGTCTGGACGTGGCCGACAGCTTCTCCCGGATCGCCTCCCGCCGCTCCTGCAGCTGGCGGTAGGTCAGCGAGTCGACCGAGTCGTCGACGCCCAGGTTGGCCTTGACCCCCGCCATGTCGAGGTCGATCAGCCGGGGATCGATGCCGACGTCGGCCAGGATCCTCTCGCCGTGGCGGGTGGCGAAGTAGATCGACATCTGGGCCACCTCGTCGATCATGTCCAGGTCGGGCGCCAGCGTGGCGATCGCGTTGTCCAGGAACACCATGTTCTTGACGAACAGCATCAGCTCCTTGGGCATCCGGGCCCCGAACCCGAGCAGTGCCTTCACGATCTGCTGCAGCTCGCCCACGAGCTGCTCGCCGGACAGCGACAGCGGGTCGACGAACGGGTCCTCCAGCCGCAGCTCCCGCGACACCTCGTCGAGGTCGGCATCGGCCGCCAGCGCACCCAGGTCCCGCAGGGCGGCGAGCTGGGCAGGGATGTCGTTGGCCGAGCCGCCCATCATCAGCCGCAGCATGGCCAGCCGCTTGGTCTCGTTCAGCCGCCCGGTGATCCCGAAGTCGAGCAGCGCGGTGCGCCCGTCGGGCAGGACGAACAGGTTCCCGCCGTGCAGGTCGGCGTGGAAGATCCCGTGGATGAGGGCGCCCTCGATCGAACCGATCATCCCGGTCCGCACCACCGCCTCGGTGTCGACGCCGGCGTCCCGCATGCCCACGACGTCGTCGAACCGGAAGCCGTCCAGCCGCTCCATGACCAGCACCCGCCGCGTGACCAAGCTCGGGTGCGGCCGCGGGATGACGTAGTTGCGCTGGCCCAGTTCAGCGAACGCCTTCGCCACGTCCAGCATGTTCTCCGCCTCGAGCCGGAAGTCGAGCTCCTCGGTGATGGTCTCGGCGAACAGCTCCACCAGCGCGGGTGGGTTCGCCAGCGCCGCGATGGGGATGCGCCCGACGAGCTTGGGGGCGAGCCAGGCCATGACCCGCAGGTCGTCCCGCACCAGCCGGGCGACCGTGGGCCGCTGGACCTTGACCACCACCGGCTCGCCGGTCCGCAGCGTGGCCGCGTGGACCTGGGCGATCGACGCGGCCGCCAGGGGCGAGCGGTCGACCCAGCGGAACACCTCCTCGAGCGGGCGCCCGAGGTCGGCCTCGATCACCTCCCGCACGACCCGGAACGGCTCGGCCGGGACCCGGTCGCGGCACAGCTTGAACTCGCCGACCAGCTCGGCCGGGAAGATGCCCTCCCCCGAGCTGATGATCTGGCCCAGCTTGATGTAGGTCGGACCCAGCCTCTCGGCGGCGATCCGCAGCCGCCGGGAGATGCCGGCCCGGCTGGTGGCGCCGCCGGCCCGCCGCTCCCGCAGCGCCCAGAGCCCCACGGCCGTCCCGAGCCGCCGGGTCACGGTCAGCAGCCGGGCGCCTGGAGGCCAGCGCGACGGCCGGGTCAGCGCCGGCACCTCGGCGATCGCCCGGGCCCGGACCTCGCCCAGGCCCCGGCGCCAGGCCAGTGCGGTCGGGTCGTCGAGGGTCCACGGCGGCGTGTCGCTGAAGCTGCCCTGGTCCAGATCGGTGGGGGCGACCGGCATCCCCCGGAGTCTGCCGGACCGTGCGGCCCCGCGGCACGTCG
>Ga0114129_10004969_pt1 | contig 18738 bp, 16 predicted proteins | sample RhiMetdeltSRZDD1_FD_80071 | JGI IMG/M metagenome (GOLD analysis project Ga0114129, IMG submission 80071) | Populus rhizosphere microbial communities from Tennessee, USA - Rhizosphere MetaG P. deltoides SRZDD1 (version 2) (version 2) | ecosystem: Host-associated > Plants > Roots > Rhizosphere >...
ATGTAGAGCGTGGTGTGCGCGACGAGCTCGATGATCTCGGCCTCGGAGAAGTGGCTGCGCAGCTCGGCCCAGAGCGCGTCGTCGATCTTGCGGTGGTCGACGGACAGCTTCTCGGCAAAGCGCAGGGCCGCGCGCTCGCGCGGCGTGATCAGCTCCGGCGTCTCGTCCTCGATGGCGGCGATCTTCGCTTCGGTCGCTCCCGCATGCCGGGCCCCGGCATAGCGCACGGTCATTCAGTATCGGCACCCGTTGAGGCCGGCGATCTTCAGCCGGACGAGCTCGCGGAGAACGGGATCGATCTTGCCCTCCCGCGCGAGCGTCGCGCGGAAGGTCGACAACGCCTTGAACACGGCGGGATTCTTCGCGTAGGTGCGCGGACCGGTGGACGTGCCCGTCTGGCGTTCGGCGTCGTCGCAGACGTGGCGGAGCTCCGGGTCGACGTCCTCGATTCGCAGCGGCTCGATCCTTGCCATCGCGTGACTCCTCTCGCGGCGAGCTGTCCGCCGCTCGCGGCGAACCGTCAGTTGGGAATGCAGGCGGTGACGGTGATCTCGATGACGAGCTCCGGTGAGTTCAGCGCCGCGACGGTCACCGTGGTGCGCGCCGGCTTGTTGGACGGAAAGTACTTTGCGTACTCCTCGTTGTAGGCGGCGACGTCCTTCACGTTGGTGAGGTACGTCGTGGCCGTCATCACGTTGTCGAGCGACGTGCCGGCCGCCGTCAGGACCTGCTTGATGCGCTCCAGGATGTTGCGCGTCTGCTCGCGCACGTCCTTGCCGACCTCGCCGGTGACGGGATGCCGGCCGGTCTGGCCCGAGACGAACACGAGGTTGCCGAACCGCGTGGCCGGCGAGAGGTTGGGATTGGACGTCTTGGCGTCGACGTTGATGATCTCTTTTTTCGGCATGTGTCGTCCTCCACGCGGTGCACCGCAGGTGGCGGGAGATTACAATGCCGGCCCGGAGGGTTCAACCATGGCAAAAGGCACGTTGATCGCGGCCATGAAGATCGGCCGCGCCGCCGAAGACGAGTTCCACGACTGGTACGACACCGAGCACCTGCCCGAGCGGCAGCGCGTGCCCGGCTTCCTGCTCTGTCAGCGCTGGATCGGCGCCCAGGACCGCACCGTCTCCGTGGCGACCTACGATCTCTCCGCCGCCGCCGTGCTGAAAACACCCGCGTATCTCGCGATCGGAGGCGACAACCTCTCGCCGTGGTCCAAGCGCGTCACCGAGCGGGTGGAGCGGCTCATACGCTTCGAGGGCGACCAGATCCTGCCCGGCGAGGCGCTGCCGCCGGCGAACGCCGGCGGCCTGTTGCTCAACGCCATGAACATCGCGCCTGAGCTCGAGGCCGAGTTCAACGAGTGGTACGACAAAGAGCACATCCCGGCGCTGGCCGCCGTTCCCGGCGTGCTCTGCGCGCGCCGCTTCCGCGGCACCGGCAATCGGAAATACGTCGCGCTCTACCATCTCGAGACGCCGGACGTCGTCGAGTCCGAGGAGTGGAAGAAGGCGCGGCAGAGCGACTGGACGAGCCGCTTGCAGCCGCAGTTCCGCGATCACCTGCGGCTGGTGCTGCGCCGCTACGTGCGCGGCGGATAGCGCGTGGATCGGCTTCGCCTGGCCATCGTCGGCTGCGGCAACATCTCGCAGCTCAACGCGCCGGGCTATCTGCAACATCCGCGTTGCGAGGTCGCGGCCCTGTGCGATACGCGGGTCGAGCTCGCGCAGCGCCGCGCCCGGGAGTGGGGTATCACGCCGCGCATCTACTCTGACCTCGCCCAGGTGCTCGACGACCGCGCGATCGACGCCGTCGAGCTGCTCACGCCGACCTGGCTGCACGCCGAGCACGTCGTCGCGGCGCTGGAGGCCGGCAAGCACGTGTCGTGTCAGAAGCCGCTGGCGACCACGATCGCCGAGGCCGAGCGCATCGCCGCGGCGGTCGGCCGCGCGCGGACCACGTTTCGCGTGACCGAGAATTTCCTGTACTACCCGCCCATCGTCAAGGCCAAGGAGCTGCTCGACGCCGGCGCGATCGGCGAGCCGTCGCTGGTGCGCATCCACACCACGCGTCCCGGCCAGATCGTGGGGCTCTCCGTCGAGCGCGACCCGGAGGCCGTGGTGTGGCGGCGTGATCCCGGACGCAATCCCGGCGGCGTCCTCTACGACGACGGCGTGCACAAGTACGCGACGGCCGCGTACTGGATCGGCGAGATCGGCGACGTGTCAGCCATCGTCACGCGCGGCAAGGATTTCATCATGGAGACGCCGAGCGTGGTGACGTGGCGGTTCAAGGGGCGCGACTGTCTCGGGATCGTCGACTACACTGCGGCACCCGAGATGACGATGCGCGGCCGCTACGTCCTCGTCGACGAGTTCTTCGAGATCCACGGCAGCCGCGGGATCATCTGGGTCACGCGCTGTAGCGGCGAGATGCTCGACCTGGCGCCCGTGATGGTCATCCGCGGCACCGAGACGAGAAGCTATCAGGTGCCGAGCGACTGGCGCCTCGGCTTCGACGGCGCGGCGGCCGACTTCGTCGACGGCGTCCTCGACGGCCGCCAGCCCGCGCAGGACATCGCGGAGGCGACGCGAATGCTGCGCGTGCCGCTGGCGATCTACGAGGCGGCGCAGACGGGCCGCGCGGTGGCGCCGGAATCGGTGAAGTAGCCGCCGACGCTAGGCGGGCGGCTCGGCGCGGCCGCCGATGGCGCGCGCGAGCCAGCGCCAGTCGCGCGGCGAGGCGCGGCGCGAGAGCCGCCGCCGGATGAGGCGCGCGGCGTCGTCGTAGCGCTCGAGCGCCAGGTACGACGCGATCATCGTCTCCTCGAACAGCTCCCACTGCGCGTGGCTGCCGCCCACGCGGTGAAACTCCGATTCCACCGGCTCGAGATACCTGAGCGCCTCCGCATGGTCGCCGGCTACGAACGCGGCGACGCCCTGCACCATCGGCAGCGCCACCGTGCCGGCGATCGGATGCCCCTTCGCGTCGAGCGTCCGCAGGCCGTCGACGAGCCGCGCGAACGCCGCGTCGTCCCCGCACGCGCCGTACGCGAGCGCCGCGTGCACTTCGCCGAACACGAAGCCGGGGCGTGAGACCCTGGTCGCGAGGTCGGCGAGCGAGCGCCAGGCCAGCGACGACTCCGGCTGCCCGTCGAGGCGGAAGCGCCAGAGCAGCGCCGAGCCGTCGATCATCGCCAGGCGCGGATTCACCGCGCCGAGGATGTCCCGCTCGAAGATCGCCTGCGCGCGTGCGTAGTCGCCGCGATGCAGCTCGAACATCGCCAGGTGCCACGCGAGATGGCAGTGGAACGACGCGCGGGCGTCGTACTTCGCCAGCCACTCCTCGAGAAACGCGGCGCCGCCGTCGTTGTCGAGCAGCTCGAAGTGGATGTGCGCCAGGTTGTGGCTGGCGTTGGCGTTGGCCGGGTACTGCGCGAGCGAGCGATCGGACAGACGCCGCGACTCCTCGAACCGATCGACCTCGTGGTACGTGAAGGCGAGCGCGGACTGAAACCACCAGTCGTCGCCATACGCGGGAGCCAGGCGCTCCAGAAACGCCACACGCTGCTGCTCGCGATCGCGCGCGCCGGCGAAGCCGATGGCGCTGCCCGCCTGGTTGACGAGCAGAGCGTCGCGCGGGAACTCCGCGACGTGCTCATCGATCAGCGCCAGCCCGCGCGCCGTCTCACCTGCGAGCAGCGTGCCGAGCGCTTCAATGTGTTGCCGCTCGCGTCGGGTCGTCCCGCCGACGACGTCCCGCGCCTTCTCGGCCGCCGCGCGCGCCGCCGCCGCGTCGCCTTGGGCCACGGCAACCATCGCCAGCCCGGCGTGTGCGACGGCCAGCCGCTCGTCGGCCTGGACGGCCTCGGCAAACGCCTCCCCGGCGCCCGGGCCGTACGAGAGCAGCATGTCCATTCCGTGCTGAAAGCGCGCAGCGGCCTGCGCCGACGCGGTGCTGATCGGCAGTCCGTAACGATCGGTCGTGGCCATACGGTCGACGCTCCTTTCCGGCGAGGCGAGTATACTCACCGGCGCGAAGCAAGCGCAGGCTCTGCAAGGAGGCCGCGATGCTCGACGTTCCGTTTCGCTCCGCGCGGCAGCTCGCCGCCGACATCCGCCGGAAGAGGATCGGAGCTCTGGAGCTGCTCGACCTCTACCTCGCGCGCCTCGACAAGTACGACGGCCGGCTGAACGCCGTCGTCGTGCGCGACGTCGAGCGCGCGCGCACGCGCGCGCGGGCCGCCGACCGCGCGCTGGCCAAGCGCGACGCGTGGGGGCCACTGCACGGCGTGCCGATCACCGTCAAGGAGTCGTACGACATCGCGGGACTGCCCACGACGTGGGGCGTGCCGGCCTACAAGAACAACGTCGCCACGCGCAACTCGGTCGTCGTGGACCGGCTGCTCGGCGCCGGCGCCGTGCTCTTCGGCAAGACCAACGTGCCGATGTTCCTTGCCGACTGGCAGAGCTTCAACGCGATCTACGGCTCGACGAACAATCCGTGGGACGTCACGCGCTCGCCCGGCGGCTCGTCGGGCGGCTCGGCCGCGGCGCTGGCCGCCGGGCTCACGGCGCTCGAGGCCGGCAGCGACATCGGGTCGTCGATCCGCAACCCGGCGCACTTCTGCGGCGTCTACGGCCACAAGCCGAGCTGGGGCATCGTGCCGCGCACGGGCCAGGCGCTGCCGTGGCAGCAGGCGCCCGTCGACATCGACGTCGTCGGGCCGCTCGCGCGCACCGCGGACGATCTGGCGCTCGCGCTGTCGATCATGGCCGGGCCCGAGCCGATCGAAGCGGCCGGCTGGCAGCTTCGCCTTCGGCCGCCAAAGGCCAAGCGTCTGCGTGACTTCAAAGTCGCCCTCATGATCGACGCGCCCGAGTCACGTGTGGACCGCGTCGTGCAGGCGCGCCTGCAGGCGCTGGCCGATTTCCTCGGCCGGCAGAAAACGAAGGTGAACGACCGCGCGCGCCCGGCGATCGACACCGCCGAGGCCTTCGCCGTCTACACGCGGTTGCTCCGCTCGGCGACGTCCGATCGACAGAGCGATGGCGACTTCGAGCAGAACGCCGGTCTCGCGGCCTCGCTGGCGCCGGACGACGAGAGCTATCGCGCGCGGGCGACACGCGCGGCCGTGCTCTCGCACCGCGACTGGCTCGCCGCCAACGAGACGCGCTACCGCATGCGCCAGGCCTGGGCGGAATTCTTCACCGAATACGATCTGTTGCTATGCCCGGCGGCCCCGACCGCGGCGTTCCCCCACGATCAGCAGCGCGACCGCTACGATCGCACCCTGGAGATCAACGGCACGCCGATGCCCGTCACCGATCACCTGTTCTGGGCGGGCTATTCCGGTATGGCGTACCTGCCGTCGACGGCGGCGCCGTGCGGCTTCACGCCGGCGGGGCTACCGGTCGGCGTGCAGATCATCGGACCGCAGTACGGCGATCTGACGTGTCTGACATTCGCGCGGCTGCTCGAGCGCGAGTTCCAGGCGTTCGTGCCGCCACCCGGGTTTGCATAATCCCGTGCTCAGGAGGACTTCATGACCATCGATCGGCGCACGTTCCTCGGCGGGGCCGCCCTTTCCGCGGCCGCGGCCGTCCTCGGTGAAGGCGTCTGGCACGCCGCACGCGCGGACAAGCCCATCAACTTCTCCGGCTGGGTGTTCAAGCCGGACACCGTGAAGGACTACGTCGACTTCTACAACAAGAAGCACGGCGGCCAGGTGAAGTACGACGCCGTGCCGTGGGCGACGTACCACCCGACGATGGAGACGCGCGCGCTGTCTGGCGAGATTGTCGACGTGATGTACTGCAACTCGGCCAACCGCGAGCGCTGGTTCGACAACGGCTTCATTCGCGCCCTCGACGAGCTGCCGGGCATGGACGAGCTGAAAAAGAAGATGGCGCCCGCCAACCTGGAGGCCGCGCGCAGCCGCGACGGGTCGAAGGTCGTCGGTCTGCCGTACTTCACGAGTCTGTTCATCCTCATCTACAACGAGCCGATGCTGCAGCAGGCCGGGATCAAGGCACCGGCCAAGACGTGGGACGAGCTGATGGAGCACTCGGCCAAGCTCAAGCGCGACAAGGTCAGCGACACGCCGTATCTGCCGAACTGGAACAACAGCGGCTCCGGCACCATGCCGCAGCTCCTGAGCGACTGCTTCTCCGAGGGCGCCAACGTGTTCGACGCCAAGAACCGTGTGATCCTCGATCAGGAGCCCGGCGCAGCGCGCGCGATGGAGCGCTGGCAGAAGGCGTACAAGGACGGGCTCGTGAACCCCGAGGTGCTGACGAAGACCTCCTCGACCGACACGCATCGCCTGTTCTGGACCGGGCGCTACGCGTACCACACGAACCACTCCTACTACCTCAGGACGATTGCAGGCGAGCCGGAGAACAGCAAGCTGGCGCCGAAAAAGGCCAAGATGACGATGTACCCCGGCAACGGCCAGACGCACATGTTCACCGAGTGGTACACCGTCAACGCCAAGACGAAGGTCCTCGACGACGCGTGGAAGTTCGCGAAGTTCCTCGGCGGCAACCTCAACGGCGACTGGTACGTGCAGCGACAGTGGTGTCTCATCGCGGGGCTCGACAACGCGTACCCCGAGATGTACGACAATCCCGAGATCATCCAGTCCTACGAGAAGTGGGTCGATCTCAAGCTCTTGCGCGAGCAGTACAAGAAGGGCCGCACGATCAACGCGTTCAAAGAACCGTGGTTCAGCGAGTGGGACAGCAAGGCGATCGCCATCGTCCACAACATCATCCGCGGCACGTCCACGGTGCCGAAGGGCCTCAAAGAGCTGGCGGCGCTGCAGAAGTCGCTGGCGTAGCCGGCGCGTGAAAGCGCGGCGGGCGCTGTCCGAGGGCGCCGTGGCCTGGCTGTTCGCCGGCCCGGCGCTGCTCGGCATCGCGCTCGTCGTCGCCTTCCCGCTCGTCTACTCGCTCTGGCTGTCGTTCACCGACGTCAATCTCTTACGCACCACCGGTCCGGCCCTCGAGCTCGGAGGTCTGCGCATCCCGCTCTTTCGCTGGATCGGCTGGCGCAATTACGTTCAGGTGTTGGCGGATCCGCTCTATTGGGACTCGCTGTGGCGCACCCTTTACTTCGTCGCCGCCTTCGTGGCCGAGGCGGCCGTGGTCGGGCTGGCGATGGCGCTCGTGCTCAACGAGCGCTTTGCCGGACGGCCGCTGATGCGGAGCCTGCTGCTGGTGCCGTGGTCACTCTCGCGCATCGTGGTGGGGCTGCTCTGGATCGGCATCCTCGATTTCGAGTTCGGGGCGCTCAACGGCCTGCTGCTGCGCGCGGGGCTCATCGACGGCGCCATCGCCTTCTTCAAGGAAGGGTGGACCGCGCTCAACGTGCTGGTCTCGGTCTACATGTGGAACCAGGCGCCGTTCGCCACGCTCTTGTTCCTGGCCGGCATGCAGTCGATCTCGGAGGATCTCTACGCGGCGGCCGAGGTGGACGGCGCCGGCTACTGGCGGCGGCTCTGGTACGTGACGCTGCCGGCGCTGCGCCCGATCGTCTTCCTGGTGCTCGTGCTCGCCACCGTCAACGGCTTTCTCATGCTCGATCTGATCTACGTGCTGACGATGGGCGGACCGGGATACGACACGACGACGGTGTCGTGGCACGGCTTCAAGACGAGCTTCACGTTCTTCAAGTTCGGTCCGGGCACGGCGATTCTCTACACGCTGACGGCGCTGTGCCTGCTGCTCACGATCGTCTACCACAAGCTCGTGCTCGGCCGATTCGAGCCGGAGGCCTAGCGTGGCGACACGAGGACGGCGACGCTCGGCGGCCAGTCGCGTGATGCTCTGTGCCACGGTCGTCGCGGTGGCGCTCTGGCTCGTCGCGCCGTTCGTGTGGCTCTTCGTGACGAGCATCTCGTACCAGAAGAACCTCCTGGCGCGGCCGTTCCCGCTCGTGCCGCCGGAGGTGACGTTCGACAATTACCGGATGATCCTCGGGCTCGTGCGCTTCCACGCCGAGGGCCAGGCCGCGAAGATCCTCGCCTCGATGTGGAACAGCCTCGTGATCGGCCTCGTCGTGACCGCGGTGAACCTGGTCGTCGGCACCACGGCCGGCTACGCCTATGCGCGCTTTTCGTTCCCGGGCAAGACGCTCTCGCTGTTCGCACTGCTGTTCACGCGGATGCTGCCGACGATCGTGCTGATTCCCGCCTTCTTCCTCGTGTTCCGCGCGCTCGGCCTGCAGAACACGCTTACCGGCCTCGTGATCGCCTACTGCTCGTTCACGCTGCCGTTCACGGTGTGGATCATGAAGGCCTACTTCGAGACGATTCCCGCCGATCTCGACAAGAGCGCGCTCGTCGACGGCTGCAACCGCTTCCAGGCGTACTGCCGGGTGGTCCTGCCCGTGTCGGGCCCGGGTCTCGTCGCTGGCGGGGCGTTCACCTTCATGCTGTGCTGGAACGAATTCGTGGTCGCGCAGATCCTGAACACGCGCCCGGGAACGACGACGCTGCCGCCGGTGATCGCCGGCATGAACGGCCAGATCAACATCGACTATTCCGTGATTGCCGCGTCGGGATTCCTCGGCGCACTGCCCGCGGTCGTGCTCGTGCTGATGTTCCAGAAGTACATGGTGCAGGGGTTGACGGCAGGCTCGGTCAAGGGCTGAGCCGGCCCGGGCGGTATACTCAGCGCCGGATCTGGGAGGACTCCATGAGGCACTCCTTCGCCCGTCTCGTGATGCTGCTGGCGCTTCCGTTGCTAATCGGTCTCGCGCGGCCGGCGGGTGCCGCGCCCGAAGGCACCATGACGTGGGGCGTGCACATCACGCTCGCGTCGCGCTGGCTCGATCCCGCGGAGACCGAGGGCATCATCACGCCCTTCATGGTGCTCTACGCGCTGCACGATGCGCTGGTGAAGCCGATGCCCGCCGGGATCAACACACCGAGCCTGGCCGAGTCGTGGACGGCGTCGAAGGACGGGCTCACGTACGAGTTCGTCATCCGCAAGGGCGTGAAGTTCCACAATGGCGAGCCGGTCACGGCGGCCGACGTCAAGTTCTCGTTCGAGCGCTACAAGGGCGCGGGCGCGAAGCTGCTCAAAGATCGCGTGCGCGAGGTGCAGATCGTCGATCCCGGACGCGTGCGCTTCCTGCTGAAGGAGCCGTGGCCAGACTTCATGACGTTCTACGGCACCTCCGCGACGGGCGTGGGCTGGATCGTCCCCAAGGCGTACGTCGAGAAGGTCGGCGACGACGGGTTCAAGAAGGCACCGATCGGCGCCGGGCCATACAAGTTTGTCAGCTTCAATCCCGGCGTCGAGCTGGTGATGGAAGCGTGGGAGGGTTACTGGCGGAAGGTCCCGAACGTCAAGCGGCTCGTCTATCGCAGCTTGCCGGAAGAGACGACCCGCGCCGCGGCGCTGAAGAAGGGCGAGATCGACATCGCGTACCTGCTCACGGGGCCGGTGGCCGATGACGTCCGTCGCACGCCGGGCTTCAAGCTCGTCGCGCCCAAAGAGTCGCAGGGCACGTTCTGGCTCGACCTGCCCGATCAGTGGGATCCGAAGTCGCCGTGGCATGACATCCGCGTGCGCCAGGCGGCGAGCCTCGCCATCGACCGCGAGTCGCTGAACCAGGCCGAGACGCTCGGCTTCAGCAAGCCCACGGGCTCGCTCATTCCGCGCCCGCTCGAGTTCTCGCGCTTCTTCGAGCCCGATCCGTTCGATCCGGCGAAAGCCAAGCGCTTGCTGGCCGAGGCCGGCTATCCCAACGGCTTCGACGCGGGCGACCTCTATCCGTGGCCGCCCTACTTCTCGATGGGCGAGGCGCTGGCCGGCTACCTGCTCAACGTCGGCATCCGAACGAAGCTCCGGACGATGGAGCGCGCCGCCATGACCACGGCGTGGCGCGAGAAGAAGCTGAAGAACGTGATTGTCGGCATCACCGGCGCCGGCGGCAACGCGGCGACGCGGCTGGAGGCGTACGTCAGCCGGAACGGCATCTACACGTCCGGCATCCTGCCGGACGTCGAGGACCTCTTCCAGCGTCAGGCGCGCGAGACCGACGTGAAGAAGCGTGAGGCGCTGGTCCACCAGATCCAGCAGATCCTGCACGATCGCCTCACCCACATTCCGATCTATGAGCTGGCGTTCATCTGGGGCGTCGGGCCGAGTGTCGACGAGCCCGGCATCAATCTGATCCGTAGCTTCGCGTACTCGGGACCGCTGGAGGACGTCCGGCTCAAGCGGCGCTGAGAAACCGACAGGAGACGCGCACATGCACCGGTCACGACGCTCGCTGGCGCCGCTGGCGCTGGTCGCACTCGCCCTTTTCGTTGCCATCCCTGCCGCATCGCAAACGCCGTCGCGCGGCCACGGCGCCGAAGCCCACGACATGGAGCTCGTCGGCCACGAGGAGCTGCAAGGCCGCTCGGCCTACCAGCCCACGATCCACCGTCAGAGCGGGCGCTTCATCGCCTACGTCGGTCATCACGGCGGCCGCACGCGCAACTCGCTGAGCGGCGTCGACGAGGACAATGGCACGTCCATCGTCGACGTCACCGATCCCGCGCGGCCGCGCTATCTCGCGCACATTCCCGGCGCGCCGGGCGCCGGCGAGCAGGGCGGCGCGCAGATGGCGCGCGTGTGCGACCGCGGCGGACGCACATATCTGCTGCGGACCTACGGCAACGCGGTGCCGAACTCCGCGCACGAGCTCTGGGACGTGACCGATCCGGCGGCGCCGCGCAAGACGGCCACGGTCGTGAGCGGCCTCACGTCGACGCACAAGAACTGGTGGGAGTGCGACACGGGCATCGCGTATCTGGTCTCCGGCGATCTCGTGAAGAAAGAGCCGCAGCAGCTCGGGCCGTCCGGCTGGCGCACGTGGCGCATGACGAAGATCTACGACCTGAGCGACCCGGCGAAGCCCGTGTTCATTCGCGACTTTGGGCTCGCGGGTCAGGAGCCCGGCTCGGCGGGACCGGTCACCGTCGAGCACGGCGTGCACGGGCCGATCGTCTACGGCAATCGCGTGTACTTCGCGTACGGGACCAGCGGCGAGGGACTCCTGCAGATCGTCGATCGGCAGAAGCTCTTGACCGGTCCGAAGGAGCCGACCGCGGCCAACCTCAACGCGCCCGAGATCAGCCGGCTCTGGATGTCACCGAACTGGGGCGGGCACACGGCGTTTCCCATCTTGAAGGTGCCGATCGCCGACTGGGCGCCGAACACGAAAGACAAGGTGCGCGACTTCGTCTTCCTCGTCTCGGAGTCGATCGCCAACGAGTGCCGCGAATCACGTCATGCCTCGTTCGTCGTCGACATCACCGCCGAGACGCGCCCGTTCTCGGTGGCCACGTTCCAGGTGCCGGAGTCCAAGGGCGGCTTCTGCCGCCGGGGCGGCCGCTTTGGGCCGCACTCGAGCAGCGAGAGCTTCGCGCCGATCTTTTACCGCAAGCTCGTGTTCGTCGCGTACTTCAACGGCGGCGTGCGCGCGGTCGACGTGCGCGATCCGTACGCCCCCCGCGAGGCGGCGTTCTACATTCCCGGCACCACCGAGCGCACCGCCGAGCGGTGCGTGGAGACCAGCGGCACCCGCACCTGCAAGGTGGCGATCCAGACCAACAACGTCGAGGCCGACGAGCGCGGCTTCGTGTACCTGGCGGATCGGGCCAACACCGGCCTGCACATCGTGCGGCTCACCGGGGAGGCCGGCCGCATCGCGGGCGGTAACTAGAGGGCAAGCCGCATCGCCGGCGGCAACTGACGGGAGGCGAGCATGGCGCGCGCGGGGATCAAGATCTTCGACGCCGATACGCACATCATCGAGCCCGTCGAGCCGATCGAGAAGTACCTGTCGGCGGCCGACCGAGCGCGCCTTGACGCGCTAGGCGCGCTCGTCCAGCGCGCGCCCGCGAAGGCCGGCATGTCGCGCTACGTGATCGGCAAGCGCCCGAAGCTCAATCGCAAGCTCGGCTCGCTCGAGCGCGTCGATCCGCCGTCGGCGGCCGCGCGGGGCGCGCGCGACGGTGGCACGCCGTGGGACGTGCGCTGGCAGGGACCGCCGTTTCCCAGCGAGCGCGTGAGCGTCGATTCGCACGCGCGCGTGCGCGACATGGACATCGAGGGCATCGACGTCAACATGATCCTGCCCTCGGGCGGAATCCCGGCGTTCGCCGGCCTCGAAGACGTTGGCCTCGAAGCGGCGATGTACCAGGCCTACAACCGATTCCTCGGCGACTACTGCGCGCCCTATCCGGATCGCTTCACCGGCGTGATGCTCGTCTCGGGACGCGATCCGTCTGCCGCCGTCGACGAGATCCGCCGCTGCAGTCGCGAGCCATGGCCGGTGGGGATTTTCCCGATCTGCCCGCCCGAGATGTCGCTGGACGAGCCGGCGTGGGAGCCGATCTGGGCCGCCGCGCAGGAGCACGACCTCACCGTGGTCATTCACTCGTTCACGATGACGATTCCCTACCCGCCCGGCTGCTGGGACACGTGGGACAACGTCTTCCTGCAGCGCGCCGCGGGCCACGTCTGGAACGCGCAGCGCAATCTCGCCGCGCTGATCGGCGCCGGCGTGCTCGATCGCTATCCCGAGCTGCGGCTGACCTCGCTCGAGTGCGGTCACGGGTGGCTCGCGTCGTGGGCCGCGCGGCTCGACGAGCTGGCGGAGATGTCGCGTCACGTGCTGCCGGCGCTGAAGCAGCGACCGAGCGACTACATCCGCGGTCCGCAGTACTTCCAGAGCATTCAGATCTACGAGGGCGAGCAGTCGCTGCGCCATGCCTTCGAGGCGCTCGGCGACGACACGCTGATGTTCGCCACCGACTATCCGCACTCCGAGAGCTGGTTTCCGAAGTCGGCGGAGATCGTGCTCGGGTGGACGTCGCTGGGCGAGTCGGCGCGCCGCAAGCTGCTCTGGGACAACGCGGTGCGGTGCTACCGGCGCTACGCGGGCGCGCGGCGCGCATCGCCGTCGCCTGAGTCGACTCGCACGCGGGACTACTGAATGACTTCGTCCGCTCGGAGCAGCAGTGACGGGGGGATCGTGAGGCCGAGCGCTTTGGCCGTCTTGAGATTGATCGCCAGGTCGTAGCGCCACGGCTGCTCCACCGGAAGCTCAGAGGGCTTGGCGCCCTTCACGATCTTGTCGACCATCACGGCGCTCTGCCGGAACATCTCCTCGTACTCGGCGCCATACGAGACGAGCCCTCCCGCCCGAACGAAATCCCGCAAGTGATAGATCGCGGGGATCCGGTTGGTCAGCGCGAGGTCGGCGATGCTCCGACGCTGGCCGATGAACATCGGGTCGGCGAGAACGATGACCCCGCTCGCATTCGCTCGCTTCAGCGTGGTGAACGCGGCCGCGAGCTCCCCCGGCTCGCGAACCTCCACGATCTGCAGCTCCACGCCGAGCGATCGAGCCGCGGATTTCGTCTCGGCGACCATGCTGGGGGTGGCGACAAAACTCGGATTCGCGAGCACGCCGATCCGCGCGGCGCCAGGCACGGCCTCTTTCAGCAGGCTGACGCGCTTGGCGCTGAGCTCGGGATTGTTCGGCGTCACGCCGGTCACGTTGCCTTCATGCCGCGTCAACGACGTGACGAGGCGCGCCGCGATCGGATCGGAGACGACCGCGAAGACGATGGGAATCGTGCGGGTCGCATCCTTGGCTGCCCGTGCTCCCGGCGTCCCATAGGCCAGAATCACGTCCACCTTGAGACCCACCAGCTCGGCCGCGAGCTCGGAAAGCTTTCCAAAATTGCCATCCGCGTATCGATGCTCGATCCGCAGATTCTGACCCTCGACGTAGCCGAGCTCGCGCAGCTTTCCGCGAAATGCGTCCACGGCCGCTTGCGTATCGGGCCGACGGATGCCCGACAGGTAACCAATCCGCACCTGCTTGCCCTGCTGGGCGTCGGCACGAAGCGGTGTGGTCAGGATGCAGAGCGCGAGCGCGAAGGCGACCGCGCGGACAATGATCATCCGGCTCCCGAGCTGGTCACGGGCGCGTGATCACGTCCACCAGGGCCGGCCGGCCGTCCTTGACCACGCGCAGCGCGCGCCGCAGCGCGGGGCCGACGGCGTCGGAATGCTCGACGGGGCCTTCGGCGTGCACGCCGAATCCCTGCGCGATGCGCGCGAAGTCAGGCGCCGGATCGTCGATCCGGATACCGACGACCTTGTTTTCGACCGGCCGCGCCCGCGCTTTCGCGACGACCTCCTGGTGCTCTTCGTCGTTGCCGTAGGTGCGGTTGTTGAACGTCACGGTCAGCAGCGGCAGCCGGTGGTGCGCGGCGGTGTAGAACGCGCTCACGACATACAGTAGATCACCGTCGGACTGCAGATTGACGCAGACTTTGTTCGAGCCGCGATGCGCGAGCGTGACGCCCAGCGCGGCCGGCAGCCCGTAGCCGAGCCCGGCGCCGCCGCTGCCGCCGTACGTCCGTTCCGGTCGCCAGTCCCAGAGCCGCCGCGTCCAGCCTTTCGCGGTGCCGTTGGCGAGCACCCAGTCCTCGTCTCGGATGACGTTCCAGATCTCCGCGGCGAACGCCGCGGGTGTCAGCGGCGACAGCGAGCGCTCGAGCTTCACCGCTGCCTCCCACTCCGCGAGCAGTCCGGCGTGACGGGTCGCGGTGCGCTCGGCACGCTGGCGGCGGTCGGCCGCGTGCGGGTCGTGCCGCAGACGATCCTCGACCGCCGTGAGCAGCGCGGGCAGCGTGACGCCGGCGTCGGCGGCGATGGGCAGATCCACGGGCACGAGCGACTGGAACGTGTGCGCCCAGCTGCGCACGGCGTAGTCGTCGAGCGAGATCGCGATCACCCGTGCGTGCTCGTTGAACAAGCGCACCGCGCGCGTGGCGCGGTCGGTCGTGCCGAGCGCACCGAGCAGGTTCGTGACGTCGAGCGCCAGCACGACGTCGGCTTCCGCGACGACCTCCTGACGCGCGCCGGTCATGTCGAGCGGATGGCGACTCGGAACGCTCGTGCGCCCCTCGGACTCGCTGGCGAGATCGATCATCGGCGCGGCGAGCCGTTCGGCGAGACGGCAGAGCAGCGGCGTGGCCTCGGGGCGCCGGCCGAGCGACTCGGCAACGATCAGCGGGAAGCGCGCCTCGACCAGGCGCCGTGCGGCCTCGTCGAGGTCGCGCGGATTGGCGTGCGGCGGCGCGGCCGGCTGGAATCGCGCGACGTCCGGCAGCGCCGGCGGCGATTCCAGCGCTTCCTCCTGCAGTCCGGCGTCCAGGCACAGATAGACAGGACCCTGCGGCTCTGTGCGCGCCAGCCGCCAGCAGCGGAGCAGCGCCTCCGGAATCGCGGCGACGCTCGCGGGCTGGTCGTCGAGCTTGACGTAATCGCGCACCTGCGTGCCCTGGACCAGCGCGGTGTGGATCCAGTCGATCCACGGCCGCCGTCGCGCGGCGTCCATCGGCCCCGTCGCCCCGAGCACCAGGATCGGGACGCGATCGCAGAACGCGTTGAAGATGGCCATGCTCGCGTGCTGCAGACCGACGATGTCGTGCACGGCGGCGGCCATCGGCACGCCCTTGGCCTTGGCGTAGCCGTGCGCCAGCGCGACCGCGATCTCCTCGTGCAGCGTGAGGATCATCTCGGGGTCGCCCTTGCCGTGATTGACCAGCGAGTCGTGCAGGCCGCGGAACGTCGCCCCCGGATTCAGCGCGACGTGCGTGATGCCGACCGCGCGCAGCAGATCGACGACGAGGTCGGAGCCGTAGCTCGTCATCGACTGACCGGCGCCGGCAGGCTCGCGAGGAATTTGCGCCAGACCGCCCAATACTCCGTCCACGTCGCCTTCATGTCGTAGTGCCGGCCGGCCCAGATCGAGTAAAAGGTTTTCGGCTCCGGCGCCGCCTCGAACAGCGCGCGGCCCTGCGCGAGCGGGATCGTCTCGTCGGCGTCGCCGTGAAGGACAAGCAGCGGCGCGTGCAAGTTGGGAATCTTCGCGAGCGAGTCCCAGCGCGTACGAAACATCCAGCCGCCACCGGGCAAGACGGTGGCCGTCATGGCACGGATCGAGAGGAAGGGTGCCTCGAGCACGACGCCGCGGGGCGGATACGCCAGCGCCAGGTCGATGGTGACGGCGGCGCCCAGCGACCGGCCGAAGTAGACGATGTTCTGCGCCGCCACTCCCTCGCGCAGCAGGGCGGAGCGCGCGGCGAGTGCGTCGCGCACGAGACCGGCTTCGGTCGGCGCGCCCTCGCTCTTGCCGTAGCCGCGATAGTCGTAGAGAAAAACGCCGACGCCGAGCTGATCCACGAGGAGCCGGGCGATGTCCACGCGCCCGCTGATGTTGCCGGCGTTGCCGTGGGAGTACAGCAGCGTGGTCGGCGTCCGGCCGGGGATCAGCCAGCCGTGAAGCCGCACCCCATCGGCCGCGGTGAACGCGACGTCGCGAAACGCGAGCCCGACGCTGGACGGAGTGGCGCCCATCGAGCGCGACGGGAAATAGATGAAGCGTGCCTCCACCGATTCTCGGCATCCCGCCAGCGCGCTCGCGAGGGCCATCAACATGAGCAGTCGCCGCATCGGCGCCGATTGTAGCGCGGCGTCGAACTCCAAACGGGCGCGCCCGTTACTCGATGACTTGATCCGCTCGCAGGAGCACGGATGGCGGGACCTCGAGTCCGAGGGACCTGGCGGTCCTGAGATTGATCACCAGCTCGAACTTCGTCGGCTGCTCGACGGGGAGGTCGGCCGGTTTGGCGCCTTTCAGAATCCTATCGGTGTAGTCGGCGCCGCGGCGAAACAGCTCGGCGAAGTTTGCGCCGTACGCGAGAAGGCCGCCGCTCTTCGCCTGCTCGGGATTCTGATACATCACGGGAAGCTGCGCGCGGCGAGCGAAGTCGATGACGCGTCCCATATGAGGCTGAAGGATCAGATCGCCGCTCACAATCATTGCGTTGGGTCGCTCGCGCTCTATCGCGACGAACGCCTGCGCGAGCTGGCCGGGATGCGTCACGGGCACCGACTGCATCGTCACGTGCAGGGCGCGAGCGGCACTGCTCGTATCGCGCTCATAAATCCGATTCGCCGGGTTACTTGCGTTCCAGAGAAGTGCGAACTTCGTCAGCCGCGGCATGAATTCTTTGAGCAGCTCGAGCCGTTTCATCGCCGTCTCTGGACCGAGAACCGAAGAGCCGGTCACGTTGCCGGCCGGTCGGGCCAGGCTCTGTACGAGCCCGATGCCGACGGGATCGCCCACTGCGATCATGACGATAGGGATCGCGGTGGTGGCTTCTTTGGCGGCGCGAGTTGCCACCGCCCCAGCGGTGACGATGACCTCGACTTTCATCTCGACCAGCTGCCGGGCCATGACGGAAATCTGCTCGGGCTTTCCCTCGGGAACGCTGCGTTGCTCCACGACCAGGTTCCGGCCTTCGACGTAACCCAGCTCGGCCAGGCGTTGGTGAAACGGTTCCCAGAGTCCGCTGGGTTGCAGAATCCCGATTCTGCGGACACGTGCCGGCTGCTGCGCCGTGGCGACAACCGGCATGGCGACGATGGCTCCCGCGCCGATGACGAAGGCACGGCGGTTCATGGTGTGAGGCCTCAAGGTTAGCCGGATGGTAGGCCCGATGTAGGACGTCAGCAAGATCGGACGCCCGTTCCGGCGCCCAGCCCACCCCCGGGCCCCGCCATCAGCACAGACCGGTGGCGGCCGCGCGCGCCGCGAGATCGTGGCGATGCATTTGCGCGAAATCCGCAAGCGTTTGCACGGTCCCCCGACGCGCTGTCACGGCGGCCGCCCGAATTCAGCGCGAGGCGCGGACCGCCTCCTAGAGCACCTTCAGCGCGGCGCGAATGAACGCCCACACGTTGCTCGCGCGTCTTTTCGTGTCGATGACGCCGCCGCGAAGGTAGACGCGCCGTGCTCGGGGAGCAGGTCGTGCAAGCATCGCTGTGTCGAGCATCCGAGGATTGACGCGCTCTATCACGGAGTGCTGCAGAAGTCACATGAACTAAAGCGCTTCGGCACGACGATTGCGCTACCGGGTGGGGGCACGAGCCGTTCCGATTCGCCAGTGGAGGCCATGCCCATGCGGGTCCGTCGTCTGATTCTCGCCCTGACCTCGTTGCTCGCCGTCCTGGCATGCACGCTCACGTCGGCGCCAGGACTCGCCGAGGCGCAGGTCGTCTTCGACGACGCCGTCGACTCCGGCTTCCACTGGAGCGTCACCTCGGTCACCACGCCCGGGTTCGTCGTGGGCACCGGCGCCAACCGCGCCGCGATGATCATGGTCGCCATGAGCGCCAACAACGCGACGAACATCACGGCAAGCCTGGGCGGTGTCCCCGGCACGCTCGTCGCCGGCAGCGACTCAGGCACGACCGCGTCCATCCGCACGCTGATCTTCCAGGTTATCAATCCGCCGTCCGGCGCGCAGACGGCGACGGTGTCGTGGACGACCGCCATGCACGCCGACGTCGGTGTCATCACCGTCACCGGCGCCGATCAGATGGGTCCGGTCACGAACGGCCGGTTCACCGCCTTCAACGCATCACCGGCCGCGGCGACGTCGCTGACCATCCCGAGCAGTCCCGGCGATCGCACCGCGAGCATCGGCTTCACGACGAACGACTGGGTGTCTTCGAACCAGACGATCGTGTGGGGGCCCGACTCGTCCTCGGTCCAGGGCGACATCGGCGCAGGGACGGGGAACACGACACACACGTGGACGGGCCCGTACGCGGGGACGCGCAGCGTGTCGGGAGCCAACTTCCG
>Ga0114129_10004970_pt1 | contig 18736 bp, 17 predicted proteins | sample RhiMetdeltSRZDD1_FD_80071 | JGI IMG/M metagenome (GOLD analysis project Ga0114129, IMG submission 80071) | Populus rhizosphere microbial communities from Tennessee, USA - Rhizosphere MetaG P. deltoides SRZDD1 (version 2) (version 2) | ecosystem: Host-associated > Plants > Roots > Rhizosphere >...
AAAGAGTTACACACGAGTAGCAATGTACGACGCCGCGCACCCGCGCTGGAACCGTATGTGGTGCGGGACTAACGAATGGGGTGAGATCAGCAGCCGTCCTCCTGCAGTGACACGTCCACCACGGTCGCGCGGCCGGCGCGCAAGTCTACGGTGCGCCGAGTCCGGGTATGCGAACCAGTGCCCGGCCCTTCGCAATCCGCTTCGCAATCCGCGTGGTGAACCCGCTGAAGTGCGGGTCTGCCCCGGTCATGCGCGGGGCGGACCCGCACTTCGCCGGGTTAACCACGCGGATTGTGGTGGGGGCGCCGCGCTGCGCGGAGGAGCCCGGCGCACCGGGTGGACATGATCCGGTCATGGATGCGTAACCAGGCTCTGTAGGCTCCCGGCATGACTTTGCGCATCTCCGTGATCGGGACCAACTACCTCGGCGCGAACACGGCGGCCGGCATGGCCGAGTTCGGCTTCGAGGTGATCGGGGTGGAGATCAACGAGAGCCGGGTCAAGCTGCTCAACGAGGGCAAGGCCCCGCTGTACGAGCCGGGGCTGGACCCGCTACTGAAGAAGCACACAGACTCAGGAAGGCTGCGGTTCACCACCGACTACCGCGAGATCGCCGACTGGGCGGACGTGCACTTCATCTGCGTGGGTACGCCGCAAAGTGACGGCGACTACGCCGCGGACCTGTCCCAGGTGGACTCGGTGGTCGAGATGCTCGCGCCGCACCTGACCAAGCCGACGCTGGTCGTGGGCCGGTCCACCGTGCCGGTCGGTACGGCGGCGCGGCTGCACGAGCGGTTCCGGGCCGAGTCGCCCGCGGGTGACGGGGTCGACCTGGCCTGGCAGCCGGAGTTCCTGCGCGAGGCGCACGGCGTCGACGACACGCTGCACCCGGACCGGCTGGTGTTCGGCGTCGCGTCGGAGGCCGCCGAGCAGCGGCTGCGGGAGGTGTTCGCCACCCCGATCGCCGAAGGCTCGCCGGTCGTGGTCAGCAACCGCGAGACCGCCGAGCTGGTGAAGGGTGCCGCGAACGCGTTCCTGGCCACGAAGATCTCGTTCATCAACGCGCTCGCCGAGATGTGCGACGTGACCGGTGCGGACGTCTCGGAGCTCGCCGACGCGCTCGGCTTCGACAACCGGATCGGCCGCGGGATGCTGAACGCCGGGCCCGGGTACGGCGGCGGCTGCCTGCCGAAGGACCTGCGCTCGTTCATGGCCCGGGCCGGTGAGCTCGGGGTCGAGGAGATCATCACGTTCCTGCGCGCGGTGGACGAGATCAACCGGCGCCGCCGGTCCCGGATCATCGACGTCGCGCACGAGCTGGTCGGCGCGGACTGGGCCGGGCGCAAGGTCGCCGTACTCGGCGCCGCGTTCAAGGCCGGCACCGACGACGTACGATCCTCCCCCGCACTGGACATCGCGGGCCGGATCCAGCTGCACGGCGCGACCGTGACCGTGTACGACCCGCAAGCCACCGAGAACGCGCGCCGGGTCCGTCCGACGCTCAACTACGCGTCGTCCGCGACGCAGGCGTGCGAGGGCGCGCACGTGGTGCTGCACCTGACCGAGTGGCCGGAGTTCCGCGAGCTCGACCCGGCGGAGCTGAAGACCGTGGTGTCGAACCCTGTGATCGTGGACGGTCGGCTGCTGCTGGACGCGGAAGCCTGGCGCGCCGCGGGCTGGATATACCGGGCGCCCGGCAAGCCCTAACCGGCTCCGGGCAGGCTCTGCCCCGGCTCGTGTCCCGGAGGTTCGATCGGCGACTGGGCGCGCTGTGCTCGTGGGGCGAACGATGCAGCGCGCATCGCCGGCCGGCTGAGCGCGACCAGGCCGGTCAGCAGCGCGACCCCGGCGACCCCGAGCAGCACCTCGTTCACCCCCTGGCGCTCGATCAGCAGTCCGAGCAGCGGGGTCATCACCATCAGCGAGAGGTTCTGGCACAGCACCAGCACTGACTGCACCCGGGACTGGTAGTCCTTGGCCACCGCGTTCATCAACAGCGGCAGCACGTGGCCGGTGTACAGCCCGATTCCGCAGCCGGCGACCAGGCTGGTGACCATCGCCAGCCAGAGGTCGTCGGCGAACGACAGCCCGGTCAGCCCGACCGCGACCACACCGAGCCCCGTACAGGCCATCAGGCCGGGCCTCGGGAGCGCCCCCTTCGCCAGGATCCGGAGCGCCACCACGCCGACGCCGACGCTGCGGGCAGCGATCACCAGGCCGGCGTACTCCGCGTCCCAGCCCCGGTCGCGCGCGAACAGCGGCAGCAGCAGCGCGTCCGCGGGCATCAGCATCCCGGCCACCACCGTCATCGACAGCAGCAGCACCCGGGACAGCGACGAACTGAACGCGACCTTGACGCCGTCGGCGATCGAGCGCAGCATCCGCCCGCCGGAGTCGGCCCGCCGCGGCGCCTTGGCCGGCCGCATCCAGAGCAGCACCGCGATCACCACCAGGAACGTGGCGAGGTCGAACGCGGCCGCACCGGTCAGCCCGGACATCCCCACGATCGCGCCCGCGACGGCTCCGCCGCTGATCGTGAAGACCACGCCGACCACCTGCTGGCTGGCCACCGCCCTGGGCACCAGCGCCTCCGGCACCAGCAGCCGCACCAGGGCGCGGAACGAGGGCAGGAAGAACGCGTCGATCATGCCGACCAGCAGCGCGACCGCGAACAGCAGCCAGACCGGCTCGCCATACTTGGTGGTAGCGGGGACCAGCAGGCTGGTGAGCACGGCCATCGCGACGCAGCTGAGCAGCATCACCCGGTGCGGACCGTACCGGTCGCCGATCGCGCCGCCGACCAGCAGCAGCGCGGCCCGCGGCGCGGCGACCGCCAGCATGACCAGCCCGGCGATGCGTCCGCCGTAGTGGCTCGCGGACCAGCCGATCGCGAACGTCAGCGCGATATCGCCGAGCAGCGACACAGCGGCGGCGAACAGCCAGATCCAGTATCGGATCGGAATGCGCTGCGTATCGGTGCCAGCGGTCTGAGTCACGAGCGACGACCCTAAACGACGATCGTTATCTGAGCCACACGCGCGTGTGGGCTCCTGTGGACAAGTCCCTGTTCGGGAGGGTCAGCGGCCGCCTGCACCGGTCGTCGTCGTCGAGGGGTCCCCCGATGCACCGACGGCTGCGCGGACGGTCGCACCCTTCGTCTTCGCATGATCTCTCAGCGCAACCTGGAACGCAGCCACCTTGTCGCGGAGGGTGTCGTCGGACGCGGCCAGGATGCGCACCGCGAGCAGCCCGGCGTTGCGCGCGTTGCCGATCGACACGGTCGCGACCGGGACGCCGGCGGGCATCTGCACGATCGAGAGCAGCGAGTCCATCCCGTCCAGGTACTTCAACGGCACCGGCACGCCGATCACCGGCAGCGGCGTGACCGACGCCAGCATCCCGGGCAGGTGCGCGGCGCCGCCCGCTCCCGCGATCAGCACCTTCAGCCCGCGTTCGTGCGCGGTCCGGCCGTAGCCGAGCATCTCGTCCGGCATCCGGTGCGCGGACACCACGTCGGCCTCGAAGGGCACGCCGAACTCCTCGCACGCCTGCGCGGCGGCCTGCATCACCGGCCAGTCCGAGTCCGACCCCATCACAATGCCCACGAGCGCCATCGGTTGTCCTATTCGTCGATCGTTCCGGTCAGGTACGCCGCCGCGTGCCGAGCCCGGTCGCGGACCTGCTCCAGGTCGTCGCCGTACGCCGTCACGTGCCCGACCTTGCGGCCCGGCCGTACGCCCTTGCCGTAGAGGTGCACCTTGAGCTCCGGGTCGCGCGCCATCACGTGCAGCAGCCCCTTGTGCAGGTCCGGCACGTCACCGCCGAGCACGTTCACCATCACCGTGTACGGCGCCCGCGCGGCCGGGGACCCGAGCGGCAGGTCGAGCACCGCGCGCAGGTGGTTCTCGAACTGGCTCGTCACGGCGCCGTCGATCGACCAGTGCCCGGTGTTGTGCGGCCGCATCGCCAGCTCGTTCACCAGCAGCCGGCCGTCTCGGGCCTGGAACATCTCCACGGCGAGGATGCCGACCACGCCGAGCTCCCCGGCGATCGTCAGCGCCACCTGCTGCGCGCGGGTGGCCTGCTCGGTGGACAGGCCCGGTGCGGGTGCGGTCACCTCGACGCAGATGCCGTCGGTCTGGACCGACTCGACGACCGGGTACGCCACCGCCTGGCCGTGCGGCGACCGGGCCACCACGGCGGACAGCTCGCGGATGAAGTCCACCTTCTCCTCGGCCAGGATCGGTACGCCGGCGGCGAGGGCCTGTTCCACCGCGACGTCGTCCGGCCCTTTCGCGAACCACACGCCTTTGCCGTCGTACCCGCCGCGGGTGGTCTTGAGCACCACCGGGAAGCCGCCGGCCAGCTCGGCGAAGGCCGCCACCGCCGTCGCGTCCGCGACCACCGCGTGCGCGGGCGAGGGCGCCTCGAAGCCGTCCAGCCGGGCCCGCATCAGGGCCTTGTCCTGGGCATGTACCAGTGCCTCCGGGCCAGGGCGGACGATGCAGCCGTCCTGCTCCAGCGCGTGCAGCAGGTCGGTCGGCACATGCTCGTGGTCGAAGGTGACAACATCACAGCCGGACGCGAATTGTCGCACCGTCTGCTCGTCGCGGTAGTCGCCGACCGGCGCATCCGCGACCACCTGCGCCGCCGACACCAGCGGGCCCTCGGCGAGCACCCGCAGCTGTACGCCGAGGGCCACCGCCGCCTGCTGCGTCATCCGGGCCAGCTGGCCGCCGCCTACCATCCCGACCACCGGTGTTCCCACCGGCAGGTCCTCGCGCGCGAACGTCACGGCCGTGAGCCTAGCGAGTTCCGCTCCTCGGCCTGCGTCCGGCTACGCTGGACCTTTGCCCCCGGCGTCCGCGCGCCCCCGAGCACAGAGAGTCGTCTCCGTTGAAGGTCGTACGCACGCTGTACAACCAGGTCGAGCACCTCGTCCATGAGGTGGCCAAGTTCGGCCTCGTCGGCGTCCTCGGGCTAGCCGTGGACCTGCCGATCTACAACTGGCTGGTGTTCGACAACCCGCTCGTGTTCGGCGAGAGCGGCGAGGGGATGCTGCACCACAAGCCGGTCACCGCGAAGTTCATCTCGGTCTTCGCCGCCACCATCGCGACGTACCTCGGCAACCGGCACTGGACCTGGAAGCACCGCGAGCGCAGCGGGCTGCACCGCGAGTACGTGCTGTTCTTCGTGCTCAACGGCATCGGCCTGCTGATCGCGGCCGGGTGCCTGGCGTTCTCACGCTACGTGCTGGATCTGCACAGCCCGCTCGCGGACAACATCGCCGCGAACTTCATCGGCCTCGGGCTCGGCACTCTCTTCCGGTTCTGGTCGTACCGCAAGTGGGTGTTCCGCGAGGAGATCGAGCTCGACGAGGCCGAGCACGCTCCCGGTGCCGGCGTTCCGGGCGTTCGGGGTGGCAAGGCCGCTGTCGCCGGCACCGACGGGGACGAGAACGCGAACGAGAGCACCGGCGAGATCCCCGCCATCCGCTGACTCCGCCCTGATCACGTCGCGGCAGCAGCGCACCCCGCACCTTCGCAACCACCTGACGTCAGCCTCAGCGCGGAGGACGCTCCTCCTCGGAGCTGAACAGCGTCGAGGCGTCGCGCTGAGCCTGGATGCGCTGGCCCGGCGCGAGGTCCTCGCCGTCGATCAGCCCGTCGCCGGGCTTACCTTCCGGACCACCGAACAACAGGTCGGACATCTGCAGGTGCAGCCGCTCGACGTGCGGCACGTCGCGCAGCACCACCTGGCCGCCGTCGCTGGCGGACTGGATCACCAGCGTGCCGCAGCGCAGCATCCGGTCGACCAGCCCGTGCTCGTAGGACACGTCGTTGATCCGGACCAGGGGGATGTCGCGGCCGGACCTGTTCAGGATCCCGTGCCGGGTGATCATCCGCCGGTTGGTCAGCGTGTACGTCGCGAAGAACCAGTCCAGGAACGGCTTGACCACCCAGATCGCGAGCAGCACGACCGCTATCGCGGCGATCGCGATCCTGCCCGCCGTCTGCACACTGCCCTCGGGTATCACCGCCGCGAGGAACGCGCCGCCACCGACCACGACGAGCAGCACCAGGACCGGCCCGATCAACGCCTTCCAGTGCGTACGGGTGCTGGTGACGATCCGCTCGTCGTCACCCAACAGCTTCGCGGAGATCCCCATGGGCACAGTCTCACAGATCTGCGGCTCGTTCTTCAGCCCCGATCAGCACCGGTCATCGGCGAACACGCCGAGTCGCGTCCTCGCAAGGTGTCGTCTCAGGACGGGCGGACGTGGATGACGTCGCCGGCCGCGAGGGTCCTCCGGCCGGTCGCGGTGTCGAGGACGAGGCGGCCGTCCGCGTCGAGGTCGGCCGCCTTGCCGGTCAGGGTCGTACCGTCCGGGAGTTCGGCGCGCACCTCCTGGCCGAGGGTGGCGGACAGCTCCCGGTACGACGCGAGCTGGGCCGCGGGGTCGCCGCCGTCCGCGGTCCAGGTCCGGTAGCGGGTCTCGAGCGAGCGCAGCGCCGCGGCCAGGACGGTCACGCGGTCGGTGGTCGCGGCCTGCTCGAGCGCGAGCGAGGTAGCCGTCTCGTGCGGCCTTTCCGACGCGCGCAGGGTGACGTTCAGGCCGATCCCGACGACGGCCGCGGGCCCGGCCGGGGTGTCGATCCGCTCGAGCAGGATGCCGGCCAGCTTGCGGTCCTCGACCAGGACGTCGTTCGGCCACTTCACCCGGGCATCGATCTCGGCGAGGTGGCGAACCGCATCGGCGACCGCGAGCGGGGTGATCAGCCCGAGCCACGGCCAGCGGTCCGCCGGAACCGTTGCCGGGCGCAACAACACGGAGAACAGCAGTGCCGACCGCGGCGGCGCCGACCAGGTCCGGCCCAGCCGCCCCCGGCCGGCGGTCTGGTACTCGGCACACACCACCAGGCCCTCGTCCGCACCATCCCTGGCCCGCTGCGCCACCACCGCGTTGGTCGAGGCGGTCTCGGCGAGCACCTCGATGGACGACCACAACGACCCGTTCCGGCACAACCGCCCGGTCAGGAACCGCCCGTCCAACCCCGGCCGCTCCAAGTCCGAATACACACCGCGACCCTACGCCCGGCTCGCGCGGCGGGCGGGTCAGGCTGCGGCCGAGCCGGCCTTGCGCAGCACCACCAGCTCGCCCGCACTGTAGATCAGCGGCGCGTTGTACCGGCCCGCCAGGCGGTAGCCACGCGCGCTGAAAAGGTCGACGATCAGCTGCGACGTCACCGGCTCGATGACCCCGCCCCAGTGGCGGTCGCCGCGCTCATCGGACCTCGGCTTGCCGTGGCGGGAGTTGAGCGACACGACGTACTCGACCCCGGCCTCGGCGACCGCGTCGATGTAGTGCTCGACGACGTGCGGCTCCATCTCCTGGAACGAGTACGAGTTCACGAAGACGTCGAAGTCGTCGCGTACGTTGGTGATCCGCCAGTTCGGCAGCACCGCGGAGGTGCCGAGCTCGAGCTCACTGGCCGCGACCATGTCAGCGTCGTACGTCGCTACCCGGTCACCGAACAGCGTCGTCAGGTAGTACGACGACACGGTCATCAGCGGCGGGATGTCGAGGTTCACGTACCGCGCTTCCGGGTCCCGGCTCAGCAGGATCTCGCCGAGCACGCCGTATCCGCCGCCGATCTCCAGGAAGGACTTCGGTGCGGCGTCGACGTGTTTGGACAGCGCGGTGAGGCACAGCAGGTAGTTCAGGTACGGCCGGGTCCAGCCGTGCTCGGCGCCGGTGAGCCGGTGATACTGCGGCGGGGTGCCGTGCCGGCTCTCGCCGTGCCCGGTCAGGTCGAACGGCCAGCGGTCCTGGTCCCAGGCGAGCCGGACGACGTCGAAGTCGCGGCCGGCCTCCCGCCCTCCGGTGAGGAGCCCGGTCAGCCAGCTCTTGTCAGTGCTCGGGTTGACCGCCTTGGCCCGCTGGTAGGTCGCGTCGATGGTCGCGTAGCTGAAGCCGTGACCGTACAGCGGGTAGAACCAGACCTTCGAGGTCGACCAGGACTTGAAGTTCTCCAGCCCGCGCTCGGCCATGTCAGCCAGCAGCTGGTCGAGCGCGGGACCCCAGAAGTTCGTCGGCCGGTAGATCGCGTCGACACCCCTGATCTCCTCGAGCGTGCGCGCGGTGAGCTCCGCCCAGGCCGCGTTGGTGAGTCCGTCGGCGGTGAGGGCGGTCGGCGCGGGCCGGCGTCCACCGAGTGCCGAGATGCGCCCGCCGAGACGCCTGGTGACCGTCCTGCTGAGCCTGGTCTGCTTGTTGGCCACCGCGGGAGGATACCGCGGCCGGCCCTGCCCGCCCGCCCTGGAGCCGGTCAGCCGGTGTTCTGGAGGCCGGCGGCGACGCCGGAGACGGTGAGGAGGAGCAGCCGGCGGGTGCGTTCGACCTGGGCGTCGTCGAGGGACTCGTCGGTCCGCAGGGTGCGCAACGCCCGCAGCTGGAGGTAGCTCAGCGCGTCGACGTACGGGTTGCGCAGCTCCACGGCGCGGCCGAGGACGCGGCGGCCTTCCAGCAGGCGGCTCTGGCCGAGGACCCGCAGCACCCAGTCGGTGGTGAGCTCGTGCTGCTCGAGAACCAGTGCGGCCAGCTCGGGGCGGTCGCCCAGCTCGAGGTACCGGCAGAGGATGCGGCGGTCGGTCTTGGCCAGCGACATCTCGGCGTTCTCCAGCATCACCTGGAACAGCGGCCAGTCCCGGTTCGCGTCCTGCAGCACCCGGACGTCGCCGACGGCGGCGAGCGCTGAGCCGAGGCCATACCAGCCGGGTGCGTTGATCCTGGCCTGGGACCAGGCGAACACCCATGGGATCGCACGCAGGTCCTCCAGCGAGGACACCGACGCCCCGCGTCGCGCGGGCCGGGACCCGATCGGCAGCTGACCCAGCTCCTCCAGCGGTGTGACCCGCCCGAACCACTCCGCGAAGCCGTCCGCGCGGACCAGCCGGTGGTACGCCTCCCGGGCGGCGCCGTCCAGGGTCGCGGCGACGTCGGCGAAGCGTTCGGCGGCCTTCGCGGCGCGTTCCTCCACCGCGGGGGTGGACGCCAGCAAGGTGGCGGCGGCGACCTGCTCGACGTGCCGGTGCGCGATCGCGGCGTCGCCGTACCGGGCCGGGATCGCCTCGCCCTGCTCTGTGAGCTTGAACCGTCCGCCGACCGAGCCCGGCGCCTGCGCCAGCACGGCACGGTTCGCCGGACCACCGCCACGGCCGAGCGCGCCGCCGCGGCCGTGGAACAGGGTCAGCCGGACGTTGTTGCGCTGCGCCCAGGCGGTGATCCGCGCCTGCGCGTCGTACAGGGCGAGCGTCGCCGAGACCGGGCCGACGTCCTTGGCGGAGTCGGAGTACCCGAGCATCACCTCGAAGCGCCGGTCGTTCGCCGTGAGCCGGTGCCGGACCCGGGTGAGCTGCAGCGCCTGCTCCAGGACGTCGACCGAGTGCAGCAGGTCCTCACCGGTCTCGAACAGCGGCACCACGTCGAGCTCGATCGGGCGGCCGTCCATGGCGACGTCGGCGAGCTCGAACACCGCGGCCAGGTCCTCGGCCCTCCGGGTGAACGACACCACGTAGCGCCGGCAGGCCTCCGGCCCGAACCGCTGCTGGATCTGCCCGACCACCCGCAGCGTCGCGAGCACCTCCTCGGTCTGCTCCGACAGCTCGCCGCCACCCAGCACCTCCTCCATGGCTCGTGCGTGCACCGACGAGTGCTGCCGGATCTCCAGCTCGGCCAGGTGGAACCCGAACGACTGGGTCTGCCAGATCAGCTGCTGCAGGTCGCCGTACGCCTGCCGGACCGCGCCCGCGGACACCAGCGAGTCCTGCAGCACCTTCAGCTCGCGGACGAAGTCGTCGGCCCGCGGGTAGCCGAAGTCCGCGTCGCGGGACCGGGTCGCGGCCAGCCGGCGGGCCGCGAGCAGCAGCAGCTGGCGGTGCGGCTCGGACGGCGACCGGCTCTCGATGTCGGCGATCAGCTCCGGGTTCTGGGCCCGCGCGTCCTCCAGGATCCGGCGTACCTGCGCCGACGGCGGTGTGGTCGCGGCGTCCAGGGTCAGCGCACGGCCGAGCCGGTCGGTGGCGTACTCGAGCGCGCGGAGCACGTGGTCGGCCTGGATCTGCATGGCCTCGCGGGTGATCGCGGCTGTGACGTTCGGGTTGCCGTCGCGGTCGCCGCCGATCCACGACCCCAGATGCACGAACGGCGCCACCGCCGGCGGCTTCGTCCCGGCCGCGTCACCGTGCAGCGCGTCGTCCAGCCGCCGGTACACGTTGCCGACGACCTCGAACAGCGTCTCGGAGAAGACACCCATCGCGGACCGGACCTCGTCCAGCGGCGTCGGCCGGCTGGTGCGCAGCTGCGAGGTCCGCCACAGCACGTCCACCTGCTCCAGCAGCCGCCGGGTGTTCTCCGCGCGCTCGGTGTCGCCGGCCCGCGGGTCGCCGCGCTCCTGCAGCAGGCTGGAGATCCGCCGGATGGTTGCCAGTACGGCGCGCCGCCGGGCCTCGGTCGGGTGGGCCGTCAGCACCGGCCGGAACTCCAGCCCCGCCAGCAGGGCCCGCATCTGCGGCTCGCCGGCGGAGCTGCGGACGTCGGCCACGGCCTGGGCCAGCTCCGACGTACCGGGCGCTGTGCTGGGCGCCTGGCCGGTCCTGTCGCGCTCGCGCAGCACCCGGCCTCGGTGCAGCTCCTCGGCCAGGTTGGTCAGGTGGAAGTAACAGGTGAACGCGCGGGCGACGTCCTCGGCCCGCTCGTGCGGCCAGGACGCGACCAGCTCCTCGGCGCCGGACCCGTCCCGCGCGATGGTGAGCTCGCGGAGCCGCTCGACGTCGTCCAGCAGCGGCTGGCCGGCGTACTCCACCAGCACCCTGCCGAGCAGCTCACCGAGCAGCCGGACGTCCGCCCGCAGCTCCTCGGGCACCTCGAAGCGCGCCCGGCTACGTGCTCCCGGTACGGCCTGGGCGTGTGGCACGGTCACGCTTCGCCACCCTAGTCGGGGTAGGACGCCGCCCGCGCCGCTGTCCGTCGACCGGACGGTAGCGTCGCACCGGGCCGTACCGGGGTCACGCACATCGGCAGTGACACTCGCCGCATCGGAAACGGCCACGGATCGTTAGGCTGCGCGGCATGGGAGAGACCGCGGACATCCACACGACCGCCGGAAAGCTGGCGGATCTGGACCGCCGGCTGGACGAGGCCGTGCACGCCGGGGCCGAGTCCGCGGTGGAGAAGCAGCACGCGCGCGGCAAGAAGACGGCCCGCGAGCGGATCGCGATGCTGCTCGACGAGGGGTCGTTCACCGAGCTGGACGAGTTCGCGCGGCACCGGTCGACGTCGTTCGGGCTGGACGGCAACCGGCCGTACGGCGACGGGGTGGTGACCGGGTTCGGCACCATCGACGGGCGCCAGGTGTGCGTGTTCGCGCAGGACTTCACCGTGTTCGGCGGCTCTCTGGGTGAGGTGTTCGGCGAGAAGATCGTCAAGGTGATGGACCTGGCGATGAAGATCGGCTGCCCGGTGATCGGCATCAACGACTCCGGCGGGGCCCGCATCCAGGAGGGCGTGGTCAGCCTCGGGCTGTACGGCGAGATCTTCCGCCGCAACGTCCGCGCGTCCGGCGTGGTCCCGCAGATCTCGCTGATCATGGGCCCGTGCGCGGGTGGCGCGGTGTACTCCCCCGCCGTCACCGACTTCACGGTGATGGTGGACCAGTCGTCGTACATGTTCATCACCGGGCCTGACGTGATCAAGACCGTCACCGGCGAGGACGTCAGCCAGGAGGACCTCGGCGGCGCCCGGACGCACAACACCAAATCCGGTAACGCGCACTACCTGGGCAGCGACGAGCAGGACGCGATCGACTGGGTGAAGGCACTGGTCGCGCACCTGCCGCAGAACAACCTCGAGGACCCTCCGGTGTACGACGCGCCGGCGAACCTGGAGCCGACCGAGACCGACCTGGCGCTGGACGAGCTGATCCCGGACTCGCCGAACCAGCCGTACGACATGCACACCGCGATCGAGGCGGTCGTCGACGACGGCGACTTCCTCGAGGTGCACGCACTGTTCGCGCCGAACATGATCGTCGGGTTCGGCCGGGTCGAGGGCCGCGCGGTCGGCGTGGTCGCGAACCAGCCGATGCAGTTCGCCGGCACCCTGGACATCGACGCGTCCGAGAAGGCCGCCCGGTTCGTGCGCACCTGCGACGCGTTCAACCTTCCCGTGATCACGTTCGTCGACGTGCCGGGGTTCCTGCCCGGCACCGACCAGGAGTGGAACGGCATCATCCGCCGCGGCGCCAAGCTGATCTACGCGTACGCCGAGGCCACGGTGCCGATGGTCACGGTGATCACCCGGAAGGCGTACGGCGGCGCGTATGACGTGATGGGCTCCAAGCACCTCGGCGCGGACATCAACATCGCCTGGCCGACGGCGCAGATCGCGGTGATGGGCGCGCAGGGCGCGGTGAACATCCTGTACCGGCGCGAGCTGGCCGCGGCCGAGGAACCGGACAGCCGGCGGGCCGAGCTGATCACCGAGTACGAGGACCACCTGGCGAACCCGTACGTCGCGGCCGAGCGCGGCTACATCGACGCGGTGGTGAAGCCGAGCGAGACCCGGTCCGAGATCGTCAGGGCGCTGCGGCTGCTGCGCACCAAGCGGGACACGCTGCCGCCCAAGAAGCACGGGAACATCCCCCTGTGAGCGACCTATGAGCGACCTATGAGCGACAAGGAGCAGGAGGCGGTCGTGCGGGTCGTGAAGGGCGACCCGACACCGGAAGAGCTGGCCGCACTGATCGCGGTGATCACGGCACGGGTCGCGGCCGCCGAGACCGAGCCTGCGACGGAACGCGCGAGCGACTGGGCGTCGTACTGGCGCAACGTCCGCCGCCCGCTCCAGCACGGCCCCGGCCGCTGGCGGGCCAGCGCGTTCCCGCGCTGAGGTTGAGCGCGAGGCCCGGGGCGGCTCGCGACCACTGCAGAAGCGCGTGCTCGACCAGGAGCGTGCAGACCGTGGCACGATGCCGGACATGGCGTCGTACACGGTGAACGAGAAAGCGGTCGCCCAGTGCCGCCGGCTGATCGACAGCCGGCAGTACGTGCTGAACAGCGACTGGGGCGAGGTGCAGCCGCGTGCGGAGGAGCAGAACACCTTCCTGGAGACACATTCCTGGGAGGAGTACGCCGCGTGGCATCTCGGCCTGACCGAGGGCGCCTCCGACGAGACCAAGGCGCGCTACGCGTTCGTGTACGGCGACTTGCGCCGGGTGCACCGCACCGCGCTGATCGCCTGCGTCTACCGGGCGTCGGAGTGGCGGCACAAGGAGATCGAGCTGGCCGCGCACGACCTGCTGCAGCACCTCGACGCCACCAGCGCCTGACCCCATGCAGGTAGGGTCGCGAGCGTGACCGACACACCGATCGACCGCATCTCCGAGCGGTACCTGGACGAGCTCATCGTGCTCAACCCGACCGTCGCGACGCATATCGGCATCGAGGGCTACGACGACAAGTACCCGGACTACTCGCCCGCCGGGTACGAGGAGCAAGCCGGGCTGGCCCGGCGTACCGTCGCTGCCGCCGAGGCGACCGAGACGCCGACGCTGCGTGAGCAGGCGGCGAAGGACGCATTGCTGGAGCGGCTCGGGCTGGAGGTCGAGGCGCTGGATGCGGGCCTGTGGCAGCACCAGGTCAACGCGATCGCGTCGGTCGCGCCGGAGATCCGGCAGGTGTTCGACCTGATGCCGACCGAGACCGACGAGCACTGGGCGAACATCGCCGCCCGGCTGAACAAGGTCGGCGAGACGCTTGCCGGGTACCGCAGCACGCTGGTCGACCAGGCCGGCCAGGGCCGGGTGTCGGCGGTGCGCCAGATCGACGCGCTGGCGGAGCGGATCGCGAGCTGGACCGGTGCCGAGGGCGACGACTTCTTCACCGGGCTGGCGGCCCGCGCGCCAGAGGGTGCGGTGCGGACCGAGGTGGAGCAGGCGGCGAACGCCGCCCGGCAGGCGTACGACGAGTTCGGCGCCTGGCTGGAGAGCGAGCTGGCACCGCAGGCGCCGACCCGGGACGCGTGCGGCCGGGAGATCTACGAGCTCGCGTCGCGGGTGTTCCTCGGTGCGACCGTGGACCTGGACGAGACCTACGCCTGGGGCTTCGAGGAGCTGGCCCGGGTCGAGGGCGAGATGCGCAAGGTCGCGGCTGAGCTTAACGCCGGCAACCCGAGCATCGCGGCCGCCGCGGACCTGCTGGACCACTCGCCGGACCGCAAGATCACCGGCAAGGAGGCGTTCCGCGACTGGATGCAGAAGCTCGCGGACGAGGCCGTCACCCAGCTCGCCGGCACGCACTTCGACATCCCGGACGAGATCAAGCGGATCGAGTGCATGATCGCGCCGACCTCGGACGGGTCGATCTACTACACCCAGCCGAGCGAGGACCTGACCACGCGGCCGGGCCGGATGTGGTGGGCGGTGCCCGCGGGCGTGGACGACTTCGCCACCTGGCGCGAGGTAACCACCGTGTACCACGAGGGCGTACCCGGTCATCACCTGCAGGTGGCGCAGACCGTGCTCCGGAAGGACCAGCTCAACCGCTGGCAGCGGCTGGCCTGCTGGGTGTCCGGCCACGGCGAGGGCTGGGCGCTGTACGCCGAGCGGCTGATGGACGAGCTCGGGTACCTGGTCGACCCGGCGGCGAAGTTCGGCATGCTGGACGCGCAGTCGTTCCGCGCCGCCCGGGTGATCGTCGACATCGGCATGCACCTCGAGCTGAAGATCCCGGAGGGCAACCCGTTCAAGTTCCACCCGGGCGAGCGGTGGAACGCCGAGCTGGGCTTCGAGTTCCTCCGCCAGCACTGCCTGATGGACACCGAGTTCCTGCGCTCGGAGCTGAACCGGTACCTGGGCTGGCCGGGCCAGGCGCCGTCGTACAAGGTCGGCGAGCGGATCTGGCTGCAGGCGCGCGAGGAGGCGAAACAGCGCAAGGGCGCGGACTTCGACCTGAAGACCTTCCACCGTGACGCGCTCGACCTCGGATCGATCGGCCTGGACCCGCTCCGCACGGCCCTCGCCCGGCTGTGACCGCAGCCGTGACGCGTCCGGTCCGCTTCGTGCTCGCGTCTGCGTCGCCGGCGCGGCTGCAGACGCTGCGCAGCGCCGGGATCGAGCCGGTCGTGATCGTGTCCGGCGTGGACGAGGAGGCGGTCACCGCGGACTCGCCCGCGCAGCTGGCGACGCTGCTGGCGACGCTGAAGGCACGCGCCGTGGTGGCCGGGCTGGACGACCACGCGGTGGTGCTCGGCTGCGACTCGGTGCTGGAGATCGACGGCACCGCGTACGGCAAGCCGGCCGACGCGGCCGAGGCGGTGGAGCGGCTCAAGGCGATGCGCGGACGGTCCGGCGTGCTGCACACCGGGCACTGCGTGTTCGACACCTGGGGCCGGCACGAGGTCCGCGAGGTCGCGTCCACCACCGTGCACTTCGCCGAGCTCACCGACGCCGAGATCGACGCGTACGTGGCGACCGGTGAGCCGCTCGAGGTCGCCGGCGCGTTCACCGTGGACGGTCTCGGCGGCGCGTTCGTCGAGGGTGTCGAGGGCGACCACCACAACGTGGTCGGGATCTCGCTGCCGCTGCTGCGGCTGATGCTCGCCAGCATCGGCATCACCTGGCCGGAACTGTGGACCGCGAACCGCGGCGGACCTGACTACGACGGTCAGGCCGAGGGGTACGACGCGTCGCGCGGCGGGACCGAACGGGCCCGGGCGGCTGCGCAGGCGGTGCACGCTCTGCTGCCGGAACGCGGCACCGTGCTCGACCTCGCGACCGGTACCGGCATCGTCGCCTGCGAGCTGGCCGCGCTCGGGCATCTGGTGCACGGCGTCGACCTGTCCGCGGAGATGTTGCGGCAGGCAAGGATCCGGCTACCCGGCCACCTGGTCCGCGGCGACGTGTACCGGCTGCCGTTCGCCGACGCGTCGGTGGCCGCGGTGACCGCGGTCTGGCTGCTGCACCTGCTGGACGACAGCGAGCCGGTGCTGGCCGAGGCGGCGCGGGTGCTGAAGCCCGGCGGCGTACTGGTCACCACGGTGGACAAGTCCGACGCGCACCGGGTCGCCGAGGGCCGCGACCCGTCGCCGGGCCGGACGCAGGACCGGCTGGCGCTGCTGGTCGGCCGGGCCGCGGCGTCCGGGCTGGAGCTGACCGGTGCGACCACCTTCACCGGCCACGGCCAGTCCCGCGGTTGCACCGACCCCCGCTATCCGGTAGTCGCCTTCACCCGCACCCCAACGTGATTCGTGGGTCCGATAACCTCGGCCCTCTGATGGCCGCGACAGCACTGACCGGCGCGGTGCGCGCCACGCGCCCCCGCCAGTGGGTGAAGAACATCCTGGTGCTCGCCGCACCGGTCGCCGCCGGCCGGCTGTTCGAGCCCGGCGTCCTGGTGCCGACCCTGCTCGCCGTGGTGGCGTTCTGCCTGGTCGCCAGCGCGGTGTACCTGCTGAACGACGTCAGCGACGTCGACGAGGACCGGCGGCACCCGGTGAAGCAGCACCGCCCGATCGCGGCCGGGCTGGTCAGCCCGCGGCTCGCGACCCTGCTCGCCGCGGCGGCGGGCCTCGCCGGGCTCGTGCTGGGGTTCGCGATCCGATTCGAGCTCGGCCTCACCCTGGTCGTGTACGTCGCGCTGCAGGTGGCGTACTCGTGGTGGCTCAAGCACCAGCCGGTGCTGGACCTGGCCTGCGTGGCCGCCGGGTTCCTGCTCCGCGCCGTGGCCGGTGGCGCCGCGACCGGGATCCCGCTGTCCCAGTGGTTCCTGCTGGTGGCGTCGTTCGGGTCGCTGTTCATGGTGTCCGGCAAGCGGTACTCGGAGATGCGCAGCCTCGGCGCCGACGCCGGCACGCGGCGTGCGTTGGAGAGCTACACGGTCGGGTACCTGCGGTTCGTGTGGGGTCTGTCGACCGCGGTGACGCTGATGACGTACTCGCTGTGGGCCTTCGAGATGGACCCGCCGGGCGACTCGGGCGTGCCGTGGAATCCGATCTCGATCGCGCCGTTCGTGCTCGGCACGCTGCGCTACGCCGTGCACATCGACGCCGGCGAGGCCGGTGAGCCGGAGGACATCGTGCTGCACGACCGGGTGCTGCAGGGGCTCGGCGTGATCTGGCTGGCCACGGTCTGCGCGGGAGTGTTCGGTGCCTGAGCTGCGGCGGTTGACCGGCTGGGGACGGACCGCGCCGACGGTCGCCACGGTCGTGCCGGTGACCTCGTACGACGACGCGGTGGCGACCGTCACCGGCGCGGACACGCGCGGCGTGCTCGCCCGGGGACTCGGCCGAGCCTACCGCGACGCGGCGCAGAACGCCGGCGGCACCGTGCTCGACCTGACCCGGCTCGCCCGGATCCACAGTGTTGACAATGGCGACGCCTCCACTGTCAACACTGTGCCGACGGTCCGCTGCGACGCAGGTGTCAGCCTGGACACGCTGATGCGGACGCTGCTGCCGTTCGGACTCTGGCTGCCGGTGGTGCCGGGCACCCGGCAGGTCACGGTGGGCGGTGCGATCGCGGCCGACGTCCACGGCAAGAACCACCACGTCGAGGGCAGCTTCGGCGACCACCTGGTCTCGCTGGACCTGCTCACCGCCGACGGGTTCGTCTGGACGCTCGGGCCGGACGGACCCGACCCGGAGCTGTTCTGGGCCACCGTCGGCGGGATGGGCCTGACCGGGGTGGTCCTCGGCGCCACGATCCGGTGCAAGCGGGTCGAGACGGCGTACTTCCTGGTCGACACCGAGCGCACCGAGGACCTGGCCGGACTGATGGACCGGCTGGCCGCGGATGACGACAAGTACACGTACTCGGTGGCCTGGTTCGACTCCGTTGCCACCGGCCGGCACCTCGGCCGGGCGGTGCTGACCCGCGGCTGGTCCGCGTCGTACGACGACCTGCCGGCGAAGCTGCGCCGCGACCCGCTGCGGTTCGACGCCCCGCAGCTGGCGGCCGTGCCGGACCTGTTCCCGTCAGGGCTGCTGAACCGGGTGACGGCCCGGGCGTTCAACGAGCTGTGGTACCGCAAGGCGCCGCGGCAGCGGTACGGCGAGGTGCAGAACATCACCAGGTTCTTCCACCCGCTGGACGTGGTCGCGGACTGGAACCGGGTGTACGGGCGGCGCGGGTTCTGCCAGTACCAGTTCGTGGTCCCGTTCGGCGCGGAGGACGCCTTCACCGCGGCCGTCGACCTGATCGCCCGGTCCGGGCTGGTCTCCTGCCTGAACGTGCTGAAGCGGTTCGGCCCCGGCAACCCGGCCCCGCTGTCCTTCCCCACGCCCGGCTGGACCCTCGCCGTCGACCTCCCGGTCACCCCCGGCCTGGACGCCCTGTGCCGGTCCCTCGACGACCTGGTGCTGTCCGCGGGCGGCCGCGTCTACCTCGCCAAGGACTCCCGCCTCGACGCCCAGTCCCTGCGCCACATGTACCCCCACCTCGACCACTTCCTCGAGGTCCGCCGCCGAGCCGACCCGTCCGGCGTCTTCCGCTCCGACCTCTCCCGCCGCCTCGCCCTATGAACGTGAACCCGAACCTCGACGCGAACGCCCCCCCAACCCCCCACCCCCCCCCAACCCCCCCCCCCCCCCCCCCCCCCCCCCCCCCCCCCCCCCCGCCGCGCGGGGGCGGCGTTCTGGGAATAACACCATGCGCCGCGGGGGGGGGGCGGGGGGGGGGGG
>Ga0114129_10004971_pt1 | contig 18736 bp, 18 predicted proteins | sample RhiMetdeltSRZDD1_FD_80071 | JGI IMG/M metagenome (GOLD analysis project Ga0114129, IMG submission 80071) | Populus rhizosphere microbial communities from Tennessee, USA - Rhizosphere MetaG P. deltoides SRZDD1 (version 2) (version 2) | ecosystem: Host-associated > Plants > Roots > Rhizosphere >...
CGGGATGGTCGGCGCGTAGCGTCTCGCTCGATGCCGTGTGTCGAAACCGCCCGTCGGGATCCTCGGCAAAGACCCCCACCGTGGTGAGAGCACGGAGCACGCGCCGGAGCGACGGCCCGTGTACCGCCGTCGCGGCGGCTAGGTCATCCGCCTTCGTGGTTCCGCTCCGAGAAGGTCGGCGAGGCCGAGTCGGGCCACGACGTGGATTGACTGGACGATGAAGGCGCCGGGCCAGAGGAGTTCCAGACTCCGGGCATCGAGGGTCCTCCTCCGATCGCAACCTCAGAACAGCATGCGGACGAGCGCGATGTAGGCGGACGTCACGACGTCGAAGACCGGGCCGACGACATAGCGCGTGGCGCCGGTGAACACGAGGATGAGGAGGATCATGGGCCCGTACTGATGCAGCGTACGCAGGACGTCGGAGGCGCCGCGTGGCAACAGGTACGGCAGGAAGTGTCCGCCGTCGAGCGGCGGCAGCGGGATCAGGTTGAAGATTCCCAGCGCGAGGTTGAACTCGAAGATCCAGAACAGGATCCCCGCCACCGGTTCCGTCAGCGAGGCGCCGAGGGCGAGGCGTCGAACGAGCACGAAGACCACGAGCCCCACGAATGCGGTCACGAAATTCGAGACAGGACCCGCTGCCGCCACCCATGCCATGTCGCGCAGGGGACGGCGGAAGTAGCGCGCGTCCACCGGCACCGGCTTCGCCCATCCGAAGCCGGCGACCACGAACGCGAGGGCGCCGAGGAGGTCGAGGTGGGGCAGTGGGTTCAGCGTGATGCGGCCGAGGCGGCGCGGCGTGGGATCGCCGAGACGATCGGCGGTGATCGCATGCGCGACCTCGTGAACGGTGACGGCGAGCAACAGGGCGGGGATCTTGAGGACCAGGCCAGCGAAGAACGCGGCGGGGTCACCGCCGAATGGGCCCACGCTCAGCCGCCGGCCAACCCCGTCACGAGGGCGAGGCCGAAGGCGACGGCGGTGAGGACGACGAGGGCGATCGCAAGCACGCGCTCGACAAAGGACTCGCCTCGCCGCTCCGAGAACGCGACGACGAGCCCGGTGAGGAGACCACCGACGAAGCCGCCGGCGTGGGCGACGTTGTTCACGCCCGACATCCCGAACAGCCCGAGGACGAACAGGATCAGCGCCCACTGACCGTAGTGGCGCAGCACCATGCTGCCGAACGTGCCGCCGCGCCGGCGGCCGAACGCCACCATCGCTCCGAGGAGGCCGAAGATGGAGCCGGAGGCGCCGATCGTGAACGGGATGCCGGCGGCGATGCTGGCCGCGAAGCCGGCCGCCCCCGCCACCGTGAAGATGATGAAGAAGCGCGCGGGCCCGAACGCGTCCTCCACGGCCGGACCGAGCTGCCGGATCCAGAGCACGTTGAACAGGATGTGGAGCAGATCGCCGTGCAAATACATGGCGGTGATGAGCGTCCACCAGTGACCACGGTGCCACGCGTACACGCCCGCCATCCCGAAGACGTCGAGTGCCCATTGCGACGGCGCCAGTAAGCTGAACGGCCCCCGGGGGCGCATGGCGTCGAGGGGATCGATGAGCAGCGTGAGGACATAGAGGACGACACAGACGGCGGTGATGACGTCCGTGAACCGACGGGCCCGGAAGAGACCGCGGAATGCGCCGGCGAATCCCCACAGCCCGGGCCGGCGTTGCCCGCACACCAGGCACTGCGGCGCGTCGGCGTTGGTGAGACGACCGCACGACGGGCACAAGATGGCGCCGCTCGTCTTACGAAGCATCGTCCTCGTCCCGTTCGCGAGCGATCCGATACCGCTCGTCGAGCCACCGGCCGAGATCGATGAGACGGCAGGTGACCGAGCAGAACGGTCGGTGGGGATTGCCGTCCCACGACGTCGGCGTGCGGCACGCGGGGCAGCGCACGCGGCGTGGTTCATCCTGCATCGCACTCGCATCGTACTGGCCGCTCGCAAACCGTGTCAACACAACGACTTTCCGTTGACACTCCACGGCCCGTCCCGTACAGTTGCCTCGATTTCGTTCACGGCCGTATCTGCGCGCGGAAACCGTCGAAGCCACCGGCGCGCCGGGCGCGAAGGAGTCAGTGACCCATGACCGAATTCCGTATGCGCGATGTCGTCCGGCGCTGCGCGCGTCCCGCGCTCCTCGTGCTGGTCGTGCTGGCGCTGGCGACGGTCGCGATCGTTCCCGCCGCGCTTGCCCAGCCCGCGAGCGTCGCGCCGGCGCCCGCCGGCGCCACCGCGCATCCCGCTGGCGGCGAGGCGAATCTCAGGATTCCCGACCTCAGCCAGGTGCAGTTCGTCGGCGTCGCCGGTCGGACGCTGCTCATGGCGGGCCTCGCGGTGTGCGTGCTCGGTCTTCTCTTCGGTCTCGTCATCTTCTCTCAGCTCAAGAACTTGCCCGTCCATCACTCGATGCGGGAAATTTCGGAGCTGATCTACGCGACCTGCCAGACGTACCTGATCACGCAGGGGAAATTCATCCTGGTGCTCGAGATCTTCATCGGCACCATCATCGTCCTGTACTTCTGGCTCCTCCTGCACTTCGAGCTCGTCAAAGTCGCCATCATCCTCGGCTTCAGTCTCATCGGGATCGCGGGCAGCTATGGAGTGGCGTGGTTCGGGATCCGCATCAACACCTTCGCGAACTCGCGCACGGCGTTCGCGAGTCTGCGCGGCCAACCGTTCCCGGTCTACGAGATTCCGCTCAAGGCGGGCATGAGCATCGGGATGCTGCTCATCAGCGTCGAGCTGTTCCTGATGCTGTGCATCCTCCTCTTCATCCCCGGCGACTACGCGGGCCCCTGCTTCATTGGCTTTGCCATCGGGGAGTCGCTCGGCGCCGCCGCCCTCCGCATCGCGGGCGGGATCTTCACCAAGATCGCCGACATCGGCTCCGACCTCATGAAGATCGTCTTCAACATCAAGGAAGACGACGCGCGGAATCCGGGCGTGATCGCCGACTGCACCGGCGACAATGCCGGCGACTCGGTGGGGCCGAGCGCGGACGGCTTCGAGACGTACGGGGTCACCGGCGTCGCGCTCATCTCGTTCATCCTGCTCGCGGTGAAGGAGCCCACCGTCCAGGTGCAGCTCCTCGTGTGGATCTTCGTGATGCGCGTCCTGATGATCGTGGCCAGCGGCGCCTCCTACCTGATCAACGAGGCCATCGCGCGCGGCCGCTACGCGGGCGCGACCCGCATGAACTTCGAAGCGCCACTCACCTCGCTCGTGTGGCTGACGTCGTTCGTATCCGTCGCCATCACCTACGTCGCATCCTATCTCCTCATCGGCGGGCTCGGAGACGGTACCCTGTGGTGGAAGCTGTCCACCGTCATCACGTGCGGGACACTTGCGGGCGCGATCATCCCCGAGCTCGTCAAGATCTTCACGTCCACGGAGTCGAGCCACGTGCGCGAGGTCGTGACCTCGGCCCGCGAGGGCGGCGCCTCCCTCACCATCCTGTCCGGTCTCGTCGCCGGCAATTTCAGCGCGTACTGGCTCGGCATCGTGGTGGTCGTGTTGATGGGCACGGCCTATGCGGTGAGTACGCTCGGGCTCGGCGCCCTCATGGTGGCGCCGGCCGTGTTCGCGTTCGGCCTCGTGGCGTTCGGGTTCCTCGGCATGGGGCCCGTGACCATTGCCGTGGACTCGTACGGCCCCGTCACCGACAACGCGCAGTCGGTGTTCGAGCTGTCCGTCATCGAGACGATCCCGAACATCGCGGCGGAGCTGCGACGTGACTACGGCTTCGACGTGAAGTTCGAGGCGGCCAAGCAGCTCCTCGAAGAGAACGACGGCGCCGGCAACACGTTCAAGGCGACCGCCAAGCCCGTCCTCATCGGGACGGCGGTCGTCGGCGCCACCACGATGATCTTCTCGATCATCGTGGTCCTCACCGGCGGCTTGACGCAGAACCTCGACCGCCTGTCCCTGCTCCATCCGCCGTTCCTGCTCGGCCTGATCACGGGCGGCGCCGTCATCTACTGGTTCACGGGTGCCTCCACGCAGGCCGTCACCACCGGCGCCTACCGCGCGGTGGAGTTCATCAAGGCCAACATCCGCCTGGACGGCGCGACGAAGGCGTCGGTCGAGGACAGCAAGCGGGTGGTGGAGATCTGCACGCAGTACGCGCAGAAGGGCATGTTCAACATCTTCCTGACCGTGTTCTTTTCCACGCTCGCCTTCGCGTTTCTCGAGCCCTATTTCTTCATCGGCTACCTGATCTCGATCGCGCTCTTCGGGCTCTATCAGGCCGTGTTCATGGCGAACGCGGGCGGCGCCTGGGACAACGCGAAGAAGATCGTCGAGGTCGAGTTGAAGGAGAAGGGCAGCCCGCTCCATGCCGCCACCGTGGTCGGCGACACCGTTGGCGACCCGTTCAAGGACACCTCGTCGGTGGCGATGAACCCGATCATCAAGTTCACCACCTTGTTCGGCCTCCTCGCCGTGGAGCTGGCGGTGACGCTCACGGCGGACCGCGGCGTCGGCTTGAGCTGGTTCCTGGCCGCCGCGTTCTTCCTCGCCTCGCTCGTGTTCGTGTGGCGGTCCTTCTACGGAATGCGCATCAGGAGTGGTGCTCCCGCCGCCGCCGCCTCCGGGGCGGGTGGGCAGGTGAGCGCGGTCGCGCGCGGCAAATAGCCGGCGCGTGGATTTCCTCCGCGACCTCGCGTCGGGCCAGTACGCGCTCGACGATCTCATCCGCTGGGGCGGGTACACGATCCTCACCGCGATCGTGTTCACGGAGACCGGGCTCCTCATCGGCTTCTTCCTGCCCGGTGACTCCCTCCTGATCACGGCCGGGCTGGTCGCGGCGGCGGGGGGACTCAACATCTGGCTGCTGAACGTCTTGCTCAGCGTAGCCGCCATCATCGGAGACAGCGTCGGCTACTACATCGGCGCCCGCCTGGGCCCGCGGCTGTTCACGCGCGAGAAGTCTCTGCTGTTCAATCCCCGCCACATCGAGCGGACGCGCGCCTTCTACGCGCGGCATGGGCCCAAGACGATCGTCATCGCACGGTTCGTGCCCATCATCCGGACCTTCGCGCCGGTGGTGGCCGGCGTCGGAGAAATGGAGTACCGGCGCTTCCTCTTCTACAATGTCGCGGGCGGCGTGGGATGGGTCACCAGCATGACGTGGGCGGGCTACCTCCTCGGACACACGATCCCGAACATCGGGGAGCGCATTCACTGGGTGGTGGGGATCGTGATCGTGCTCTCGGTGATTCCGATCGGCCTCGAGATCCTGAAAGAGCGACGCAAGCGATCGCTATCGCGCTGAACGCGGTCGTCGGCGGCCTGGGGCGCCTACCGCCGGCGTTCGCGCGGTGGCTGGGCCGCCGCCTCGGCGACCTTGCATTCCTCGCCCTTCCCGGCCGCCGCCGAGTGGCCCTCGAAAATTTGAAGCTCGCCTTTCCGGCCGTCCCCGCCGAAGAGCGCCGGCGGCTCTGTCGGCGCTCCTTCCAGCACCTCGGCGTGAGCGCCATGGAGCTCTGTCGCGCCCTGGCGCGTCCCGTGGAGACGCTGCTGCCCGAGTTCAGCGTCGAAGGCCTCGAGCACCTGCGCGCGGTCATGGAGGCTGAGGGGCGGGCGCTCGTGGTCACCGCGCACCTCGGGAACTGGGAGCTCCTCGGCCTCGCGCACGTGCTGAGCGGCTACCGGCTCGCGGTGGTAGCGAGGCGGCTCGATTCCCCCGCGCTCGAAGAGCTGGCCTCCCGGCTGCGCACCAAGTCAGGCGTGGAGCTGATCGAAAAGCGTCAGGCGCTCCGCCCGGTCTTGACCGCGCTCCGCCGGGGCCGGTTCGTCGGGATCCTCCTCGACCAGAACGCTTCTCGCCGGGAGGGTGTGTTCGTCCCGTTTTTCGGCGTGCCTGCCAGCACGTCGAAGAGCATCGCGGTGCTGTCGCTACGAACACAGACGCCGATCGTTCCCATCTTCATCCGCCGCACTCCATCCGGCGGCCATCGGGTGGTGGTCGAGCCTCCCCTTCGTGCCTCGGGCCCGAATGGTGGCGAGGAGGCAGTCGTCGAACTCACCATGCTGTGTACCCAGGCCATCGAACACGCCATCCGCGAGGCACCCGAGCAATGGCTCTGGGTCCATCGGCGCTGGCGGACACGGCCGGTCGTCGCCGAGGTCCGGTCGTGATCGGGCGCGCGCTCGCCGTCCTGATGTGTCTTGCCGTAAGCGTCGAGGGCGCCGCGGCCGCCCTGGACGTCGATATCGATGCCTATCGGGTGGCATTGCGGTCGGGCGCGGTGGGCACGGTGTCGGGGCGCGCCGCTACAGAGTCGCGCAAGCTCGACGGCCCCGAGACCCCGCTCGCCGGCATGGAGATCGTCCTCGTGCCCAGGTCGGCGGCGTTCCGGGATGCAATCGAGCGCGTGAAGCTGCACGCCCGGGACTCCCAGGCCACGTATCTCGCGGCGGTGGCCGAGCTTCGCCGGACGCAGGCGGAGTTCGAGCAGGAGCTTCACGATAGCGGGGCGGGGCAGCTCGTTCGCGGCGCGAATGCGACATCGGAGGGCGTTTTCGGGTTTCAGGGAGTTCCCGCGGGCCGCTGGCTGGTCCTCGGGCGGCGCCAGGTCTCGATCGACAAGCACGCGAAGGACACCAAGACCAAGAAGGCGAAGGGGCGGGACGTCTATCTGCCGCCGATGCAGCTGACCGGCGTCGCGACCGTGATGTTCTGGGTTCTCGAACTGGACATCGCCGCCGGCGGCGCCGCGACCGTCCAGCTGAACGACCGCAACGCCTGGTTCACGGGAGTCGAAGAGCGCCGCGCGCCGAGCGCCGGCCACCGCTAGGCCGACGCCCGGCAGGCGCGGCAGTCAGCTACTTCTTCTCGGCGGGCTTCGTATCCTTCTTCGCGGTCGCGGCGCTCTTCACGTTCACGGCCTGGGCGACGGCCTTGCCGTCGTGGTCCATGTAGCGAACCGCCACGGAGTCGCCGGCCTTCAGGTCGGATGTGGCCACCGACTTCCCGCCCTTCTTCACGGTCGTCTTGCTATCGACCGCGAACGTCCACTCCGTATCCTTGCCCTTCTCCTTCCCCGCCACCACGAGGCTATCGGGGGACGCGGACTTCACGGTTCCGTTCGCCGTCTTCGACGCCATCTTCTTGGTGTCGCCCGACTTTTCCATTTTCTTGTCGGACGTCGCGGGCGTCGTGCTCGTCGCCATGACGGCGACGGCAGTTGCGCCGACGAATACGAGCGACACGACGAGAGCAAGTAGTCTCTTCACGATGTCAATCCTCCATACAGGTTGAAAAAACGGCTCTGGAGCCAGCCTCCGCCCACACTGCTGCACTTCCGGCCCCCCTCCCTCCTGCGCTCCCTTGAAGGCGCTAAACCATTGAGAAACATATCGAAACCAGTCTGCACTGTATTTCCCGGTCGGCGGCCTGTCAAGCGCATTGACCCTCGCCGGCCGCACATGCTAGAAATGACGTACGTTTTCTCCTTCTATGGCGATTCAGCCTAGATTTCTCGTTCCCGTCGTCGCTTTCTCGCTGATTTTCGCGGCGGGCACCACCGTGCCCTGCGCGGCCGAATCGCTCTTGGCGTTCGAGACGGCGCCTCCCGAGCACGCCGCGGTTCCACCGCCGCTCGATCTCGACAACGCGGCGATCCCGCCGCCTACCGATCTCGATCGAGCCGTCCCGTTGGGTGAACCTCCGGTCGAAGAGGTCGGTTCCGGTCCGGTGGCGCCTCCCGCTGACACTCTGACGACCACGGCCCCCGGCCTTCCCGAGATCGATCCGTTCGCGGAAGCCTTCGCGGAGTCGCTGCGCTTTTCGAAACTGCCGGATCCCACGTACCCGCTCGTCCTCAACGAGGAGGTCCAGTACTTCCTCGAGCGCTTCACCGGCACCCACCGCGACGTGGTCGGGCTGTGGGTGAATCGGTCGGTGCGGTTCCGCGACATGATCCGCGGCGTCCTCCGGAAGCACGGCCTCCCCGAAGACCTCGCCTACACCGCGATGATCGAGAGCGGCTATAACCCGCTCGCCGTCTCCCGGGTCGGGGCGAAGGGGATGTGGCAGTTCATGCCGGGCACCGCCCGCCGCTACGGTCTGCGCGTCGATCACTGGGTCGACGAGCGCCTCGATCCCGAGAAATCCACGGCGGCGGCGGCGGCGTACCTCAGAGACCTCCACCACATGTTTGGATCCTGGATGCTCGCGCAGGCGGCGTACAACGCGGGGGAGGTCACGGTGTTGCGGGCGATCCGCGCCACCGGCTCCAACGACTTTTGGACCCTCGCCCGCAGCCGGCATCTTCGCCGCGAGACCAAGGACTTCGTCCCCCAGATCCAGGCCGCCACCTTCATCGGGCGCGATCTGGCCAAGTACGGCTTCGACGTAGGTGAGAGCACGCTTCCCGCGATCGACACGGTGGTCGTGCCTCCCGCGACGGATCTGCGGCGCCTGGCGGGATCCGCGGGCGTCTCCCTGGAGACGCTCCGATCGCTCAACGCGGTGCTCGTGCGTGCGGTCACGCCGCCCGGCACTCCCTACACGCTCCGCGTCCCCACGGGCACCGGCGGCGCGGTCCTCGCGGCCGTCACCTTCGCCAAGCGCAACGGCACCGGGAAACAGGCGCCGAGCAAGGCAACGGCAACCGCGAAGGCGCTCCGGGTGAAGACGGACGCCGGCGTCCACGTCGTCCAGCCGCGCGACACCGTGGGCGGCATCGCGAAGCGCTACGGGGTTTCCGTGAACGACCTCCGGCGCTGGAACCGTCTGGCCAAGACCGATGTCATCCGCCCTGGCGACCGCCTCCGTGTCGCCGACCTGCGCCTGTCCGCCGAACGCGACGGACAGGGCGGGTTCAGGTGAGGGTCGAGCTCCACTTCTTCGCCACGCTCGCTTCGTTTCTTCCGCCCGGCAGCGCCGGCGGCACCGCCACCCTCGACCTTCCCGAAGACGCCACGCTCGATGATCTCCGGCGCGCGGTCGGAATTCCCGACGATCTCGCCCACGTTGCGCTCGTGAACGGCCACGAGGCCACGCGCGAGCGCCGCCTCCACGCGGGCGACGTGGTGACGCTGTTTCCGCCGCTCGCGGGCGGCTCACATCGCGGTTCCGCTGCCGCCGCTCTCCGGGGCGCGCGAAGCGGGTGGTACACTGCGAAACGCCCTGGAAGCGTCTAGGAACCCGGTGGGCCTCCCGGACTTCAAATCCGGTGTCCGGCTCTAGACAAGCTGGAGGTGGGTTCGACTCCCACACGCTTCCGCCACAGGAGAGCCCATGGCGACGCGAGTGACGAACAAGGGGACGAGTCGGCGCCGACAACGGCGCCGCGTCGCGACCGTCGCGGTCACGGCCATCGTGATCGCGGCCATCGCCGTCGTCTACTTCGCGTATCGCGCGGTGGCGGATCTTCCCGGCGCGCAGTTTCCCGACCAGGGTAACCGTCACATCGCGACGCAGAACGATCCCCACGACGCGTACAATTCGACGCCGCCGACATCGGGGCCGCACCTGCCGTACATCGCCCCGTGGGGCGTGCACACCCGTCCCATCCCGGCCGAGCTCCAGGTGCACAACCTGGAGGACGGCGGCGTCCTCGTGCAGTACAACTGTGAATGTCCCGATGTCGTCGACAAGCTCCGCGCCATCGTCCAGCGGTACGACAAGCAGGTGATCCTGGCGCCGTACCCGGGGATGCCGAGCCGGATCGCGCTCACGGCGTGGACGCGGCTCCAGACCCTCGACGATGTGGACGAGAAGCGGATCACGCGGTTCATCGACGCCTACCGTGGGATCGATCACCACAAGTAGCGGTCTCGTGGTGATGGGTATCGTCCTCAGCGTCGCCGGCTGCGCGCGCGCGCACGTGTCACCCCTGGCACCGCCACCGTATCGGATGGAGATCGATGCGTCCTACGACGCGACCTGGGCCGCGCTCGTGCAGGCCCTCGCCCGCGAGAACGTCCCCCTGCGCGCCATCGCGCGGGATTCGGGCGTGATCGCGTCCGACGAGTTCATCTCCCCCATCGGCCTCTACGCGGACTGCGGCCGGGTCGGTGACGACCGGGTCGAGGGGGAAGCGATGGTGTCCTTCACGCTCTTCGCGCGACCGAACGGCGAGCATACGCGATTGCAGATCAATTCGAAGATGCGCAGCCACCTCCAGCGCAAGGGGGCTTCCGGTAAGCTGAAACCGATGCCGGTTTATGCCTGCGCCTCCACCAATCGATTCGAGGCGAACCTCCTCGACGCCGTGCGGGAGCTGGTGCGAGAGTAGCGGTGGCCCCCCGCCTCGCCGACCTCATCCGCAAGGCGCGGCGCCTCGCCGCCGAGCGCGACCGTCTCATCGAAAGCCTCGCCACGGAGTGGACCCGCGCCCTGCGCGGGCAGTCTCTCTCGCCGGGTGACCTCGACGAATTCTGGGCCGGTCTGACGGAGGACGCCGTCCGCCGTGCCGGCGCCGCCGCCGCCCAGGGGAAGAGTCCCCAGGCCTGGCGGCAGGAAGCGCAGGAGGTCATCGCGCGCGTACGGGAGAAGGTCGAGGCCGCGCTCAATGAGCGGTGACCCGATCGCGGCCCTCCGCCGGCTGCCGTCCGTCGATGAGCTGGTCCGCCGGGTCGCCGATCACGCCGAGCTCGACGGGCTGCCGCGCGCGCGGCTGACCGCGCTCGCGCGCGAGGTCCTGGACGAGGAGCGCCGGACGGTGCGTGGTGGCGGCGTTCCCGCCGCGGTCGCGGCGCTCGCGCAGCGAATCGTGGAACGGGCCGGCCATGGCCGCGCGTTCTCCTTGCGTCCCGTCATCAACGCGACCGGCGTGGTGCTGCACACCAACCTCGGCCGCGCCATCCTGAGCCCGCTCGCGCTGCAACGGCTGGCGGCGGTGGCCGCCGGCTACTCGAATCTCGAGATGGAGATCGCCACCAAGGAGCGTGGCTCCCGCTACAGCCACGTGGAGGGCCTGCTCCGGCGCCTCACCGGCGCCGAGGACGCGCTGGTCGTCAACAACAACGCCGCCGCCGTCCTCCTCGCCCTGGAGACGCTCGCTCATGGCAAGGAGGTCCTCGTCTCCCGCGGTGAGCTCATCGAGATCGGCGGCGAATTCCGGATTCCCGACATCATGCTCCGAAGTGGAGCCATCCTCCGTGAAGTGGGCGCCACGAACCGGACGCACCTGCGCGACTACGCGGAGGCGATCGGACCCGAGACCGCGCTCCTGCTGAAGGTCCACACGTCGAACTACCGCGTGGTCGGTTTCACGGCGGAGGTCACCTCGCGCGAGCTCACCGAGCTCGGCCGCGAACGGGGCCTTCCCGTCATGGAGGACCTCGGCTCGGGATCGCTGGTGGATCTCCGGTCCTTCGGTTTTCCGTACGAGCCGACCGTCCCCGAAGTGGTGGCGTCCGGTGTCGATCTCGTCTCGTTTTCAGGCGACAAGCTTCTGGGTGGCCCCCAGGCCGGAATCGTGGTGGGGCGCCGGGACATGGTGTCCCGGCTCAAGAGGAATCCGTGGAACCGGGCACTGCGCGTCGACAAGCTCACGCTCGCCGCGCTGGAGGCCACGCTCTGCGCGTACGAGGCCGGCGACGCGCTCACCACCGTGCCCACGCTCCGGAAGCTCACCGAACCCGCCGCCACCGTGCGCACGCGCGCGCAGGCGGTGGTACGGCGGCTGTCCCCCGAGACGCGGCGCCGCCTCGGCGCGGCCGTCGTGGAGAGCAGCGCGCAGGTCGGGGGCGGCGCCCTTCCCACCCGCGAGATTCCGAGCTTTGCGGTAGCCGTCGGCGCCACCCCCGAGGCCGCGCGGGCGCTCGATAGTGGCCTTCGCGCCGGCCAGCCGGCGGTGATCGGCCGCATCGCGAGCGACCGGTTGCTGCTCGACTGCCGCACCGTGCTGCCGTCCCAGGTGGGGCTCCTGGCGGCCGCCCTCACCACCGCCGCTGCCCGCGCCGGGGCGTGACCCGACGCCGATGACGGCCGCGCGCCACGTCGTCGTCGGGACCGCCGGCCACATCGATCACGGCAAGACCTCGCTCGTCCGTGCCCTCACCGGTATCGACACCGATCGGCTGCCCGAGGAGAAGGCGCGCGGGATCACCATCGATCTCGGGTTTGCCTTCCTGGAGGAGCCGGGGCAGCCGACGATCGAGATCGTCGACGTCCCCGGACACGAGCGCTTCGTCAAGAACATGCTGGCCGGCGTGGGCGGGATCGATCTCGCCATGCTCGTCATCGCAGCCGACGAAGGCGTCATGCCCCAGACGCGCGAGCACCTCGCAATCTGCTCGCTGCTGCACATCAAAGCGGGGCTGGTCGCGCTCACCAAGGTCGATCTCGTGGAGCCGGACTGGCTCGAGCTGGTGAAGGAGGACGTGGCGTCCCTCGTGCGCGGGACGTTTCTCGAGGGCGCGCCGGTGCTGACGGTGTCCGCGCGAACCGGACAAGGCCTCGAGGAGCTGAAGACCGCGCTGGCGCAGCTCGCGTCGGCGGTGCCCGAGCGCGCGAGCGATCAGCTTCCGCGCCTGCCCATCGACCGCGTCTTCACCGTGAAGGGGTTCGGGACCGTGGTGACGGGCACGCTCATGGCCGGGCGCCTGGCCACCGACGACCGCGTCGAGGTCTTCCCACGTGCGGCCCCGGCGAAGGTTCGCGGTCTGCAGACCCATGGCCGGCCGGTTCCGGAGGCGCGCGCGGGCCAGCGTACGGCGATCAACCTCCAGGGGCTGGAGCGGGCGGCGATCGATCGTGGCGACGTCGTTGGCCTCGCCGGCACCCTGGTGTCTTCACTGATGGTGGACGGGACGCTCGAGCTTCTCGAGGACGCGCCGCGGCCGGTGAAATCGCGTGACCGCGTGCGCTTTCACGCGGGGACGAGCGAGATCATGGCGCGCGTGCTCCTGCTCGACCGTGCCGAGCTCGCCCCCGGCGAGCGAGCCTTCGCGCGCTTTCGACTGGAGACCCCGCTCGTGGCGCTCCCCGGCGATCGCTTCGTCGTCCGCACCTATTCGCCGATGGTCACGATCGGCGGGGGCACGCTGCTCGACATCGATCCGCCCCGTTTCAAGCGCAAGGCGCCCGCGCTCGTGGCCCACCTCGCGCTCCTCGAACGCGGCAGCGCAGCGGAGACGCTGGAAGAGCACGTACGCCACGTCGGCATCGCGGGTGTGCGTGTGGCGTCGCTCTCCGGGCGTGTTCCGTTCGGCCCCGAGCGCGTTCGCGCCGTGCTCGCGGAGCTCCAGGCGGGGGGGCGCGTTCTCGCCGTTGATCGCGACTGGTATCTGCATCCCGAGAGCTTCGCGCGCCTGCGCGGGCTCACGGTGACCGCGCTCGACCAGTTCCACCGTGCCAATCCGCTCAAGCCCGGGATGTCGCGGGAGGAGCTGCGCGGGCGCGCCGGCGGCGCCGACGAGCGGGTGTTCAGCTTCCTTCTCTCGACGTTGGACGCCGAGGGGGTCGTCCGCGCCGAGCGGGACAAGGTGCGGCTGGCCACGCACGAGGTCCGTCTGTCTCCCGAGCAGCAGCGGGTGGTCACCCGTCTCGAGGAGGAATTCCTGAAAGCGGAAGCCGCGCCGCCCAGCGCGGAGGAGGCGCTGGGGCGTCTCGGGGTCAGCGGCGACGAGGAGCACGAGCTGTTCCAGGTTCTCGTCGAGTCCCGGACCCTGGTCCGCGTCAAGGAGTCGCTGTTCTTCCACGCGCGGGCGCTGGAGACGATCCAGGACAAGCTGGTGGCGCTGCTGCGCGAGCGCAAGGAGATCGGGCCCGGCGACATCAAGGACCTGCTCGGCATCTCGCGAAAGTACGCGATCCCGCTCCTCGAGTACTTCGACGGGCGTCGCGTGACGGCGCGGGTGGGGGAGCGCCGGGTCTTGCGTGGGGGGTAGGGGCGCGCTAAGGTGTAGGCGCCGGAAAGGAGTCCGCACATGTTTGGTCTGGGCTATCAGGAACTGCTGATCATCTTGGTGATCGTGCTGGTTCTGTTCGGCGCGAACCGGTTGCCCGAGCTCGCCCGGTCACTGGGGTCGAGCGTGAAGGAGTTCAAGAAGGGCGTGAACGACCCCGTGAAGGACGACGTCGCCGCCGCGCGCAAGGAAGAAGAGAAGAAGGCCTAGCGCGCTCCGCCGCTCGGCGCCGGTCCGGAGGCGGGTTCCGGGCCGGGTATATACTTCCGTTTCGCCATGCCGACCCGCGCCGACCGCCTCGACGCATTCTGCGCCGGCGCGCTCGCAGTCCTGACCATCCTCACCCGGCTCCCCTATCGCGCGCGCATGCTGTACAACTGGGACGCCGTGCAGTTCGCGCTCGCGCTGCGCGAGTACGACGTCGTCAAGCATCAGCCGCATCCGCCCGGCTACATCCTGTACGTGGTCATCGGCCGCCTCGTGGATACGTGGTTGCGCGATGCCAACGCTTCCTACGTGCTGCTCGCGGTCGTGTTCAGCGGTCTCACGACCTTCGTCGTCTACTACGTGGCGCTGACGATCTACGATCGCTCCACCGCCGTCGCCTCCGCCTTGATCCTCGCCGTCAGCCCGCTCTTCTGGTTCTACGGATCCGTCGGGCTCACGTACGCGGGCGAAGCGCTCTTCGCGTCGGTCGTCGCGTATTTTTCTTACCGCGCCCTCCGCGGCAGCGAGATGGACGCGTGGCTCGGCGCCGGCTACCTCGGGCTCGCGGGCGGCATGCGGCAATCGATTCTCCTGCTGCTCTTCCCGCTCTGGCTCGGGTCCGTGCTCGTGGGCGTTCGTCGGGCGCGCACGATCGTCATCGGTCTCGGCATCGTCACCGCCGCCGCCCTCGCCTGGTTCGTACCGATGATCTGGCTCACGGGGGGCCTCGGCCGTTACCTGGAAGCGTCCCGTGACCTCGCGGAAACCGTGATGCGGCCCACGACCATCGTCACGGGACCGTTCGACGTCACGCTCCGGATGTCGCGGTACGTCCTCGAATCCATCCTCGTCGGTCTCGGCCCCCTCGCGCTCGCGGTGGTGCTCCTGCCCTGGTACGGGGGTCGCTACGGGTGGACTCGACGCGAGGCGTTCCTGCTCGTGTGGACGGTGCCGTCCGTGCTCGTGTGCACGCTCGTGCACTTCGGGCAGGCGGGGTACGTCCTCACGTTCCTGCCCGCGCTCGTGATCCTTCTATCGCGCGTGCTCTTGCGCGCGCTCGCGGACGCCTCCGGCCGCCTCGCCCTGCCGCGCGCGCGCTCGGCGCTGACCACGGCGGCGGTCGTGATGGTGGTCCTCGTCAACGGCGCCTTTTTCGTGAGCGCGCGGCCGCTCGTGCGCGACTTCGACGCGGCCCGGGCGGGGTGGGCGCAGACGGCGCGCGACGACGCCTTCGACTGGATCTGGAGCCGCACGGCGGCGGCGCTGCGCGAGCACGAGGCGGTGGTGGAGACGTTCGTCACCGCCATCCGCGGACTCTACGATCCCGCCGACACCGCGATCATCGCAGAGCTCGGTAACCGCCGGTCGTATCCGTGGCTGCGCCACGCGATGTTCTATCTTCCCGAGTTCACCATCTACGAGATTCGCGTCGGTGAGCTGCCGCCCGGGTACTATGCGCCGCGCACCGCGCACGCGATGATCGTCTCCGCCGGGTCCGAGATCCGTCTCCCCGCCACGATCACGCGGCTCGTGTGGTTCGTCGATCACTGGAGTCCGGATTCCGAGCGCCCGCCGGGGTTGACGGAGATCGAGCTGCCGTACGGGCGCTTCCTCTACGCGCTGCCCGTGGGGCGCCGTTTCGAGCACGCGGGCTACACGTTCGTGAAAGAGGAGCCCGAGCGCCCTGCCCGCCACCGCGCGGCGCGATGATCTCGTTGTCGCCGCCGCCGCCATCGTGCCGCTCGCGCTCTTTCTCGCGCGCGAGCGGCTGATCGCGGGCGCGGCCGGCTTTCCGCTCGACGATTCCTGGATCCATCTCCACTTCGCGCGCAACATCGCCGAGGGCCACGGCTTCTCCTACAACCCCGGTGTCCCTGTCGCGGGGTCGACGGCGCCCCTGTGGACGCTGTTGCTGGCGATGGTGTCGGCGCTGGCGGGGGCATCGGCGGCGACCGTGAAGGTGACCGGGGTGTTGACCACGATCGCGGCCGCCATCGTGACCCGTCGCGCCGCCGTCGCGTGGCAAGCTAGCCGCAGCGTCGCTCTCGCGGCCGCGGTCGCACTCGTGTGGACGGGCCCGATGGTGTGGGGCGCCCTCTCCGGGATGGAGGTCTCGCTCGCGGCGCTCCTCGTCGCCGGCGTGCTGTGGGCGCACGCCGCGGCGCGGTGGCTGCTCGTCGCCGTGCTCGCCGGCCTCGCCGGACTTGCGCGCCCGGAAGCGCTCCTCCTCGTCCCGCTCCTGCTTCTGTCGCGCCCGCTGTCGCTGGTCCAGCGCGTGAGCTTCGTGGTCACCGTCGCCGTCCTGCTCACGCCGGCGGTTGTCTTCAGCATCGTCACCGTCGGGGCGCCGTTACCCGCCACCGCGGCCGCCAAGATCGAAGGCGGCGTGCTGGGTTGGTTCGCCGGTGTGCGGGAGCCCCTCGGCACTACGTTCGTGGGCCGACCATCTCAGTACGTGCACGCGTGGCTACGCTGGCTCTGGGCCACGCACTGGCTGCTTCCGCTCGCGATCGCCGCCGGGGTGGTCGGCGCATGGTTGCGGCGCGGGCGCGCGCTCGGTGTCCTTACGCTCGCGCTGGTCCTCCACCCGGTGGCGATGGCGGTGCTGGCTCCGTATCGCGATCCCGCCTTTCAGGAGGCGCGTTACTCGCTCCATCTCCTTCCCGTCGGTTTCGTGGCGGCCGCCGTGGCGCTCGGCTCGCTCGACGGGCGGGGTCGGCAGATCCTCGGCGTGTGTTACCTGGTGGCGGCGCTCGGCTTCCTGCCCGCGGCCGCGGAGCGGTATGCGTGGGGCGTGCAGAACATCAACGCCATGCAGGTCCACCTGGGGCGCTGGGTCGCCGCCCGCCTCCCGCCGTCGGCGCGCATCGCCGTCAATGACGTCGGTGCCATCGCGTTCTTCTCGCGCCGCGAAATCATCGACCTCATGGGACTGGTGACGCCCGCCATCATTCCGTACCGCCGGGAGGGCGAGCACGGGGTCATCCGCTACATCACGGAGACGTGCCCGGACTACGTCATCGTGTTCCCTAACTGGTTTCCGGAATTGACCGGACGGTCCACCCTCCTCGCGCCGATCTACCGGGTGCGCCTTGACCGCAATGAGGTGTCGGGAGGACCCGAAATGGTCGTATATCGGCTGACGCGCTGTACGGTATGATCGAAATACATGAAGCGCGGCGCTGTCGCGGCGCTCCTCTTCACCATGCTCGCGGGATCGTTCGATCCCGCGCTCGCCCAGATCATTCGGTGGGTCGATGACGACGGTCACTCCCACTACGCCGAAGGCCTGCAGAGCGTTCCCGAGCGGTATCGCGACCGTGCCACCCCGGTCGGATTGAGCAACAGCCCCGTCTCGTCCACGCCCGCGACGTCGGCGGCGGCGGCGACGAGCGCGGAAACGATCATTCGCTTCACGCCGGGCAAGCACATCATCGTCGATGCCCGCATCAACGGGAGCGCGAGCGCGAAGCTCTATCTCGACACCGGCGCCGGCGGCACCCTCATCAGCCCGCGCGTCCTCGCCGCCGCCGGCGTGCCGCTCTCGCGTGGACGGCGCAGTGTCACGCGCGGCGTCGCCTCCGACACCAACGTCGATGTCACGATGGTGCCCATCGAATCGCTCGAGGTCGGCGAGGCGAAGGTGGGCCGCATGGTCGTGACCTCCTACGACATGAGCATGTCCGAGGTGGATGGACTGCTCGGTCAGGACTTCCTCGCCAAGTTCCACGTGAACATCGACCCCACCAACGGGGTCGTGAAGCTCACGCCGAAGTAACGATCGTTCCCGCTGTGGTACCATGACGCTCCCGGTCATGGACTACAAGGCCACGCTAAACCTGCCGAAAACCGCCTTCCCCATGAAGGCGAACCTGCCCCAGACCGAGCCCGAGATGCTCGCGTGGTGGGAGCAGCTCGGGATCTACAAACGTCTTCGTGAGATCGCCACCGACCGGCCGCTGTGGATCCTCCACGACGGACCACCGTACGCGAACGGCCACATCCACATGGGCACCGTTCTCAACAAGGTGCTCAAGGATCTCGTCGTCAAGGCGCGCTCGATGGCCGGCATGAACGCCGTCTACGTCCCGGGCTGGGATTGCCACGGCTTGCCCATCGAGCACCAGGTGGACAAGGAGCTCGGGCTCGACACCGCGTCCGTGGACGTGCGGCGCGCGATGGATCCGATCGAGAAGCGCCGCCGGTGCCGCGAGTACGCGCTGCGCTTCGTGGACATCCAGCGTGACGAATTCCGCCGCCTCGGCATCTTCGGGGACTGGGAGAATCCGTACCTGACGATGGCGCCCGCGTACCAGGCCGTGATCGCGCGCGAGTTCGGGCGCTTCGTGGGGCGCGGCCTCGTCTACAAGGGGCTCAAGCCCGTCCACTGGTGCATGCACTGCAAGACCGCGCTCGCCCAGGCCGAGGTCGAGTACGAGGACCAGCGCACGCCCTCGGTGTACGTGAAGTTCCCGCTCCTGCGGCCGCTGCCGGAGGCGCCGCAGGCGCCCGCGCCGTCGCTGGTGGTGTGGACGACCACGCCGTGGACGCTGCCCGCGAACCTCGCCGTCGCCGTGCATCACGACGAGGAGTACGTCGCGCTCGCCACCGGCACCGAGACGCTCGTGGTGGCGGCGAAGCTCGCGGAG
>Ga0114129_10004972_pt1 | contig 18734 bp, 12 predicted proteins | sample RhiMetdeltSRZDD1_FD_80071 | JGI IMG/M metagenome (GOLD analysis project Ga0114129, IMG submission 80071) | Populus rhizosphere microbial communities from Tennessee, USA - Rhizosphere MetaG P. deltoides SRZDD1 (version 2) (version 2) | ecosystem: Host-associated > Plants > Roots > Rhizosphere >...
GCGACGCCGGCGATCACCGAGAATGCGAACGAGTGGGTGGCGCCACGGTGACCAAATGGGTCCTCGTACTTGACGCCGACGGCGAACCCGATGACGTCGAGGTCCGGCAGCATGGACAATGCGGACCATGCAACGGCCGATCGCCAGCTCGGGCGATGGCCGTCGTCGATGCGTGCCGCGGCCAGGCCGACCGCGACGTGTCCCAGGCTCGCCACGGCGTCACGATACCGAACTTTGGCCGGACCGTCCCGTATTTACATGAACATAAAGAAACCCAGCCGATCTCCGTTTCTCCCGCGCCGTTCCTTCCTACCCTAATTCTGTACGCTCGCTCACATTCCTGCCTTCGAGGCGCTGACGTCTTTGTCATCGGCGCCGAGATCGTCGAAAAACCCTTGAATTCACGCGGTGCGACGTAGTGGCACAGCGTGTGCCATAGGAGTCGTCGAGAAGCTCGAAACCAACGCGATCGTTATCGGCCTTGTTCATCGTGTGTCTGCGAGTGGGCGGCCGCCTGGTTTCAGCGAGGTGAAGTAATCGACATGTTTCTTGCGCGAGACTCGTTCACTGTATCGCTCGTCGGCAATCTGTCGCGCTCGCATCGCGATCGAGCGATAGCGCGCCGGATCGTCCCAGAGCGTACAGACAGCTTCGAACCACGGCTGGATTTCCTCCTCGCTCGGCAGCTTCGTCGTCTTGAACGTCATCCACTCGGGAATCGGCAGGACGCGTCCGCCGCCACCTTCGCTGAAATCTCCGCCGACGACATCGGGCAACGATCCACGCTCGCTGACCAGCGCGGGGAGCGCATTGATCATCGCCTCCGCTGCGACCCGGCCGAAGGGCTCTTCCCAAACAGAAGGGGCGACGAGAATCCGCGTCAGCGCAAAGTAGTCCTTTGGAGCCGGCACGGGCGGCGCCGCCATGATCTGCGGGTACCTGCTGAAGTCCAGGCCGGGAATCGCATTCAGCGAACCGCCGCTGTGGCCGGATTGCACGACCAGAATCGGGATGTCCGGACGCCTGGAGCCGAGCATGTCGGCGAGGCGAGCGAACAGCCACAAGCCTTTGTGCGGCGACGGGTTGACGAAGGTCACGAAGGCCCGCGACTCCTCGGGCGCCACCACCGACGACCAGTCGATCGGCGGTTCGATCGGTGTGCTGACCAGTCCGACTCGGTCGCGGTAATGGTCGGTCAAGAACTGGCTGCACGTGAACGCGTGATCGACGTCGTCGAAGTGGCGTGCTTCGTAGTAGCCGAAGCCGCGAACGGCAAACGCCGTGGTGATCCCTTGGCTTCGCGCACGCGCCATTGCTTCGAAGATCATCGGGTGCCCGTTGCAGGCGATCAGCTGATCGGGCGCGAAATCCTCCAGCTGCGTGTTCAGCAGCGCGAGGTATTGGCTGGCCTCGGCGCGATCCGGCCGCGCCTCGTCGTTGTGGCGCGTCAGCAGCAGCGTGACTGGGACACCCTTGACTGCGTAGTGAACGACGGGCCGCTCTCTCGCGCGTCCCTTTCTGGCTTTGCGATCCGGCGTTCTGGCCGGCGGCAGAAGGCCGGAGGCATCGACGCCCTGCGTTCGCAGATGTTCCTCGATCGTGAAGGTGACACGGCTCTCGAATCGCGCCGTCGTGAGGATTCGGCATTCATGACCCGCGTCTGCGAGCCATTCCATGATCGTGCGCAGGCTTTGCGTGACACCAGCGGTCGGATCGCTGATGCAGTGGTTGTTCACGAACAGGAAGCGCACAGCTGAGCGTACAAACGGCGAACTGACACGTCAACAACACGGAGTCTTCCCCTAAGGAGTTTCGGACATGTCCCAGGAAGTTGTTCAGAACGAACTGAAGGCAAAAACGCAACAGTTGATGGATGGGCCGCTGAAGCACATCCGGGCGGCGGCGATCGCCGCGGCGCTTCTGCCGCTGGCGTCGGTGGCAGCGACTCCGGCGTCGGCGCAGACGCAGTGCGCATCAGGTGGCGTGTGTGGCACCGTTTTCAATGACGTGAACAACAACGGCATTCAGGACGCTGGAGAAACGGGAATTGAAGGCGTAAAGGTGTTTGTGTGCCAATTGTGCAATGGCACGGACACAATACAGACTGAGACCGATCAGTATGGCCAGTATTTATTCACCTCTGGCGTGGGGGGCCAGGTTGTAGATGGTCAGAAGTATACGGTATCCGCACAGATACCGACTGGAACGCAGGCATCGCCGCCAAACGTTTGCTGCGACGAGTCGCTCGATAGCGACGGCACCCCGAATGGCGCCGGGTCCAGTGTTGCGAGCGGGGTAGTGTCGAACGGCAAGGCCACTGACTTCGGGTTCGCGCCATCAGGCTTCACGAACCCTGGCACTGGCACGCCGGGATACTGGAAGAGTCACTCGGAAGCGTGGCCGGTTGCTGGCATCACAATCGGCACGAACACCTACACGAAGGACCAGGCGATCGACTGGCTGAAGAGAGTCAGCAAAGACAAGACCACGACGATCTTTGCGTCCTACGTGTCGGCGTATCTCAATGGATTGATGAACAACGATACGAGCTGCGTCACTGCCGCTATGAGTGCAGCCTATGCGTGGCTGTCCGCGCATCCGGTGGGCAGCAACATCGCCGCGTCCAGCGTCGAGTGGCAGCAGATCGAATGGGCGCACCAGACGTTAGATTCCTACAACAACGGCCTGCTCTGCGCGCCGCACCGCCAGTAATTTCACCCGTGGCCCGGTCACCCTTCGGGGTGATCGGGCTCCCGTCAGGCAGCCCTGAAGGGCTGCGCTACGAGTGCGCTGGCTTGCTACGCGATGATGTCTCCCACCACAGTCCCACCTTCGGGTCCCGTGAGACGCACATCCAGTCCCTGATACTTGACGGCGAGCTTCGCCGCATCGATCCCGAGCAGATACAGCATCGTCGCGTGAAAATCGTGCACGCTGACCGGGTGGTCCACGGCCGCGTACCCCAGGTCGTCGGTGGCGCCATAGGCGAGGCCCTTCTTGATCCCGCCGCCGGCGAGCATGAACGAAAACCCTTTGATGTGATGGTCGCGACCGTTGCGCTGCGACATGGGCGTGCGGCCGAACTCGCCGCCCCAGATGACGAGCGTGTCGTCCAGCATGCCGCGCTGCTTCAGGTCGGTAATCAGCGCCGCCGTGGCCTGGTCGACTTCTTCCGCCTTGAACAGCATGTTGGCCTTGACGTCGTTGTGGTGGTCCCAGTCGCGGTGGTAGAGCTGAATGAAGCGCACGCCCCGTTCGGCCAGCCGCCGGGCGAGGAGACAGTTCGAGGCGAACGAACCGTCACCCGGCTTTGCGCCGTACGCCTCCCACACGTGGGCCGGCTCGGTGCGCATGTCCAGCAACTCCGGCACGCTCGTCTGCATCTTGAACGCCATCTCGTACTGCGCGATGCGTGTCTGGATTTCCGGATCTTGAACGGAGCGATTGTGAAGCGCGTTCAGCGAGTTGATCGCCTTGATCGAATCACTCTGCATCACCGCGCTCACGCCGCCGGGATTCGAGATGTATGAGACCGCGTCCCCCACGGAGTTGAATCGCACGCCCTGGAGCTTGCTCGGCAGCACACCGGACGACCACTGCCGCGCGGCAATCGGCTGCATCTGCCCGCCTTTGCCGTTTGATACGAGCACGACGAAACCCGGAAGATTCTCTGTCTCCGCACCCAACCCGTACAGTACCCATGAGCCGACACTCGGCCGGCCGGTCTGGATCGATCCGCTGTTCATGAACGTGTGTGCCGGGTCGTGGTTGATCTGCTCGGTCCACATCGACCGCACGATGCACGTCTCGTCGATGATCCCGCCGATATGCGGGAACAGCTCGCAGACCGTCTGTCCCGATTGGCCGAATCGCTTGAAGCCGTGCGTCGGGCCGAAGCAGGTGAGGCGCTGACCCTGGAGCTGCGCGATCTGCTGGCCTCGCGTCAGCGATTCCGGCATCGGGGTGCCGTTCATCTCCGCGAGCTTCGGCTTGTAGTCGAACGTCTCGAGATGCGAGGGCCCGCCCGCCTGGTACAGATAAATCACGCGCTTCGCTTTGGCGGGGACGTGCAGCGGGTTGACGACCCCTTTCGACGAGGACGAAGCGCTCTGTCCCGCCGCCGAGACCCGAGGGCCGATGAGCGAGTTGAGGGCCACCAGTCCCAGGCCGGCCGCGCCCCGTCCGAGAAACGTCCGCCGACTCATCTCGCGAATGAACTCCCGATTCATGATCAATTCCTCGTGATCAGCTCGTGCAGATTCAGCACGGCACGAGTCACCGTGGCCATCGCCGCGTAGGGCACCAGGTTGGTGTCCCGCGGGAGCGACGCCTCGCCTTTGCTCATCAGGTCGCGCGCCGTCGCCGGCTCGCCCGCGAAGCGTTTCAGGTTTCGTTCGTACAGGCCGCTCAGGATGGAGCGCTCGTCAACGGTCGGCGCCCGGTTGAGCGCCCGCTCGAATATCCAGTCGAGCCGCGTGTGGAACGTCTTTCCGCCGTGGGCGATGGCGTTCTGCGCGAACACACGGGCGGCCTCGACGTAAATCGGGTCGTTCAGCAGGTCGAGCGCCTGAAGCGGGGTGTTCGACGTCGTGCGATTCACCGCGCACTCTTCACGCGTCGGGGCATCGAAGTTCAACAGGTTCGGATGCAGATACGTGCGCTGCCATGTCGTGTACAGCCCGCGGCGGTACAAGTCGGCGCCGTGGCTCGCCGAGTACTCGCGCTTCGGAAAATTCAGCGCCGCGAGGTAACCGGGAGGCTCCACCGGGCTGACGCTCGGGCCGCCGAAACGCTCGGCGAGCAGGCCCGACACCTGCAGCGCGATGTCGCGCACGTTCTCGGCGTCGACTCGAAAGCGGTTCTGCCGCGCGAGCAGACGGTTTTCCGGATCGATGTCACCGGCGGGCATCGACGACTGTCGATAGGTGTGACTCGTGACGATCAACCGGGTGATGTGGCGGACATCGCAGTCATGGGTTGACGCGGCGTCGTATTCGGGATGCATGAACTCCGATGCCAGCCAATCCACAAGCTCCGGGTGCGTCGGCCACTCTCCCTGCGAGCCGAGATCGTCGAGTGTTTTCGACAGTCCAGTGCCGAAGAATTCACGCCAGGTGCGATTGACGAACGTGCGCGCCGTGAGCGGATTGTCGAGCGACCCCATCCACCGGGCCAGATCGAGCCGTGTGGCACGCTCGCCTCGTGTGTCGAGCGTGCCGAGGAAGCGCGGAATCGCGGGCTCGACGATCGGCGCCGAGTCGTCCATCCAGTTCCCGCGCGGCAGGATCCGCGTGACTGACGGATCGACAGACGCGGACGTCAGCACGCGCGGGATGGAGGCCTCGAGCAGGCCGCGCTCCGTTTCGATCCGCTGGACCTCCGCGTACTCTGCGGCGAGATCGCGTGTCGCCCAGATCCGATAATCACGAACGGCCGTTCGTTCGGCCTCGTCGCGATCCTCGGCAGGCCGACGGAACGCCCTCAGCACGTCCTCAGGCAGCCCGCTGGCCCAGGTCCTGCCGCCGCCGGGATCTCGACTGCGGGCGCGGCGTCCCGCGTCGGCGACTGGAGGCCACGCGAAGGCGTCGGCTGACAACGCGAGCCTGAAGCGGCCGATCACCGCGCCCCTCAACGCCGACTCGTGCCGCAGCGTGACCACGATGCGTGACTCCGCGGTCGTGTGAACGGCTTCGGCGAATCGCACCGCGAGGAAGGGGTTGCGCGCTTCACCGAACCGAATGCCCCACGCGGTGCCGAGATCGCCGTCGATGGCGGCGAGCGGCGGCATGCTCGGATCCACGTTGCTCGATGGAGCCGATGGCGGCGCATCGTTCACGGTCGCCATCGACAGGGCGAGCGTGCGTGGCGCGGCGCCAGGCTCCAGGAGCTGCACCTCGATTTCGCTCAGCAGAAATCGATCGGCGCCGCGAGCGTACCGTGCGCCTGGAAGGCTTTCGTCCTGCACGACGTCGATGCCGACCTGATTCCAGACGCCGGCATCCGGCTGCAGCGTGACGACGTATGTCTCCTGGTCCGGGTTGGCACCGCTGGCGACGACGAGGCCGTCGCCCGGCATCACACCGCTCATCAAGCTGCCATCGAGATAGTAGTTGCTTTCGATCGGCTCCTTCTCGTAGATGGTCAGCGTCGCGCCGCCGAGCGCCCGCGCGGCGGTCGGATGCTGCCAGGTCCATCGGAGCTGACCTGCCTGCCATCGCGTCTTCAGATCGGCTTCCCACTGTTCGTCGCTGGCGGCAAGCGCGGCCGCGCGCTCGTCGAGGCGCGCCTTTGCCGCCGCGAATCGGCTGTCCAGCGTCGCGCGCTGCCGCTTCTGTTCGTCGCTCGGCAGCTGGACCTGCGCGCCCCACGCCCGGGCGCCCCGATCCGGGACGAGGCCCGTCTCCTGGATGTCGGCGAAGAACGCCTTCATCGAGTAGAAGTCCTTCGTCAGGAACGGATCGAACTTGTGGTCGTGGCATTCGGCGCAGCCCATCGTGCTGCCCAGCCACACGGTGCTCAGCGTGCGGACGCGATCCGCCCCATACTTCGCCAGGTATTCCTTCGGCTGGAGACCGCCTTCAGACGAGGTGCGGTTCAGACGGTTATACGCGGACGCCACGCGCTGGTCGAGCGTCGCGTTCGGCAGCAGATCGCCGGCGATCTGCTCGCGCGTGAATTCGTCGAACGGCTTGTTGTCGTTGAACGCGCGAAGCACGTAGTCGCGATACGGCCAGGCCGGGATCGGGTTGTCGCCGTGAAACCCGCTGGTGTCGGCGTAGCGCACCGCGTCGAGCCAGCGCATCGTCCGCTGCTCGGCATAGCGTGGCGACATCAGAAGTCGATCGACAGCGGTCTCGTACGCGTTCGGCGAGCGGTCGCCGAGAAACGCGCGCAGCTCGTCGGGCGTTGGCGGGATACCGGTCAGGTCGAGCGTGACGCGGCGCAGCAGCGTGCGTCGCTCGGCTTCGTTCGCGGCGGTCAGGCTCTCGCGGCGCAGACGGTCCTGAATGAAATGGTCGATCGGGTTCTTGGCACGCAACGGGTCCGCGGCAGGCGGTACGGCCGGCCGCGTGACGGGTTGATAGGCCCAGTGACCCTCGTAGATCGCGCCTTCCGCCACCCAGCGGCGCAGGGTCTCTTTCTGTTTCTCCGTCAGCTCCCGATGCGCCGCGGCAGGCGGCATCGCTCGCGCGCCGCTCGCGAAAATGCGGGCGATGATCTCGCTCCTGTCCGGATCGCCAGGCGCGATCGGCGTCCGGCCGGATCGGGCGGGCTTCAGCGCTTCTTCACGGACGTCGAGGCGCATGCCAGCCATGCGCGCGTTTCGGTCCGGACCGTGACAGCGGAAACAGGTGTCCGACATGATTGGCCGCACGTCGCGGTTGAAACTGACTCGCGTGGGTGGGGCCTGCCCTGAGGTGGTCGCACGGAGAACCGCGCTCACCATCGAAAGGGCCACGGCGAGGCGCAAGGTCATGGCGTGGCAAAGATAGCACCATCCTCGGTATGCTCATCCCATGCTTCTGAACTTTGCACGTCGCCTCGTCCTGGCCCTGGTGGTTGTGTTCCTTCCGGGCATCGCTACGGCTCAGGACGCGCCGCGGCTTGCGGCTGGCGCCCTGCCGGCGGCCGAGCGTCCATTCGGCACGCTGCGCGAGCAGGCGTCGATGCAGCACGCGTGGCTGAAGAAACGCCTCGACACGTTCCTGCCGGGGCTCATGCGCAAGCACGGCATCGACATGTGGGTCGTGCCGATGCGCGAGTACAACGAGGACCCGGTCTTCTCGGCGATCACGGCGCCTGAAACGTTCGCCGCGCGCCGCCGGACGATCTATGTCTTCTTCGACAAATGCGCCGCGGCGGGCTCGGCGCCCACTCCCGAGTGCGTCGAGCGCATCGCTCTCGGGGGCACCTCGCAGGGCGGACTGTTCGATGCGCGCACGTCCGCGAAGGCCGTCGCCAACCCCGTCAGCGGCCGTCAGGCCGAGCTCTGGGGCGACGAGCAGTGGCTGCTGCTCAAGCAGGTGGTCGAGGAACGCAAGCCGAAGGTGATCGGGATCGATCGGTCGACGGTCTTTGCGTTCAGCGACGGCCTGTCCAGCGGCGAGCTGCAGGGGATGAGCGAGGCGCTCGGCAACACGTGGACGGCGAGACTCCGCAACGCCGAACGGCTGCCGCTCGAGCTCATCGCGTCGCGCCTGCCAGAAGAAGAAGCGTTCTTCGAGAAGATGACCGCGTTGGTCTGGCAGATGACGCAGACGATGTTTTCGGAGAAGGCGATCGTGCCCGGGGCGACACGCACGAGCGATCTCGTCTGGTGGTGGCGGCAGCGGACTGCCGATCAGGGTCTGGGCACGTGGTTCCAGCCCAGCGTGAGCGTTCAGCGGAAAGGCGTCACCGCGAAGGAGCTCGGCGACGATCCCGTCATCCAGCCGGGCGACGTGCTGCACTGCGACGTCGGCATCACCGTCGCGCGGCTGAATACGGACACGCAGCATCTCGCGTACGTCCTGCGGCCCGGCGAGACCGACGCGCCACCCGGCCTGAAGCAGGCGCTCGCCAATGCCAACGCGATGCAGGACTTCGCCATGGAGGAAATCCGTCCCGGACGCGCCGGCAACGAGATTCTCGGGTCCGTGCTCGCACGCATGAAGGCGAAGGGCATCGCCGGCACGATGTACTCGCATCCGATCGGCCTGAACGGCCACGGCGCCGGTCCGCTCATCGGTCTCTGGGATTACCAGGACGGAGTTGTCGGGCGCGGCGAGGCGAAGGTGATCCCGTCGATGTGGTTCTCCATCGAGCTCCAGGCGACGACGCCGGTGCCGGAATGGGGCGGCCAGCCGGTGCAGATGGCGCAGGAAGAGGACATGATCATCGGCGCCGACGGGAAGAACCGCTGGGCGCGCCAGCGCCAGGGTCAGTTGTTCCTCGTCCGCGGCGCGCGGTAAGCGCCAACAGGCATCGAACGCGGCGTAGCGCACCACGGCACGTAGGGTCCGGCTTTTAGCCGGACCCGGATCTGCTTCGGATCCGCTTGGTATGTGGCGCCTTGTCCGAGGCCCACAGGCGAATGGTCAGCACAACCGTGCCGACCTTGATGTCATCGCCGTCCGCCAGCTCGATTTCCGTCCGCACGCGGGAGCGTCGAAGAAACGTCCCGTTGGTGCTTCCCAGGTCCTCGAGCGCCACGCGCCGATTGGCGCTGTCAATCCGAACCCTCGCGTGTTGGCGGGAGACGCCGGGCGCATCCAGCCAGACCGCGCACCTCGGGTCCCGTCCGATGATGTTGTCGCCCTCAGCCAGCGGCCAGGTCTTGCTCTTCGACGCCACCCAGCAGAACAAGGTCTCGGGAACGCCGGGAGCGGTCTGGACGTGAACCGCGGACCCACAAAATGCGTATCCGATTCCATGGACGGTTCGGATGAACGCCGACTGCTGTGGGCTGTCTCCGATCGCGCGCCTGATTTCGCCAATCAGGACATTGAGGTTGGCATCGATCACGTAGGTTTTCGGCCAGATTCGCGCGTGCAGGTCCTCCTTCTCGACGACCTTTGGCTGGCTTTCCATCAGCGTACACAGCAGGTCGAACGCTTTCGGCGACAGGTGAACCTCGGTCCCGTCGCGCAGAAGCTGCCGTGTTTCTGAGTCGATGGTGAACGGGCCGAATCGGGCTCTCACGGGTGCGTCTTTGGGCCGGGAAACTGGCGAAACCTTCGAAGTTCCTTAAGACTTCGCGGCGTTCGCCCCGTAAATTCTACCTGGAGCCATGGTCTTCCCCACGACGGACCGCGCTGGCGCGCCATCGCGCCGGCAGGCGCGGGATATCACCGAGGCGGTCGTCGCGAACATGCGGCAGAACCTCGAGCGCCTCAGGTACTCGACCCTTGCGCCCAGTCGATACACCGTCTATCTGCATCCGCGCGAATACGCGCGCCTCGAAGGCATCGTCCCCATTCTTCAAGAGCAGACGATCCGCGCGCTCGTCGAAGAGCTTGCGCGGCTCAACACGGGGTCACCGGTTCGCAGATGGGTGCGCCGGTTCGTGACCGACTCCGAACCGGAGGTTCGCAACGGCTCGGACTGGCAGGTGGAGGTGCTGGCGGATCCCGACGGCGAGATGAGCGAGGGCGACCTGCTCGTCGATTCGGAGCTCGTCCTGCCGGCAAGGCCCGAGCTCGGCGTCGGAGAACGAACGCGAAAAATCACGACCGTCCACACCGGACAACGCGCGGCGACGCGAGAACAGACCATCAACCGATCTCCGGAGTCGCCTGCGCCGAGCGTGCTCGGTCGCATTGAATACGACGACGAGTTGGGCCACCACTCGTATGACGTGATCAAGGACTCGCTCACGATCGGCCGGGGCGGCATCGCCTACCCGGTGGACATCCGCATCGTGTCTTCACCCGACGTATCCCGCGAGCACGCCCGCATCCGCCGCGATCCGGGCGGCGATCGATTCGTTCTGATCGACCTGAGCTCGTTGGGGACGACGTTGAACGGCCGGCACGTGCCAAAAGGGTACGACGAGATCGACGGCAGCAAAAAAGAGAACGGCCTCGAGACGCCGCTGCCAGACGTCGCGACGATAGGCCTCGCCGACACGGTGTTTCTCGAGTTCCGAAAAGGCCGATGATTGCGTTCCTGCTGTGGGTACGGCTTTTCTTTCTCGCGCTGTGCGGCGCGCTCGTGATGGTGTACCTGTGGATCGCGTATCGAACGCGCGACGCCAAGTAAACCGATGAAGACGGTCACCGCGTTGAGAGCGGCAGGCGACACCAATCCCGGACTGCACCGGCCAGTCAACGAGGATCGCTTTCACGTCGACGTCTCACGCGGACTCTTCATGGTCGTCGACGGCGTCGGCGGGCAGGCGGCCGGCGGAAAGGCCGCCGACATCGCGCTGACGATGCTCAGAACGCGGTTGGAACGCGAGACAGGGCCGGTCGTCGATCGCGTGCGGGAAGCGGTCGCGATCGCGAACAACGAGATCCATCGCGCCTCGCGAGTGCGACCTGAGTGGAATGGGATGGCGTGCGTCCTGACGGTGGTGGTCGTCGATGACGCGCGCGCGATCGTCGGTCACGTCGGTGACACGCGCCTGTACAAGCTGCGCGACGGCCGGATCGAAAAAGTGACTCGCGACCATTCGCCAGTTGGCGAGCGAGAGGATTCCAACGAGATCTCCGAGCTCGAGGCGATGCACCACCCGAGGCGCAACGAGGTGTATCGCGACGTCGGCTCCGAGGATCACGAGCCGTCGGATCCCGACTTCGTCGACCTGCATGAGATTCCGTTCGAACCGGACGCGGCGCTGCTGCTCTGCAGCGATGGCCTGACCGATCTCGTCGATTCGGCTTCGATCCACCGGATTGTCGACCAGTTCGCCGGTCAGCCGCAGCGGGTCGTGAAGGGCCTGATCGATGCGGCCAACGCTGCCGGCGGCAAGGACAACGTGAGCGTCGTCTACGTGGAAGGAGAACGATTTTCGGTCAAAGACCGACCGACCGAACGACGGCCACTGCAACAACCAGTACCACCGCAACCGCAACCACCCACGCCGCAGCGCCGAACGCGGACGCAGCAGGCGGTCCGCCTCGCAGTGGTTGTGCTGCTAGCCGTCGTCATCGCGGCGGCCGTGCTTGGCCTGAAACCGTACTGGCCGCTCATGCAGGGACGCGAGATGGCGTTGCCCCTCCTGGGCGGCGGCACCATCGTCGTGCAAAAAGACGGTTCGATTGCCGCGGCGTTGGAGCAGGCCCAGCCCGGTTCTGTCGTGGTCGTCGAGCCCGGTGAGTATCGCGAGACGCTGAAGCTCAAGGACAACGTCCGCCTCGTCAGTCGCGTGTCGAGAGGAGCGACGATCCGGCTACCCGGCATCGCCTCCGAAACGGATCCCGCCGTCGTTGCGACCAGAGTCACGGGTGCAGAGTTTGTCGGCTTCCGCATCGTTGGTGATGCCGCGACGCCGTTGGGCACCGGTGTACTCATCAGGGAATCCGACGTGTGGATCGCCGACGTCGAGGTGACCGGCGCGGTCAGCGTGGCGATCACGATCGGTGAGAAGGCGAACGCAAGCGTCCTGGCGAGCGATATCCATGACAACCCTGGCGCGGCGCTGACGATTCGCGGAGCCTCTCCGAGAATCGTCCACAACGTCTTCACGCGAAACGGCCTGTCCGAACGGGTCCAGCGGTCGGTGATCGTCGAGGAGGGCGCGCTGCCGAAGTTCTCCGGCAATGTGTTCCACGGAATCACGCCGGACACGTTCGGGCATCTGGGCGAGGCCGCGCGCTCCGCGCTTGCGCACGACAACTGGTTCCCGGAAGCACAAGATCGATCCACATCGTCGAGCGGTGCGCGCGGTCGTCGAGGCCGATGATGACGACGGTCTTTCAGCGCGTCGGACCGTATGAGATCGTTCAGGAGATCGGTCGCGGCGGCATGGCCATCGTCTTTCTGGCCACCGACAGCCGCGACGGGCGCAGTGTGGCGCTCAAGCTGGTGCCCACTGGAACGGACCGGGAGGCGCGTGAGATTCTCGACGCGGAAACCTGGGGCGCAAAGCTGCAGGAGCAGTTTTGTCGAATCAGCGCCAACGTGCCGGTCGTCTTCGAGCACGGTACTCAGGGCGGCTATTTCTACATTGCGATGGAGTACCTCGAAGGCCAGAACCTGTCCGAGGTGCTCAACGACGGGCCGCTTGCGCCCGGTCGCGCGATCGGCATCGCGATACAGTTGTGTCAGTTCCTCGAAGCGGCTCATGGCTTCGAGGCGACGATCGACGGCCGGAACCTCCGTTCGCTGCTCCACGGCGATCTGAAGCCTCGCAATATCCGCGTCCTCGCTGGCGATCGGATCAAAGTCCTCGATTTCGGCATCGCCAAGGCGCTCTCGCTGAGCCGCAAAGTCACCCGCAACGACTTCGGCAGCATCGCGTACTTGTCGCCAGAGCGGCTCGAATCTGGCGAGATCGACGCGCGCGCCGATTTCTGGGCGGTCGGCGTGCTGCTGTACGAGATGGCGAGCGGCGTCCAACCATTCTGCGCGCCGGACACGCGCCGGCTGGAGCAGCGGATCAGATCGCTCGAACCGCCGTCTCCGCTCGATGCATCCTGCCCGGCCGGGCTGCAGGCGGTTGCCGCCAAGCTCCTGACGGGCAATCCGGCGGATCGCTACAGCGACGCGAAGGCGATTCGGGAGGATCTCGAGTCCTGTGCGGCCGGGCGACCCACACAGGCGCAGCTCGACGGGTGGCCGACCCGTGCTCGGGATGAACCTGCTACACGACGCACGCGACCTCCGAGTCAGCCGGAGGAGGAAGCCACGCGTCGAACATCGTCAGGACACGGAGGCCTGCAGCCGACGGCGCCGCCAAGTCCGACGCTTATCGGTCCGGCCGCATCGCAGCCGGCGAGGAGACTTCGTCGCATCGGCACGCGTCTGCCGCGGACCATCCTGCTGCTCGTGGCCCTCGGCGTCATCCTCAACGAGTTGTCTGTTGCCTCGCGCGCCGGACGGGTCAGAGCGGCAGTGCCGACCGTCGAGCTCGACGGGGTCCGCGAGCTGTGGGACCGGTACGACGTGCTGAATGCGCGCAGCAATCTGAAGATCGGCGTCGCCGGATTGGAGCGCGCGCTGACGAATCAGACGGCAACGCTCGCGGATCGGGTGATCGGCAATTACCGGAGCTCGGCGCCGACCGTCAGAGAAGCGCAGTGGAGAACGGCTCGCGAAGCGCTGGTCCGCGCGGTCAGCGCGAATCCCGACGACCGTCAACTGAAGGGCTCGCTCCGGTACTGCGATGGCCAGCTGCACCGCATCAACGGCGAAGCGCGCAAGACGCGCAAACAGATCGCCGAGGCGCAGCACGAATTCACCGACGCGGTCACCGCGTTTCGAGAGGCGGCTGAACTGCGTCCGAACTGGCCGGATCCATTCCTCGGGCTGATGCGAACGTTCATCTACGGCCTCGAAGACGTCGACCGCGGCGCGGACGCGTTGAAGCAGGCGCAGCGGTTCGGCTACACCGCCGGGGATCGCGAGACCGCGCAGCTCGCCGACGGATATCGCGCGCGCGCCGACACGATTGCGCGGACCGCGCGTGCCCTGACGGGCATGGCCCAGGAACAGGAGTCGCTGACGAGGGCGGCCGAAGCGTATCGGCAAGCGCTCGATTTGTACGCCAAGGTGCTCGCGTTTGCGGATGTCTCGCGAAACATGCGCGCGGCGCAGCGCGGCCTGAAGCAGGTCGAACAGCGGCTCGAAGAGCTGTCGCAGGTAAAAGACTCGGGGACGGAGGTTGTCCGAGAGACAGACAACCTCCGTCCCCGCGAGTTCGCCCCATGGGCGTGACGTATACCACCGCCGCCGAACGAGACGTTCGGCAGCAGCACGTCCAGACGGCTCGCTGGCAGTTGGCGGACCTGTCGATCGCCATGACGTCCGTCGTGGCGATGCTCGCGATTGCGCTCGCCTATCTTGGACGGATCAACGCCTTTGAGCAGTCGGAACACATGCGTTCAGGCGTTCAGCCTGTCAACCTGACGACTGTTGCCGATCCGGGACGGCTCGAGTCTGCAGTGGCGACCATCTTTCCGAACACGAACGACCGTCGGTTTGCCTCGCAAGAGCTGTATCGATTCCTGCTCGACGAGCGGAATCAGGGACACGCGCTGACGCACGTCGGCGCCATCGCGCGGGCCAGCGTCGGAGCGGGGGCGATCGACGGATCGAAAACCCTGGAGGAATTCCCACTGCGGCTCGAGCGAGCCAAAGCGCTCGCCAAGGCGACAAGTCGGCCGGTCCCGGAGTCGATCCCGCTCCTGACCGCAGGCGATCTGGCAACGCTCAAGCCATTCCTGACGGTGCGCACTCGACAGGATTTCCGACGTGAGGTGCTCTGGTACGGCTGTTTGTACCTCCTGGCCTTTCATCTCGTTCCGCTCGTGTGGCGGCTCCGCGGCGTCCGCGGCGATCTCCTCCTCGTCGCGGTGGCGCATCTCCTGACCGCCGTGGCCTTCGCCGTTCTTCTCAGCCGGCCGGATCCGCTTCGCGACACGCTCCTTTTCGTCCGGTTCGCCGAAGGCACCATCGTCGGCCTCGTCGTGATGACCGCCGCATCGCTCGTCGATTTCGGCCGAGTGGGATTCGTCGAGCTCAGTTATCTCCCGCTCGCCGGCGCATTGTGTCTGTCGGTGCTGCTCATCGTGTTTGGCTCTGGTCCCGGCAGCAGCAGCGCAAAAGTCAATCTCGGTCCGATGCAACCGATCGAAGCGATTCGGTTGCTGCTCGCGCTCTTTCTGGCCGGTTATTTCGCGCGCCGTTGGGAGCTGCTCAGGACGCTGCGCAGCCGGATCGTTCGCGATGTCCGCGTACCGGACTGGATGAATCTGCCGCGGGGTGAATACGCGCTGCCTGTCGTGGGCGGCGTCGGTCTTGCGCTCCTGTTCTTCTTCGTCCAGCGGGATCTGGGACCTGCGTTGTTTCTGTGTTGCGTCTTTCTCGCCGTCTATGCGGTCGCACGCGGGCGCGTGGAGATGGCGGCAGCCGGCTTTCTCCTCCTGGTGTTCGGGTTTTACGTCGGCAATCGAATGCACATTTCTCCGACGCTCGCCGATCGTGTCCGCATGTGGCAATCGCCGTGGGACAACGCGGTTGCCGGAGGGGATCAACTGGCCCGCGCCATGTGGGGGATGGCCACGGGCGGATGGTTCGGCACCGGCCTTGGTCTCGGCGACTCGCGCTATCTGCCCGCCGGTCACACCGATCTGATTCTCGCCGCGGTTGGAGAGGAGCTCGGCGCGATTGGGCTCGTGTGGGTGGCGATACTGTACGGCGTTCTGGCCTGGCGGGGGATTCGGATTGGGCGGCTCGCGCGCAACGACTACGGATTCTTTCTCGCTACCGCTCTCACGCTGTTCCTGATCGTGCCGACGTTGATCATGGCGTCGGGCATCCTGGGCGTCTCGCCGCTCACGGGGGTCGTGACGCCATTTCTCAGCTACGGCGGATCGGCGATGGTCGCCAACTTCGGCGCGCTGGGCATGCTCGCCGCGATTCACGCGGACCGTCATCCTGCCGTCGACTTCGAGCCGTTTCGCATCCCCATGCGGTGGCTCGGCGGTGCCCTTGGAGCGTTTGCACTCGCGCTGGTCGTCGTGATGATCAATACCCAGATCGTTCACGGCGACGAGTACGTCGCGAGACCTCACCTCGGCGTCCAGGCAGACGGCGGACGTCGCTTCGAGTACAACCCGCGTCTGCTCGATCTGCTCCGCCTTCTGCCGCGTGGCACGATTTACGACCGTCGCGGGCTGCCGCTGGCGACAGACGATCCCAAGGTGCTCGCCGACGCTCGGCCCGCGTACACGAAGCTCGGTCTCTCGATCGCCGAGGCGTGTCCGACTGCCGGCGAACGGTGCTATCCGCTGGGCGGCAAAGCGTTCCATCTGCTTGGTGACGCGCGGACGCGGATCAACTGGAGCGCGCCCAATACTTCGTACATCGAGCGCGATGCCGAAGATCGGCTGCGTGGCTTCGACGACCACGCCGCGGCCGTTCGGACCACTGACGCATCCGGCAAAACGATGCTGACCGTGCGGCGTGATTATCGTGAGATGGTTCCCGCGCTGCGGAACCGCTTCGATCCCGGGAGTACCGCGTTCGCGCGGCTTCGAAGCCAACCGCACGACGCGCGTGTGACGATCGATGCGCAGCTGCAGGCACGAGTTGCCGCGATCGTCGCTTCCTACGCGGCGAAGGCCGCAGGCAAGGCAGCGGCTGTCGTGATTGATCCTGATTCGGGGGATCTCCTCGCCAGCGCCAGCTACCCCTGGCCGATGTCGTCGGCCACCCAGGGAGTTGACACCACGAGCGATGCGCTGATGGATCGTGCACGCTACGGTTTGTATCCGCCGGGATCCACCTTCAAGTTGGTGACCGTGTCGGCCGCGCTGCGTCAGGAGGTCAGTCCGCGAGACACGACCTTCATGTGCCAACGGCTGCCGGACGGGCGCGTCGGCGCCAGGATCAGCGGCTGGAATCGACCGGTGCGAGACGATGTCCTCGACACCCATCCGCATGGCACCATCAACATGCACGAAGGCTTCGTCCATTCGTGCAACGCGTACTTCGCGCAGCTGGCCATCAGGCTCGGACCGCGGCCGCTGCTCGACACCGCCAATCGGTTGGGGATTTCGCTGACGCCCTCGAGCGATGCCTCCGGACGTGTCCGTGACACGCTTCCGCAAGTGGGATACGGACAGGCCGACGTCGTCGCGACGCCGCTGAGGATGGCCCGCGCGGCGGCGGCGATTGCCTCGAATGGCGTGCTGCGCGAGACGCGGTGGGACGGAGAAGGCTCGGAGGATTCACCAACCGATCAATTTCTCGGCGCCGATGCCGCGCGGCTCCTCGCCGGATACATGCGTGATGTCGTGCTGAGCGGCACTGGTCACGCCTTGCGGAGCAACCCCTGGCGCATGGCGGGGAAAACCGGTACCGCGGAAGTGTCAGGGAAGCCGTCGCACAGCTGGTTCGTCGGCTTTGCCCCGTTTGGCGCGGCGACCAAACGGATTGCGTTTGCCGTGCTCATCGAGAACGCCGGCTACGGTGCGGCCAGCGCCGCCCCCGCCGCCGGAGAGATCGTCAACGCCGCGGCGCTTGCCGGCCTCATCAAATGATTCGACGTATGGATATTCTGGGAAAAGCTCGCCGTCTCGAGTCCAGGATCACGGCGACGCTCGACAAGGCCGCGAAGGAATTCGTCCACTCCGGTGAGCGCGAGCCGCTCGAGATCGTTCACGCGATTCTCGACATCGTCGATCGGGAAATCCAGCCGGGCGGCCGCGGGAAGCGCATCTTTCCGTTCAACCGGATCGACGTGTCGGTGGTCGCCCCGTCGCGGGAGGCGCGCGGTCGACTCGAAGCGATACTCGAGGGCGACACGCCGTTGACAGCGAGAATCGCGGAGCGGCTGCAGTCCGCGGGATGCTCCGTCCCTGACTTGGTCGTGGCGATCGAGTACGTCGGCCGTACGCACAAAGACTGGCGGGCAAAGGAATTCGATGTGACCCTCAGCCGGGTCGCCGTGCCCGAGCAGCCGGTCGTCGCTGCTGTCGATGAATCAAAGGTCGTTCGAATCGAAATCACGGTTTCGCGCGGCACGACCGAGCAACGGAGCTATTCATTCGCCGCCAGGCGCATCGACATTGGACGCTGCACGGACGTGAGAGACAGTCGTCACCGCCTCGTCAGAACCAACCACGTGGCCTTCACTGAAGGATCCGGCGACGTCAACCAGACGGTTTCTCGCCAGCATGCGCACATCGAGCACGAACCGCGCACCGGTCTCTTTCGGCTGCACGACGATGGCAGCGGACACGGAACGGGGATCGTACGGGACGGTCGGACTCTCGACGTTCCAAGAGGGTCGCGTGGCGTTCGTCTGCAATCGGGAGACGAGATTGTGCTGGGCGAGGCGCGTCTGAGAGTCAGATTCCAAACCACCAAGACAGGGAGTCCCTAGAGAGCAGGTGACGCGCGAAGACCCCGGTGTCCCTCCGCCCGGGCACGTCGCCTACGGCGTTTGCTCGCCTGGCGGCTCGTGCGGCGCCTGGAGATGCGCCCTCAGCACGGCGTCCAGATCGTCGAGACCGGTCGGCAGATACGTCGGGTCCACACGCTCGCCGGCTTCCAGCAGCAGCCGCGCCGTCGTGGCGAAATCGCAC